>Ga0187892_10000197_pt1 | contig 159219 bp, 164 predicted proteins | sample MA1701073metaG_FD_139345 | JGI IMG/M metagenome (GOLD analysis project Ga0187892, IMG submission 139345) | Bio-ooze microbial communities from a basaltic lava cave in the Kipuka Kanohina Cave System on the Island of Hawaii, USA - MA170107-3 metaG ...
ATGAGCGCGCGCGGCCGCGGCCGCATTGTCAACGTCGCCTCCGACGCGGGCCGCGTCGGCTCCTCGGGCGAGTCGGTCTACTCCGCCTGCAAGGGCGGCATCATCGCCTTCTCCAAGACGATGGCGCGCGAGCTCGCCGCGAGGCGCATCAACGTCAACGTCGTCTGCCCGGGGCCGACCGACACGGCGCTGTTCCGCGATTTCGCCGGCGAAGGCGAGCGCGGCGAGAAGCTGCGCGCGGCGCTCGCGCGCGCGATCCCGTTCGGGCGCCTCGGCAGGCCCGAGGATCTGCCGGGCGCGATTCTCTTCCTCGCCAGCGACGACGCCGCGTTCATCACCGGGCAGGTGCTGTCGGTTTCGGGCGGCCTGACGATGGCGGGGTGACTTGAATTACAATCCCGGCGCGGGACGTTAGCTCAGCGGTACGAGCACTCGCTTCACACGCGAGGGGTCGTTGGTTCGATCCCAACACGTCCCACCAGATCCCCTTTGGCCACGACGCCGTCGCGCAGCCAGGTCTTGAGCAGCTGCGCGCCGCGCTGCGCGGCGCGGGTCTCTCCCGCAAAGCGCCGCAATCCGGCGCAGATGGCGGCGAAATCCCGGCCGCGGGCCACCGCAGCGAGCGCCCAGGCCTCATCCTTCGGCAGCACCCGGTAGAAAGGCGTCAGGCCCTTGCGCCAGACCAGCCACGGCGCCGGCGCGCGGCGAAGCGTCGCGCGCGGAATCCTTTTCCCGTCGCGCGCCGCGCGCCACACCGCAGGGGCGTTGCTGCGCAGCGCGAGCCGCCGCACGGAAGGGTGCAGGCCGAACCGCATCGCCGGCCAGTCATGCGCGGGCGTGCGCCCGACCTCTTCCACCGTCATGACGGGCGAGTCGGCGGCGTCGAACGCAAGGCCGAGCGCCCATTCGAAGGCCGCGAGCTCGGCCAGCAGCGGCCGTGCGCGCGTGCGCGGCGAGCGCGCGAGGAACGCGGCGAGCTCGCCGCCGTACCAGCGCAGGTTCGGGTGCCGCGACGGGTGGGCGGCGACGAATTCGAGGATCGCTCTCTCGAAGGCGCTCTCGCCGAGGACGGCCTTCAGCGCCTCGTAGTCGTTGCCGAGCGCCTCGACGAGGCGCGAGCCGTAGGCATGGACGTAGACGGAAAGACGCCGGGCGGCGCCGGCGCGTGCGGTCGAGACCACTTCGCGCCGCATCGCGCGCCCGGGACGGTAGACGTGGCGCTGGAAGGCGCGCTGCAGGCCGCGCAGATCGCTCACGCCGCCTCCCGGCGCAGCGCGCCCGCCGCCACCGCGCGCGCGCGCTCCAGCTCGCGCACGAGCCGCCCGAGCGGCGGGATCTTCGCGTCGCGCTCGATCATGGTCGGCACCGGGCCGAACCGGCGCACGGCCTCGGCGTAGAGCGCCCAGACCGGGTCGATGATCGCCGCATCGTGCGTGTCGACGATCAGGTCGCCGTTGTTCTCGTGGCCGGCGAGGTGGATCTGCCTGACGCGCGCGGGCGGCACGCCGGCGAGGAATTCGAGCGCGTCGAAGCCGTGGTTGAACGCGCTCACGTAGATGTTGTTGACGTCCAGCAGCAGGTCGCAGTCCGCCTCCGCGGCGAGCGCGGCGAGGAATTCCCACTCGCTCATCGCCGAGCTGCGGTACTCGACGTAGCTCGAGACATTCTCGAGCAGGATGCGGCGGCCGAGGAAGTCCTGCACCTGGCGCACGCGGCGCGCGACGTGCGCGAGCGCCTCCTCGGTGTAAGGCAGCGGCATCAGGTCGTGGAGGTTCCTTCCGCCCACCCCGGTCCAGCACAGGTGGTCGGAAATCCAGGCGGGCTCGATGCGGCTCGCGAGCGCCTTGAGGTCCCGGAGATACTCGCGGTCGAGCGGGTCTGCGCTGCCGATCGACAGCGAAACCCCGTGCAGCACGACAGGGTGGCGCGCGCGAACGCGCTCGAGCATGTGCAGCGGCTTGCCGCCCGGGACCATGTAGTTCTCGGACAGCACCTCGAACCAGTCCACCCGCGGGCTCGATTCGAGGATCGCCTTGTAGTGCGGCGCGCGCAGGCCGAGACCGAAGCCGGAAAGCGGTGTCATGAAAGAAAACGGGCCGCCGGCGTAACCCGCCGGCGGCCCTGCGTCACGCGCCGGGGCGCGCTACTTCTTCTCCTTCATCGCCATCTTGGCCTTGTCGCAGTCGGCCTGGCTCAGCTCCTTGAACCCTTGGCCCTTGCACTCGTTCAGGCCCTTGCACTGGCTCTTGGGGAGCTTGCAGTCGCTCAGCCCCTTACAGGCGTTCACGCCCATGCACTGCACCTTCGCCGCCTGGGCGGACACGGGGCCTGCCGCGGTCATCGCGAACATGCCTGCCGCGGCGGTCGCCAGCGCGACCCCGGTAAGTTTCTTCATTCTCATCGATTTCCTCCTGATCAGGATTGAACGGGAAACCCGGATGTCCCGGGCATGGTCAGATACGGGGCGGTCACCTGCGCGGATTCATCCGCGCAGCGGCAAATCTCGCCCAAGTCCATGCGTCGCCATCGCAACGAGATCGTCCTGCGCACTCTCCTGCTGGGCGCAAGCGTCCTCCCGCCGGCGATCGCGCAACCGTCTGATCCGGCGGGGATTTTCCTCGGCGCGCGATTGCCCTACGTGGAGTTTGACCGGCTCGCGTCGACGCGGATGCCGGTCCCGGGCGGAGAAATCGTGGTCGCCTTCGCGCCAGGTGCGCTCGCGCTGCCCCGAGAGCGCGTGCTCGAGTGGATTCGATCGGCCGCAACCGCAGTCGCGACCTACTATGGACGCTTCCCGGCATCCTCGACCCGGCTGCTTCTCGTCCCGCGCGCCGGCGGCGGCTTGAGCGGCGGCAAGGCGTGGGGTCACGGAGGCGCTGCGGTACGCGTCACGATCGGGGAGCACGCGACGGAGGCCGAGCTTGGCCGCGATTGGGTGCTGGTCCACGAAATGACGCACCTCGCGTTTCCTTCCATGCGTGAGCGTCACCACTGGATCGAGGAAGGGATTGCGACCTACGTGGAGCCCATCGCGCGTGCGCAGGCGGGACAGCTCGCGCCGGAGACGGTCTGGGCGGAACTCGCCGCCGGACTGCCGAAAGGACTGCCGCAGGCCGGGGACCGCGGCCTGGATCACACGCCGACCTGGGGGCGCACCTATTGGGGCGGGGCGCTCTTCTGCCTGCTTGCGGATCTCGAGATTCGCCGGCGCACCGGAAACCGGCGTGGCTTGCAGGATGCACTGCGCGCGATCCTCGCCGGCGGGAACATGGAGACGCACTCGGCGCTCGAGCCGGTCCTCGCGCTGGGCGACCGCGCCACCGGCGTGCCGGTGCTCGCCGAGCTCTACCGCGAGCAGCGCGACAAGGCGGTCGACGTGGATCTCGCCGGGCTCTGGCGGCGGCTCGGCGTGCGCTTGGAAGGAAGGTCCGTGCGCTTCGACGATTCCGCGCCTGAGGCGGAGATCCGCCGCGCGATCACGACGCGGCCGGCCGGCTAGGACGCGCAGCGCTCAGCGCACGCCGTAGGCGGGTCCGCCGCCCGAGTAGCTCGTGCCGAAGGTGGCGTGCGCCGAGGCCACCTGGCGCATCGCGGACAGCACCTGCTCGCGCGTGAGCGGCGAGAGCGGGTGGATGAACGCGGCGTAGACCGTGCCGCCCGATATGGCGTAGCGCGCGTCGAGCACGGTGTGGTCGTTGGCGCGCATCGCAGAGACGATCTCCTCGGCCGAGGACTCGGCCACCGGCTTGATCGGCGCGACGATGCGCATGCGGTCGGCGAGAACGAGGATTCGCATGCGGCACCTCCTCGGTGCATCATAACCCCGAGGCAGCGCCGAGTTCGCGCAGTTCCTCCTTGATGCCTTTCACCAGGGCCTCGACCAGGAGCTTGCCTTTGCGCCGGGTTGCCAGCGTCGGATCGCCCCAGATCCCCGATGCGGAATAGACGCCGGCCTTGTTCTTCGGGTCGCGCGTCAGCGGTCCGGTCCCGCGTGCGTAGTCCTTGAGCGCCGCTTTCATCCGTACCGTCCGGGGCGCGATGACGAGCATCATGGAAGTCTCGATCTCGTCGGCGTGGCCGCCGCCCGCCTGCGCGGAGATTCGCGCCGCAAGCGGGGCGAGGATCTTGCGCAGGTCCGTGTAGCGAAGCAGGACTCCCTCGGTCGCCAGCGACTTCGCTGCCGGTCTCAGCGCGTGCAGGGTGGATACGCCGGTGTTCAAGACGTAGATCTTCCTCGTGCCGAAACGCGCGTAGCTCCGGCAGACATCGACGATCAGGTCGCGCGCCGTCTTCAGGCGCAGCGACACCGATCCCGGATACTCGGCGAACGCAGGGTAGAACCCGCAGTTGACCGTGGGCGCGACGAGCACGTCGGCGCCCTTCGCAACCTCCTCGCTCAGATACTCGGCGAGCAGAAGATCGTTTCCGAGGGACAGATGGGGACCGTGCTCCTTCGCCGCCGCGCCGAGCGGGATCAGGACGACGCGGTGTGGCGTCAGCAGTTTTTCTGCCTCCGTCCAGGCGAGAGCAGAAAGAACCTTGCGTTTCATACCAGCGACCTGCGCCGGGCGAGGCTTTCGCGCTCGAAGCCGGCGACCCGCTTGTAGCTCTCGGACATCGTCACTAGCTCCTCGCGGCTGATCACGTCCTCGATCCGCGCGAAAGGCTTGTCGCCGCTGCGCCGCGAGACCTCGCGCAGGATCGCGTCCGGCGGGTTGGCGCGGTTCATGAGTACGACGTCGTAGGCGGGCTTGAGGCGCGCCGCCTCGTAGGCCTTGAGCGCGGCCGCCACGTCGGCCTCGCGCCGCAGGCAGCCGGCGAGCGTGCGGGCGTCGAGGATCGCTTGCCCGGCGCCGTTCGAGCCGCGCGGGTACATGGGGTGCGCGGCGTCCCCGAGCAGCGTCACGCGCCCCTCGCTCCAGAAGGGCAGCGGATCGCGGTCCACCATCGGATATTCGAGCACCTGGTCCGCCTCGCGGATCAGCGCCGCGACGTCGAGCCATTCGAACTTCCAGTCCGCGAACCTCGGGTAGAAATCCTCGAGCCGCCCGGCGAGGTTCCAGTCCTGCCGCACGTTGCGCGGCGACTGGATCTCGGCCACCCAGTTGATGAGCTGCCGCCCCTCGCCCGCCTCGCGGATCGGGTAGATCACCATCTTGCCGGATTCGAGCCAGCCGGCGACCACCATGCTCGCGCCGCCGAGGTAGGGCCGCGCGCGCGTCACGCCGCGCCACATGTTGATTCCCTGGTAGGCGGGCGGCCCCTCGCCCGGGTGGAGCTTCCGGCGCACCGCCGAGTGAATGCCGTCGCAGCCGACCGCGGCGGCGCCGCGCTCGCTCGAGCCGTCCTCGAAGCGGACGCTCACGCCTTGCGCGTCCTGCTCGAGCGCGGCGCATTTCCGGCCGAGCAGAACGGCCCCGGCGCCGAGCCGCTCGCGCACGGCTTCGAGCAGCACCGCGTGCAGGTCGCCGCGGTGGACCGAGAGCTGCGGCCACTCGTAGCCGGCGTGGCGCCCGCGCGGCTCGGTGTAGACGTGCTGGCCGAAGCGGTTGTAGAAGCACAGCTCGCGGGTCTCGACGGCGAGCCGCGCCAGCCGCGGCTCCAGGCCGAGCTCCCCCAGCTCGCGCATGCCGTGCGGCAGCAGGTTGATCCCGACGCCGAGCGGCCTGATCTCCGGCGCCGCCTCGTAGACGCGGCAGCGCACCCCGACCTGGTGCAGCGAGAGCGCGAGCGTCAGCCCGCCGATGCCGCCGCCGACGATCAATACCTCCATGCGGCGATTCTATCGCCGCCGGGATAGACTGCGGCATGGCCGGCGTGACGCTCGCAGAGATCCGCGCCGCGGCGGCGCGCATCGCGGGCGCGGTCGAGCGCACGCCCTGCCTGCACAGCCGGACGCTCTCCAACCTGGCCGGCGCGCAGGTCTGGCTCAAGTTCGAGGACCTGCAGTTCACCGCCTCGTTCAAGGAGCGAGGCGCGCTCAACAAGCTGCTGCAGCTCTCCGACGCCGAGCGGCGCCGCGGCGTGATCGCGATGAGCGCCGGCAACCACGCGCAAGGCGTCGCCTACCATGCCGCGCGGCTCGGCGTGCGCGCCGTGATCGTGATGCCGCGGGGCACGCCGTACAGCAAGATAAAAGGCACGCAAGTGCACGGCGCCGAGGTGGTGCTCGAGGGCGACACGCTCGCGGACTCGGCGCAGCATGCACGCGAGGTCGCGGCGCGCGAGGGGCTCACGTTCATCCATCCCTACGACGACCCCGCGATCGTCGCCGGGCAGGGCACAGTCGCGCTCGAGATGCTCGAGCAGGAGCCCTCGCTCGAGGTGCTGGTGGTGCCGGTCGGCGGCGGCGGGCTGATCGCCGGCATGGCGACCGCGGCAAAGGCGCTCAAGCCCGCGATCCGCGTCTTCGGCGTCGAGTCGCGCGCCTACTGCGCCATGTACCAGCGCTTGAACGGCCTGCCCGTGCAGGTGGGCGGCGACACCATCGCCGAAGGGCTCGCGGTGCGCGAGGCGAGCGAGCTGACGCTCGAGATCGCGCGGCGCCTCGTCGAGGAGGTGCTGGTGGTCGAGGAGGAGACGATCGAGCGCGCCATCGTCGCGCTGATCGAGATCGAGAAGACGGTCGCCGAGGGCGCGGGCGCGGCGGGCCTTGCCGCCCTGCTCCAGTACCCGGAGCGCTTCGCCGGCGCGCGAGTCGGCATCCCGATCTGCGGCGGCAACATCGACAGCCGCGTGCTCGCCGCGGTGCTGATGCGCGGCCTGGTGCGCGACGGGCGCCTCGTGCGCATCCGCGTCTCGATGCCCGATGTCGCGGGCAGCCTCGCCAAGGCCGCGGCGCTGATCGGCGCGGCGGGCGGCAATATCGTCGAGGTGCAGCACCATCGCCTTTTCGGCACCTCGTCCGTGCGCACGCCCGAGGTCGAGTTCGTCCTCGAGACGCGCGACCGCGATCACAGCCGGGCGCTGATCGAAGCGCTGCGCGCCAAGGGCGTGAGCGTCGCCCTGGTGGGCTAGGGCGCGGGGACCGAGATCTCGACGAGGTTCAGGTCGGGGTCGCGCACGTACACCGAGCGGATCTTCGAGGCGGCGATGAAGCAAAGGTCGAGCGTGCCGGGCGCCGCGACGTGCGCGCGCGGCACGAACTCCCTGCCCCACTCGTGGATGTTGATCTTCTGGTTGCCGAAGCGCAGCGCCCAGCGCTGCTCGGTCGGCGTACGGAACGCCTCCAGCTTCATCCCCAGCACCTCGGTATAGAAGCGCACGCAGCCCTCGCGGTCGCGCGTGGTGAGGACGATGTGGTCGATGCGGTCGATCACGCCGGGCGGCGCTTGAGCATGCGCAGCGGGTTGTACTCGAGCACCGTCTCGCCGCGCTGGTTCACAACCTTGTTGGCGAAGCGCACCAGGCCCCGGTCGCCCTTCGAGGTGAGCCGGTGCTCGGTCACCTCGGATTCCACGTGGATGGTGTCGCCGATCACCGTCGGGCCCTTGACGTCGAGCGTCGCGTTGAGGAACGCGAGCCCGGTGTCCTGCATCGTCGGCAGCAGCAGCCCCTCGGCGCAGGAGTAGACCAGCGCCGCGGGCACGGGCCGGCCTTTCAGCACGCGCTGCGAGTCGTCCTGCACTGCGAACAACTCCTCGGTGAGCCAGGTAAGGTTGACGAAGTTGGCGAGGTCGGACTCGGCGAGGGTGCGGCGGTGCGTGCGGAAGCGGAACCCCAAGCGCAGGTCCTCGTAGTAGAAGCCGCGGCCGACGACCGGAAGCGCTTCGCTCATCGCATCGCTCCTCTCTTGACGGCGTACAGATGCCAGGAGTCGTTCACGCCTTTGAGCGTGTGCATGCCGAAATCGTCGAACTCGAGCCCGGACCCGGCGACCAGGTCCTTCACCGTCTGCGACACGAGCACGGTGTCGGCCGGGGCGAGCGCGGCGACGCGGGCGCCGATATGGACTGCCACGCCCGCGATCTTCTCTCCATTGACCACGCATTCTCCCGTATGCAGGCCCACGCGCACCGAGAGGCCGAGGGGTTTGACCGAGTCGCGCACCTCGCAGGCGCAGCGGATGGCGCGCGCGGGCCCGTCGAAAGCGGCGTAGAAGCCGTCGCCCGCGGTGTCCACCTCCAGCCCGCGGTAGATCGCGAGCTCGCGGCGCACCGCCGCGTGGTGCGCGTCGCACAGGTCGCGCCAGCGAGTGTCGCCGAGCTTCGCCGCGAGCTCGGTCGAGCCGACGATGTCGCTGAACATCACCGTCTTCACGACCCGGTCCTCCTCGACCGCGCCGCGCCCGCCGGTCAGGAATTGCTGCACCGCCTCCGGGATCTCGTTCGGGCGGCTGAGAAACGAAAGATGATCCTCGGAATCGAGCTCGATCAGCTTTGCCCCCGGAATGCGCTCGGCCATGTAGCGGCTCAACTGCACGGGAACCGCCAGATCGCCGCGCGGGTGCAGCAGCAGCGTGGGAACCCGGATCGAGCCGAGGACGTGCCGCACGTCGATGTCGTAGTTCATGCGGGTCAGCGCGTACGCCGTGGTCGGGCTCCCGCCCGTGCGCAGCAGCTTCGCCCACCAGCCGCGGAAGCGCTCGTCCTGCGCCAGGCTTGGCACGCGCAGGTCGAGGCCGACCGGCCCGCCCCATTGCTCGCGGATCGATTGCAGGAACTTGTCCTGCTGCTCCTGCGTCCGGCCGAGCGGATAGTCCTGCGCCCACCTCATCCGCGCGAACGAGCCCACCATGATCAGGGCCTCGGTGCGCTCCGGATAGGTTACCGCGAACAGCATGCACATCGGCCCGCCCTCGGAATAGCCGAGGAGAGCCGCGCGCTTCGAGCCGACCGCGTCCATCACGGCCCGGACGTCGTCCATGCGTTCCTCGAGCGTCGGCGTATCGGTCACCCGGTCCGAGAGCCCCGTGCCGCGCTTGTCGAACAGGAGCACGCGCGCGAACGAGCCGAGCCGCTGCAGGAACCGGGCGAAGCCGGGCTCTTCCCAGAACGTGTCGATGCTCGAGATCCAGCCCGGAACGACCACCAGGTCCACCGCGCCGCCGCCGAACACCTGGTAGGCGATGTTGATGTCGCCGCTACGCGCGTATTTCGTCTGCGGGACCATGGCGAGAGCCGCGCCGATTCTACGCCGGCCTGCGGGTGCGGGCGGGCTACGCGACCGCGCGGGCCTCGACCACGATGGCCTGCGCCGGGGCGCGGTACGGATCGGCGCCGCCGATCCTCGCCAGCGCGGCAGTCACCTTTGCCACCACTTCGTCGAGGTTCGCGCCGCGCTTCTCGAGCAGCAGCCCGCGCGGAGTGCCGCGGATCTGGCCGAGCGCGACGTCGTGCGCGCTGACGCCGTCGGTCCGGATGCGTTTTTTCTCGATCCGCACTTCCCGGAACCGCGCTCCGGCGAGCAGCCCGCGCAGCAGCGCCGCGTCGTGCATCTCGAACGGCGTGCGGAACCGGATCTCCTCGTCGCCGGGAAAGAGCTCCTCGATCACCTGCGCGTTCGCGAGCGCGTGAGGATTCTCCTCGATGCGGTCCCAGACGTTGAAGAGGAAGATCCCGCCCTCCTTCAACACCCGGCGCGCTTCATTGAACGCCGCCCGCCTGTCCGGCACGAACATGACCCCGAACGAGCAGACGACGGCGCCGAACTCGCCGTCGCCGAACGGCAGCCGGCAGGCATCCGCCTCCTGCCACGCGACGTTCGCCCCGCCGCGGAGCTTGCCGCGCGCGTAGTCCAGCATCGCCTTGCTCAGGTCGGTCGCCACCAGACGCAGTGCCGGATCGAGCCGCTCGCGCACGCGCCGGGTGAGGAGGCCGGTGCCGCAGGCGACCTCCAGGACCTCGCCCGGCGGCCGCGTTGCGAGGCGCTGCGCCAGGTCCGCCGCAAACGCATCGAACCAGGCGGGTCCCAGGCAGCGGTCGTAGTACTCGGGAATCGAGCCGGTGAAGCTCGCTCTTGGGTCGGTCACGCGAGCCCCGCCGCTAGTGCCGCGCCTTCGCGACCAGCGTCGCGCGGCGCTCCAAGCTCTTCTTGGACCAGACCTCGGGAATACGGTAGAACCCCTTCGCCGTGCGCGCGCCCCGCGGAATCACCACCCAGGGCTGCTTCGACCCCGTGTAGATGTGAATGTCGGGAGGCAGAGGTCATGCGGTAGTGCACCGCGCGGCAGGTGCAGCCGCCCTCGAGCGCGAACTTCTTGACGGATTTCATCGCCTGCTCCCGGGCTGCGTGCGTCACGCGGCCGTGGCGCAGCCTTCAGGCTTGAACACGCGCTCGGTCGAGGCGGGATACCTGGCGAGCTTCGCGGCCGCACGGCGTGGCCGGGCCACCAGCTCGCCGCCGCAGCTCGGGCGCTTGCCGCGCAGTACCGTGTGCGCGCACTTCATGGCTCGCTCCTTCTCCCTAGTACGACTTCGGCAGCCCGAGCACGCGCTCGGCGATGAAACAAAGGATCAGCTGCGGGCTGACCGGCGCGATGCGCCCGACGAGCGATTCGCGCAGGTAGCGCTCGACGTGGTACTCCTTGGCGTAGCCGAAGCCGCCGTGCGTCATCAGCGCCTGCTGGCAGGCGTCGAAGCAGGCCTCGCCCGCGAGGTACTTGGCGGCGTTCGCCTCGGCGCCGCAGGGCTTCGCCTGGTCGTAGAGCCAGGCCGCCTTGAAGACGACGAGGTTCGCCGCCTCCAGCGCCATCCAGTTGGCGGCGAGCGGGTGCTGGATCGCCTGGTTCTTGCCGATCGGCCGGTCGAAGACGACGCGCTCCTTGGCGTACGCGGTGGCGCGCCGCAGCGCGCAGCGCCCGAGGCCCACCGACTCCGAGCCGATCAGGATCCGCTCCGGGTTCATGCCGTGCAGGATGTACTCGAACCCCTTGCCCTCCTTGCCGATGCGGTCCGCCTCGGGCACCGGCAGAGCGTCGAAGAACACCTGGTTCGAGTCCACCGCCTTCCTGCCCATCTTCTCGATCTCGCGCACCTCGATGTACTTGCGGTCGAAGTCGGCATAGAAGAGCGACAGCCCGTCCTGCGGGCGCCGGCACTCCTCGAGCGGCGTGGTGCGCGCGAGCAGCAGGATCTTCTCCGCCACCTGCGCGGTCGAGATCCACACCTTCTGCCCCGAGATGAGGTACTTGCCGGCCTTTTTCACCGCCTTGGTCTTGATGCGCGTGGTGTTCAGGCCCGTGTTTGGCTCGGTGACTGCGAAGCAGGCGCGCTCGCGCCCGGCGATGAGGCCGGGGAGCATGCGTTTCTTCTGCTCGTCGCTGCCGAACACCACGACCGGGTTGAGGCCGAAGATGTTCATGTGAACGGCGGAGGCCGCCGAGAAGCCGCCGCCCGATTCGGCGATCGTCTGCATCATGATCGCGGCCTCGGTGATCCCCAGGCCCGAGCCGCCGAACTCCTCGGGCATGGCGATGCCGAGCCAGCCGTCCCTGGCGAGCGCCTGGTGCAGCTCCGCCGGGAAGCCGCCTTCCTTGTCCTTCTTCAGCCAGTACTCGTCGGGGAAGCGCGCGCAGATCTTGGCGATCGCCTCGCGGATCTGCTCCTGCTCCTGGGAGAAAGCGAAATCCATCGGCTCCTGCGGATGCTTGTAGCATACCGGCTCCGGGGAGGAGCTTCCAATGGCCAGGATCAAGGTGAGGAACCCGATCGTCGAGATGGACGGCGACGAGATGACGCGGATCATCTGGCAGAAGATCCGCGAAAAGCTGATCCTGCCTTATCTCGACCTCGACCTGAAGTACTTCGACCTGGGGATCGAGAGCCGCGACCGGACCGAGGACCGGGTCACGGTGGACTCGGCCGACGCGACCAAGCAGTACGGCGTCGCGGTGAAGTGCGCGACCATCACCCCGGACGAGGCGCGCATGAAGGAGTTCGGGTTGAAGCAGATGTGGAAGAGCCCGAACGGCACCATCCGCAACATCCTCGACGGCACGATCTTCCGCGAGCCGATCATCTGCCGCAACGTGCCGCGCCTCGTGGGCCACTGGTACAAGCCGGTGGTGGTCGCGCGTCACGGCTTCGGCGACCAGTACCGCGCGACCGAGCTGCGCTTCGAGGGCCCCGGCACGCTCAGGATCTCGTTCCAGCCTGCCGACGGCGGCAAGGCCGAGGAGCGCGAAGTGTTCAAGGCGCCGGGAGCGGGCGTCACCATGGCGATGTACAACCTGGACGAGTCGATCAAGGGGTTCGCGCGCGCCTGCTTCAACTACGCGCTGCAGCGCAGCTACCCGGTGTACCTGTCCACCAAGAACACGATCCTCAAAGTGTACGACGGGCGCTTCAAGAGCCTGTTCCAGAAAATTTACGACGCCGAGTTCAAGGACAAGTTCGCCGCCGCCGGGCTCAGCTTCGAGCACCGGCTGATCGACGACATGGTCGCCTCCAACCTGAAGTGGAGCGGCGGCTACCTCTGGGCGTGCAAGAACTACGACGGCGACGTGCAGTCCGACACCGTGGCGCAGGGCTACGGCTCGCTCGGCCTCATGACCTCGGTGCTGATGTCGCCCGATGGCAGCGCGGTCGAGGCCGAGGCGGCGCACGGCACCGTGACGCGGCACTATCGCCTGCACCAGCAGGGCAAGCCCACCTCGACCAACCCGATCGCCTCGATCTACGCCTGGACGCGCGGGCTGCAGTACCGCGCGCGCATGGACAACACGCCCCTCGTCGAGACCTTCGCGCTGCTGCTGGAGAAGGTCTGCGTGGACACGGTCGAATCGGGAAAGATGACCAAGGACCTCGCCACCCTGATCCGCCCCGACCACCCCTTCCTCACCACCGACGAGTTCCTGGACGCCGTGGACGCGGAGCTGAAGCGCCGGATGCAGTGAGTCGCGAGCCTCAGCGCGCGTCGCCGGCAGGCGCGACCGCGGCGCCCTGCACCTTGTGGCGCTCGAGAGCCCGTGCGACGAAGCCCGAGGCCTTCATCTCCTCGACGAACTCGCGCAGGTAGCGCGCGCCGGCGTCCTTGCCCCGCTGGCTCGCCATCGCCTGGTTGATCACCATGAAGTGTCTCAGCCGGAAACCCTCGGTGATCAGGCCGACGTCGACGTGATACTCCGCGCCGAGAATCTCAGCCAGCTTCGGCGCTGCCGCGGCTTCGAGCGCCACCACGATATCGATATCGCGAGTCATGCGCGGCCGCGCGTGGTAGCTCATCGCAAGCGACCCGGTCAGCATATACTCAACGCCCGCGCCATCGAGCCTAGCGCAGAGGTCCTGAAGCGCACGCAGCTCCGGAGTGAGCATTCAGCCCGCGCCGATGCTGGTGCGCAGGGCGATCCCCGTCTCAGGCATTCCAAGGATCTATCAAGCGCACGCCGCAGTCCGAATAGCCCGCGACATCGCGCGTCGCGATCGCGGCTCCGGTCGCCTGCGCGATCGCGGCGATCTGAGCGTCGAACTGGGAGATCGGACGGCCGGCGCGACGGCGCCGTACCGCGATGCGGGCGTAGGGCTGCGCCGCATCGCTGCCGAAGGCGAGAATGCGGCCCGCGAACTCCTGCGCGAACATCGCATCAGCGGCCCGCTCCAAGGCGTCGCGGCGCCTCCCCGGCGGCAGCAACGCGATCCCGTGAAGGATCTCGGCTTGGGTGATGCTCGTCGTGTACAGGCTGCTCGTCGGCTGCGCTGCCACCCAGTCGCGCACCTTCGCGGCCGGGAGAGGCCTCATCAACTCGGAAACGACATTGGTGTCGAGGATGATCAACCGCGCGCTCTTGCGGCCGGCTTCGGCGGCGCGCGCATGGGTTCGCGCTCGGGGAGCGCCAGCTCAACGCCGCCCAGCGGCTCGAAGCGTCGCTGGATCGCCTCGGCGAGGTTACCCGACGCGGCGTGATCCTCGGCAAGCGCAGCCCGCAGGATGTTCCGCGCTTCGTCTTCCATCGAACGCTTGCGATGCGCCGCGCGCAGGCGCAGACGGGACTTGGTCTCCTCGTCCAAGTTGCGGATCGTGATACTCGCCATGTTCGCCTGCCTCCAGTGCAATCAATGATTGCATTGTAATCAACGCGCGCGTCCGGCGCAATCAACCCGCCGGGTCGAGCCAGTTGTAGAGAGCGATCCCGCCGTCGACCACGACCGAGGCGCCGGTCATGTAGCTTCCGTACTTCTCGGAAAGGATCGCGACCGCCATCGGCGCGATGTCCCCGGGCTTGCCGAGGCGCTTGAGCGGAATCTTCTCGACGAGCCCGGGCGCGCCGCCGAAGCCCGCGCCGGGCACCGCGCCCGGCACGATCGCGTTGACGCGGATGCCGCTCGGGCCGAGCGCGCGCGCCAGTTCCTTCACCACCATCGTCTGCCCGGCCTTGGCGGCGCTGTAGTGCGGCAGATTCCTCGGCGACTCGGCGTGCAGCGAGGTGACGAAGAGCATCCGCCCGCGGATCGCGTTCTCGCGCATGTGCTGCCCGAGCGCCTGCGCGATGAGGAAGCCCGCGTTCAGGTTCACCTCGAGCATCTCGCGCCACTGCGCCTCGGTCACCGCGAGCGCGTGCTGCGATTCCTGGCGCCGCGGGCAGGCGGCGTGCACGAAGAGCGAGACGCGGGAGAGGCGCGTGATGGTTTCGAGGACGAGTTTCTCGGCCGCCCCCGGGCGGCCGAGATCGATGGAAAAATCAGAACCCTTGAGATCCGACGCGAGCACCTTGGCGCCCTCGTCCGCGAGCGCCTGCGCGATCGCGCGCCCGATCCCCTGCGCCGCGCCCGTGACGAGCGCGCTGTCGCCTTCTAGCAGCCTTGCGGCGTTCATCGCGTCGCAGCGGGCTCCGCGAACGTCTTCATCGTGCAGGCGCGGGCCGGAAACGCTTTGAGCACCGCCCTGTCCGCCGTGACCAACGGGACACCGAGCACTTCGGCGAGTGCTACGAACTCGGCGTCGTAGGCGGAAACGCGGGCTCGCTCGACGACCCCGAATACCCTGTCGCTGGGAACGAGGTGCTCCCGGCCGGAGAATGCGGCCTCGCCAGCGGCCATGACCTGCCCGACCTGCCTCACGCTGAGGCTGCCGTCGCGCAGATAGCCCGCAAGGATGCTGCGCATCTCCGAGCGCCACAGCACGGGTACATGCCAGTCGGGGTCCTTCTCCCAGACCTGCCAAGCGCTCTTGGTGAGGGGGCCGTTGATCCAGTAATAGGCGACGACGTTGCTGTCGACGACGATCACGCGCGGCCCTGGCGCTTGTAGCGCGCGACCCTGGCGTGATCCACACGTGGCAGCCTGCCGACGAACGCCCGCAGCGCGCGAGCGTGCCGCCGGGCATCGACGGTCGGAGCCGCGAACTCGCTCTCGAGCCGAGCCAGAATCTCGCTGTTTAGGCTGCGACGATTCCTAGCCGCGCTCTCCCTGAGCCGGGCGTGCAGCTCGCGCGGGATGTTCTTGAGCGTCAAGTTGAGCATGGTCGAGCCCTTGGAACCATATTGGAACCAAAGCATAGCCTGGGGCCGCGCCCGGCGCCAGCACCAGGTCCCTGCGTCACTTCTGCACTGCCGCGGGCGCTTTCGCAGGCGCCGGGCCGCCCGCCGCGACGACCGGCCGCTCTCTCGCGAGCAGCAGATACGCGGTGGGGATGACGTAGAGCGTGAACACGGTGCCGAGCAGCAGCCCGCCCACGATCACCCAGCCGATCTGCTCGCGCGCCTCGGCCCCCGCCCCGGTGGCGAACGCGAGCGGCACCGCGCCGAGCACCATCGCGCCGGTGGTCATCAGGATCGGCCGCAGGCGCAGGGTGGCGGCCTCGATCACGGCGTCGAGCTTCTGCATTCCGCGCTCGCGCAGCTGGCCGGCGAACTCGACGATCAGGATGCCGTGCTTGGTGATGAGGCCGATCAGCATGATCAGGCCCACGCGGCTATAGACGTTCATCGTGCCGCCCGTCAGCCAGAGCGCGACCAGCGCGCCCGTGATCGCGAGCGGCACCGTGAGCATGATGACGAACGGCGACACGAAGCTCTCGAACTGCGCCGCGAGCACGAGGTAGATGAAGGCGAGCGCGAGCAGGAAGATGAGGGCGAGCGCGGCGCCCGCCTCGCGGAACTCGCGCGACGGGCCGTCGAGCTCGGTGCGCGCCGAGCGGTCGAGCGTCTGGCTCGCCGCCTCCTCCAGCTCGGCGAGCGCCTGGCCCAGCGTGTAGTTCGGCGCGATGGTTGCCTCCAGGACCGCGGCCCGCAGCCGGTTGAAGTGGTTGAGCGATCTCGGCCCCACGGTCTCGCGCACGCTGACGAGATTGGAGAGCTGCACCAGGCGCCCGTCGCGCGCGCGCACGAAGATCGAAGTCAGGTCGGCGGGCGTGTTGCGGTCCTTCTCCTCGAGCTGGACGATGACGTCGTACTGCTTGCCCTCACGCTTGAAGCGCGTCACCTGCCGCCCGCCGAGCAGCGTCTCGAGCACGCGGCCGATTGTCTCGACGTCGACGCCGACCGCGGCGGACTTCTCGCGGTCGATGTCCACCGCGAGCTGCGGCTTGTTCAAGCGCAGGTCGATGTCGGGATTCGCGATCGCCTTGATCTGGCGCGCCTGGGCAAGCAGGCGCTGCATCATCACGTCGAGCTCCTCGTAGGAGTTCGCCTGCACCACGAACTGCACCGGCGGGTTGCGGAAGCTCTGCCCGAGCGACGGCGGGTTGACGGGGAAGGCGAACACGCCGGGAAGCGTCGCGAACTTCTTCGGCAGCTCCGCGGTGATCTGCTGGGTCTTGCGGCTGCGCTCGTCCCAGTCCTTGAGCTGGCTGAAGCCGATCCCCTGGTTGACGGGGTTCGGGCGCTCGAGCCCGGGCGCGACCACGGTGAAGTAGGAGCGGATCTCGGGGACCTCGGCGAAGATGCGCTCGATCGCGCGCATGTACTCGTCGGTGTAGGCGAGCGACGCCCCCTCGGGCGCGACGACCCAGGTGATGAAGAAGCCGCGGTCCTCCTGCGGCGAAAGCTCCGAATCGAGCTTCTTGAAGGTCACACCGCCCGCCACCGAGACTGCGGCAAAGACCCCGGCGACGATCCAGCGGTGCCTCAGCGACCAGGCGAGCGAGCGCTTGTAGCCGTCGGTCATGCCATGGAAGAAGCGCTCCATCGCCAGGTACAGGCCGCCATGCTTCTCGTGCTCCTTGAGGATCCGCGAGCACATCATCGGCGTCAGCGTCAGCGCCACGAACCCTGACACCAGCACCGCCGAGGTGACGGTGAGTGCGAATTCGGTGAACAGCTTGCCGGTATTGCCGGTGATGAAGGCGAGCGGCGCGAACACGGCGGCGAGCGTGAGCGTCATGGCGATCACCGCGAACGCGATCTCGCGCGAGCCCTCGGCCGCGGCCTGGCGCGGGCTCTTGCCCATCTCGATGTGGCGGTGGCAGTTCTCCAGCACCACGATCGCGTCGTCCACCACCAGGCCGATGGCGAGCACCAGGCCCAGCAGGGTCAGCACGTTGACGGTGAAGCCCATCAGGAACATGAAGAAGAACGCGCCGACCAGCGACACCGGGATGGTGACGAACGGGATCAGCGTCGAGCGCAGCGAGCGCAGGAAGACGAAGATCACCAGCATCACGAGCAGCACCGCCTCGGCCATCGTGGTGTACACGGCGGTGATCGATTTCTCGATGAAGATCGAGGTATCGAACGCGACCGCGATCTGCATGCCCTCGGGCAGCGTCGGCCGAATACGCTCCATCTCGGCCTTCACGCCCTGCGCCACCGAGAGCGTGTTGGCGGTGGACTGCTTGACGATGCCGAGCCCCACCCCGGGGTTGCCGTTACGCCGCACGACGTTGCGCTCATCGAGCGCGCCGAGCTCCGCCCGGCCGATGTCCTTCAGCCGCACGGGGTAGCCGCCGGACTCACGCACGATCATGTCGTTGAACTGCGCGACGCTCCTCAGGTCAGCCTCGGTCAGCACCGTGAACTCGCGGTTCGAGCTCTCGATGCGGCCCGAGGGAATCTCGACGTTCTGCCGGTTGAGCGCCTGCTCGACGTCCTGCGAAGTGAGGCCGAACGCCGCAAGCCGGTCGCGGTCGAGCCAGACCCGCATGGCGTAGCGGCGCTCGCCGCCGATGATCACCGAGGCGACCCCGGGCAGCGTCTTCAGGCGGTCGGCGACGTAGCGGTCGGCGTAGTCGGAGAGCTCGAGCGCGCTGTGCTTCTCGCTCGAGAACGAGAGCCAGATGATCGCCTGCGCGTCGGCCTCGATCTTCGAGACCACCGACTCGTCGGCGGCCTCCGGCAGGCGCGCGCGTATCCGCGCCACTCGATCGCGCACGTCGTTCGCGGCGGCATCCACGTTTCGTTCGGGCACGAACTCGACGGTGATCTGCGACACTTCCTCGCGCGACTGCGACCTGATCGTGCGCACGCCCTCGATCCCGGAGAGCGAGTCCTCGAGCGGCTGCGTGATCTGCGACTCGATCACCTGCGGGCTGGCGCCCTTGAACACGGTGCGCACCGACACCACCGGCGTGTCGATCTTCGGGTACTCGCGCACCGTGAGGCGCTGGTACGAGATCACGCCGAGCAGCACGATCATCATGCTCATGACCGTGGCGAACACCGGCCGGCGGATGCAGAGTTCCGGAAGTTGCATTACGAGCCCGTCATCCCCGCGGCTTCAGGCGGGGAACCATGTGGGTTCCCGCCTTCGCGGGAACGACAGCCATTGCACATCATCCCTTCTTCTCCGGCGCCGCCGCCGCCGGCTTGTCGCCCATCAGCAGCACCGGCATGCCGGGGAAGATGCGCAGCGTGCCGTCGGTGACCACCAGGTCGCCCGCGGCAACGCCGTTCACGATCTCCACCTCGCCCACCTTGCGCACGCCGATCTGCACCCGGACCATCTCCGCCTTGCCGTTGGCGACGCGGAAAACGAATGCGTCCTGGCCCTTGGGCACGATCGCCTGCTCGGGCACCCAGACCGCCTTCTCGCGCACGCCGAGCTGCAGGTGCACGCGCGCGAACATGCCGGGGCGCAGCTTCAGCTCCGGGTTGGCGACGCGCGCGCGCGCCAGCACCGTGCGGGTCGCCTCCTCCACCGCCGGCTCGATCGCGTAGATGGCGCCAGTGAAGGGTTGCCCGGCCCAGGCGTCCACGCTCACGCGCACCGCCTGGCCGGCGCGCAGCCGCCCGACGTAGACCTCGGGAACGCGGAAGTCGAGCTTGAGCTGGTCGATCTTCTCCAGGCGCGCGATGTCGGTGCCCGCGGCGACGTACGCGCCCTGGCTCACCTGGCGCAGGCCGACGACGCCCGGAAACGGCGCACGCAGCTCGGTCTTGGCGAGCTTCGCCTCCTCCTCGGCGAGCTTCGCTTTCGCGCGCGCGAGGCTGGTGCGCTGGTCGTCGAGCGCCTGCTGGCTGATGAAGCCCTTCTTGTGGAGGTCCTCGGCGCGCTCGACGCGTTGCTGCTCCCACTTGAGCTGCGCGCTGCTCGAGGCCACCACCGCCGCGGCCTCGGCCTGGTCGAGCCGCACGAGCACGGCGCCTTTGGCGACGCTTTGGCCTTCGTCGAAACGGATCTCGGCGACGCGGCCCGCGATCTCGGGGCGCAGGCTGATTGCCTCGTCGGCGCGCAGCGAGCCGACCGCGCTCGCCTCATCCACCGCCGGCGCGGTCTTCGCCGCGACCGCCTTCACCGGCATCGCCGGCGGCGCCTTCGGCGGGCCCTTGGCGTCCTTGGGGACCTGTGCGTGCGCGGCGCACGCCGTGAACGCCAGGAGCAGGAGTAACCTCATGACAGGACTGCGGATTCTACTTCTTTCCGCACCGGCGTCCTGCCCCGTTTCGCCGCGGATCTACTTGAGGCCCGCCTTGGCCCGCTTGGCGGCGAGCCGCTCTTGCGTCTTCGCCCTGTCGACGACGAACCGCACGTGCCTGCCGCGGCCGCACTCCTCGACCGGGTCGCGCACCGCGAACTCGAGCGTTACGCGGCGCCGGTCCACTTCGACGACCTTGGCTTCGATCGTCACCTCGAGCCCGGGAGGCGTCGCGGCGAGATGGTCGATCGCGACGTGCGCGCCGACCGTGTCCTCGCCGGGATCGAGGTGCGCGAGCAGGAACTCGCGGCAGGCGTACTCGACGTCGCTCACCATGCGCGGCGTCGCGTACACCATGTTCTCGCGGCCCATGAACGAGATGCAGCGCGCCTCGTCCACGGTGAGCGACTTGGTGAAGGAAATGCCGGCGGCGAGGGTCGGTTTCACGACAGGTCTCCTGCGCGCGATTCTAGCGGCGGTGGTCCCAACATGCTGCTCTAGCAGAGGGAGCGGCCGCCAAGAAGCGGGCCCTTGCGAATGGCACTATTCCTTACTTTATGGTAAGGTACGACGATGGCGACCGCGACCGTCACGAGCAAGGGCCAGATCACGATCCCCAGGACCGTGCGGCAGGGGCTCGGCGTCGAGTCCGGCGACCGGGTCGAGTTCACGGAGCTGGAGAAAGGCGTGTACACCGTGGTCGCGGCGACCCGGGACGTGCGCGAGCTGAAAGGGATGATCCCGCGGCCGCCGAAGCCGGTCAGCATCGAGGGCATGAACCGGGCGATCCGGCGGCGCGCGGCGCGCGGTTGATCGGCCTGGACACCAACGTCCTGGTGCGCTACCTGGCGCAGGACGACGCGCGGCAATCGGCCCTCGCCGCCCGGTACATCGAGCAGCGGCTCTCCCCCGAGAACCCGGGCTTCGTCTCGGCGATCACGCTGTGCGAGGTCGTCTGGGTTCTCGCCGATCGGTACGCGGCGGACCGCGGCCGTATCCGCCGGGTGGTGGAAGGCCTGCTCGCAGCCAGGCAGATCCTGGTCGAGCAGCCGGACCTGGTGCGGCGCGCGCTGCGCGTCTGGGAGGGCGCCGCCGCCGATTTCAGCGATGCCCTCATCGGCCAGATCGCGGCTGCGCACGGCTGCGAGAAGACGCTGACCTTCGACCGCGCCGCCGCGAAGCTGCCGGGCTTCGAGCTGCTGGCCTGAAACCGGCCGCAGGTCAGGGCACGAGCACGGCGGCGCCGGAGAAGCGCCCGTGCCGGAGGTCCTGCAGCGCCGCGTTGGCTTCCTCGAGCGGGTAGCTCTTCGTCTCGGTGCGGATCGGCGTCAGCGCGGCGCGCGCCAGGAACGCCTCGCCGTCGGCGCGCGTCAGGTTGGCCACCGACTGCACGCGCCGCTCGCCCCAGAGCAGCGCGTACCGAAACGACGGAATGTCGCTCATGTGGATCCCGCCGCAGATCACGCGCCCGCCCGGCTTCACCGCGGCGAGCGCCTGCGGCAGGAGCGCGCCGACCGGCGCGAACAGGATCGCCGCGTCGAGCGGCTCGGGCGGATCGCCGTCGGAGTCGCCCGCCCACGCCGCGCCGAGCCGCCTCGCGAACGCCTGTGCCGCCGCGTCTCCCGGGCGCGTGAACGCGTACACCTCGCGCCCCTCGGCGCGCGCGACCTGGGCAAGCACGTGCGCCGCCGCGCCGAAGCCGTACAAGCCGAGGCGGCGCGCATCGCCCGCCATGGCATAGCAGCGGTAGCCGATCAGCCCGGCGCAAAGGAGCGGTGCCGCTTCCGCGTCGCCGTAGCTCTCGGGCAGCGCAAGGCAGAAGCGCTCGTCGGCGAGCGCGTATTCCGCGTAGCCGCCGTCGAGGTGATAGCCGGTGAAGCGCGCCCTGGCGCACAGGTTCTCGCGCCCGCTGGCGCAATACTCGCATTCCCCGCAAGTCCAGCCGAGCCAGGGGATTCCGATGCGCGTGCCGGCGGGGAAGCGCTCGCCGCCTGCAACGACCCGGCCCACGATCTCGTGACCCGGGACGAGCGGGGTCTTGCCTTGCGCCAGTTCGCCGTCGCAGATGTGCAGGTCGGTGCGGCAGACGCCGCAGGCGAGCACCTTGACGAGCAACTGTCCCGGCTCCGGCTCGAGCGGACCGATGCGATCGAGCGCCAGCGGCGCGCCCGGCCGGTGCAACCGCATCGCGCGCATCGCTCCGCTGCTCTTCACCGGCCAAGCATAGCGCGCCGCTATCCTGACCATTGCCAGATTCGATTTGCCCCGCCGTGCCCGGCGGAAGTACCCTGCCGCCATGCGCGAAGGCAGCCTCGAGGCACCGACCCGCCACCCGCTCGACTGGCGCAGCGCGGACTTCCACGACGAGGCGAAGGCGCTCGCCGAAGCCGGGCGCATCTTCGACATCTGCCACGGCTGCCGGCGCTGCCTGAGCCTGTGCAACGCGTTCCCGACGCTGTTCGACCTGGTGGATCGGTCCAAGACCCTGGAAGTCGACGGGGTCGCGAAAGACGACTACTGGAAGGTCGTCGACCAGTGCTACCTCTGCGACATGTGCTTCATGACCAAGTGCCCTTACGTGCCGCCGCACCCGTGGAACGTGGATTTCCCGCACGTGATGCTGCGCGCCAAGGCGGTCAAGTTCCGCAAGGGACAGGTCGGCTTTCGCGACAAGCTGCTCTCCTCCACCGACGCGCTCGGCAAGCTCGCCGCGATCCCGGTGGTGGCGCAGACCGTGAATGCGGTCAACCGCAATGCGGCCGCGCGCGGGGCGATGCAGGCGGTGCTCAAAGTGCACAAGGAGCGGGAGCTCCCGCCCTACGCGCCGCGCCGCTTCCGGCCGAACGCGGTCGGCTCGCAGCCGCACGCGGTGAAGGACGGCAAGAACACCCCGGGCAAGGTGGCGATCTTCTCGACCTGCTACGTGAACTACAACGAGCCCGGTATGGGGCACGACCTGCTCGCGCTCCTGGGGCACAACCAGATCCCCTACGTGCTGGTCGAGAAGGAAGCCTGCTGCGGCATGCCCAAGCTCGAGCTCGGCGACCTCGATTCCGTGGCGCGCCTCAAGGCGATCAACGTGCCGCCGCTCGCCAGGCTCGCGCGCGAGGGCTACGCGATCCTGACGCCGGTGCCGTCCTGCACGCTCATGTTCAAGCAGGAACTGCCGCTCATGTTCCCGCAGGACGCCGACCTGAAGGCAGTGCAGGAAGCGATGTTCGATCCGTTCGAGTACTTCGTGCTGCGCAGGCGCGACGGGCTGCTCAGGACCGACTTCAAGGAGAAGCTCGGCAGGGTCTCGTACCACATCCCCTGCCACTCGCGCGTGCAGAACATGGGGCAGAAGACGCGCGAGGTGCTCGAGATGATCCCGGGCACGACCGTCACCACGGTCGAGCGCTGCGCCGGGCACGACGGCACCTGGGGCGTGAAGGCCGAGCACTACGAGACCTCGATGAAGATCGGCCGGCCGGTGTTCCGCCAGATGGCCGCCGCGGACCCCGACTGGGTCAGTTCCGACTGCCCGATCGCGGCGCGCCACATCCGCCAGGGCATGGGCGAGGAGGCGCAGCGCGGCGAGAAAACCCATCCCCTCACGCTGCTGCGCAAGGCCTACGGCATCTAGAGCGCTCGTCCTCCTCTCGTTCCTCCTCGCCGGCTGCGCCGCGCTGACGCGGCCCGACGGGTGGTCGTTCGCGCTGCTCGGCGACTCGCCCTATTCGGAGGCGGAAGCGCAGGCGCTCGACCGCGTGATCGACGCGATCAACGCCGAGCCGCTCGTCTTCGTCGCCCACGTCGGCGACATCACTTCCGGAGAAGGGCCCTGCAGCGACGAATGGCTCGTGGCGCGGCTCGCCCAGTTCGGCCGCATCCGGCACCCCTTCGTGCTGCTGCCGGGCGACAACGAGTGGACGGATTGCCACCGCGGCGGCTTCGATCCGCTCGAGCGGCTCGCCGCGTGGCGCAAGCACTTCTGCTTGCGCATGCCCGAGGTGGGGCTCGTGCGCCAGGCGGGCGAGCACTGCGAGCACGTGCGCTGGGAGGTGGACGGCCTCGTGTTCGTGGGCCTCAACGTCCCGGGCAGCAACAACAACCTCGGCCGAACGCCCGCGATGGACGCCGAGCATGAGAAGCGCATGCGCGCCGCGCTCGAGTGGCTGGCGGAAGCCGAGTCCCTCGCCCGCACGCGCGCCGGCCTCGTGGTGCTGATGCACGCGGACCCGGACTTCGAGGGGCGCTTCGCGCGCAAGGCGGACGGCTTCGCTGCGCTGCGCGCACGCCTGAAGGAGATCGCTGCGCGGCTCGGAAAGCCGCTCGTCGTCGTGCACGGCGACTCGCACCGCTATCGCGACGACCTGCCCGCGCCGGGCCTGCGCCGCATCGTGGTCTGGGGTTCGCCGCACGTGCGCTGGCTGCGGGCGACCTGGGGCGGCGGCAAGCTGTCGGTCGAGGACTGAGCTACTTGGCCAGCATCCGCGCCATGCGGTAGTACTCCATGTCGGGCTCGCGCTTGCGCGTGCCGACCGTCTCCAGGTCGGTGACCACGATCTCGCGCCCCTCGAGCCCCACCATGACGCCGCTCTCGCCGGCGGCGAGGCGCTCGACCGCCGCCACGCCGTAGCGCGCCGCGATCAGCCGGTCGTACGCGGTCGGCTTGCCGCCGCGCTGCACGTGGCCGAGGATGGTGACGCGGAAGGTGAACCCGGTGTGCAGCGCATCGAGCCTTTCCTTGAGCGCGCTCGCGCCCAGCTTCGCGCCTTCGGACACGACCACGATGGCGTGCGTCTTGCCGCGCGCGTAGGCGTCGGCCACCGCCTGCGCGACCTCCTCGGCCGGGGTGTCGCGCTCCGGGATCAGCACCATCTCGGCGCCGCAGATGATCCCGGACATGAGCGCGAGGTAGCCGCAGTGCCGGCCCATGGTCTCGACGACGAAGGCGCGCTGGTGCGAGGTCGCGGTGTCGCGCAGCTTGTCGATCGCCTCGATGATGGTGTTGAGCGCGGTGTCGACGCCGATCGCGATCTGCGTGCCGAAGACGTCGTTGTCGATCGAGGCCGGCACGCCGATCACCGGGAAGCCGAGGCGGTGGAGCGCCAGCGCGCCGCGCATCGTGCCGTCGCCGCCGATTGCCACCAGCGCGTCGACGTCGCGCTGCTTGAGCTGGCGCAGCGCGTCGCGCTGCACCTCGGGCCGCTCGAACTCGGGGAAGCGGTCGGTGTGCAGCACGGTGCCGCCGCGCTGCAGGATGCCGCCGACGTCGCGCGCCCCTAGCTCCTCCATCTCGCCGCTCGCCAGCCCGGCGTAGGCGCGCCGCACGCCCTGCACGCGCAGGCCGCGGGCGAGCGCGGTGCGGGTCACGGCGCGCACGCAGGCGTTCATGCCGGGGGCGTCGCCGCCCGCCGTCATCACCGCGATCGTCGCAAGGCCCACAGGCTGACGAGGAGCGCCGGCGCGAGCAGCGCCGCGGCGGCGAGCCCCAGCTCGAGGTGGGAGAACGGCACGATGCCGCCGCCGGGCGTGGCAAGGGCGAACCCGCCCAGGATGAACAGGATGCGCAGCGGCCACTCGAGCGGCCCGCTCGCGCGCAGGTCGCCGACGAACAGCTGGTAGCCCTGGATGCCGCCGCAGATGAAGACGATGCCGACGAGCGCGGTCGCGGTGAGGACCAGCGTCTCGGTCCAGGGGCCCTGCAGCACGAACGCGGGGTTGAGGACGAAGAAGAACGGCAGGAAGTAGATGATCGAGCCGACGCGCATCGACTCCCAGCCGGTCTTCATCGGCGGCGCGCCCGCGATCCCGGCGGCGGCGAACGAGGCGATCGCCACCGGCGGCGTGATCGCCGAGAGCATGCCCCAGTAGAACACGAACATGTGGATCGCCAGCTTGTTGAGGCCGGCCTTCTCCAGCGCCGGGCCGACCAGGATGGCGAGGAAGATGTAGCACGCCGTGGTGGTGAGCCCGAGGCCGAGCACGAGGCTCGTCAGCGCGGCCATGGCGAGCAGCAGCAGCGCGCTGTTGCCGGCGATGCGCAGCAGGTCGTTGGCGATGCTGGAGATCACCCCGGTGAGCGAGAAGGCGCCGATCAGCAGGCCGCAGCCGGCGAGGATGCCGACCAGCTCGGCGAAGGTCTTGCCGTTCGTCTCGAGGAAGCGCCGCACCGTGCCCCAGCCCCATTTCTCGCGGTTGAAGAGCTGGTTGAGCGCGAGCAGCAGGAGCGTGGCGTAGAACGGCGCGTGGCTCTCGCGCTTCATGATGAGCATCATGAAGATGAGCAGCGCCACCACCAGCACGTAGTACCAGCCCTCGCGCAGCGTGTCGCCGAGCCGCGGCAACTCGGTGCGCGGGATGCCCATCAGGCGGTGGCGCGCGGCGTAGGCGTCCACCTGCATGAACAGGCCGAAGTAGTAGAGCGCCGCCGGGATCGCGGCCGCGACCGCCACCTCGGCGTAGCTGATGTTGAGGAACTGCGCCATGACGAACGCGGTCGCGCCCATCACGGGCGGCGCGAGCACCGCCCCGGTCGAGGCGCAGGCCTCGATGGCGCCCGCGTAGGAGGCCTTGAACCCGGTCTTCTTCATCGTCGGGATGGTCATGGTCCCGGCGGTGAGCACGTTGGAGACCACGCTCCCGGACATCATGCCGAGCAGCGCGCTCGCGAAGATGCCCACCTTGGCGGCGCCGCCGCGGAACGTGCCGCAGATGGCGAAGGCGAGGTTGATGAAGAACTTGCCGGCGCCGGTCATCATGAGCGCGGTGCCGAAGACGAGAAAGCCGATCACGATCTCGGCGAACGCCTGCACCGGGATGCCGAGCAGGCTCTCCGAGGAAAGCATGTGGTAGGCGCTCGCCTGAGCGGGCGTGGACTGCGTGCCCCTGAGCGGCCCGAGCCAGTCGGCCCCCGCGAACAGCGGGTACACGGTGAACGGCAGCACGCTCAGCAGCAGGCCCCAGCCGCCGGTGCGGCGCAGCGCCTCCATCAACAGGATCCACATGGCGTAGCCCGCCCAGACGACGTGCGCGGGCGCGCCGCCGAACTCCCAGCCGAGCTCCGCGGCCTTGCGGATGTAGAGCATCAGGTAGAAGGAGACCCCGGCGGTGCCGAGGAACAGCGCCGCGTCGTACCAGGGCACGCGGTCGAGGGGCGCGCCGCGCGTTCCGGGAAAGATGAGGAACACGAACGGCAGCATCACCAGAACGAGGCCGTAGTAGTACTCGGTGTTGAGCGGCGTGAAGCCGACGAAGAAGCGCAGCGTGAACTGCTGGTTGACGCAGAGGAAGATCGTAGCCGCGGTGGCGCCGGCGAGCACCCAGCCCCAGGCGCCGGCGAGCGCGCGGACGCGGGTGACCTCGGCTTCCGCCGGCCCTGCCTGGTGCGGGTCTGCGACCGCCACGCCCGCACCCCGTCCCTGGCCGGGCTACTCGAAGATCGTGTCGAGCCCTGCCTTCTTCAGCGCGTCGCCGCGGGCGGCCATCCAGCCCTTGCGGAACGCGGCGGCATCCTCCGGTGGATTGGTCTTGAGGAACGCGCTCCAGGCGCCGGCGAGGATTTCCTGGCGCTTGAGCGCCTTCTGGTTGTGCGCATCGTGCTCCGCCTTCCACACGCCGGCCTCGCGGTACGCCTTCACCGCGCCTTCGTGGTACGGCAGCACCCAGGTGAAGTTCTGCTTCGCGAGCTCCAGGCCCGCGGCGCCCGGCGCGCCGTCCTTGTAGGCGGCGTAGTTGACGACCATGGACTTGGTGATGCCGTGGACGACGTCCGCGGGCTGCGAGGCGTAGGCGGTGAAGATCGGGTAGGGGTAGTTCGGCAGCTCGGCGGGGTTCTGGGGCGAGACGCCGACGCCGCAGGTCGCCTTGTGCGGCGCGAAGTAGGGACCGATCTTGGAGAGCCGCGCCCAGCCGTCGCGGTCGCTCACCGGGGTCGGCGGGTAGAAGAAGCCGCGCGGCGAGGCCTCCACTTCCTTCGCCTGGCCGGAGATGGTCGAGGCGATCGCGGCGTCCACCTCGTTGTTGAGGATGCCCTTGAACATGGCGCCGAAGCTCGAGAACTCGACGATCTTCACGTCGGCCTTCGAGAGGCCGGCAAAGGCGAGGATGGCGTACGCGTTCTGGTTGAGCGCGGGGGAGCCTACCACGGTCCCGACGCGCTTGCCCTTGAGGTCCTTCAGCTCGCGCACGCCCGTGTCCTTGGCGACGCCGAGCGAGATCGCGTTGCAGTCGCTCGAGGCGATCATCAGGCGCAGCGCCTGCGGCCCCCAGTCCTTGACCCCGAACTCGAACACGCCTTCCTGGGCGAAATACACGCCGATGCCCATGGCGGACGCCTGGGCGCGCCCGCCGCGCAGCGGCGCAAGGCGCGCGACGTCGTTGCCCGCAGGCAGCACGCGCAGGTCGGTGTTGTGCTTGTCCTTGAAGGCCTTGCCGATCGCGACCGTGATGTTGAAGCCCGACGTGCCGGTGTCGTAGGCCGTCATGGTGAGCGTCTGCGGCAGCTTGATGTCCTGCGCCAGCGCCGGCAGCGCGGCGCCGAGCACGGCCGCGGCGATCCATTTGCGCTTCATGGTCCCCTCCTCCTCGAGCGTTTCATGTTGCCGCCTTGCGCCGCGCCTGTCCAGCCCCGGCGATGGCGCGCTTCACCGCCTCCGGGTCGGGGTCGATCACGCGGTAGCGCTGCGTGCGCGACTCCAGGTCCTCGAGGCCGGGCGGACACTGCGGGGCGCGGCCGAGCGCCTCGCGGATGGTGTCGCCGAACTTCACCGGCTGCGCGGTCTCGAGGCAGACGAGCGGCACGCCCGGCTCGCGGTGCTCGAGCCCGACCTTGACACCGTCCGCGGTGTGCGGGTCGACGGTGACGCCGTAGCGCTGCTGCAGCATGCGGATCGTGGCGATCCGATCCGAATGGAGGCTCTTGCCGCTCTTGAACCCGGTCTCGTCGATGCGCTTGCGCATCGACGAGAGATCGATTTCTCCGGTCTCGTCGAGCTTCCGCCACAGCGCCGCCACCTTCGCAGCGTCACGCTCGACGAGATCGAAGACGTAGCGCTCGAGGTTGGACGCGCGCGAGATGTCCATCGAGGGGCTCGAGGTGGCGAGCGCCGCGCGCCGCACCCGGTAGCGCCCGGTGCGGAAGAACTCGTCCAGCACGTCGTTCTCGTTGGTGGCGAGGATCAGCCGGCGGATCGGCAGGCCCATGCGCCGCGCGAGGTAGCCGGCGTAGATGTTGCCGAAGTTGCCCGAGGGCACGGCGAAGGACACGGGCGCGCCGTCCTTCTGCGCGGCCGCGAGGTAGCCCTTGAAGTAGTAGACCACCTGCGCGGCGATGCGCGCCCAGTTGATCGAGTTCACGGCGCCGACGCGGTGGCGCTGCTTGAAGGCGGCGTCGGCGTTCACCGCCTTGACCACGTCCTGGCAGTCGTCGAAGGTGCCCTTGACGGCCAGGTTGTGGATGTTCGGCTCGAGCAGCGCGTACATCTGGGCGCGCTGGAAGCCGCTCATGCGGCCGTGCGGCGAGAGCATGAAGACCTCGATGCCGCGCCGGCCGCGCATCGCGTACTCAGCAGCCGAGCCGGTGTCACCCGAGGTCGCGCCGAGGATGTTGAGCGTTTCGCCCCGTCTTTCGAGCACGTGCTCGAACAGGTGCCCGAGGAGCTGAAGCGCCAGGTCCTTGAAGGCGAGCGTAGGCCCGTGCGAGAGGCCGAGCAGGTGCAGGCCCGGCTCGAGTGCCGTGAGAGGCGTGACCTCATCGCTGCCGAAGACCTCGCGCGAGTAGCTGCGTTCTGCGATGGCGCGGAGCTCGCCGGGGGGCAGATCGTCGGCGAAGCGCCCCAGGATCTCGAGCGCGAGCGCGGCGTAGGGCTTGCCGCGCAGCGCCGCGTAGTCGACCTGAGGCACCGTCTCCGGCAGGTACAGGCCGCCGTCCGGGGCGAGCCCTTCGAGCAGGATCTCGCCGAAGCGCCGCGCCGGCGCCCCGCCGCGCGTCGAGACGTATCGCACCTTATGTCGTCCCTGCGGCTTCAGGCGGGGACCCATGCGGGCCCGCGCCTGCGCGGGGGCGACGGTCGGTGCTCAAAGCAGCTCCTCCAGCCGGATGCGGGTGACCTTCCCCACCACGGTCTTCAGGCGCTCGATGCGCGCGATGGCGGAGTTGACGTTTCTCTCCACCGCCTTGTGGGTGAGCATCACGATGTCGACGCGCTTCTCGCCCGCCGCCGGTTCCTTCTGCACCATGGCGCCGATCGAGATCGAGGAGTCGCCGAGCACACGCGTGATGTCGGCGAGCACGCCCGGCCGGTCGTCCACCCGCATGCGCAGGTAGTACGAGGTCTCGACCGCCTCGATCGGCAGGATCGGGGCGTCGGAAAGCCGGTCGGGCTGAAAGGCAAGGTGCGGCACGCGATGCTCGGGGTCCGCCGTGATGAGGCGCGTCACGTCGACGAGGTCCGCCACCACCGCGCTCGCGGTCGGCTGGCTGCCGGCGCCGGCGCCGTAGTACAGGGTCGGCCCCACGGCGTCGCCCTTGACCAGGATCGCGTTCATCACGCCCTCGACGTTGGCGATCAGGCGGCGCGCCGGCACCAGCGTCGGGTGCACGCGCAGCTCGATGCCCTTCTTCACGCGGCGCGTGATGCCGAGCAGCTTGATGCGGTAGCCGAGCTCCTCGGCGTAGGCGATGTCCTCGCGCGTCAGCCTGGAGACCCCCTCGACGTAGGCGCGCTTGAGCTGCATCGGCACGCCGAAGGCGAGCGCGGCGAGGATGGTGAGCTTGTGCGCGGCGTCGATCCCCTCGATGTCGAAGGTGGGGTCGGCTTCGGCGTAGCCGTGCTTCTGCGCGTCCTTGAGCGCGGCGCCGAACGCGAGCCCCTTGTCGCGCATCTCCGAGAGGATGAAGTTGGAGGTGCCGTTGATGATGCCGGCGATCCACTCGATGCGGTTGGCGGTGAGGCCCTCGCGCAGTGCCTTGATGATCGGGATGCCGCCCGCGACGGCGGCCTCGAACGCGACCATCACGCCCTTCCTCTGCGCCGCGGCGAAGATCTCGTTGCCGTAGGTCGCGAGCAGCGCCTTGTTGGCGGTGACGAGGTGCTTGCCGTGGCGGATCGCCGCCAGCGTGAGATCCTTCGCCACGGTGGTGCCGCCGACCAGCTCGATCACGATGTCGACGTCGCGCGCGCGGGCGACCTCGTGCGGGTCGGCCGTCACTTTCGCCCTGCCCTTCACGATCGCGCGCGCGCGCTCGAGCGCCTTGTCGGCGACCCGCGTGATGCGGATCGCGCGCCCGGCGCGGCGCTGGATCTCGTCCGAGTTGCGCGCCAGGACGTCCCAGGTTCCGCTGCCGACCGTGCCGATGCCGAGCAGGCCGACGCGGATCGGCTTCAAGCCGCGCCTCTCAGCAGGCCGTCCTTGCGGAACATCTCGCGCACGCCGCGCACCGCCTGGCGCAGGCGATGCTCGTTCTCGATCAGCGCGATGCGCACGTGGTCGTCGCCCCGGTCGCCGAAGCCGATCCCCGGCGCCACCGCGATCCTGGCCTCCGCGAGCAGCTTCTTGGCGAACTCGAGCGAGCCCATCGCCGCGTAGGGCTCGGGCACCTTGGCCCAGATGTACATGCTGGCCCTGGGCATCTCGACCATCCAGCCCGCCTCGTGCAGGCCGCGCACCATGACGTCGCGCCGCCGCTGGTAAGTGGCGCGGATCTCCTGCACGCAGTCCTGCGGGCCCTCGAGCGCGATGATCGAGGCGACCTGGAGCGGCGTGAAAGTGCCGTAGTCGAAGTAGCTCTTGATGCGCGCGAGCGCGTGCACGAGCTCCTTGTTGCCGACCATGAAGCCGATGCGCCAGCCGGCCATGTTGTAGCTCTTCGACATGGTGAAGAACTCGACCGCCACCTCGCGCGCGCCCGGCACCTGCATGATCGAGGGCGCCTTCCAGCCGTCGAAGGTGATGTCGGCGTAGGCGAGGTCGTGCACCACCAGGATGCCGTGCTGGCGCGCGATCGCGATCACGCGCTCGAAGAAGTCGAGCTCGACGCACTTCGCGGTCGGGTTCGAGGGGAAGCCGATCACCAGCATCTTGGGCTTCGGGATCAGCTCGCCGATGGCGCGCTCGAGCTCGGCGAAGAAGTCCACGCCGGGCGTGATGCGCACCGAGCGCACGTCGGCGCCGGCGATGATCGCGCCGTAGATGTGGATCGGGTACGAGGGATTGGGCACCAGCACCGTGTCGCCGCGCTCGAGCACCGCGAGCATCAGGTGCGCGAGCCCTTCCTTCGAGCCGATGGTGACGATCGCCTCGGCGTCGGGATCGAGCTCGACCGCGAAGCGCCGCCGGTACCAGGCGCAGATCGCGCGCCGCAGGCGGGGGATGCCGCGCGAGACCGAGTAGCCGTGCGTGTCCTGGCGCCGCGCCGCCTCGACCAGCTTGTCGACGATGCGCTGCGGCGTAGCGCCGTCGGGATTGCCCATCGACAGGTCGATGATGTCCTCGCCGCGGCGGCGCGCCGCCATCTTCAGCTCCGCCGTGATGCTGAAGATGTACGGCGGCAGGCGGCTGATTCTCGGGAATTCGCGCATTGTAGAATTCTAGCAGTGAAGCTCCACGCCTCCTCCGCGAGCGGCGTCCATCTGATCACCGCGTACGGCGACGGTTTCGTCGCGGTGAACGGCGCGCGCCACGAGCAGAACCTCGTGCTGTTGCCGGATCGCATCCTGCCCTGGGACGTGGCGGATTTCGAGGCGCTGCGCGCGGAGGACTTCCAGCCGCTCGCGGCGCTCGATCTCGAGGTGCTGCTGCTCGGCACCGGGCGCACGCTGCGCTTTCCCGCGCCGCAGCTGACGCGCGCGCTCGCCGAGGCGAGAATCGGGCTCGAGGTGATGGACGCGCGGGCGGCGTGCCGCACCTACAACATCCTCGCCGCGGAAGGGCGCCGCGTCGCCGCCGCGCTGCTGCTGCGGTGAGCGCGCTCGCGTTCGGGCTCGTCCTCGCCGCGATCCTGCTCGGCACCGCCGCGCAGCTGCTGCTCAAGGCGGGCACCAACGCGGTGGGCGCGTTCGAGTTCACCGCCGCCAACGCGCTGCCGGTGGGGCTGCGGCTGGCTCTCGAGCCGCGCATCCTCGCCGGAACCGGCTGCTACGCGGTGAGCCTCGTGATCTGGATCATGGCGCTCTCGCGCACCGAGGTGAGCATCGCCTACCCGATGCTCTCGATCGGCTTCGCGTTGAACGCCCTGCTCGCCTGGTGGCTGCTCGGCGAGGCGGTGACGCCCGTGCGCATGGCCGGGATCGGGATCATCATCGTGGGCGTCTTTCTCGTCGCGAGGTCGTAGATGGCGCTCTTTCCCGGGTTCAGGAGAAGGCGCATCCGCACGAGCGGCGCGGTGATCAACCTCGTGCACGGCGGCGAGGGGCCGCCCGTGCTGCTGCTGCACGGCTACCCGGAGACGCACGCCATGTGGCACAAGGTGGCGCCCGCGCTCGCGCGCGACTACACAGTGGTCTGCGCAGACTTGCGCGGCTACGGAGATTCCTCAAAGCCGAAGGGCCTGCCCGACCACTCGAACTACTCGAAGCGCGCCATGGCGCGGGACATGGTCGAGGTGATGCGCGCGCTCGGCCACCGGCGCTTCCACGTCGTCGGCCACGACCGCGGCGCCCGCGTCGGGCACCGCCTGGCGCGGGATCACGGCAAGCGGGTCGCCACGTTGACCGTGCTCGACATCTCGCCCACGCTCAAGATGTACGAGAGCACGGACAAGGCGTTCGCCACCGCCTACTACCACTGGTTCTTTCTCATCCAGAAGCCGCCGCTGCCGGAGAAATTGCTCGCCGGACAGGTGCCCTACTACATCCTCGGCCGCATCGGGCGCGGGCGCTCGGGCCTGAAGCACTTCTCGCAAGCGGCGCGGCGCGAGTACGTGCGCGCTTTCCGCGATCCGCGCACGATCCACGCCACCTGCGAGGACTACCGCGCCGCGGCGACGATCGACCTCGAGCACGATCGGCGCGACCGCGGCAGCAAGATCCGTATGCCGCTGCTCGTGCTCTGGGGCAGGCAGGGCGTGATCGAGCGCATGTTCGACCCCCTGCGCGACTGGCGCGAGGTGGCGCGGGACGTGCGCGGCCGCGCGCTCGATTGCGGGCACTTCCTGCCCGAGGAGAAGCCGGCCGAGGTGCTCGCCGAGCTGCGGCGCTTTCTCGCCGCCCAGCAAAAAGCGCTTTGAGATCAGGACTCTGCGCGGCGCTTGCGCATGCAACAAAAAACATGTTCAATGAACGAGTTGCGTCGCATTTCTGAGAAGGTACGGGAGGTACTTCACCTTGCTAAGACCCTCTGACCGTCCGCTCGAACAAGAAGCACAACGGACCGAAGCAGCAGCCGCCGAACCCCTCCCCGCCATGGCCAGCAAGTCTCCCTCCCCGAAGAAGAAGCGCGCGAAGAAGCTGTTCGTGCTCGACACGAACGTGCTGATGCATGACCCGGCGAGCCTGTTCCGCTTCGAGGAGCACGACGTCTACCTGCCGATGGGCACGCTCGAGGAGCTCGACAACCACAAGCGGGGCCTGTCGGACGTGGCGCGCAACGCGCGCCAGGCGAGCCGGTTCCTCGACGAGATCGTCTCCGCGCGCGTCGCCGACATCTCGGCGGGGCTGCCGATCCGGACGCGCGAGGGCGGGCCGTCGGCCGAGGGGCGCCTGTTCCTGCAGACCGAGGCGATCAACGGCGACCTGCCGGCGACGCTCGCCGCCGGCAAGAGCGACAACCTGATTCTTTCCGTGGTGCGCCACCTGCAGCAGAAGGAGCCCGCGCGCGAGGTGACCCTGGTCACCAAGGACATCAACATGCGCATCAAGGCGCGCGCGCTCGGCCTGGTCGCGGAGGACTACTTCAACGACAAGGTGCTCGAGGACACGGACCTGCTCTACACCGGCGTTCGCAAGCTCCCGCCCGACTTCTGGGAGAGCCACGCCCGCGACATGGAGTCCTGGAAGAAGGAGGGCCACACCTATTACCGCGTGCGCGGGCCGCTGGTGCCGCGGCTGCTGCTGAACGAGTTCGTCTACGACGAGTCTGGCGAGCGCCCGCTCTACGCCATGGTGAAGGAGAAGGCGGCGCGCGGCGCGGTGCTCGAGACCCTGCGCGACTACACGCATTCGAAGAACTCGGTGTGGGGCATCACGGCGCGCAACCGCGAGCAGAACTTCGCCTTGAACCTGCTCATGAACCCGGCGATCGACTTCGTCTCGCTCCTCGGCCAGGCGGGCACCGGCAAGACGCTGCTCGCGCTCGCCGCCGGGCTCACCCAGGTGCTCGACGAGAAACGCTACAGCGAGATCATCATGACCCGGGTCACGGTGCCGCTCGGCGAGGACATCGGCTTCCTGCCCGGCACCGAGGAAGAGAAGATGGAGCCCTGGATGGGCGCGCTCGAGGACAACCTCGACGTGCTGAACGCCTCGGACGAGTCCGGCGGCGAGTGGGGCCGCGCCGCGGCGCGGGACCTGGTGCGCTCGCGCATCCGGATCAAGTCGCTCAACTTCATGCGTGGCCGCACCTTCGTCAACAAATGGCTGATCTTGGACGAGGCGCAGAACCTGACGCCGAAGCAGATGAAGACCCTGGTGACGCGTGCCGGGCCCGGCACCAAGGTCGCGTGCATCGGCAACATCGCCCAGATCGACACGCCTTACCTGACCGAGGGCAGCTCGGGCCTGACCTTCGTGGTCGACCGCATGAAGGGCTGGGCGCACGCCGGCCACGTCACGCTCGCCCGCGGCGAGCGCTCGCGGCTCGCCGACCACGCGGCAGAATCCCTGTAATTTCTGCTACATTTCGCGCTCTGCTTTCACGGTAGGTCTTCCATGACGCTCACGCATCGCCTGCTCGCGGCGCTCGCCGCGACGCTCATCGCCGCGGCGCCCGCCGCCGCCCAGCAGAAGGACTACGAGCCCCAGGTCGGCCAGGCCGGCAAGGACGTGATCTGGGTGCCGACGCCGGACGACGTGGTCGAACGCATGCTGCGCATGGCGCAGGTGACGGCGAACGACTACGTCATCGACCTCGGCGCGGGCGACGGCAAGATCGCGATCGCGGCGGCGAAGAAGTTCGGCGCGCGCGCGCTCGGCATCGAGTACAACCCGGACATGGTCAAGCACGCGAACCGCAACATCGAGAAGGCCGGCGTCACCGGCAAGGCGAAGGTGGTGCACGGCGACATCTTCGCCAGCGACTTCACCCAGGCGACCGTGATCACCATGTACCTGCTGCCGGCGCTCAACCTGAAGCTGCGGCCGCAGATCCTGGCGATGCGCCCGGGCACGCGCGTCGTCTCGCACTCGTTCACCATGGAGGAGTGGGAGCCCGACGAGACCTCGGCCTCGGACGGGCGGCGCGCGTACTTCTGGGTCGTGCCGGCCAACGTCGGCGGCACCTGGACGCTCGAGGCCGCGGGCGAGCGGCTCGAGCTCGCGCTGGAGCAGAAGTTCCAGAGGATCGAGGGCTCGGTGATCCTGGGGCAGCTGCAGGCAGGCCTGCGCGATGTGCGCCTGCGCGGCTCGCACATCAGCTTCGCCTACGTCGACAATTCCTCGGCGCGGCGTGATTTCACCGGCCGCGTCGCCGGCACTCGCATTGAGGGCACCTTCCGCACCGAGTCCGGCGCCGAAGGGCGCTGGGTGGCGACGAAGCGCTAGCTCCCCCTTTTGTCGTCCCCGCGTGCTTCTGGCGGGGACCCACTCCCCCTTCCCGTCGTCCCCGCGTGCTTCTGGCGGGGACCCACTCCCCCTTCCCGTCGTCCCCGCGTGCTTCTGGCGGGGACCCACTCCCCCTGGACTGACATGGCGCGCCGGCTTCTGCCTGTGCGCCTTTAGACAGCACCAAGACCCCGGGGTATCCTTTCGCCATGCACAATGAAATTCACGGCGGTAATTGAGCGCGACGGCAGATGGTTCGTTGCCTACTGTCCTGAAGTTCCGGGCGCGAACGGTCAGGGCCGCACAAAGGCACAAGCGAAGCGGAGCCTTGCCGAAGCCATCGCGCTTATTCTTGAGGACCGCAGGGCGGATGGTCTTCGTGCGGTACCACGCAAGGCGATTCGAGAAACCGTCGGGTGACGAAGGCGCTCTAGAGAGGCTCGGTCCCCGCCAGCAGCACGCGGGGACGACGGGAATGAGTGTGGGTCCCCGCCGGAAGCCCGCGGGGACGACAGGGCTTCAGGCGAGCGTCTTGTGCGTGCCGTCGCAGAAGGGGCGGTTGCCGGTGCGCTTGCAGCCGCACATCCATACCTTCTGCGCGTCCGTGATCGTGAACTTCACGGGCGTGAAGGGCGTCGTCTTGTGCGAGCCGTCGCAGAACGGCTGGCGCTTCGACTGGCCGCAGGCGCACCACCAGTAATCACCGGGAGCAAGCTCCACCGCGTAAGGCGACTTCTGCGCGATTGCAGGCTCGGCCATGGGGTCCTCCGGCGCAAGGGCGACAGGCCCGATTGTAGCCCTCAGTCGCGGTCGCGGCGCTTGGGCTCGGGCCGCTCCCTGGCGCGCTCGCGCCTGCGCTCCTCGAAGTCCTTGCGACGCTCGCGGAACCGGTCGTCGGCGTCCTTGCGCCGCTCCCTGGCCTTGTCCTCGAAGTCCTTGCGGCGCTCCTTGTGCTTCTCCTCCAGCTGCCGGGCGCGCTCGGCGCGCTTCTTCTCCAGCGCCTCGCGCCGCTCCGTCGCCTTGTCGCGCTGCGCGCCGCGCTTCTGCTCGAGCTTGTCGCGGCGCTCCTGGAGGAACTTGCGGCGCTGCTCGCGCCGCTCCTCGAGCCGCTGCTGGATCTCCTGGTAGCGCTTGCCGATGCGCTCGTCGTGGCGCGTGGGCTTGAAATGATCCGGCACGCGGTCGAGCAGGCGCGGCCGCTCGGGGCGGCGGAAGTGGGCGAAGCCGGCCCGCCCGCGATCGACCTCGATCCGCCCGTGCCGGGTCTGGATGTAGGTGCCGCCCTCGTGCACGCGGTCGTAGGTCCCGGGCTCGCCCAGCGGGCTGCCCTCGGGGATGTAGAAGGGCTCGTGATCGGTGCCGCGCACCCCGATCGTCGCCGTGGGCGTACGCACGGTGTAGTTGCGGTAGGTGAATTTCGCGATCCAGCCCGTGACCGAGCGGAAACTCCCTTCGAGCAGCCCGACCAGCAGGCGATCGCTCGCGTCGCCCTGGGCGCGGAAGTTCGTGATCCTCATCTTGGTGCCCGGGCGCACCGCGATCAGGCCGCCGTCCTCCATGCGCAGGTGCACCTCGCCGTCGGCGCCCGTGACGATGGACTCACCCTCGAGGATCTGGTCGTCGACCTTGGGCACGCGCGGCTGGCGCGCGCGGTCGAAGAAGCGCACATCGCCTTCGACCAGCTCGACCCGGCCGGCCACGACGGGCTCGCCCGGGGCACCGGGGGCCGGGACCTGCGCGAACGCGGGCGCGAGCCAGAGCCAGGCAGCGAGCCAGCCGATGAGACGCAAGCGCACCCTCCCCTAACGCGCGCGACCCGGGGCGCGCCGACCTGCCGCGCCCGGCCTACGGGTAGCCGCCCTGCTGGGCGAGGTTCTCGAAGCGCGTGTACTGGCCGAGAAAGGCGAGCTCGACGCGCCCGATCGGACCGTTGCGCTGCTTGCCGATGATGATCTCGGCGCGGCCTCGCGTCTCGGGCTTCTCGGGATGGTAGACCTCGTCGCGGTAGATGAACAGGATCAGGTCGCTGTCCTGCTCGATCGCGCCGCTCTCGCGCAGGTCCGACATCATCGGCCGGCGGTCGTTGCGCTGCTCGACCGCGCGCGACAGTTGCGACAGCGCGGCCACGGGCACCTCGAGCTCCTTGGCGAGCGCCTTCAGCGAGCGGGAGATCTCCGAGATCTCGGTGGCGCGGTTCTCGCCGGTGCTCGCCGCCGACATCAGCTGCAGGTAGTCCACCACCACCAGGCCGAGCTTGCCGGACTGGCGCCGCATGCGCCGTGCCCGCGCGCGCAGCTCGAGCGCGTTCAGCCCGCCGCTCTCGTCGATGTAGATCGGCGCGTTGTGCAACCGCTCCATCGCGGTCGACAGCTTGCCCCATTCCTCGTCGGCGAGCCGGCCCGTGCGCATCTTGTGCTGGTCCACCCGGGCGATCGAGCCGAGCATGCGCATGGCGAGCTGCGTCGCGCTCATCTCCATGCTGAAGATCGCCACCGGCAGCCCGTTGTCCACCGCGACGTGCTCGGCGATGTTGAGCACGAGGCTCGTCTTGCCCATGCTGGGCCGCCCGGCGATGATGACCAGGTCTCCGGGCTGCAGGCCGGCGGTCTTCTCGTCGAGGTCGAGAAACCCGGTCGGCACCCCGGTCACGTCGGACTTGTTCTCCTGGTGATAGAGCGTGTCGATGCGCTCGAACACGCGCGCCAGCACGGGCTGGATCTCCTCGTAGCCCTGGCTGCGGCGATGGCCTGCGTCGCCGACCTCGAGGATCCGGGACTCGGCCTCGTCGAGGAGCTGGCCGACCTCCCGGCCGCCCGGGTTGAGCGCCGCTTCGGCGATGCCGGTGGCCACTTGGGCGAGCCGCCGCTGCACCGACCGCTCGCGCACCAGCTCCGCGTAGCGCCGGATGTTGAGCGCGCTCGGCGTGTTCTGCGCCAGCGAGCCGAGGTAGGCCGGACCCCCGGTCCGGTCCTTGTCCTCGCTCGAATCGACCGACTCTCCGACCGTGACCACGTCGGCGGGCTTACCGGCCTCGATCAGGCGGCTGATGTGGCGGAAGATGCGGCGATGATCGTCGCGGTAGAAGTCCTCGGGTGCGACGAGATCGGCGATGCGGTCGAAGGCCGGGTTGTCGAGCAGCAGGCCGCCGAGCAGCGACTGCTCCGCTTCGATCGAATGCGGCGGGACCTTCAGCGCCAGCAGCTGCGGGTCGCCGGGCTCGGTACGCGCCGGCGTGAGCGCGGCGCCTTGCGGTGCACGGGCCATCGATTCAGCCAACGATCATAAGTGAACTGCGCGCGGTTGCAAGGACATTCTCCGCGCCGCGCATCGCTGCACACAACGCAACAAGAAAAGGGCCGCCGACGGCCCTTTCGTGAAACGACTCGAACTTCCGTTGCTAACTCAGGATTCGCCGAGCACCGACACCGTGATCGTGACGACGACGTCGGTGTGCAGCGCGATCTGGATGTGATAGTCGCCGACCTGCTTGAGCGGCCCGGCCGGCATGCGCACGTTGCCGCGCTCCACTTCGAAGCCCTGCTTCTCCAGCGCCTCGACGATGTCGTAGTTGGTCACCGAGCCGAACAGCCGCCCGTCCACGCCCGCCTTCTGCGTGATCTGGATCGTGAGGCCGTCGAGCTTGGCACCGCGCTCCTGCGCCCTGGCGAGCGCCTCCGCCTGCGCCTTCTCCAGCTCCGCCCGCCGCGCCTCGAACGCCTTCAGGTTCTCATCGGTCGCGCGCTTGGCTTTGCCCTGCGGGATCAGGTAGTTGCGCGCGAACCCGTCCTTCACCTTGACGACGTCGCCGAGGTTGCCGAGGTTGGCCACCTTCTCCATCAGGATCACTTGCATCGGCGCCCCCTTCAGTGCAGGTCGGTGTACGGCAGCAGCGCGAGGAAGCGCGCGCGCTTGATCGCCGCCGAAAGCTGGCGCTGGTAGCCCGCCGAGGTGCCGGTGATGCGCGCCGGGATGATGCGGCCGTTCTCGCTCACGAAATCCTTCAGCGTCTCGACGTCCTTGTAGTCGATCCACTCGACCTTCTCGGCGGTGAAGCGGCAGAACTTGCGGCGGCGGAACAGCGCCCGCTGGCCGCGGTCCTTCTTGTCCTTGCCCTTGCCCTTGCCCTTGCCCTTGCCTCTGCCTCTGCCTCGGCCTCTCGGTGGGGCCATCTCAGACTCCTTCGATGAATTCGACGTTGGTCACGTGCAGCACCAGCGCCCTGGAGCGCTTGCTGCGCGCGCACAGGAAACCTTCCAGCCGGAGCGCGCTCTCCAGCGCCGCGGCCCGGATCAGCCGGGCCTGGGCGTCGAACGCGATCGCGGCGATCTCGGCGTTCACCTTGCGCTTGCCGCCGGCTTCTGCCTGCTCGGATTCGTGGCGCACGCGGAACTGGACGGTCGCGATGCCTGCCGGCGTGTGGCGCAGCGCGCCCAGCTCGACCAGTCTGCCCGCGATCTCGACCCGATTGTCGGCGTTCGCGCTCGCGTCGCGAAGGTTCGCGCTCGCGCTCAGGCGGCCGGCGCCTCGGCGGGCCGCGCCTCCCCGCCCTTCTCCATCAGCGACTTGGACTTCTCCTCCTTCATCATCGGCGAGGGCGCGGTGATCGCCTTCGGCATGCCGATGGTGAGGTGGCGCAGCACGGCGTCGTTGAAGCGGAACGCATGCTCCAGCTCGCCGAGTGTCTCCTGGTCACACTCGATGTTCATCAGCACGTAGTGCGCCTTGTGGACCTTGGCGATCGGGTAAGAGAGTTGCCGGCGGCCCCAATCCTCGAGCCGATGCACGCGCCCGCTGCGCGCCGCGACCATTCCCTCGTAGCGCTCGACCATCGCGGGCACCTGCTCGCTCTGGTCCGGATGGACGATGAAACAGATCTCGTAATGCCGCATGCGCAGGATCTCCTTATGGGTAAGCCGCCCGCGGCGCCAAGCGGTGCGGCAAGGAAGCGCTCCGGGGGGAGCGCAAGGGCGCGGATTATATGGGAAATGCGGCGCGCGCGACAAGCGCGCTTCAGGCGCCGCAGCTTTCCAGACGCGAGGTGACCCGCCTGCCGTCGAGAACTTCAATACCGCGCAGCAGCCCCCGCTCGTCGGTGTCCAGGTTGACCCCGACCTCGTCGTAGAGCGACAGGCGGTTGTCCTGAATGACGTCGACGACCGTCCGTGCCGGCGGATCCGCGTCGGGCGGCGTCTTCAGATACAGATACGCGGTGTCCGAGAAGTCGTCGTAGGTCCAGCGCTCGAGGATCGCCACCTTCAGCTGCGCCACGAGGTCGCCGCGGCCGAGGTGAGCAAGCGCGGCCTCCATGTCGGCGACGAGCTCGGGCAGCGCCTGCGACAGCATGGTCATGCCGGCTGGGCGACGCGCCGCGTCAACAGGTTGTAGAGCCAGCCGAACACGGCGCCCGAGATCGCTCCATCCACCAAGGCATACAGAGTTCCCGTAACGACTGACCCAACGCCGGTGCCCGGATGGTAGCCGGGGTACATGGAAGCGACGAACTCGAGGACCGCGCGGCCGTAGCTCGGCCAGGCGAGGTTGGCCGAGGCGACGATGAGGATCGCGCCGCCCCAGAGCAGGCCGGCGGTGATTGCCAATGCAGTCACGTCGAATCGCATGAAGCCTCCTTTACGCGAGTCAGCCGCGCGCGCGGCGCCGCAGCGACTCGTACAGGCACACCCCGGCCGCCACCGACACGTTCAGGCTCTCGACCGCGCCGCGCATCGGGATTCGCACGAGCAGATCGCATCGCTCGCGCGTGAGCCGGCGCATGCCCGCACCCTCCGCGCCCAGGACCCAGGCGATCGCATCCGGCAGCTGCGCGGCGTAGAGCTCCGTCCCGGCCTGAGCCTCGGCCCCCACGACCCAGATATTGCGCTCCTTCAACTCGTCGAGCGCGCGGACGAGGTTCGTCACCATGACGTAGGGCGTGCTCTCGGCCGCGCCGCTCGCCACCTTCGACACTGCAGGCGTGATCCCGGCGGCACGATCGCGGGGCGCGATCACCGCGTGCGCGCCGGCCGCGTTCGCGACACGCAGGCAGGCGCCGAGGTTGTGCGGGTCGGTGACGCCGTCGAGCACGAGCAGCAGCGGCGGGCCGGAAATCGCGCCGAGAATCTCCTCGAGCGACGCTACCGCGTCATTCACCTCAACGCGCGCCACCACGCCCTGGTGCCTGCCGCCGCCGTAGAAGCCGTCGAGGCGCTTCACGGGCACGCGCATCAGGCGAACGCCCAGGCGCCCGGCAAGCGCGACGAGGTCGCGGCCGCGGGCATCGTTGCGGGTCTCGTCGAGCAGGATCTCGACGACGGATCTCGGATCGGCGCACAGGCGCGAGAGCACGGCGTGGAAGCCCAGTACCACTCGCGGCTCGCGTGGGCCATGCCTGCTCATGCGGATCGCATGGCGTCCCAGAACTGGCGTGGCGTCTGGATCGACATTCCCGCCACTTCCTTGAGAGCGGCAAGCGCCGCGTCTCCGGTCACGAATACTTCGGCGCCTGCGGCGATCGCTTCCCCGAGCACGATGCGATCGTCTCAGTCCTCCTAAGACAACGTCCTACAGAATAGCACGGCCCCTACGCCGGCACGAGGTCGATCCGGCGCGACTCCAGGTCCACCCGCACCACCTTCACCTTGACCGGGTCGGCGAGCCGGTAGCGCTGGCCGGTGCGCTCGCCGAGCAGCTGGTGGCGCGCGGCGTCGAAGCGGAAGTAGTCGCGCCCGAGCTCCGAGATGTGCACCAGGCCGTCGACGTAGAAGTCGTCCAGCGTGACGAACAGGCCGAACGCAGTCACGCCAGTGACGCGGCCCTCGTACGCGCCGCCGACGTGCTCCTGCATGAAGCGGCACTTGAGCCAGTTCTCGACGTCCCGGCTCGCCTCGTCGGCGCGCCGCTCGGCCTCGGAGGTCTGGCGGCCCAACTCGGCCCAGTCGAGCCCCTCGTAGCGCCGGCCGGCGAGGCAGGCCCGGATCGCGCGGTGCACCAGCAGGTCCGGGTAGCGCCTGATCGGCGAGGTGAAATGCACGTAGGCCTCGAACGCGAGGCCAAAGTGCCCGACGTTGTCGGGGCTGTAGACCGCCTGCTTGAGCGAGCGCAGCAGGATCGTCTGCAGCAGCGTCGCGTCGGGGCGGCCGCGGATCGCGGCGAGGAGCTGCGCGTAGTCCCTGGGGGTGGGACGCTCGCCGCCGCGGAGATGCAGGCCCAGCTCGGCGAGGAACTCGCGCAGCGCCGTCACTTTCTCCGGCGCGGGCACGTCGTGCACGCGGTAGAGTGCCGGGTGCTTGCGCTCGGCGAGGAAGTTCCCCGCGCAGACGTTCGCCGCGAGCATGCACTCCTCGATCAGGCGATGGGCGTCGTTCCTCGGCTCGGGGACGATCTTCAGGATCCGGCCGCGGCCGTCGAACTCCATGCGGGTCTCGAGCGTCTCGAAGTCGATCGCGCCGCGCCGCTCGCGCTCCTCGGCGAGACGCTGGAACAGCTCGTGCAGGACTTCGAGGTGCGGGTAGACCGCCTCGCCGCCGCGCGCGGCGCGGCGCGACGAAAGCATCTGCCAGACCTCGGTGTAGGTGAGTCGCGCGCGCGAGCGAATCGCTGCCGGATAGAACTCGAAGCGCGCCACAGAGCCCCCGGGGCCGATCGCCATCTCGCACACCATCGCGAGGCGGTCGACGCCCGGGTTGAGCGAGCACAGGCCGTTGCAGAGCTTCTCCGGCAGCATCGGGATGACGCGGCGCGGGAAGTACACCGAAGTGCCGCGCTCGCGCGCGTCGCGGTCGAGGGCGTCGCCGTGGCGCACGTAGTGGCCGACGTCCGCGATCGCGACCCAGAGGCGATGGCCGCGCCCCTCGCGCCGCGCGTGCACCGCATCGTCGAAGTCCCTGGCTGTCTCGCCGTCGATGGTGACGAACGGCAGCGCGCGCAGGTCGCGCCGGCCCCGCAGGTCTTCCGCGCGCACCGCGTCTGGCATTTCGCGCGCGGCGCCGAGCGAGCGCTTCGAGAATTCGTGCGGCAGGTCGAACTTGCGCAGCGCGATCTCGACTTCGATGCCGGGATCGGCGTGATGACCGAGCACCTCGGCGATGCGCCCGACCGGCTGCGCGTGCTTCGTCGGCTGCGCCACGATCTCGACGGTCGCCACCTGCCCGGCGCGCGCGCGCCCTGCTCCGGCGTGCGGCACGAGGATGTCCTGCGCGATGCGCCGGTCCTCCGGAGCGAGCACCAGCCCGCCGCGCCCGGAATGCAGGCGACCGACGATGCGCCGCTGCGCGCGCTCGAGCACCTCGACGATCTCGCCTGCGGGCCGGCCGCGCGCGTCGCTCGAGACGACGCGCACCCGCGCGCGGTCGCCGTGCAGGACCTGGCGCATCTCGGAAGCCGCGAGAACGATCGCGACGCCGCCGCCGTCGGGAATCAGAAAGCCGTGCCCGTCGGGATGGCCTTCGATGCGTCCCGCGGCGAGTGCGAGCGCCGCGCCGCGCCGCACGCGCGCGCGTCGTTCATGCTGGGATTTTTCCCCGAGTTTTTGCCGTCTTTTCTTTGACATGCCTGGGCCCGGCCCCTAAAATCCGCTCCCCTGCCGAGGTGGCGGAATTGGTAGACGCACTAGGTTCAGGTCCTAGCGGTGGCAACACTGTGGGGGTTCGAGTCCCTTCCTCGGCACCAGTTTAATTCCCCCGCCCGCCGCGTCAAAACGAGCACGCGCCGCCATGGCTCCGCCGATTCCGCCGCCCGCGCCGGGACGCAAGCCGGAGCCGCGCGGCGAGCTGCGCGTGCTGGTGGTGGAGGACTCGCAGGACGACTACGAGCTGCTGGTGAACTTCCTCGGGCGCAGTCCCTGGAACGTGCAGGCGCGCAGGGTCGAGGATGCGTCGGGCCTGCGCGCGGCACTCGCCGCGCAGCGCTGGGACGTGGTCATTTCCGACCACAAGCTGCCGCGATTCGATTCCTCGGCCGCCCTCCACATCGCGCGCAAGGCGGACGGACAGGTCCCCTTCATCATCGTTTCGGGGCAGATCGGCGAGGATGTCGCGGTGGACGCGATGCTCGCGGGCGCCGACGACTACGTCATGAAGCACAACCTCGCGCGCCTCAGGCCCGCGGTGCAGCGCTGCCTCGCCGCGAGCGAGCTGCGGCGCGAGAAGCTCGAGGCCGAGCGCGCCAGGCAGGAGAGCGACGCGCGCGCCGAGCAGGCGCTGCGCGATTCGCGCGCCGCGCTCTCCGAGCTCGCGGCGCACTGGGAGGCCCGCATGGAGGAGGAGCGCGCCGCGATCGCGCGCGAGCTGCACGACGACGTCGGCGGCACGCTCACCGCGCTCAAGGTGGACATCGAGCAGCTGCGGCGCGGTGCGGACGGCGATGCGCAGTTCAAGGAGCGCGCCGCCGAGATGGGACGGCTGGTGGATTCGCTGATCGAGGCGAGCACGCGCCTCGCGGGCGACCTGCGGCCCGCGGCGCTCGACTTCGGGCTGAGCGCGGCGCTTGAAGTGAAAGCGCGGGAGTTCGAGAAAAGGGTCGGCATTCCGTGCCGCTTCCGCTCGAACGACGAGGAGCTCGCGCTCGATCCGGAGCGGGGCCGCGCCCTGGTGCGCGTGTTCCAGGAAGCGCTGACCAACGTCATCAAGCACGCGCGCGCGACGCGCGTGGAAGCGGAGCTCTTCGTCACCGCGGGCGAGGTGACGCTCGAGGTGCGCGACGACGGCCGCGGCCTGCAGCCCGCGGATCTCGCCAAGCGCGATTCGTTCGGAGTGCGCGGCATGCACGAGCGCGTGGGGCGGATCGGCGGCTGGATCGAGGTGAGCGGCGAGCCCGGAAAGGGAACCACCGTGATGGTGTCGATCCCGCGGCCGCGCGGCGAGCCATGATCCGCCTCGCCATCGCGGACGACCATGCCATCGTCCGGCGCGGCATGCGCCAGGTGGTGGCCGAGGGCGGCGACATCGAGGTGGTCGGCGAGGCCGCCGACTACGCCGAGCTGATGCGGCTGCTGCGCGAGCGCGAGTGCGACGTGCTGCTGCTCGACATCGCGATCCCGGGCAAGAACGGCATCGAGATCCTGAAGGCGGTGCACGCGCGCTACCCGAGGATCAAGGTGCTGATCCTCAGCATGTACCCCGAGGACCAGTACGCGCTGCGCGCGCTCAAGGCGGGCGCCGCAGGCTACCTGACGAAGTCGAGCGCCACCGAGAGCCTGCTCGAGGCGATCCGCCAGGTGGCGGCCGGGAGGCGCTTCATCACGCCGCACTTCGCCGAAGCGCTCGCCGCGAGCATCGCCGAGCCGGCGGATCGGCCGCCGCACGAGCTGCTGTCGGACCGCGAGTTCCAGACCCTGCGGCTGATCGCCGCGGGGCGCAAGCTCTCGGAAGTGGCGAGCGAGCTCGCGCTATCGCCGAAGACGGTCAGCGTCTACCGGGCGCGGGTGCTGGAGAAGCTGAAGCTGCGGACCAATGCCGAACTGGCGCGCTACGCGGTCGAGCACCGTCTCATCGAGTAGCGCGCCGGGGCCGGGAACAATATATTGACTTTCCGGGAGTTATAGCTACTATATGTAGTGTTGCCTGAGCTACGGGCAAGAACAAGGAGAATCCCGGTCTTGGCGGACCCCGGTGTCAGGCGGCGCGGCTCAGGCGGATTTCTTGCGCGCTTGGGCCACCGCCTCGCGGATCCCCGCGGTCGCAGTCACGAACTGCGCTTCGGTCAGCTTCGCCGCCTGCTCGGTCGCCTGCGCGCCGATGCCGTACGCGGCTCGTGCCGCCTGCAGGAACGACTTCATCGCCGCCACCATCGGCTCGGCCCCCGGCGGCGCGCCGTCGAGCAGCGCCGCGCAGCGGTCGTGAAACAGCGCGCTCTGTTCCTCCATCCGCTTCATCGCCTCGAGCTGGGTATGGCTGGCCGCCTCGAACAGCTTGCCCCAGTAGCCGAGCGCGACCTCGAACTGGTGGTTGGCGAACTTGGTCTGCGCGTTGAACAGATCTTCCGGCGTTCCCGCGCCGGCGATCTCCCGGCTCAGCGCCGCGTTCTCGTCGAGCGCCTCGCGGATCGCCTCGAGCTGCTTGGTCCGCAGGCGCTCGGCCTCGTCGAGCGTGGCGCGCGTCATGGACACCATTCCCTCCAGGCTCGTGCGATACAGATCGAGGAACTGCTCCTGTGGCGTCGCCATGGCGGTCTCCTCCGGGGGGAAGTACCGAAAGACTATACGCCGCTTCGGTTACAGCGGGAATGCGCGCGGCCGGCGCGTTCACCTCTTCAGGAGGCAACGCGCTGATGGGACAGGTTTTCCGGTTCGTCGACCGGGCGCGTCGTAACGTAGCGACGCGCCGGAGCACCAAGCCGCTCGCGCCGAACGCCTATTTCTGCACCCGCTGCGAGGCCGACCGTTTCCTTCTCTACCCACGGGGCATGGTGCAATGCGCAATCTGTGGCGCGCAAATGGATAACCTGTCGGTGCAGCCCTCAAGTCGGGAGGCCGAACAGCCGTAATCGCGGCTGATGCGACCGTTCCAGCACCTGCGAACGCCGGCTTCGGCCGGCGCCCTCTTCTACCGGCTCGCCGCGTCCCTGGAGAACCCGGGTCCTGCCGCGCCGGCCCTTCGCTTCGACCACGCCCGCGTCCAGAAGACCCGGCACCGGCTGCGGCAGGGTCGATTCGCGGTCGATTCGCGCCTGGTCGCCGAGCGCCTGGTCGAGCGCCTTCGCGGGGTCGCTACGGCGCCTGCTTCGCTACCGGCCGCTGGTTGAGCGAGACCCAGTAGCGGCAGGCCTCGCGCACCGCGGCCACGTACTCGTCGAACCCCACCGGCTTCACCAGGTAGCTGTTCGCCCCCAGGCGGTAGCTCTCCCGGATGTCGCGCTCCTCCTTGGAGGAGGTCAGCACGACCACCGGAATGCCCTGCGTGCGCTCATCGTCCTTCACGCGCCGCAGGACGTCAAAGCCGTCCAACTTGGGGAGCTTGAGGTCGAGCAGGATCAGGCGCGGCAGCTTCCCGGCGGTGCGCTCCGCGAGGCCGCGGGCGCCGAAGAGCAAGTCGAGCGCCTTCACCCCGTCGTCGACGTGCGCCACGCGCTCTCCCGCGACCGAGGCGCGCAGGGCGCGAAGCGTCAGCTCCGCATCGTTCGGGTTGTCCTCGATCAGGAGGACATCCAGCTCCTGCTCGTCGCTTCGCATCGGTCCCCGGTCGGAAAAGCCTATCCCGTCGTGCTGGCCGGCGCCAACCAGCGCCTTAACAGGCCTTGAGCCGTTCGCGCAGCCGCCGCACAGCCTGGCTGTGCAGCTGGCAGACGCGCGACTCGGTGACGCCGAGCACCTGGGCGATCTCGCGCAGGTTGAGGTCCTGCTCGTAGTACATGCCCATCACGCGGCGCTCGCGCTCCGGGAGCCGCTCGATCGCGCCGACGAGCGCCTCGCGGAACTGCCGGTCCTCGAGCTGCGCGAGCGGATCATTGGCCGGGGTCGATTCCTCCTGCACCGCGCACTCGAGCGCGTCCGCCCCGCCGTGCAGGTCCTCGGCGTGCACCAGATGCGCGCCGCGCGCCTCGCGCAGCAGCCGGCGGCAGTCCGGGAGCGAAACGGCGAGCTCTTCGGCGAGCTCGGACTCGGTCGGGGTCCTGCCCTTGCGGTGCGCCGCGGCATTGGTCGCCGCGTCGATGCGCCGCTGGGCGCGGCGCAGGCTGCGCGGCAGCCAGTCGTTGTCGCGCAGCCCGTCGAGCATCGCGCCGCGGATGCGCTGCGCGGCGTAGGTCTCGAACCGCGCGCCATGGTCGTTCTCGTAGCGCTCGGCCGCATTCATCAGGCCGATCATTCCGGCCTGCACCATGTCGTCCAGCTCGACGTTCGCGGGCAGGCGCGAAAGCATGTGGTGCGCCATGCGCCGCACCATCGGCGCGTAGCGCTTGACGGCTTCGTTGCTCTCGAGATAGGCGGCTTGCGCTGGCATGGCGTGCTCCGGTTGCGTGACGGCGCCATGATTCGCCAAAGCGCTGCGCCCCGGCATCGGCGAAGGGCGCGGACTGGAGTGCGGGAAACGCCAGGCGGCGTGTAGGAATTCTTCCTACGGGCGCGCAAGCCCTGTCAGGGGTTGAAGGGGTGGCGCAGGACGATGGTCTCGTCGCGCTCCGGGCCGGTCGAGATGAGGTCGATCGGCACGCCGGTGAGCGACTCGATGCGCGCGAGGTAGTCGCGCGCCGCCCTGGGGAGCCTGGCGTGCGCCTTGACCCCGACGGTGCTCTCGCGCCAGCCCGGGAGCTCCTCGTACACCGGCACGCAGCGCTCGAGCTCCTCGGCCCCGACCGGCAGGATCTCGGAGAGCTTGCCCTCGAGCTCGTAGCCGACGCAGATCTTCACGGCCTCGACGCCGTCGAGCACGTCGAGCTTGGTGATGCACAGCCCGGAGACGCCGTTCAGCTGGATCGAGCGCTTGAGCGCTGCGGCATCGAACCAGCCGGTGCGGCGCGGCCGCCCGGTGGTGGCGCCGAATTCCTGCCCGCGCTGGCGCAGGCGCTCGCCGACATCGTCCGAGATCTCGGTCGGGAACGGCCCGCCGCCCACGCGCGTGGTGTAGGCCTTGGTGATCCCGAGCACGTAGTGCAGGTGGTGGGGGCCGATGCCGGCGCCCGCGGCGGCCGCCCCCGCAACGCAGTTCGACGAGGTCACGAACGGGTAGGTGCCGTGGTCGATGTCGAGGAGCGACCCCTGCGCGCCCTCGAACAGCAGGTTCTTGCCGGCGCGGTTGGCGTGGTAGAGCGCGCGCGGCACGTCGGCGACGAGCGGCGCGAAGCGCGGCGCCAGGGCGAGCGTCTCGTCGCGCGTCCTGGCGAAATCGACCGGCATCTGCTTGTAGTAGTGCTTGAGCACGAAATTGTGAAAGTCGAGCAGCTCCTTCAGCTTCTCGGTGAAGCGCACCGCGTCGAACAGGTCCTGCAGCCGGATCGCGCGCCGCGCTACCTTGTCCTCGTACGCCGGCCCGATGCCGCGCCCGGTGGTGCCGATCTTCTGCTCGCCGCGCGCCGCCTCGCGCGCGCTGTCGAGCGCGACGTGATAGGGAAGGATGAGCGGACAGGCTTCCGAGATGCACAACCGCGCCACCACACCGCGCACGCCGGCCGCCTCGAGCTCGTTCATCTCCGCGACCAGCGCCTGCGGCGAGACCACCACGCCGTTGCCGATGAAGCAATCGACGCTGTCGCGCAGGATCCCCGAGGGGATGAGATGCAGGACCGTCTTCTTGCCGCCGATGACCAGGGTGTGGCCGGCGTTGTGGCCGCCCTGGAAGCGCACCACGCCCTGGGCGTGATCGGTGAGCCAGTCGACGACCTTGCCCTTGCCCTCGTCGCCCCACTGCGTGCCGACGACGACGACGTTGCGCGCGGCGCGGCTCATTTCCCGCGCGGAACGCGCTGCACGCGCCAGGGCGGCACGGCCGCGACCGCGGCAAGCTCGCGCAGGTCGATCGAGAAGCCGGTCGCAGGGCGCGACCGGCCGAAGGCCTTGCCGACCTCGTCGTAGCGCCCGCCGCGCGCAATCGGGATGCTGCCGGCCTTGCCGTCGCAATAGGCGTCGAAGACCGCGCCCGAATGGTAGTGGTAGCCGCGCAGCTCGGCGAGATCGAAACTCGCCCCGATGGAGCAGGCGCGCGCGAGCGCACGCAGCGTCGCCAGCGCCTTGCGCAGCGCGGGCAGCTTCGGCAGGCGGCGCTCGGCAACGTCGAGCACTTCCGGCCCGCCATAGAGCTCGGGCAGCAGCAGCAGCGCGGCGCGCGTCTTGGCGTCGACCCCGCGCGTCAGCGAGCGCAGCGCCGGCAGGTCCTTGCGCTGCAGCGCCTCGAACAGCTCGGCCTCGAGCGCCGGCTCGATCCCCGCGGCGTGCACCAGCGAGCGGAACACGGCGACGTGGCCGATGTCGATGCGCGCGCCCTTCACTGCGGCGATCTCGAGCGCGCGGCACAGCAGGCGCTGGATCTCGAGGTCGGCCTCGACCCCGGCCTGCCCGTAGAGCTCGGCCCCGATCTGGATCGGCTCGCGCGTCGCCCCGGGCGCCGCCGGCCGCGCGTGCAGCACGCTGCCGCAGTAGCAGAGCCGCGTCACCCCCTTGCGGTTGAGCAGGTGCGCGTCGATCCGGGTCACCTGTGGCGTGATGTCCGCGCGCACCCCCATCATCTTCCCGGAAAGCTGGTCCACCAGCTTGAAGGTGCGCAGGTCGAGGTCGTGCCCGGTGCCGGTCAGGAGCGACTCGAGGTACTCGAGCATCGGCGGCATCAGCAGCTCGTAGCCCCAGCTGCCGAAGAGGTCGAGGATGCGCCGGCGCAGCGCCTCGACGCGCGCCGCCTCCGCAGGCAGCACGTCCTCGAAGTGCTCGGGCAGGAGCCAGCGCATCAGGAACGCTCTGGTGGGCGCCGGCCTACCAGCGCGCGACCAGCAGCAGCAGCAGGCCGGCGAGCATCGAGGTCAGCCCGAAGAAGCGGATCTGCCCGTCGGTGAGCTGCATGATGCGCCGGAACGTGTCGCGCCAGAGGCTAGGCGCGAGGAAGGGTAGCGCCCCCTCGATGATCAGCATCAGGGCGAAGGCCATCAGGATCGTGGTGCCCATGCCGCTTCACTTCTTGGAGCCGGGCCTGCCCGAGGCGTCCTTGAGGTAGCGGAAGAAGTCCGAATTCGGCTCGAGCAGCATCAGGTCCGAGCGGCCACGGAAGGTCGAGCGGTAGGCCTCCATCGAGCGGTAGAACGAGTAGAACTCGGGGTTCTGCGAGAACGCCGCAGCGTAGGTTCCGGCGGCCTTGGCGTCCCCTTCGCCGCGGGTGCGCTGCGCGTCGCGGTAGGCCTCGGCGAGGATCACCTCGCGCTGCCGGTCGGCGTCGGCGCGGATGCGCTCGGCGTCGGCCGCGCCGGTCGAGCGCAGCTCGTTGGCGATGCGCTTGCGCTCGGCTTCCATCCGGCGGTAGACGGATTCGCTCACCTCCTGCGGCAGGTCGACGCGCTTCAGGCGCACGTCGACGATCTCGACGCCGATGCGCCGCAGGTCCTGGTCGGCCTTCTCGCGCACGCGGCTCATGATCGTTTCGCGCTCGCCCGACACGACGTCGTGCACCGTGCGCACGCCGAACTCGTCGCGCAGGCCCCCGGAGATCGTCTGCCGGATGCGCGTCGCGGCGCGGAACTCGTCGCCCTGCACGCTGATGTAGTACTGCCGCACGTCGATGATGCGCCACTTGACGAACGAGTCCACCAGCACCGGGCGGTTGCCGGAGGTGAGGAAGCGCAGCGGCTCGGCGTCGTCGTAGCTGAGGATGCGCATGTCGAAATAGCGCACGTTCTGTATCAGCGGCCACTTGAGGTGCAGGCCCGCCTTGGTGACCACGTCCTTCACCTCGCCGAGCTGGAACACGATGGCGCTCTGGCGCTGGTCCACCGTGAACAGCGTCGAGCCCGCGATCAGCAAGAGCGCGATCAGCCCGGCGACGATCGGACCCAATGCCCTCACGAGCGTTCCTTTCCCCAAGGCGCGGCGCTGGCGCCGTTCACGGCCGCCCTTCCCGCTCGCGGCCGCGCAGGGTCTCGCGGGAGCGCGGCGCGCCTTCGGCAGGGGCCGCGGGCTCCGTTCCCTGGGCGCGCGGCGCGGCCATTTCCGGCAGCGCGCCGCTGCCTTGCTGCAGCAGCTTGTCGAGCGGCAGGTAGAGGAGGTTCCCGCCTCCCTTGTAGTCCATCATGATCTTCGAGGTCGAGGCGAGGATCTGCTGCATGGTCTCGATGTAGATGCGCTCGCGGGTCACCGCCGGCGCCTTGGCGTACTCGGCGAGCACCTGCTTGAAGCGCGAGGCGTCGCCCTCGGCGCTCGCGATCACGCGCTGCTTGTAGCCCTCGGCCTCCTGCAGCAGGCGCGAGGCCGAGCCGCGCGCCTTCGGGATGACATCGTTGGCGTACGCCTGGCCCTCGTTCTTCTGCCGCTCGCGGTCCTGTCCCGCCTTCACGGCGTCGTCGAACGCGGCCTGCACCTGCTCGGGCGGCTGCGCGTTCTGGATCGTGACGGTGCTCACCTGGATGCCAGTCTTGTAGCGGTCGTGGATCTGCTGCATCAGGTCGCGCGCCTTGCCCGCGGCCGCGTCCTGCGACTCGTACAGGATCTGGTCCATCCGGGTCTTGCCGATCACCTCGCGCATCGCGGTCTCGGCGATCTGCATCGCGGAATCGTCGGGCCGGCGCACGTTGAACAGGTAGTCGCGCGCCTCCGGCACCAGGTACTGCACCGCGAACTGCAGGTCGACGATGTTCTCGTCGTCGGTGAGCATCAGCGACTCTTTCAGCACCCTGGTCTTGACGTTGTTGCGGTAGCCGACCTCGAGCGTGCGCACCTGCGAGAGGTTCACGATCTCGTGCGACTGCACCGGCCAGGGCAGGCGCCAGCGCAGGCCGGAGCCGGTCTCCTCGGCGAACCTGCCGAAGGTCAGCACGACGCCGCGCTGCCCCTCGACCACGATGTAGAAGCCGCTCGCGAGCCACACCGCGGCGATGAGCCCGGCGATGAGGCCTGCGCCGCCGCCGAGGCGCGCGTTCGAGGGCGGCCGCGGCGGCCCCTCGCCGCCGCCGCGCCTGCCGCGGAACAGCTCCTGGATGCGCCGGTTGAAGTTGCGCCACAGCTCGTCGAGGTCGGGCGGGCCCTGGTTTCCACCCGGGCCGCGGGAACCGCCGCCTCGGCCCCACTGGGGGTCGTTCAAGGACATTCCGGTGCCGTCAGAGTGAGATCGATTGGGGAGCCGGCGCAGGCGCGGCGCGCCGCCGGGCCGCCTCGGTAATCGCGCCGCGCAGCTCGGCGAGCCCCGCACCGCTGCGCGCGCTCACGAGAACGCGGGAAATCCTACCATACTCATCGCGCTCGGAGCCCGGCGCCAGCCCCGAGAGATCGGTCTTGTTCCAGACCGCGATCTGCGGGATGGCCGCGGCGTCGATCTCGGCGAGCACCTTGTTCACGTCCTCGGCCTGCTGCGCGCGGCCGGGCGACGCGCTGTCCACGACGTGCAGCAGCAGATCGGCGCGCACCGTTTCCTCGAGCGTGGCGCGGAACGCGGCCACCAGCTCGTGCGGCAGCTCGCGGATGAAGCCGACCGTGTCCGAGAGCACGATCTCGCCCGCGCCGTCCAGGTGCAGGCGCCGCGTGGTGGTATCGAGCGTCGCGAAGAGCTGGTCCGCCTCGTAGGCGCCGGCGCGGGTGAGCGCATTGAAGAGCGTCGACTTGCCGGCGTTGGTGTAGCCGACGAGCGAGATCGAGAGCACGTCGCGCCGCGCCCGCGCGCGCCGCTGCACCTCGCGACGGTGCTGCAGGCTCTCGAGCTTGCCGCGCAGCACCTTCACCCGCCGCGCGATGTAGCGCCGATCGAGCTCGAGCTGCGTCTCGCCCGGGCCGCCCGTCTTGCCGAGGCCGCCGCGCTGGCGCTCGAGGTGCGTCCAGCCCCGCACCAGGCGCGTCGAGAGGCGCTCGAGCTGCGCCAGCTCGACCTGGAGCTTGCCTTCGCTGGTCTGGGCCCGCTGGGCGAAGATCTCCAGGATCAGCTCGGTGCGGTCGAGCACCCGCAGGCGCAGCTCGCGCTCGAGGTTGCGCTGCTGCGCAGGCGAGAGCGCATGGTTGAAGATGACGAACGCCGCGTTGAGCGCCGCCGCGGCATCGCCGATCGCGGCGACCTTGCCGCTGCCGGCGTAGAGCTTGGGGTCGGGGCGCGCGCGGCTGCCGCGCACCAGGCGCGTGCGCCGCGCGCCCGCGCTGGCGGCCAGGCGCGCGATCTCCGCGACGCTGTCCTCGTAGTCCGGATCGCCGAAGTCGAGGCACACGAGCACCGCCGCCGCCGTGTCGGCGGGCTTGCTGACCGCCGCGGCGCCTCGATCCAGGGCGTCGGGGGCGCTAGCTGCTCGGGCCGTGGTCAACGTTGAGGCTGATCGGCCGCGACGGCACGACGGTCGAGATCGCGTGCTTGTACACCATCTGCGTGACCGAGTTCTTGAGCAGCACCACGTACTGGTCGAACGATTCGATCTGGCCCTGCAGCTTGATGCCGTTCACCAGGTAGATGGAGACGGGGACGTGCTCCTTGCGAAGGGTGTTCAGGAACGGGTCTTGTAGCAGCTGCCCTTTGTTGCTCATGTCGATGCCTCATGCGGCGGAGCGCCGGAGTGCTACTGTAATTGATTCTACGAGGTTTTTCTACCCGATCCGGGTCGGCGGCGCGACGTCGCCGCACTGCGCGCGGTGGCGCAGCGCGTGGTCCATCAGAACGCACGCGAGCATCGCCTCGGCGATCGGGGTGGCGCGGATACCCACACAGGGATCGTGGCGACCCGTGGTCTCGACCGTGGTCGCCTCGCCGCGGGTGTTGATGGTGCGCCTCGGCAGCCGGACGCTCGAGGTGGGCTTCAAGGCGAGCGACACCGTGATGTCCTGCCCGGTCGAGATTCCGCCCAGCACGCCGCCGTTGTTGTTGGACAGAAAGCCCTGCGGCGTCATCTCGTCGCCGTGCTCGCTGCCCTTCTGCTCGACCGCCGCGAAGCCCGCGCCGATCTCGATGCCCTTCACCGCGTTGATCGACATCATCGCCCAGGCGATGTCGGCGTCGAGCCGCCCGTACACGGGCTCGCCCCAGCCGACCGGGACCTTCCGCGCCACCACGTTGACGCGCGCGCCGCACGAGTCGCCGCTGGCGCGCAGCTCGTCCATGAACTTTTCCAGCGCCGGCACCACCGCCGCATCCGGCGCGAAGAATGGGTTGCCGGCGACGTCCTGCCAGGACTTGAACCCGATCCGGCGCGCGCCGAGCTGCGCGAGGTAGCCCTGCACCGAGACGCCATAGCGCCCGGCGAGCCATTTCTTCGCGATCGCGCCCGCGGCGACCCGCACCACGGTCTCGCGCGCCGAGGCCCGCCCGCCGCCGCGCGCGTCCCTCACCCCGTATTTTTGCCAGTACGTGTAGTCGGCGTGTCCGGGGCGGAATTTCTCCGCGATCGCGGCGTAGTCCTTGGAGCGCTGGTCTTCGTTGCGGATCAGGAACCCGATCGCCGTCCCGGTGGTCCTTCCTTCGTAGACGCCGGAGAGGATCTCGACGGCGTCCGATTCGCGCCGCTGCGTGACGTGGCGCGAGCTGCCGGGCTTCCTGCGGTCGAGCTCCTGCTGCAGGTCGGCGGCGCAGAGCTCCAGGCCCGGCGGGCAGCCGTCGACGACGCCGCCGTACCCGGGACCGTGCGATTCGCCGAAGGAGGTCACGCAATAGAGCGTGCCGAACGTGTTGCCGCTCACGGGAAAAAGCTTAGCATAGGCGCATGCGCGAACTGCTCGCGTCGCTCGCCGCCGCAGCGCTGCTCGGCGCCTGCGCCTCGGTCGAGACGCGTCCCGCGCCGCTCACGCAGGCCGACGTGATCCGGCTCGCGAAGGAAGGCCGCGGCGCCGGCGAGATCATCGAGGCGCTGAAGCAAACGCACTCGGTGCTCCTGCTCACCGGCTCCGACATCGCCAGGCTGCACGACGCGGGCGTGCCGGCGGCGGTGCTCGACCATCTGCAGCAGGCGCAGATCGAGGAGATCAGCTGGCGCGCGCGCTTCTGGCACATGTACGACTACCCGCCCTTCGGCGCCTGGAGCCGCTGCGGCTGGCCGCCGGGCCCCTGGCCGCACCCGATGCTGCGCGGCATCTGGCGCGGGTGCTAGCGGCGGGCCTGAAGGCCCGCCCTACGGGCGATCGAAGAACGCGCGTGTCTCGAACACCGTCGCCGGAAGCGCCCTGCCGCCCGAGCGCAACTGGCGCTTGAGCACGAAGTCGAACAGCAGCGGGTTGTGCCTGCGGATTTCGCCCAGCACCGGGACCGCCGCCGGGTCCAGCAGCCCGAGCTGCACGAGGTGCTCGAGCGAGAAGATCGGCATCACGCCCGGCAGCGGGTAGTCGGAGCCGTTGAGCAGGCGCGCGTGCCAGTCCGAGCGCTCGATCACGCGAGCGAGCGCGGGCGCCGCGCGGTTGATCTGCGTCATCGCCGAGAGGTCGCCGAACAGGCGCCCGGCGTAGCGCGGCTCGTCCATGAGGCGCGCGAACAGCTCGAAGCTTTCGACCAGCGGCGCGTTCGCGCCGCGATCGAGGTCCTGGTCCTGTCCGCGCGAGGCGCAATGCGCAGCCACCACGCGCACGCCGGCATCGAGCGCGCGCCGCAGGCGCAGGGGGTTGCCCAGCTCCTGCCTGTCGGCGAGCACGGCGCCCTCGTGCCCGACGTGCGCGACGAGCGGCAGCCCGAGCCGCGCCAGCGCGGCGTAGAACCGGTCGCAGCGCGGCGAGGCCGGGTCCATCTCCATGGCGTTGGGAAGCCACTTCACGGCGCGGGCGCCGTCGCGCGCCGCGGCCTCGAGCGCCTCGACCGCATCCGCGCGGTAGGGATGGATCGAGGCGACCCACTCGAAGCGGTCCGGGGCCGAGCGCGCGGTATCGCGCGCATACGCGTCGGGGACGTGAAAGCTCGTTCGCTCCAGGTCGGGACTGCCGTCCGCTCGGTGCGTGCGCTCGAAGGCGAACAGCAGCAGCTTCACCCCGCGCGGCATGGCGTCGAGCAGGTTGCGCAGGCGCGCGACGTAGGCGCGATCCACGTTGCCCGGCGGATCGTGCGCGCAGCCCGCGTTGAGGAAAAAGACCCGGCGCGCGTAGTGCTGCGGGCTGAGCAGGCTCTCCAGGCGCGGATTCACGTACACGCCGCTCGGCGAATCGCCCGCCCCGATGAGGTGGGCGTGCGCGTCCCAGACCTTCAGCGGATCGAGCCCGGCCCAGGCCGAGCGCACCAGCTCGTGCGCGGCGAGGCGCTGCGGGAGCCGCGCGAGGCAGGGGTTCCAGAGCCCCTGCTCGGGCCAGAGCCGCCAGGCGGCGATCCCGGCGGCGCCGGCCGCCGCGGCGGCGGCGCCGAGGATGAGCTTGCGACGGCCGGCTACGCCGGCCAATTTTTGATGTAACCCTTCAGCATCTTGTTCTCGAAGTCCTGCTCCTCGAGCACCGCCTTGGCGACGTCGCGGAACGAGATCACGCCGAGGAGCTTGCCGTCCTGCATCACCGGCAGGTAGCGCGCGCCGCTGTCGAGCATGGTGCGCCGCAGGTCGTTGACCTCCATGTCGGGAGTCGCGGTCACCGGGTCGCGCATCATCATGTCGCTCACCTTGAGATCGCCGAGCGCGCCGCCGCGCTTGGCGAGCGCCTGCAGCAGCTCGTGGAAGGTGAGCAGCCCGACCATGCGGCCCTGGTCGAGCACGACCAGCGAGCCGAGGTTCTGGTCCGCCATCGACTTCACCGCATCCACCGCGCGGCCGCCCGGCTCGACGCTCACCAGGCGACTGCCCTTGACGCGCAGGATCTCCTTGACTTGCATGGCCGGCCCTCCCGAGGCACGTGTCCCGTTGACATACTAGTCCAAACGAGACCTTGCACAAAGGGGCGCGCGGCCGCGCTCAGAGGCCGAGCGCCGCGGCGACCAGCCGCTGCAGCTCGCGGCGCAGGCGCGCGCGCACGCCGGCAAGCTCCCGGCGTGCGATGAGGTTTTTCAGCTCGTACGGGTCCTGGTCCAGGTCGTAGAGCTCGTCCAGCTCGCCGGCGCGCCCCCGATTCACCCAGTGAATCAGCTTGTAGCGGTCGGTGCGCACCGCCTTGTAGCTCATGCCCACGAGCCACGGCAGCGCGGTCTCGGCCCAGTACTCGATCAGGATCGACCTGCGCCAGCCGCCGCGCCGGCCGGCAAGCAGCGGCAGCAGCGAGCGGCCCTGGATCTGCGGCCCGGGGCGGCCGCCGGCGAGCCCGATCAGCGTCGGCGCGATGTCCTGGCAGATGACCAGCTCCTTCACCCGGCTGCCGGGTCTCGCCCTTCCTGGCAACCGCGCCAGGAAGGGCGATCGAACTCCCTCCTCGTAGGCGAAGCGCCGCTCGGGCCCGAGGCCGTGCTCGCCGAAGAAATAGCCGTTGTCGCCGAGAAAAAGGATCAGCGTGCGGTCGAGCTGGCCGCTCTTTTCGAGCGCGCCGAACAGCATGCCGACACCCTCGTCCACCGCGGCCATCATGCGCGCGCGCTGGCGGATCTCGTCCTGCGTGCCTGCCCGGATCGACTCAAGCAGCTTGCGTGCGTGCGGCGTGCTTTTCATCGCGAAGGCCTCCGCCCACACCGGCTTGCTCTTTGCGACCTCGGCAAGACCCAGCATGTTGGGCTTGCGCGGGAACACTGCGTCGCGGTACAGGTCGCGATGGCGCTCAGCGGCGATGTAGCCGCCGAAGCGGCCCATGTCGAGCGTGCCGTCGGCCGCCTGGTGCGCGTCGGGGTGCACCGCCTTGTGTGCGAGAAAGAGCGACCAGGGCCGGTCGTGCTTCGCGGCCACGAACTCGGCGGCGAGCGAGTTCATGATGTCGGTGATGTAGCCCTTGTGCTCGACGTACCTGCCGCCGTGGTTGAGCCTGGGATCGACGATCCGGCCGTGGCCGTCGTAGCTCACCCACAGGTCGTAGCCCGGACGCGGCATGCCGTCGTTGCCCATGTGCCACTTGCCGACGTGCGCGGTCTCATAGCCGAGCTTCTGCAGCGCGAGGTGGTAGTTCGGCAGCGCGTGGCTCATGGCGTCGCGCGCCACGTTGTCGATGATGCCGTGGCGGCTCGCGTACTGCCCGGTCAGGATCGAGGCGCGGTTGGGCGAGCAGATCGGCGTGGTGTGGAACGCGCGCTCGAACAGCGCGCCCTCCGCCGCGATGCGGTCGATGTGCGGCGTCCTCATGTACGGGTGGCCGCCGGCGCCGAACTCGTCGTGGCGCAGGTCGTCGACCAGGACGACGATGAAGTTCGGGCGACTGTTCATGGCCTGGAGAGCATCCGACCGGACTTGAGATTACACTTCACCCGACGGGCCAGCCAGGAGGAGGCTTCATGCGCCAGTTCACCGAGAGCACGCTGAGCGACGCCGTCGTCGCGCGTCTGAGCGAATGCAGGAGCCCGCGCTTGCGCACGGTCGTCGCGGGCGCGATCCGCCACCTGCATGCGTTCGCGAGGGAGGTCGAGCTCACCGAGGAGGAATGGTTCGAAGGCATCAAGTTCTTCACCGCGGTCGGGCAGAAATGCGACGACAAGCGCCAGGAGTTCATCCTGCTCTCCGACGTGCTCGGGCTGTCGATGATGATCGTGGCGCTCAACCACAAGACTCCACCGGGCGCGACCGAGGCCACGGTGCTCGGGCCCTTCTTCGCGCACGGCGCGCCCGAATTCGGCGAGTACGGCGCCGACCTGCGCGCCGGCGCCTCGGTCAAGGGCGAGGATGCGTGGGTGTCCGGGCGCGTGCTGTCCGTGGATGGCAGGCCGCTGCCGGGCGCGACGCTCGACGTCTGGCAGGCCAAGGCGGACGGCACCTACGACGTCCAGGATCCGGCCGCCGGGTTCGAGCTGCGCGGCCGGATCAAGGCGAACGACAAGGGCGAATACGCTTTCAAGACCTACAAGCCCCGGTTCTACGGCGTGCCGACCGACGGGCCGGTCGGCGACCTGCTGCGCGCCATGGGCCGCCACCCGATGCGGCCCGCGCACACCCACGCCATCGTCGCCGCGCCCGGCCATCAGCCGGTGATCACGCACGTGTTCGTCGGCGGCGATCCCTACCTGGACTCCGACGCCGTGTTCGCGGTGAAGGACTCCCTCGTCGGCAACTGGCGGAAGGTCGACTCGCCCGAGGACGCGAGGAAGCTCGGCATGCCGAACCCGTTCCTGCGGCTGGACTGGGATTTCCGGCTGGCACCCGAAGGTGCCGCGAGGACGCGCACCACGATCGCCGCGAGCGACGCCGTCGCCTGATCGGGCGCGCGAGGGCGGTGGCGCGCGGGGCTTTCGACTCGGCGCCGGCATCCTGCGCCCTAGTAGCGCGCGCTCCCCGGCGTGCGCGGAAACGGGATCGCATCCCGCACGTTGGCGAGGCCCGTCGCGTAGGCGAGCGTGCGCTCCAGGCCCAGGCCGAAGCCGGCGTGCGGGACCGTGCCGTAGCGGCGCAGGTCCCGGTACCAGGCGTAGTGCTCGCGGTCGATGCGGAATTCCGCCATGCGCGCATCGAGCACCTCGAGCCGCTCCTCGCGCTGGCTGCCGCCGATGATCTCGCCGATCCCCGGCGCGAGCACATCCATCGCCGCCACCGTCCGGCCGTCGTCGTTCAGCCGCATGTAGAAGGGCTTGATCTCCTTCGGGTAGTTCATGACGATCACGGGCCGCTTGGCGTGCTTCTCAGTGAGGTAGCGCTCGTGCTCTGACTGCAGGTCCACGCCCCACTTGACGGGGAACTCGAACTTGTCCTTCGAGCGCCCGAGCACCGCGATCGCCTCGCCGTAGTCCATGCGCGCGAACTCCGCTTGCACGATCCCCTGCAGCTTCGCCACCAGGCCTTTCTCGATGCGCTGGTCGAAGAACGCCATGTCCTCGGGGCGCCCGCTCAGGACCGCCCGGAAGACGTACTTGAGCAGCGCCTCTGCGAGGTCGGCGTTGGCCGGGAGCGCCGCGAACGCGATCTCCGGCTCCACCATCCAGAACTCGGCGAGGTGGCGGCTGGTGTTCGAGTTCTCGGCACGGAAAGTCGGCCCGAACGTATAGACCTTCGAGAGCGCGAGGCAGTAAGCCTCGATGTTGAGCTGGCCCGAGACCGTGAGGAAGGCCTCGCGGCCGAAGAAGTCCTGCGCGAAATCCACCTTGCCGTCGGCCGTGCGCGGCAGGTTCGACAGGTCGAGGGTCGAAACCCTGAAGAGCGCGCCGGCGCCCTCGGCGTCCGAGCTGGTAATGATCGGCGTGTTGACCCAGAAGAAGCCGCGCTCCTGGAAGAAGCGGTGGATCGCCTGCGCGAGCGTGTGGCGCACCCGCGTGGCTGCGCCGATCACGTTCGTGCGCGGGCGCAGGTGCGCGACTTCGCGCAGGAACTCGAAACTGTGCGCCTTGGGCTGGATCGGGTAGCTGTCGGGGTCGTCCACCCAGCCGATCACCCGGATCGCGGTGGCCTGCATCTCGAACGGCTGGCCTTTCGCGGGCGATGCGACGATCGTGCCGGTGGCCTCGATCGCGCAACCCGAGGTGAGGCGCAGGATCTCGTCCGCGTAGTTCGGCAGCGTGCTCGGGGCGACGACCTGGAGCGGGTGAATGCAAGAGCCGTCGGAAAGATGAACGAACGACACGCCGGCCTTCGAATCGCGCCGCGTCCGGACCCAGCCCCTCAGGGTGAGGGGCACGTCCTTGGGCGCCCGACCCGCGAGCACCTCGCGCACATCGAGGAACATGGCCGGGGAGTGTACCCGCGCCATACGGGAAGGCTCCGCGTCCGCCTGCCGCAGCGGCGGAGCCGCCGCCCTACGCGGGGAAAGGGCCCAGGCTTGCGAGCAGGGTCGGGATCAGCTCCGTCACGGTCGGGTGGATGTGCACCGCGCGCTGGATCGTGGTATAGGGCTTGCGCGCGTACATCACGTCGAGCAGCGAGTGCACGATCTCGTCGGCGCTCAGGCCGAGCAGCGTCGCGCCGAGCAGCTCCTGCGAATCGGCGTCCACCAGCACCTTCATGAAGCCCTGCGTCTCGCCCGCCTCGCGCGCGCGGCCGACGCGCGTCATCGGCATCTTTCCGGCCAGCACGCGCTTGCCGCTCGCGCGCGCTTCGGCCTCGTTCATGCCGGCGCGGCCGAGCGGCGGATCGATGAACAGCGCGTAGGCCGGGATCCTGTCCGAGAGCCGGCGCCTGTCGCCGTCGAAGAGGTTCGCCGCGACGATCTCGTAGTCGTTGTACGAGGTGTGCGTGAACGCGCCTCGGCCGTTGGCGTCGCCGAGCGCCCATACGCCCTCGGCGCTCGTGCGGCACTGGTCGTCCACCTTGATGTAGCCGCGCGCGTCGATCTCGATCCCCGCCTCCTTCAGGCCGAGATCGTGCGTGTTCGGCAACCGCCCGACCGCCAGCAGCACGTGGCTCCCCTCGGCGATGGGCGGGCCGCTCTTGCACTCCAGACCGACCGCGACCCGGTCGCCTTTCCTCGAGAGCGCCATGCATTCGGCGCCGGTGCGGATCTCGATGCCTTCGCGCGCGAGGATGGCGCCGATCTCCGCCGCGACGTCGTCGTCCTCGCGCGGCAGGAGCTTCGCCGCGCGCTCGACCACCGTCACCTTCGAGCCGAAGCGCCGGTACATCTGCGCGAACTCCAGGCCGATGTAGCTCCCGCCCACGATCAGCAGGTGCCCGGGCAGGAAATCCACGTCCATCATGGTGGTGTTGGTGAGGAAGGGAACGTCCTTCACGCCCGGGAGGTCCGGAACGAGCGCCCTGCCGCCGACGTTGAGGAAGATCCTCTCCGCCTCGAGGCTGCGGCCGCTCACGGCCACCGTGCGCGGCCCGGTGAACTTCGCCTGTCCCCGGATCAGCTCGACGTTCTTCATTCCGGCGATCCAGCCCGCGACACCGTCCGAGGACTGCTTGACGACGCCGTCCTTGCGACCCTTGACGGCGCGCATGTCGACGCGCACCTCGCCCGCCGCGAAGCCGTACTCGGCGCCGCGGCGCGCGACGTGCGCCGCGCGCGCGCTCGCGACCAGGGTCTTGGTGGGAATGCAGCCGACGTTGACGCAGGTGCCGCCCAGGAGCTTGCGCTCGACGATCGCGGTCTTCAGCCCCTCGCGGTCGAGGCGCGCGCACAGCGCCGGGCCCGCCTGCCCGGCCCCGATCACGATGGCGTCGAAGGGCTCAGGCATGGCTGTGCTCCCGGTGCACCGCGGGCGCGGCGAGGTAATCGCTCCTCAGGTCCACCGTCGCGTGATGGCCGAGATGGTCGAAGCTCTCCTCGAGCCAGCGCGCGGCCGCCTCGCGACCACGGTCGCGCAGGTCGCACAGGAATTTCCAGCCGGTGTTGAACTTGCTCGCCACGGTCAGGCCGCACATCGCCTCGTCCGAGCGGATCGAGTGGATCAGCACGTGCTTGAGGCGGTCGCGGTACTCGTCCTTGATCCATCCCTCCTCGATCAGCTTGGTGACGAACGCCACCGCGCGCAGCTCCTTGAGCAGCGAGGCGTTGAAGGTGATCTCGTTGAGGCGGTTCTCGATCTCGGGCGCAGTGGTCGGCAGGTCCGGGCGCACGATCGGGTTGATGTGCACGATGACGATGTCGCGGCTCTCGGTGTGATAGAAGAGCGGGTAGAGCGCCGGGTTGCCCATGTAACCGCCGTCCCAGTAGTGCGCTTCGCCGATCTTGACCGCCTGGAACAGGAACGGCAGGCAGGCCGAGGCGAGCACCGCGTCGAGCGTCACCTCCCGGTTGCGGAAGATCCTCGGCTGGCCGGTGCGCACGTTGGTCGCGCAGATGAACAGCTTCACGCAGTTGCACATGAGCAGGCGCTCGAAGTCCACGCTCTTCGCCAGCACGTCGCGCAGCGGGTTGAAGCCGAAGGGGTTGAACTGGTAGGGCGAGAACGCGCGCGTCAGCGCTTGAAACGCCTGGTACGAGGGCGAGTATTCGATGCCGAGACCCAGCGCACTCTCGAACGGCGTCGCGCGCAGCGGCGAGTAGAGCTGCCCGGCCTCGCTGATGTTGCGCCAGAACTTCTCCAGCGCTTCGCGCGCGCCGTCGTTGTCGCCGAGCATGCGGCCGTAGCCGTAGACCGCGGCGTTCATCGAGCCGGCGCTGGTCGCCGACAGCCCCTCGATGTCGAGCCTGCCGTCCTCGGCGAGCTTGTCGAGCACGCCCCAGCCGAAGGCGCCGTGCGCCCCGCCGCCCTGCAGCGCCAGGTTGACGCGCTTGATCATGCCTCGGTCCATGACGGTTTCCTCAGTTGGCTTTGATGCTGGAGGTAATCGAACAGATCACTCCCGCAGCCGTCTCGAACGGCTTCACGGCGTCGCCGCCGATGCCGTGACGCTTCGCGATCCGGCGAAAGTCAGTGTACACGGCCCAGCAGCCCGCCGATTATCGGCACGACGCCGGCTAGACTCGTCACGATGCGCGCGCCGACCCGGCCACCGCTTGCCCGCGGGATTGCGCTCGAACTGGCGCGCTGGCGCGCGCTGAACTACCGCGACGTAAGTTACGCGCTGCAGGCGCGACTAAGCGCCGGCGCGGCGTCCGTCCGGGGCGCGCTCCGCGTCGGCGTCACGCTGCCGCGGCGCGCCCCCGACCTGATCCTCGACTGGCGGCCCGCGGCGCGGCACGCGGCGATTGGCGAAGTGCGTGTCAATGGCGCGCGCATCGCGCGGATGCTGGATCGCGAGCACCTCGTCGTCCCGCGCAGGCACGTGCGTGCCGGGCGCAATCGCGTCGAGCTGGATTTTGAATCGCCGGTCGCGGTCGCCGGCACCGCCCTCACCCGCTACCTCGACCGCGAGGACGGCGCCGAGTACGTCTATACGCTGTTCGCTCCGGCGGATGCGAGCTCGGTCTTTCCCTGCTTCGACCAGCCGGACCTGAGAGGTCGCTTCCGGCTCGAGCTCGAGCTGCCGCCCGGCTGGCGCGCGGTATCGAACGCGCCCGCGCTCGAAGAAGCCGCCGCAGCGGTGCGCTTTGCCGAGACCGGGCCGATCCCGACCTATCTGTTCGCGTTCGCCGCCGGGCCGTTCGAGGCGTTGACTGTGCCAGGCGACGCAGCGCGGCTCTTCGTGCGCCGCTCGCGCGCGGGGCACGCAAGAGAGCACGCCGCCGAAGTCCTGCGCCTCAACCGCGAGGCGCTGGCCTGCTTCGCGCGCTACTGCGGCCACCGCTTCCCGTTCGCCAAGCACGATCTCGTGCTGCTGCCCGAGTTTCCCTACGGCGGCATGGAGCACGCGGGCGCGACCTTCCTCAACGAGGAGCGCGTGCTCTTCCCCGCGCCGCCGAGCGCCGCGGACCTGCTGCGCCGCGCCCAGCTCGTCTTTCACGAGGCCGCGCACCAGTGGTTCGGGGATCTCGTGACGATGCGCTGGTTCGACGACCTGTGGCTGAAGGAAGGGTTCGCCAATTTCATGAGCGCCAAGGCGACCGAGGCGCTCCTGCCGCAGTTCGACGCGCGCACCGCGTTTCATTCGCTCAAGCTGGCCGCAGTGCGCACCGACGCCACGCGCGGCACGAGCGCGCTCCATTTCCCGCTCGCCAATCTCACCGACGCCAAGTCGGCTTACGGCCCGGTCGTCTACTCGAAAGGCCCGGCCGTGCTGCGCCAGCTCGAGTTCTATCTCGGCGCACGCATTTTCCGGCGCGCGGTGCGCGATCTCCTCAGGCGTCACGCCTGGGGCGCCGCCGACCGCAGGGACCTCGTGCGCGCCTTCGAGCGCGCTTCGGGCAGAAAGCTCTCGCGCTGGGCGAAGGCCTGGATCGAGCGGCGCGGCATGCCCACGGTGCGAGTGCGGGACGGCACGCTGGAGCAGCGCGACGCCCTGGGCGAGGGCGGCGTATGGCCGATGCGTTTGCGTGTCTGGGCTTCGGGACGGGTGCAGGACGTGCTGCTCGAGAGAAAGCGCCTCAAGCTCCGGCTCGCCGCGGGCGCGAGCCTCGTCTACCCCAACGCCGACGACTACGGCTACGGCAGGTTCCTGCTCGATGCGCGCAGCCTCGAAGCCGTGCTGGCGGACTCCTCCGTTCCGGGCGACGCCCTGCTCCAAGCCCAGCTTGCGGAGGCGCTCTGGGAGGCGGTGCGCGAAGCCGAGCTCGCTCCCGTGCGCTTCCTCGAGCATGCGCTCGCGCAGATGCCGGAGAGCCGCGACGAGGTGGTGCTCGACGCGCAGCTCGGGCGCATCGCGGCCGCGTTCCGGCGCTACCTCAGCGACGCGCAGCGCGATGCGCTCGCGCCGCGGATCGAGCGCGCGCTGCTCGCCGACGGCGCGCTCGCGGCCGGCGCGGACTCGCGGCGCCTGCTCCTCTTGCGCGCTTTCGCGGCCCTCGCCTGGTCACGCGCCGCGCTCGAAGACCTCCACCGGCTGCTCGACGGATCGCTCGCCGTGCCCGCCATCGCGCTTGCCTCGCGCGACCGCTTCCGCATCGTGCAGCGGCTGCTCCAGCGCGGCGATCCTCGGGCGGACGCGCGGCTCGAGGCGCAGAGCGCGGCGGACCCGAGCGACGACGGCAGGCGCTACGCGTACGCCGCTCGCGCGGCCGCGCCCGACGCCGAGACGAAGCGCTCGATCTTCGCTGCCTTCTTCCGCGACCCGGCGCTGCCCGAGAGCTGGATCGAGGCGGCGCTCGCCCCGCTCAACGCGCCCGAGCATTGCGCCGCGACACGCCCGCTCCTCGGCGAAGCGCTGGCGCGCCTTCCCGGGCTCAAGCGCACCCGCAAGATCTTCTTCGTCAACCGCTGGCTGGCGGCGTTCCTGGACGGGCAGACCGATGCGGCGGCGCTGGCCGAGGTGAAAGCGTTCCTGCGCCGCAGGTCCCTCGATGCGGATTCGCGCCTCAAGGTGCTGGAGGCGGCGGACGGCCTGGAGCGCGCGGTGCGCATCCGCGCGCGCTACGCTGCACGCTGAGCGATGGACACCTTCCGTTCGTTCAGCGCGCTGCATGCCGCCGCGCTCGGCGCGATTGCGCTCCTCGTCATGCTCGCGATCGTCCTTGCCCGCCGCCGCGGCCCGACCCCGCGGGCGACGCCGATCGAGCGCGCCCTGGGCTGGGCCTATCTCGCTGCCTGGGTTACCACGTTCACGTTCCTCGCCTTCCCGCCGCTGCTCGACCCGCCCAAGACCTATCCGCTCCAGCTCTGCCACTGGACCGGTCTGGCGGCCGCGGCGTACCTGATCACGCGCTCGAGCCTGCTGCGGCCGATCGTCTACTTCTGGGGCCTTGCCCTCTCCACCCAGGCCCTCATCACCCCGACCCTGGTCGAAGGCCCGGCGATCTGGCCCTTCTGGTTCTTCTGGACCACTCATGGCATGATCGCGGGCGTCGCGCTCTACGACGTGATCGTGCTCGGCTACCGGCCGGCGCTGCGCGACTACGCGATCGCCTGCGGCGCCGCGGCGCTGTATCTCGCGGTCGTGCTGCCGCTGAACCTCGCGTTCGGCTGGAATTACGGCTTCGTCGGCCCCAGCGAACCGGAGGTGCCCACGCTCGTCGATGTGCTCGGCCCCTGGCCGGAGCGCCTCGCGATCATCGTCCCGCTGGTCGCGGCGGTGATGGCGATCCTCGCGCTGCCCTGGATGCTCGCGCGCCGCCGGAGAGCAGGGTTAGAATCGAAAGCATGAACGAGACCGCGGTGCGGATCAGGCTCGCCGAGCCGCGCGACGCGCAGGCGATCGCGCACATGTCGCGCGACCTGATCGAAGCCGGCCTGGGCTGGAAATACGACGCTGCCCGCGTGCTGCGCGTGATGCGCCAGCGCGAGACCTGCGTGCTCGCGGCGGGCGACGCCAGCGCGCTCGCCGGCTTCGCGATCATGGAGTTCGGCGACGAGCGCGCGCACCTGGTGCTGCTCGCCGTGCAGCCGGCGCAGCGCCGGCGCGGCATCGGGCGGCGGCTGGTCGCGTGGCTGCTCGAATCGGCGCTCACCGCGGGAATCGCCAGCGTCCACCTGGAGCTGCGCGCGGGCAACGAGGCGGCGCGCCGGTTCTACCGCGCCCTCGGCTTCTCGGAGACCGTGCTGATGCCGCGCTATTACGGCGGGCGCGAGGCGGCGCTGCGCATGATCCGCCTGCTGCGCGCGCCGGGGCCGCTGCCGGTGGCGTGGCGCCCGCCCGCGCTCGGGCACAAGTAGCCGTTTGGATCTCGGGCTCTCGGGCAGAACGGGCCTGCTGACCGGCGCGAGCGCCGGGATCGGGCGCGCCATCGCGCGCGCGCTCGGCGCCGAGGGCGTGCGCCTGGCGATCACGGCGCGGCGCCGCGACCGGCTCGACGCGCTCGCCGCCGAGATCGAGAAGGCCGGCGTGCCGCGCCCCTTCAGGCTCGATGCGAGCGAGGCGCAGTGGGAGGAGGCGCTGACGCTCACATCACCGGCGCGGTGATCCCGGTGGACGGCGGCCTGCGCCGCTACCAGTTCTGAGCCGCGAGTGGCCGCGCGCCGCCTGCCTGCCTGGGACGTCATCGTCGTCGGCGGCGGCAACGCCGCCCTGTGCGCGGCGCTCGCCGCGCGCGAGAAGGCAAGGCGCGTGCTGGTCCTGGAGCGCGCGCCGCCCGAGGAGTCCGGCGGCAACTCGCGCTTCACCGCGGGCGGCATGCGCATCGTCTACAACGGCGTCGACGACCTGCGGAGCCTCATGCCCGATCTCAGCGACGCGGAGGTCGAGCGCACCGACTTCGGCACCTACACCGAGTCGCAGTTCCTCGACGACATGGGCCGCATCACGCAGTACCGCTGCGACCCGGACCTCACCGAGGTGCTGGTCAAGCGCAGCTACCCGACGCTCGCCTGGATGCGCATGAAGGGCGTGCGCTTCGCGCCGATCTGGGGGCGCCAGGCGTTCCAGGTCGATGGGCGCTTCAAGTTCTGGGGCGGGCTGACGGTCGAGGCGGTGGGCGGCGGTCCCGGCCTGGTCGAGGCGCTCACCGGCGCCGCGAAGCGCGCCGGCGTCGAGCTCTGCTACTCGGCGTGCGCGCTTGCGCTGCTCAACGACGACCGCGGCGTGCACGGCGTGCGCGTGCGGCGCGAGGGCAAGACGGTCGAGCTGGGCGCGAAGGCCGTGGTGCTCGCCGCGGGCGGCTTCCAGGCGAACGCCGAGTGGCGCGCGCGCTACCTCGGCCCCGGCTGGGACCTCGCCAAGGTGCGCGGCACGCGCTTCAACACCGGCGACGGCATCCGCATGGCGCTCGACATCGGCGCCGCGCCTGCCGGCAACTGGTCCGGCTGCCACGCGGTCGCCTGGGAGAGGAACGCTCCGGAGTTCGGCGATCTCGCGGTCGGCGACCAGTTCCAGAAGCACTCCTATCCCTGGGGCATCTGCCTCAACGCCGAGGGCAAGCGCTTCCTCGACGAAGGGGCCGATTTCCGCAACTACACCTACGCGAAATACGGTCGCGTCATCCTCGAGCAGCCCGGCCAGTTCGCCTGGCAGATCTTCGACGCCAAGGTGAAGGGGCAGCTGCGCGACGAATATCGGATAAAGCAGATTACGAAGCGGGTCGGAAATACGCTCGAGGAACTGTGCGGCAGGCTGGAGGACACCGACGGCGCGGCGGCGCTCGAGGAGATCCGGCGCTTCAATGCCGCGGTGCGCACGGACGTGCCCTTTGACCCCAATGTCAAGGACGGGCGCCGCACCGAGGCGCTGGCGATCAACAAGTCCAACTGGGCGAACGCGATCGACACCCCGCCCTTCGAGGCCTACGCGGTGACCTGCGGCATTACCTTCACCTTCGGCGGGCTGCGCATCAACACCGACGCCCGGGTGCTCTCGACCGACGGCGTGCCGATCCCGGGCCTCTACGCCGCGGGCGAGCTCGTCGGCGGCATCTTCTACTTCAACTACCCCGGCGGCACCGGTCTCACCAACGGCGCCGTGTTCGGCCGCATCGCGGGGACGAATGCCGCCGCCTTCGCGCGCCGGTGAGATAATGCGCGGCGTCGTACAAGGAGGCAACAACAATGCGTGTGCGGCGCGCGCGACGCGAGGACCTCGGGCTCACCGAGGCCGAGTTCGCCCTCCTCCGGCGGCTCGACTCCCCGGAGCGCGTCCAGCGCTTCGTCTACGGCTTCAGGCAGAACTTCGAGCCGGGCGGCGACACCTGCAACTCGGTACGCGTGGTGCTGCAAAGACGCCGCGCGCACTGCATCGAAGGGGCGATGGTCGCGGCCTGCGCGCTCTGGATCCACGGCGAGCCGCCGCTGCTCCTCGACATGCAGGCGGTCAGGGACTACGACCACGTGATCGCGCTCTTCCGGCGCGGCGGTTGCTGGGGGGCGATCTCGAAGACCAACGGCATCGGGCTGCGCTGGCGCGACCCCATCTACCGCACGCTGCGCGAGCTCGCCATGTCGTACTTCCACGAGTACTACAACCGCTGGGACCACAAGACGCTGCGCACCTACTCGCGGCCGTTCGACCTGCGCGGCTTCGACCCGGAGATCTGGGTGACGGGCGAGGACGGTGCCTGGGACCTCATCGACGCCCTCGAGGCGCTGCCGCACCACCGCCTGGTGCGCGGGCCGCAGCTGCGCACGCTGGCGCGGCGCGACCCCTTCGAGCGTGTGCTCGGCGCCCGCCTGCAATACCGCAAGCCGCGCCGGGCGCGCGCGGCGCGCACCCTGCGCAAGTAGCCGGCGCCGCCTACTTTTCCTGGATCTTCCCGACCTTCTCGATCGCAGTCTTGAGCCGCGCCGCGTCGTTCGCGAGGAACGTGCGGAACTCGGGCGCGTCGAGGTATTGGATCGGCGTCTCCACCTTCTGCATCGCGCCCCGGAACTGAGGGTCGGCGACGGCGATGCGCACAGCTTCGCGCAGCTTCGCCAGCACCGGCGCGGTCGTCGCCGCCGGGGCGAAGACGCCCGACCAGATGTAGAACTCGACGTCCTTGAACCCCAGCTCCTTGAACGTCGGCAGCTCGGGCATGATCGGCAGCCGCTTGTCGCCCCAGCCCGCGAGCGCGCGCATCTTGCCCGCTTTGATCTGCCCCAGCGCCGCGGCTGGGCCCGAGGCGAGCGCATGCACTTGGCCGCCGAGCAGCGCGGTCACCGCAGGCCCTCCGCCCTGATAGGGGACGTGGAACAGCTTGATGCCCGCTGCATGAGCGAACATTTCCATCGCCACGTGCAGCGTCCCGTACACCCCGGAGGAGGAATAGTTGATTTGGTTCGGGTAAGCCTTGGCTGAGGCGATGAAGTCGTGGATCGTCTTGTAGGGGCTGTCGCCCGCGACCACGAGCACCGTGGGATCGGCGGTGACCAGCGCGATCGGCGCAAAATCCGAGAGCTGGTACGGCGCCGGCCGACCGTTGAGCGGGTCCGCCACCGGGAAGATCGAGATCGACGAGAGCGCCATCAGGATGGTGTAGCCGTCCGGCGCCGCCTTCGCGACCGCGGTCATGCCCACGGCGCCCCCAGCGCCGCTTCGGTTCACCACCACGACCGGCTGTTTCAGCGCCCTCTCCATGCTCGCGGCCAGCGGCCGGCCGTTGATGTCGGCGATGCCCCCCGGCGGGAAGGGCACGATCATGGCGACGGGCTTCTGCGGGTATTCCTGTGCCAGGACGGGCGGCGCGAGCGCAACGAGCAGTGCGGCGGCGAGTGCGCGGATCATGAGGCTCCTTCTCCCCCCGAAATCAGGGTCAGACCACGATTTCAGCACAGGTCGAATCCGTTCGCACGCCGTTTCCGTAATCGTGGTCTGACCCTGATTCCCGACCCCGATCCCCGGGCCGTCAGGCCTGGACCTTCCGGCCGACCAATCCGGTACGATAGCCCCAAGGAGGCCCCATGGAGCGGCGCACCCTTCTGAAAACCCTCGCCGCGGCGCCTTTGGCCGCGCTCGCGGAACGCCTTGCCGCCGCCCCGCCCGCGAACATGAAAGAGATCCAGAAACTGCAGGCCGAGTGGAAGAACCTGCTCGCGGCGGGCACGGCCGTGCCGGGCCCGAACGAGCCGCTCAAGCTCGCCAACGAGGAGTGGCGCAAGCGCCTCGCGCCCGCCGCCTACCACGTGCTGCGCGAGGAAGGCACCGAGCGGGCGGGCACCAGCCCCCTGGACCGCGAGAAGCGCCCGGGGATCTTCGCCTGCGCCGGCTGCGGGCTGCCGCTGTTCACCTCGGCGATGAAGTTCGACAGCGGCACCGGCTGGCCGTCGTTCTTCACCACGATCCCTGGGGTGTTCGCCACCAAGACCGACTACAAGATCATCTTCCCGCGCACCGAGTACCACTGCGTGCGCTGCGGCGGGCACCACGGCCACGTCTTCGACGACGGCCCGCCGCCGACCGGCAAGCGCTACTGCAACAACGGCGTCGCGCTCGCGTTCATCCCCCAGTCCGGGAAGGCCTGAGCCGCAGCTCCTCCTCGAGCGGCCGGGCCGGGAAGTGAAAGCGCACCGGCCCGTCGGGTAGCGCCTTCAGGAACTGCTTGAGGAACGGGTCCTCGGAGGCGAGCAGCGCCTCGGGCGAGCCCTCGCCCATGAGCTTGCCGTCCGCGATCACGTAGAGGTAGTCGACGAGCTTCAGGGACTCCGACACGTCGTAGGTGACGACGATCGAGGTCAGGCCGAGCGCGTCGTTGAGGCGCCGGATCAGCTGCGCGATCACGTTGAGCGAGATCGGGTCGAGGCCGCCGAAGGGCTCGTCGTACATGACGAGCAGCGGGTCGGTGGCGATGGCGCGCGCGAGCGCCACGCGCCGCGTCATGCCGCCCGAGAGGTCCCCCGGCATCATGTCGCGCGCGCCGCGCAGGCCGACGGCGTCGAGCTTCATGAGCACCAGCGCGCGCACCAGCTCCTCGGGCAGGTCGTAGTGCTCGCGGATCGGGAACGCGATGTTCTCGTAGACCGTGAGGTCGCTGAACAGGCCGCTCACCTGGAACATCATGCCGATCTTGCGCCGCAGCGCGTACAGCTCGTCGGTGTCGAGCTTGTGCACCACCTTGCCGTCGACGCGGATCCAGCCGCGGTCGGGCGCGAGCTGCCCGCCGATCAGCTTGAGCAGGGTCGACTTGCCGCTGCCCGAGCCGCCGAGGATCGCGACCACCTTGCCGCGCGGGATCTTCAGCGACAGGCCGCGGAAAATGGGAAGATCGCCGTAGGAGAAATGCAGCTCGGAGACTTCGACGAGAGCCGCGGCGGCCGATTGCATAGGGAAACGAGTCTAGCCGAATCTGCCACGCCCTACGCCGGGCTGACGCCCGACGTGGTGCTGGATGCGCTCGAAAACGTTGGGTTGCGCGGCGACGGGCGGTTGCTGGCCCTCAACAGCTACGAGAACCGCGTCTACCAGGCAAGCCTGGAAGAAGGGAGCGAGCGATCGCACGTCGTGGCGAAGTTCTACCGCCCCGAGCGCTGGAGCGACGCGCAGATATCGGAAGAACACGATTTCGCAGCGGAGCTCGCGGCACGCGAAATTCCGGTCGTCGCCCCGCTCGGCGAGCCAGGCGCAACGCTGCACTGCTTTCAGGGTTTCCGCTTCGCCGTCTTCCCGCGCCGCGGCGGCCGCCCGCCCGAGCTCGAGGACCCGAAGGTGCTCGAGTGGATCGGCCGCTTTCTCGGCCGCATTCACGCCGCGGGCGGCGCGCGAGCGTTCGCGCACCGCCCGGCGCTCGACGCGCCGACCCTCGGCGCGGAGCCGCGCGCATGGCTGCTCGCGTCGCGCTTCCTGCCTGCCGACCTGCGCGCGGCGTGGCAGACGAGCTCGGCGCTCGCGCTCGACGGCGTCGAGCGCTGCTACGAGCGCGCCGGGGACGTGAGCGCGATCCGGCTGCACGGCGACTGCCACGTCGGCAATATCCTCTGGACCGACGAGGGGCCGCACTTCGTGGACCTCGACGACGCGCGCACCGGACCTGCGGTGCAGGACCTGTGGATGCTGCTCTCCGGGGAGCGCGCCGCGGCGCTGAAGGGCCTGAAGGCGCTGCTCGACGGCTACCGCCAGTTGCGCGATTTCGACCTGCGCGAGCTGCAGCTCATCGAGGCGCTGCGCACGCTGCGCCTGCTGCATTACTCGGCCTGGATCGCGCGCCGCTGGGACGATCCCGCGTTCCCGGCCGCGTTCCCCTGGTTCAACACGCAGCGCTACTGGCAGGACCGGATTCTCGAGCTGCGAGAACAGACCTCGGCGATGGAAGAAGAACCCCTTTGGGTGCGTTAATTCAAGCATAATGGCGGCCTTTTTCGTCCGCAGCATGGTCCTCTTCGCCGCCACCGTCTTCACCAGCGCGTTCCTGCTGTTCCTCGCGCAGCCGATCATCGCCAAGCAGATCCTGCCCTGGTTCGGCGGCACCGCCGCGGTGTGGGCGGTATGCATGGTGTTCTTCCAGGTGGTGCTGCTCGCGGGCTACGCCTACTCGGACGCCGTCAGCCGCAAGCTCGCGCCGCGCACGCAGGCGATCCTGCACACCGCGCTGCTCGCCGCGAGCCTCGCCTTCCTGCCGATCCTGGCGAGCGAGTCGTGGAAGCCCGACACCGACGGCGACCCCGGCCTGCGCATCCTCGCCCTGCTCGTGGCGACGATCGGGCTGCCCTATTTCCTGCTCTCGACGACCGGTCCGCTGGTGCAGGCGTGGTTCGCGCTGCGCTTCCCGACGGCGACGGTGTACCGCCTGTTCGCGCTTTCCAACCTCGCCTCGCTGCTTGCGCTGCTCGCCTATCCGCCGGTGATCGAGCCTGCCGTGACGCTCAACGGCCAGTCGCTTGCCTGGAGCGCGCTCTACGTGGTGTTCGCGGCGCTCTGCGTCGCTTCGGCTTGGGCAGCGGCGCGTAACCCGCACCCTGTGGCGGCCGCGACCACCCCCGCCGACGACGCGCCGGCGCCGCGCGCGTCCGACTACGCGCTCTGGCTGACGCTCGCGGCGCTCGGCTCCCTGATGCTGCTCGCGGTGACCAATCACATCACGCAGAACGTCGCCTCGGTGCCGTTCCTGTGGATCGTGCCCCTGGTGCTGTACCTGCTCTCCTTCATCCTGGTGTTCGACGTCGCCGCCAGGCGCGGCCGGAGCGGCTGGTACTCGCGCCTGTGGGGCCTGCCGCTGCTCTTCGTGATGATCGTCGGCATGGCTTACGCGCTTTCCGAGACGCTCGGCGTGATGGACATCCGCGAGCAGATCGCGCTCTACTGCGCGGGCCTGTTCGCGGCTTGCATGTTCTGCCACGGCGAGCTCGCGGCGATGCGCCCCGCGCCGCGCTACCTCACGCGCTTCTACCTCATGGTCTCGCTCGGCGGCGCGGCGGGCGGGCTGTTCGTCGGGCTGGTCGCGCCGCGCATCTTCGATCTTTACCTCGAGCTGCCGCTCGCGCTGCTCGCTTGCGGCGTGCTCGCCGCGGTGCTCACGCTGCGCGCCGCACCCGCCGCGCGCCTGCGCTGGCTCGGCGTCGCCGTCCCGGCCGCCTCGGTCGCGGCGACCGCCGCGGTGGTCTGGTTCACGCACGAGTACCTCTACTACGTGCGCGACAACGCCGTGCTGATCACCCGCAGCTTCTACGGCATGCTGCGCGTCAAGCAGGTAGACGGGCGCGGCGAGGACATGAACCCCACGCGCAGCCTCGTGCACGGCGTGATCAGCCACGGCTGGCAGTACGTGGACCCGGCCCTGCGCATGCAGCCGATCAGCTACTTCGGACCGGGCTCGGGGATCGCGCGCGCGCTCGACTTCTACGGCGGCCGGCCGCGGCGCGTCGGCGTGGTCGGGCTGGGGGTCGGCGTGTTCGCGGCGTGGGGCCAGCCCGGCGACTACTTCCGCATCTACGAGCTCGATCCCCAGGTGGTGAGGATCGCCCGCGAGCACTTCTGGTACCTGCAGGGCTCGCCGGCGCGGATCGACATCGTCACCGGCGACGGACGCTTGAGCCTCGAGCGCGAAAAGCCGCAGGCGTTCGACCTGCTCTCGGTGGACGCGTTCTCGAGCGGCTCGATCCCGATCCACCTGCTCACGCGCGAGGCACTGCAGGCGTACCGGCGCCACCTCGCGCCCGGCGGCGTGATCGTCTACAACGTCACCAATCGCTTCATCCGGCTCGCGCCGCTGGTGAAGCTCGTCGCCGAGGCCGAGGGCATGAAGGCGCTGCTGATCAGCGACGACCCGGACGAGGACCGCTACTCGGGCACCGAGTACGTGCTGGTCACCGAGAACCCGACCCTGCTCGCCGACAAGCGCTTTGCCGACGCCGAGCCGATCGAGCCGATCCCGGGCCTCGAGCCCTGGACCGACCACTTCAACAATCTCTTCAGGGTCGTCAAGTAGGGCGGGTCTTCAGAGCCGCCGCCACGTCATTCCGGCAGGTCGTCGAGCGCGCCCTCGAGGTGCGACTCGTCGGCCCAGGCGACGATGCGCCAGCCCGACGGGCCTGCCGCGAGACGATTGAGCGCGGCGTTCGGGATGCGGAAGTCGCGCGGCGCGGAAAGCGGCAGCCCCGTCACCCGCCGGTAGAGCTTGTCGAGCACGCCGCCGTGCGTGACGACGAGGATGCTCTCGCCGGGATACCGCGCCGCGATCTCCTCGACGCAACCCACTGCCCGCTGATAGAAGAGGCGCAGGCTCTCCCCGGTGCGAAAGTCGAACTCCGGGTCGCGCGCGAGGAAGCGCGCGTAGTCCTCGGGGTAGCGCGCCTCGCATTCGGCGTACGTCAGCCGCTCGAAGACGCCGTAGTGCCGCTCGCGCAGGCGCGCATCGAGCCGGACCTCGAGGCCGAGGGCGCGCGCGGCCGGTTGCGCGGTATCGCGCGCGCGCGACAGGTCGCTCGAGTACACCGCGGCGAAGCGCTCGCCGGCGAGCGCGCGCGCCACGGCCAGCGCCTGCGCGCGCCCGACCTCGCTGAGCGGCGCATCGAGCTGCCCCTGGACGCGATGTTCCGCGTTCCAGGCGGTCTCGCCGTGACGCACGATGCAGAGTCGCGTCACGCTGCTGCTACTTCTTGCCGGAGCCGAGCGCCATGATCGCGCCGACCACGACGAAGGCGCCGAAGATCTGCAGCGGCGCGACCGCCTGGTCGAGCACGACCCAGGCGATGCCGAGCACCGCGATCGGCTCGAAATTGAGCACCACCGCGTTGTTCACCGCGCCGATCCTCGGCAGCACGACGAAGAGCGCGGTGATCGCGGAGCCGTACAGCACGGTGAGCAGCGCGAGCCCGGTCCACCCGGTCGCATCGCGCGGCAGCGCGAACTCGCCCGCGAGCGCACCGCCCCCGAGCATCAGCGCCGCGGTCGTGAGCATCAGGTACAAGGTGCGCAGCCGCCCGTCCACGGCGGCGAGCCAGCGCGTGGTGAGGTACAGCACCGCGGCGAAGGACAACGCGGCGCCGATCGCCCAGAGGACGCCCGCGCCGATCTCCGACCAGCGGCCCGCCATGTCCCCGCCCCTGCCCCAGACATCGAGCGCGAACGCGAGCCCGACCAGGGCGACGGGCATCGCGACGAGGGCGCGCGCCGTGGGGCGCTCGCCGCCCGCGGCCCAGGCGAACAGTGCGAGCAGCATCGGGAAGGTGTTGAAAGCGAGCAGCGCCAGCGCCACCGGGATCGCGGCCACCGCGGAATACAGGCAGTAGCTCTGCAGCGCGAGCAGCGCGCCGACCGCGAGCGCGCGGCCGCGCGTCGCCGCCGGCAGCGCCAGCGGCACGCGGCCCGCGGCCAGCAGCGCGAGCACGAAGAGCGCCGTGCCCGAGGAGCGCACCGCGACGGCGGTCGTGACGTTGGCGCCGTGCTCGAAGGCGACGCGCGCGGCGACGTGGTTGGCGCCGAAGGTGGTGGCGATGACGAGCAGCAGGACGATGCCGAGCCAGCGCGGAATCGGCTGCTCGGTCAAAGCTACGCCAGCGCTTCGGGGTTGAGGACGCGGAGCGGCTTGCCGTCGAGCCAGGCCTCGACGTTCTCGAGCGCGCCCCGGTAGAACTCGGCGTAGACCTCGTCGCTGACGTAGCCGAGATGCGGGCTGAGCGTCACGTTCTCCATCTTGCGCAGCGGATGGTCCATGGGCAGCGGCTCGCGGTCGTAGACGTCGAGCGCGGCGTGCGCCAGGCGCCCGCTCTCGAGCGCGGCGAGCAGCGCGCGCTCGTCCACGATCGGGCCGCGCGAGGTGTTGACCAGCACCGCGCCCGGCTTCATGAGCGCGAGCTCGGCGGCGCCGACCAGCCCGCGCGTGCGGTCCGAGAGCACGAGGTGGATGCTGACGAAGTCGGAGGTTCGCAGCACTTCCTCCTTCGAAACCATCGCGGCGCCAGCCTGCGCGGCGCGCTCCGGGGTCAGGTTCTGGCTCCAGGCCGCCACCTCCATGCCGAAAGCCTTCGCGTACCCCGCGACGCGCCCGCCGAGCTTGCCGAGGCCGAGCAGCCCCAGGCGCTTGCCCTCGAGGATCGTGCCGCCGCGGATGCCCTCGTGCCAGCGCCCGGCGCGCATGCCGCGCTCTGCCCTGGCGAAGTCGCGCGCCGCGGCGAGGATCAGCAGGAAGGCGTACTCCGCGGTGACCGCGCCGGTCGAGCCGCCGCCCGTGTTGCTCACGGGAACGCGGCGCTCGGTGCAAGCCTTCAGGTCGAGGCTGGGGGCGCGCAGGCCGGTGAACGCGATGAACCTGAGCGCCGGCAGCCGCTCGATCAGCGCGCGCGGGAAGTGCGTGCGCTCGCGCATGAGGACGAGGATCTGGAACGGCGAGAGCTTCTGCGCCGCCTCGTCCTGCGAGGCGAACGCCTCGTGAAATACCGAGATCTCGATGCCGCGCCGCCGCAGCCGCTCCCAGTCCGCCGAGCGCAGCGCGACGCGCTGGTAGTCGTCGAGGAGCGCGAGCTTCAATCGGACTTGATGTTGTTGTCCTTGACGACTTTGCCCCAGCGGTTCATCTCGTCGGCGAGCCACTTTTGCAACGCTTCAGGGCTGGACACCACCAGCTCCATGCTGAGTGTCTCGCTGAGCGTCTTCCTCACGTCGGGCAGGTTGAGCGCTTTCGCGAGTTCGCCATGGAACCTATTCACGATCGGCTTCGGGGTGCCGGCCGGAGCGAACACGCCCCACCAGGCGTACGCGGTGAGGCCGGGGAACCCCTGCTCGATGAGCGTGGGCACGTCGGGCAGCGCCGGCGAGCGCTTCTCGCCGGTCACCGCGACGGCGCGCATCTTGCCGGCCTTCACCTGCGGCGAGAGCAGCGCCACCGAGCCGACGCCGAGCTCGATCTGCCCGCCGAGAATGTCCTGGGTCATCGGCCCGCCGCCGCGGTAGGGCGCGTGCGTCACCCTGAACGCGCCCGTCTGCTGCGCGAGCACGAGCACCAGATGGCCCAGCGTGCCGTTGCCGATCGAGCCGATGCTCACCGATTCGGGCTTGGCCTTCGAGGCCTTCACGACCTCCGTGAAGCTCTTCCACGGCTTCCCCGCCTGTGTCGCGATCGCGTACGGCGCGGTGCCCACCAGCATCACCGGCGCGAGGTCCTTCGCGGTGTCGAACGGCAGGTTCGGGATCAGGGCCGGGTTGATGGCGTGCGAATCGAACACGAACAGGAAGGTGTAGCCGTCGGCCGGCGACTTGGCGGCGAACGCGGTGCCGATCGAGCCGCCGGCGCCCGGCTTGTTCTCGACGATGAACTGCTGCTTGAGCGAGTCCGTGAGCTTGACGCCCACCAGCCGCGCCAGCGGGTCGACCGTGCCGCCCGGCGGGAACGGCACCACGAACTTCACCGGCTTCGCAGGCCAGTCCTGGGCCGGGGCGGGGAACGCACACGTCAAAGCCAGCATCGCCAGGGCGGCACGCAGCACGTTCATGGTTGGATTCCTCCTCGAAGGGCGGCAAGATTACCACATGGCAATCGCACGACTCGTGGCGGCGATGATGCTTTTCTTCGCGGCGACCGCGGCCGCGCAGTATCCGTCGCGCCCGGTGCGGATCGTGGTCACCATCCCGCCCGGCGGCGCGCCCGACATCGTCGCGCGCGTCATCGCCGAGAAGCTCGCGCCGGCGCTCGGGCAGCCGGTGGTGGTGGAGAACAAGCCCGGATCGAACGGCAACATCGCCGCGGAGCTCGTCGCCAGGAGCGCGGCCGACGGGCACACCCTGCTGCTCTCCGGCGATTCGCTGTTCGTGATCAACCCGCACCTGTATCGCCGCATGCCGGTGGACGTGCACCGCGACCTGGTGCCGGTCGCGCCGCTCGGCACGGCCATGTTCATCCTTTCGGTGCATCCGGCGCTGCCCGTGGGGAGCCTGCAGGAATTCATCGAGCACGCGCGCCGTGCCGAGCCGCCGCTCGCATACGCCTCGGGCGGCAACGGCAGCCAGCACCACCTGACCATGGAGCGGCTGAAACACCGCGCCGGGATCCAGCTGCTGCACGTGCCCTTCAAGGGCGGCGTGCCTGCCACCGCCGCGACCGTCGCCGGAGAGACCGTGGCGATGTTCGCCAGCACCTCCTCCCTGCCCCAGATCCGGGCCGGCCGGCTGCGGGCGCTGGCAGTCACCGGATCTGCGCGCTTGCCGGCGTTTCCGGACCTTCCCGCGCTCGACGAGCTCTACCCTGGGCTCGAGATGACGGTGTGGCTCGGGCTGTTTGCGCCCGCGGGTGTCGCGCAGGCGGTGCTGGAACGCCTGCGCGCGGACGTGGCCACGGTTCTCGGCACAACCGACGTGCGGCAAGCGACGAAGTGCGCGCGCTGCTCGAGGCGTCGGGATTCGCGATCGCCGAGCTGAGCAGCGAGCCGGTCGGCCATGGCGCGCCGGCGGGCGCTTCCGCGCCGACCGTGCTCGGCGGCGCCCGGTACGTGCGCGTCATCGCGCAGCGGATCTAGGCGATACTGCGCGGGGGCAGACCGCGATGGGCATGGAATGAGCGCGCCGCTGGTCGACGAGCCGCTGGCCGAGAGCGCGCCGCTCGCGCTGCGGCTCGCGGCCACGCGCTGCCGCGCGGACCCGGCCACGGGAGAGAGCTGCGCCTGGAACCACGGGCCGTGGCAGTTCCTCAGGCTGATGGGGCTCGCGCTCGCGCCGGCAAACAACGCCGGCTTCTACCTCGGCGCAATCCGGTCGGTTACGCCTCGCGGCAGCTCGCCGCGGGTGCTGGTGTCCGCGGCGGCGGACTACTCGATGCTGGCGCACGTCCTGGCGGCGATGCGGTCCCTCGACTGCAGCCCGGACGTGACGGTGGTGGACGTCTGCGAGACGCCGCTCGAGCTCAGCCGCTGGTATGCAGAGCGCGTCGGCGTCGCCATCCACACCCGCGCGAGCGACATCCTGGATTTGCGCGACCCGGACCCTTTCGACCTGATCTGCACCGACAACTTCCTCGGCCGCTTCGAAGGCGCGCGCCGCTCGGCATTGGTCGAGAAGTGGCGCGACCTGCTCCGTCCCGGCGGCGCCGCCATCACGCTCAACCGGATCAGCGAGGCGCGCGCCCCGCCGATGAACTTCACTCCCGAGCAGGCGGCCGTCTTCCGCGCGCTTGCCCGGAAAGGGGCGCAATCCCTGCGCGAGAAGATGACGTTCGAAGCAGCCGAGCTCGAGCGGCTGGTGGACGCCTATGTGACGCATCCCGGTCCGCAGGCACTGGTCACCCGCGACGGTTTCCTCGACGCGTTCCTCGGCGCCGGATTCAGCGTGAAGGACGTCTCCTGGGGCGGCATCGAGAGCGGGATTCGCGGCGACGTCGCCGGTCCGCGCGTCCCCAGGGCCGGCGAATACGGCCGCATCATCGCGCTGCGGCGCTGACCTCGGAGTAGAAGTCCTCGTACTTGCCGCCGGCGCTGCGCGGGATGCGGTCGCGGTACGCGATGCGGACGCGGAACCCCGGCGGCAGGCGCGAGGCGATGCGCTCGGCGAGCCGCTTCTCCTGGTCCGCGTCGAGGGGCGAGGCGACGACCAGCCGCGCCTCGACGAGCTCGAAGGACTTCTGCACGAACTGGTGCTGAAGCACCGGCGCGATATCGAGGAAGCCGCGCACGCCGAAGGTGGGCCAGTAGCGGTTCCCGTCCGCGGTCACCAGGGAGTTGCGCACCCGCCCGAGGATGCGCCGCAGGACCGGCAGGCCGCGTCCGCAGGCGCAGGGCTCTCCCCCCTCGGCGTAGTCGCCGAGCTCGTAGCGGATGAGCGGCATGGCGAAGTTGTGCAGGTCCGTGACGACGACGCGGCCGACCCGGCCGGGCGCGCAGGGCCGGTCCTGCTCGTCGAGCACTTCGACGAGCACGCTCTCCGCCTGCACGTGGTAGTGCTCGTTCCCGGGGCACTGCAGCGCGACGTAGCCGACCTCCTGCGTCGAGTAGAAATCGGTGAGCGGCGCGCCCCAGGCCTCGAGGCAGAGCGCGCGCGTCTCGGCGCCGAGCGATTCGCCGATCGTGCGCACCTCGCGCAGCCCCTCCAGCCGCACGCCCTGCGCGAGCGCGAGGCTCGCCAGCTCGACCACGTTCGAGGGATAGGTCAGCAGGTAGGCGGGCCGCTGCCGCCCGAGCCACTCCAGCTGCTCGGCGACGCTCGACGCCGGGGTCAGCATCACGCAAGGCCCGGTGGCGACCAGGCCCGCGGTCGCCGGGCCCCAGTTGTCGGTCTCCCCCGCGCGGACGCCCTGGCGGATCACGGCGAGCTTGGCGGCGAAGTCGCGCTCGTGCCAGAGATGCTCGCGCAGCGTGAGCGCGCTCCAGAAGAGCTGCCCGAGCTGGGTCCTGAGCACGCGCACCGGCGCGCCCGTGGCGCCCGAGGTGCGCGATTCAGTCGCGGGGCCGTGCGCTGACGGGATCTGCTCGCTTTTCAGCGCTTCGAAGTGCTCCTGCAATTCACGCCGCGCGAGGATCGGCAGCTCCTCGAGACGCGCTGCGCGCTGCGTCGGCCAGCGTGACTGGTAGTATGGGACCGTGTCGCGGGCGTGGCGCAACAGCACCGTCAGCTGCTCGCGCTGGCGCTCGCGCAATTGCTCGCCCGTGAGCCATTGGCTTTGCTCGAGCTGGAACAGCAGCGCGAGGACCGCCGCCCGGTCAGAGGGAGGAATCGCCGGCCAGGCGGCGCCCGGCAACGCGCTCCGCACCTGCCAGGCCTGCGGCTTCCCGGAATTCGCCACGCGCCGGGATGGTAACCGAGGCGCCGCCGCCGGGTCAGCGCGCACCCTTAGAATCGGGCTGCGCAGCCGTGACCGCGAGCCGACCTCAGACCGCAGTCGCCTTCATCGTCCGCGACAAGTTCGCCTGGGCCCTGGCGAGCCTGCGCCGCCTCTACGCTCTCGCAGGCGAGCCGTTCACGCTCTACTTCGTCGACGGCGTCTATCCGCGCGAGACCCGCGCCGGCCTGGAGCGTTTCCTCGCCGACAAGCCGAACGTGGTGTGGATCCAGGCCCACCGCTTCCTCTATTCGAACGAGGCCCTAAACCTCGTCGCCGGGCGGATCGCGGAGCCCTACCTGTTCCTGCTGCAGAACGACGTCCTGATCGGGCGCGACGCGCTCAAGCGCCTGCTCGAGAGCGCGCGCCTGCTTGGCGCCGACCTGGTCGCTCCCGTCATCCTCGATACCGACAGCGGGGTGCCCGCGATTCATCGCGACACGGCCGAGCCGGTCATGATCGTGCAGGAGGGCGAACGGGTGTTCGTCGCGCGCGGCGCGCCGGCCGAGTGGCGCGACGGCCGGCAGCGCGTATATCACTTCGAGACGCACTCCCTCCTGATCACCTCGGAAGCGCTGCGCTCGGTGTGTCCGCTTCCGCCGATCAGCGTGCACGAGCACATCGACATGGCGGTCGCGCTCTGGCGCCAGGGCCGATCAATGCACCGCGACCCGCGCGTGCGCGTCCTCTTCATGGATGCGCCACCCCTCGCGTTGCGCGACTACGAGTGCCCCTTCTTCCGTTTTCGCTGGGACGCTGCGCGGGCGAAGCAATCGGACGACTACGTGCGAAGCCGCTGGCGGCTCGCCGATCTGTTCGACGTCATGCCCTTCATCGGGCGCCAACAGCTCGCGCTGCGCCCGGAAGCGGTGCTGACGCGCTACGACTCGGTCTTCGAGCCCGACCTCTGGCCGGAGGAGATCGCGGCCGCCTGAGGACCGCCGGCGGCAAGCGCCGCCTCGACGCGCCCGATCATCGTCGCGAGCGCCGCGCCGCGGTCGTGGGCGCGGTAGCGCGCCGCGAACTCCGAGGCCTTGCGTGCGTACTTCGGATCACGCCAGAGCTCCGCGATCGCCGCGCCGAAGTCCGCGTCCGCCGCGGCAATCCCGAGGCCGGCGCCGTAGCGCACCACGCGGCGCATGATGAGGAACTGCTCCATCTGCGTAGGCAGGAGCAGCAGCGCCTTCCCGGCAAGCAGCGCCTGCGCCGTCATCTGGTGACTGGCATGGCTCGCGACGAGGTCGCACTGCGGCAGGAGCCGCGATACCGCCATCGGCTCCTCGGTCAGCAGGATGCAGCCGCCCGCGTGCCGCCGCTTGAGCGCCGGATCCAGGCCGCGGCAGAGCATCAGCGTCGGCGCGCCGAGGCGGGCAAGCGCTTCGAGCAGCCGCGCCAGGCCTTCGTAGTAGTTGTAGAGGTAGGCAAACACGCGCGGGCCGCGGCCTTCGGGCCAGGCGGGCGCCAGGCACCCCTCCCCGGTGTGCGGGATGCCGAAATACTCCACCGGCCCGCGCTCGGGGTAGATGTCCAGCTCGGGGTAGGTGAGCAGCATCGCGCGGCCGGCGAAGAGATCGCCGATCGACGCGACGGGTTTCACGCCGTACGCGGCGAGCACCTGGTTGATCGAGCCGACGATGCGCCGGTCCGCCTCCTCGAGCTGCGCCCGCGGCGCCGGCTCCCAGTCGCGCAGCGGCGCCGCCGGCAGCGCCGGCGGCGGGACGTGGAACCCCTGCGAAATCTCGAGACTCGGGATGCCGAGCGTGCGCGCCGCGAGATGCGCAGCAGGCGCGACGCTCGCGACGACGGCGTGCGACAGCCACATGCGCTCGCGCCAGGCATCGACCAACTGCTTCAGGACGCGCGCATCCTGGTAGCCGAAGTTGTGCAGGATCTCGCCGAAGTTGCGGGGGCTCGCGTAGAGCTGCGGCGCCTCGGTGATGGGCGCGGCCTCGCGCGGGATACCGGCCGCGCCCTCGAGGTCGGCCCCCGCGCGCGGTTCCCTGAGGAGAAATCGCACCTCGTGGCCGCGCGCCTGCATCGCCCGAGCGATCGGCAGCAGCGTCGCCACATGCCCGGTGTGCCCGCCCAGCTCCCAGGCGAAGTCGATGCGGCGCGCATGCTCTGCAGGCATCGGTCGGGTGCGCAAAAAGAAAGCCCGCCGGAGGGCGGGCTTCCATGGTACTAGGGTGCCGCTTCGCCGCTACTGGATGGTGCAGTCCATCGAGGCGCCGGCGTTGATCGTGCTGCCCCCCGCCCCGCCGAAGCTCGCCGGCGGCGTGATCTGCGGCAGGTTGGGCGGCGGCGGGATGAGGACGGGCTGGACGTTCAGCTGCGCCGCGTAGCCCGTCTGGCCCGCCCCGACGAGCTGCTCGAAATTGCCCGAGATGAAGGCGACGATCCCGTCGGCGACGGTCACGTACACCCCGGGCGGCGGCAGGCTCGGGTCGGGCGCCGCGCCCGCGGGCGGCGGCAGGATCACGACCGTCGAGTAGTCGGTGCCGCGAATGCCGACGGTCGCCGTGGCCGTGGTCAGCTTGTAGCTGTCCTTGGTGCGCCGGCCGAGGAGCCCGGTCACCGCGCGCATGCCGCCTTTCAGCAGGCTCATGGCGATGTTGTCGCGCTGCGGCTGGTCCTTGTCGAAGGCGTACTCGTCCAGCCGCACCTGCGTGTTGGGGCGCATGGTGACCTGGCCGCCGTCGGTGAAGCGCAGCTGCGCGTAGCTGTCGCGCTCGGTCGAGATGACGTCGCCGCGCTGCACCTGCGAGCGCTCGGAGAGCAGCCGCACCGAGCCGTCGGCGCGCTGCACCGAGAGCGTCCCGGAGAGGTGCTGCACCGTCGCCTGCGCCAGCGCCGCAAGCGGTGCGCCGAGCGCCGCCGCCAGCAGCAGCGCCCGCCCCGTGATGCGGGTCATGTGCGCGGTCTGCATATCGCCATCCTCGCTTTGCGCTCTTTCTCCTCGTCGCTCTCGCCCTGGCTCGCCTCCTCCTGCTTCGGCGGCGGCGGGATCAGGTCGGAGAAGAGCGTATTGAGCACCGAGACCGGCACCTCGGCGAACAGGAACTGCGCCGTGCCGTCGAGGAACGTGATTCCGGCATTCCCCGGCGGGTTGCCCGCGCCGCCCGCGTTCAGCACCGAACCCGCAAGGTTGAAGCCGGCGTTCCAGAACGTCACCTGCGTCGGGCTGTTGCCGAGCAGATCGACGTTGCCGCCGGCGCCGCCCGGGCCCTCCAGGCCGCCGCCGGCCCCGCCCGCGCCTGCATTGCCGCCGTTCGTGATGATCTTGCCGTTGATCGTCAGCACCGGCGCGATGAGGTCCACACGCCCGCCGTCGCCGCCGCCGCCGCCGTTTCCGGCCGGGCTTGCGGCCGCACCGCCCGCGCCGCCATCGCCCCCAGAGGCGACGATCACGTTGAGGAAGACCCCCGGCAGCGCCGTCGGCCCGATCTTGATCTGCCCGCTCTCCGAGCCGACCTCGAACAGCACGTTGCCGCCGAAGCCGCCCCAGGCGCCGTCGCCGCCTCCGAGGCCGCTCGAGCCGCCCTTGCCGCCGGCCGAGTTGACGATGCCGCTCGTGATCGAGCCCATGCTGGAGAAGAAGCTGATCTGCCCGCCTTCGCCCGCCATACCGGCCTCTGCGTTCCGGAAGAGGCTGGTGCTGGGCCCGCCGAATGCCTCGACGACTCCGCTCGTCGCGTTGCCGCCCGGGCCGCCGCCGCTCAAGAGAGCGCCGGTGACGATGGAACCGCCCGCGCGGATGATGATCCCGCCGCCAGCGCTGCCGTGTCCGCCCTGGGTATCGAGCGAAATGCTGGACGAGGGATGGTCGTTGCGACCGATCGCGGTGCCTGCCTGCCCGCCGACGCCGCCAAGCGTGAAGATCGGGCCGGTCGCGACGGAGCCGTTGGTCGCGAAAATGCTCACGATGCCACCGTATGCGGCGCCGCCGTAGCTCGGCATACCACCCCCCCTCGCGTCCGCAACCACCCCACTGGGGAATGACGTCCCGATCGCTCTTGCCGTGGCGCTGCCGCCGCTGCCGCCGCTCGAGGCGTTCGTGATGATGATGCCGGTGGAGATCGAGCCGTTCAGCGACTCGAGGAACACCGGCCCGCCACCGTAGTACCCGCCGCCCCTGGCGCTCGCGTTCACACCGCAGCAGCCCGAGGACGGCGCGGAGCCGGTCGTCGTTGCGAGAGCAGTGCCGCCGGGTCCGCCGGCGCCGCCCGAGGTCAGGATCGGGCCGGTCGAGATCGAGCCGTCGGCCAGGATCGTCACCGGGCCGCCGCTGGGGTTCGAGCCGCAGCAGGCGACCGACGCACTGCCGCCGTCCGCAAACGCTTGCGAAAGGACGAACCCTCCGGTCGAGCCGGATTCCATGGCCGTAGCGTTGCCGCCCGGACCGCCGCTGCCGCCGAAGGTGACGATCGAGCCCGCGGTAACCGTTCCCGCACTCGTGATGAAGACCGGGCCCCCGTAGAAACCCCAGCCGCCGCCGGCGAAGGCCTGGGCAAGGGCGTTCCTTGGAGAGGAGCCGGTATTCGACGCCACCGCGGTGCCTCCCGCGCCGCCGCTGCCGCCGAGCGTGAGGATGTTGCCGACCGCGACCGAAGCAGCGGAATCCGATTGGATGAACACCGATCCGCCTTCGCCGCCGTCGCCGCCCTGCGCATCCGCCTGCGCGTAGCACCAGAAGAAGCTCAGGCAGGACGACCCGGGGGCGTAATCCACCGAGACGCTCGCGGAGGACGGGCTCGCGTTGCCGCCGTTGCCTGCGCTCAGGTCGATGTTGCCGAGGGAGACGTGCCCGCTCGAGATGACGTTGAGAACGCCCCCCTCGCCACCCTGGCCGCCGTTCGCAGCCGCTTCCGCAACGGCATTGTTCGACGCGTTGGTCCACGTAAGAGTGGCCGTACCACCGTTGCCGCCGCCGCCGCCGCGCGCGGTGATGTCCTGAGCCGTGACCGAGGTGCCTTCCAGCTGGACGTCTCCGCCGGGGCGGCCGCCTCCGCCAAACGCATACGCGCTCGTGAAAGAGCAGCAGGGGCCGCCGGGGCCGGTGATGGTCGCGGTTGCCGAGCCCGCGCTCGCGCCGGGACCCCCGCTGGCCACGATCGGGCCGCCGACCACGACCGGGCCGGCGGGCGAATAGATCCAGACGTCGCCGCCTCCGCCACCCCATCCGCCCGAGGCGTCCGCGAAGGTGCCCGCGGTCGTCGTGGTCGCGGGGCCGCCGGGGTTCGCGCCCTGACCGCCGGAGGTCGTAATGCTGGCGGTTGTGACCCCGGTCTGGCCGGAAATATTCACATTGCCGCCCCAGCCTCCGTCCCCACCGCGGGTGTTCATGCCGGACGCGGGGCCGCTGCCGCCGCTGCCGCCGCTCGTGTTGATCGGGCCGCCGACGAAGACGCTGCCGGTCTGGGCGGACAGAGAGATATAGCCCCCGCCGAACCCGGACATGCCGCTGCCCGGCGCGGCGCTCGCGCCGCGCGTGTCGAGGCCGCCGGTCGTGATGGTGCCCGACATGATCGTCAGGCCGCCGCCGTTGGTGCGGATCGTGTCGCCGGTGTTCATCGTGAACGTGCCGGCAGGACCCGTTTCGAACTGCACCCAGGTGCCGAACTGCGATGATTGCTGCAGATTGAGAACGTTGTCGGCGAGGTCGTTGATCGTGATGCTGTTGTTCGCCTGCAGCCAGATGTTGGACGAAGCGCCCACGCCTTCGAGCGCAAGCTCGCTGATCTGCGTGCTGGAGGGACCGTCCGCGAAGAAGATCTGCCCGTCTACCGGCCCGAGGAGCGCGTCGTCCGCACCGCCGCCGCCGTTGATGATCGTGATCGAGTCCGGGTCGAGGAGCAGCGTTCCGGTCCTGCCGTGCGGTGCCCGCGTATCCACCGAACCGGTGAAAGCGAGCGTCTGCTTGCCGGAGGTCTCCACGAAGCCGCCGTCGCCGCCCTGCGCGCCGCCGCGCGCCGAGATCGAGCCGTAGAAGCGCGTGTCGCAGTCCGCCCACACGATGACCCGCCCCCCGTCGCCGGTGGTGCGCGCATCGGCCCGGATCACGCCGTCGGCGCCGACATAGGTGCGCTGCGCGTTCTGCACCGCCGCGTTCTTGCCCTGGTAGTCGCCGCCGACGAGCACCGTGCCGCCGCCGGTCTCGCCAGAAGCATCAATCACGCCGTTGCCGATGACGCCCACGCGCACGCCGAGCGCCTGCACCGTGCCGCCCTTGCCCGAGCTGCCGGTCGCCTCGACCGTGCCGGCGACGAGATTGGTGCCGCCCTCGGCCTGCAGCAGCACGTTGCCGCCGCTCGCGCCGTTCGCCGCGACGCGGCTGCCCGCATCCACCGTGACATCGCGGGTCGCCACGAAGCGGATGTTGCCGCCCGCGTCCACCACCGCGCCGCTCGCCTCGGCGACGCCGGAATTGCGCACCAGCGCGCCGTACATGCCGATGCGGCCCGAATCGGAGACCAGGCTCCCGACGTTCACCGCCTGCTCGGCATCCGCGGTGACCTTCACCGTGACGTAGGGGTTGGACTCGGAGACGAGCTCGACCTGCCGGCCGGCGGCGAGCACGATCTCGCCCTGCGGCGAGCGCACCACGCCCGTGTTCTGCACGTCCGGGGCAATGAGGAACACGCGTCCGCCGGAGGTGGTCTCGATGACGCCGTGGTTCGCCACCCCGCCCGCGCCCGGGATCTCGGTAAAGCGCAGCCGCCCGGCGAGGAAGTCCTCGTTCGAGAGGTTCAGGCTCGAGGCCACCAGCCCCGCGACGTCGATGCGCGCGGTGGCGCCGATCACCACCCCGCTCGGGTTGAGGAGGTACACGTGCCCGTTGGAGGACAGCACGCCCTGGATCAGGCTCTGCGGGATCACGCCCCCCGAGCCCATCACCCGGTTCAGCACCGCCGACAGGGCCGAGGGCTGGATGAACTTGGTGATCTCGTTGACCGCGATCGAGAAGCCCTGCCAGTGGATGATCGCATTGGCGTGGGTCGTGACCGCGAGATTAGCCGTGCCGAGACCGGAGAATCCGGTGACCCCGGTGATCGCAGTCGGACCCGTCGGGTTGGCGAGCACGGCTGCGGGCGCGAGGCTGAAACAGGCAGCAACCGAGACCGCGATCAGCTTGGGACGCAGCAGGGAATTGCCTCTCGCGCGGGACATGCACACCCCCCGGTTGTCGCTGCTCATGCCGCTCCCCGATTGTAGACCCCGCACGCGGCCGGGTTTGTGCGATAAGTCACGTCCCGGAACATATCCCGTTGTCTAGAACGTGTAAGCGACCGCAAAGTGGACCCGCGCATCGCCCCCGCGGCGCGATCCCGCGTCACTGAAGACCCGGGCGGCGTCGATCCGGGCATTGAATTTCCTGCCGTGGCCCAGCCGCAGCCCGAAACCGGCCCCCGAGAGCCCCTGCTTGTCCGAGCGGACCGGCTCGTTGTCGCGCCCGCGGGCAACGTCGACGAACGCCACCGCCCGCGCGCGCCAGTCGTCGCCCATGTGCTTGCCCATGTCGGGGAAGAAGAGCTCGAAGGTCGCGCGGTGGCCGATGTCGGTCGCCACCTCGCGCTCGAAATAGCCGCGCACCGAGTCCGCGCCGCCCATGCCGAACTGCTCGCCGGGAACGAGCAGGTGGTTGGTGTGCTGGACGTTGAACGCCGCGCGCAGCAGGAAATCGCCCTTCACGCCCGTCGCCTGGGCACCGTAGCGCCAGATGCGGTAGCTCGCGTTCGAGAGCGCGCGCGTCCGCGTGAACGCGTCCTGGTTGCCGTCCGCCCCGCCCGGGATGTTCATCACGTGCGTCACGTAGAAGTTCGAGTCGTAGCCGGCGCGCGAGTAGCGGCCGAGATAGGACAGGGCGAGCGGCTTGATCACGATGTCCGGCACCAGGCCCGGTCCGCCGCCGACGAAGCCCACGTTCTGCTGGAAGTCGCGGTAGTCCCAGCTCAGGGAGGCCTTGTGCTCGTAGGCGCCGCGGCGCGGCAGGACGTAGGACCAGCGCGCGCTCGCGATCGTGCCCTTGCCGCTGATCGAGAACAGGTCCTGCACCGTGCCGGAATTGACGTCCGAGTAGCCGACGATGAAATCGAAGGCGCTGTTCCACTGGTACACGGGGATGCGGTAGCCGACACCGACGATCAGGACGTCGCTCAGGTGATCCGGCGAGGTGATCACGGTCGCGTTGAGAACGTGGTCGCGGTTGGCGATGTTGGCGTTCAGGTAATTCAGGCCGATGCGATAGCGGCCGGTCTGGAGGTTCCCGGTGTCGTCCCCGAACACCGTCCAGCGCTCGGGCCTGTCGTCGGTGACCCGCAGCACGGCGTCCACCTTGGCGAATTCGTCCGTCGCCTCCAGCCGCACCCCGACGTTCTTCACCGGGTTCTCGTTGACGAGCTGCATGTTGCGCCCGATTTCGGCCGCATTGGGCGATTCGCCCACGCGCACGCTCGGCGCCGATGCGCGGATGTTCGCCTCGTCGAAGAACTTGTTGTTCTCGACCTTGATGTTGCGGATCCTCGCTTCGACGACCTCCAGCCGGACCACGCCGAGCCGGAGGTCCTGCTCGGGGATGAGCACGCGCGCGGCGTTGTAGCCGCGCCTCAGGTATTCGTCCTGCAGCGCTTCGAGCGCGCGCTGCACGTCGCCGAAGTCGCGGTCCTTGCCGGCGTGCGGCGCCACGATCCCTTCGACGACGTCGGCCGGCAGGAGGGTGTTGCCCTCGACGATGAAGCGCTGGATCTCGAAGCGCGGCGCGGGCGGAGCTTCCTTCACCTGCGCGCAGAGCGGCAGGCTGGACGAAAGCACGACAAACAATCCTGCCCACCGCAGCCACTGACCGACCGGCATGGACCCCCTATGCGATGACGGTTCTTGCTTTGGGGGCATTCTCGCAGGCAACCCCCCGTCCAGCAAGGGATATTCGCCGGGAGGGGCGCCCTCCGGCAAAGCCTTTGGCGAACAGGCGACAGAGTGACCCGCCGACCCTCTCTTTTCAGTGGAGAAACGACCCCAAGCCGGCCGCAAGCGCATCCAGTGGGGTGGATCCCTTCACCTGGCTGGGCGCCGAGGGGGTGCGGTTGACGTCCAGGAGCACCCAGCGGTCGCCGTGCCGCACGTAGTCGAACTTGCCGAAGTCGAAGCCGAGCTTGTCGCGCCAGGCGCGCATCTCGTCGGGCACAGCCACCAGGTCGCGGCCGATCCTGTTCGCGGACTTCACGATCGGCTCGCGGGAGAGCCAGCGGCTGCTGACTTCCCGGTCGCCGAAGAAAGTCCAGACGCGCACGCAGTAGCCGCGCTCGTCCTGCTCGGGGAGGAATTTCTCTACGATCAGCCCGGGGGCCCGCCAGACCACCTCGGGAACCTCGCGCTTCGACGCATAGACCGGATAGGCCTCCGCGAGCGGCCCCTCCGGGACGTCGCTGCTCCTTCCCTGCTGGGCCGCGATCGAGCGCCACAGGTGCTCGGGCTTGCCGCCGTAATTCGCTTCGGTCTTCACGATCACCGGCCCGCCCCAGTCGCTTTCCGGCCGCACCAGGTCCTGGCTGAAGCGGCTCTTCGAGACATCGAGCACTCTGCGGTTCACCACCCGCTCGTAGCGCTCGAGAAGCGCCCGGTAGGCCTCGGGAACCACCGTGAGGTCCACGTGCAGGACCGCGACGTCGCCCGCGGGCGGGTGCTCGACGCCGTGATGCACGAGCACGCGGTGCCCGCTTACCTGCCAGTGCGCGGCGAACAGGCGCATCATGTACGGCAGCTGCGCGTGGCGCTGCAGCTCGTGCTCGAGGACTACGATCGTCGCCACGGCGCGGCCGGAGTCGAATGCGGCAAGCGCTTCCGGTGGGCGTCAACGCCCACCCCTACAGCTCCAGCTCCCAGTACTCGCCCACCAGCCGCTTGCCGAAGCTCGCGTGCGGCTCGCGCGCGACGCGGCGAAAGCCTTCGGCCTGGTAGATGCGGCGCGCGGCGTCGAGGTGGCTCTGGGTCCAGAGCGCAAGCTTGCGGTAGCCGGCTCGGCGCGCGAAGCGGATGCAGGCGCGCGTCAGGCGCCGCCCCAGCCCCGCGCCGCGCGCGCCCGGGTGCACGATGAGGAGGCGCAGCTTCGCCACCGTGCGTGACTGCCGCACCGCGAACACCGAGCCGACGACCGCGCCGCCGCGCTCGGCGATCCAGCAGCGCTCGCGCCGCGGGTCGAAGTCGCGCACGAACTTCGCCACGATCTCGGCCACCAGCGCCTCGAAGGTCATGTCGTAGCCGAACTCGCGCGCGTAGAGCGCGCCGTGCAGCTCGACCACCTTGCCCATGTCGCCCGGACGGTGCGGCCTCAGCCGGACCTTCGCGCGCCTCATGCGGCGCACTGTATCATCGCCGCCGGAGGAGGAAAGACATGAAAACGAATCCGCGCGCCGCATCCCCTTGTCGCCCCCGCCTGAACCCGCGCGGACGACAGATCTGAGAGACTACTTGCCGCCGCCGTAGAGCTCGGTCGTCGGAAAGAAGGCGAACCAGCCGAACCAGTAGGCGAGCTCGCCGGGGAGGCGCACGAGGCGCTCGCCCTCGGGCCCGACGAGCGCCTCTTCCGTGATGCGCCATGCCCGGCCCCGCTCGTCGAGCAGCGCGTCGCGCGCCTGGGCGCGGAAGCGGTGCGCGCCGCGCGCATAGGCGCGCGTCTCGCCGATCAAGCCGCGGCTCGCGACTTCGTTGCGCAGCGCCGCGTCGATCGAGTGCTCGCCTGTGAGCGGCCCGCGCCGCGGGTCGTTCGTGTAGTCCTCGAGCAGCGCTAGGCGCGTCGCCGTGGGCATCGCGAGCAGGACCTCGGCCGTCAGGTCGCGCACGACGGCTGGGTTGCGCTTGATCGCCGCGCGCGCGTCCTGCAGCCCGAGATCGTTCGCAAGCCCCCCTCCCCAGCTCTTCGGCAGCGCCACGCGACCTACCGCGTCGCGGTAATGCACCACGAGCGCGCGGCCGGCGAAGGTATCGTTCAGCACCCCGCCCGCGCGGTTGAGCGCCTCGAGCGCGTAGGCCTTCGCGCGGCTGCCGATCAGGAGCGTGAACACGCGCGCCTTCTCAGGCAGCGCGCGGCTCTTCTGCCAGACGGGAAACATCGTGCCCGTGCTGCCGAAGTAGTAGCCATACGCCGCGCCGGCGTTGTAGGGCCGATCGTGGCCGGTGTTGATGTCCGCCACCTTGGTATCGGGATGCTGGCGCTGCCATTCGCCCCACGAAGTCACGACGATCGGCTGCCGCTCGAGCCGGATCGAGCCTGCGGCGAGCTCGCCGATCACCGGCTCGCCGGTCAGGTGGTTCCACAGCGTCTTCGTCTGGCGGTCGTACATCAGCTTGTTGGAGCGGAACAGGAACCCGGAGGAGCCGAATTCGAACGTGCGGCCGCCGGCGCGCGCAGCGAAGAGCGTGCCCGAGCCGCTAAGCGTGCAGTACGCAAGCGCGACGGGCACGCCGCCCACCACGTCGTTCGCCATCTCGTGCCAGTCGAGGATGCGCAGCGGGTAGGCGCGGTGATCCCCGTTCACGCTCACGCCGAACACCGCGTCGCCGTCCTTGAGCCAGCCCGCCGCGCGCGCCTCGATCATGCGCGGATTGACCAGCGCCGGGATGCCGTCCACGCGCACCCCGCCCCACTGCACCTCCTCGATTCGGACTCTGGCGGGAGCGCCTTCTCGCAGGAACTCGGCGAAGCGCCGATCGATGGCGGCGTGGAGCAGTCCCTTCCAGCCGACGTAGCCGGCGGGAGGCTTGATCTCGGGGTGCCGCCCGACCCACTCGACCATGCCGGTCCAGTCGCTCGAGGGCGCGGCCGGGCCGGCGAGCTGCTTGAGCGCATCGAAGATGAGCAGCAGCTGATCGCGCGAGTCGGTGAAGCGCATGAAGTCCACCAGCGGGGGGATGAAGCGCGCGTCGCGCGCCCTGGCGATCTCGCGCAGCGAGCGCGCGCGCTCCTCTTCGCTGCCGAAGGGCGAGAGCGCGATCCAGGCGCGCTGCACCTCGGCTTCCGGCAGCGGCGCGGCCAGCGCGGGCGCTGCGAGCGCCGCGAGGACGAAGGCCGTGATCCGCAGCATGGCTGTCGGATGTTACGCGGCGCGGCGGACGGCGGATGCAGAGCATCGGCCCTACAATCGGGCGCTCGCCATGGAACAGTTCGGCATCGGGCAGCCGGTTGCGCGCTTCGAGGACCCGCGCCTCTTGCGCGGCGAAGGCAGCTTCATCCATGACCGCGCGCTGCCGGGCCAGGCGCACCTCGTCCTGGTGCGCTCGCCGTACGCGCACGCCCGCATCGCCGGCATGGACCTCGAGGCCGCGAAGGCCGCGCCGGGGTTCCTCGGTGCCTTCACCGCAGAGGACCTGGTGCGCGACGGCCTGGGCACGCCCGCGGTGACGCTCAAGCGCAGCCGCCCCGACGGAACCCCGATGTTCTGGCGCGCGCACCGCGGCCTCGCCGAGGAGCGCGTGCGCTTCGTCGGCGACCCGGTGGTCGCGGTGGTGGCGGAGACCCTGCAGCAGGCCAAGGACGCCGCCGAGCGCGTGGCGGTGGACTACGAGGAGCTGCCCTCGGTCACCGCCACCGCGCAGGCCGCGGCGCCGGGCGCGCCGCCGGTATGGCAGGAGTGCCCGGACAACGTCTGCAACGTGCACGAGGTGGGCGACCGCGCCGCGACCGACGCGGCCTTTGCGCGCGCGACGTCGGTCGTCGAGCGCCGCTACACGATCTCGCGCGTGCACGCGCAGTTCATGGAGCCGCGTGGCGCGCTGGGCGAGTACGACGCGGCGAGCGGCCGCTACACGCTGCACCTCGACTGCCAGTACCCGCACCGCGTGCGCGACCTGCTCGCGGCGAGCATCTTCCGCGTGCCGGCGGAGAACGTGCGCGTGGTCTCGCGCGACGTCGGCGGCGCGTTCGGCGCCAAGGGCTGGGCCTATTTCGAGCACCGGCTTGCGCCCTGGCTCGCGCGGCGGCTCGGCCGGCCGGTGAAATGGATCTGCGAGAGGAGCGAGGCGCCGCTCGCCGACGAGCACGGCCGCGATTGCGTGAGCGAGGCCGAGCTCGCGCTCGATGCCGACGGGCGGTTTCTCGCGTTGCGCGCACGCGTAACCAGCAACCTCGGTGCCTACGTTTCCTCGGACCGCAACCTCCTGCCGACCTTCGCCAACGTCGGCTCTATCGTCGGCATGTATGCGTTTGCGGCGGCGCACGTGCGGGTGACGGGCGTCTTCTCCAACACCAGTCCGACGGCGCCCTACCGCGGCTCGGGCCGCCCGGAGGCGATCTACGTGATCGAGCGCCTGATCGACGACGCCGCGCGCGAGCTCGGCATGGATCGCATCGAGCTGCGGCGCCGCAACCTGGTGCCGCCGCAGGCGATGCCGTACAAGACCGCCCTCACCTTCACCTACGACTGCGGCGAGTTCGAGCGGGTGATGGACGCGGCGCTCGCGCTCGGCGACTGGGACGGGTTCGCCGCGCGCCGCGACGAAGCGCGCCGGCGCGGCAGGCTGCGCGGCATCGGCCTTGCCAACGCGATCGAGCGCGCTGCCTCGCCGCCGGCGTTCGAGTACGGCCGCATCCGCTTCGGCGCCGACGGCCGCGCCACGCTCTACGTCGGCACCAAGAGCCAGGGCCAGGGGCACGAGACGACCTTCCGGCAGATCGCGGGCGAGCGCCTCGGCCTGGCGCCCGGGGACCTGGGCTTCGTCGACGGCGACACGGCGCTCGTCGCGAAGGGCACGGGCACCTTCGGCTCGCGCTCGACCGCGCTCGCCGGCACCGCGCTCTGGCTCGCCGCCGGGCGCATCATCGAGAAGGGCCGCCTGATCGCCGCGCACCGGCTGGAGGCCAACCCGGCCGACGTTTCCTTCGCCGGCGGCCGCTTCGTCATCGCGGGCACCGACCGCGGCATCGCGCTCAAGGACGTCGCGCGCATCGCGCTCGCCGCGACCGGCCTGCCCGAGGGGGTCGCGCCGGGGCTCGACGAGGAGGCGACGTTCACGCCGCCCGCCGAGACCTTCCCCAACGGCACCCACGTCTGCGAGGTCGAGCTCGACTCCGAGACCGGCAACGTGACGCTCGAGCGCTACCACGTCGTGGACGATGTCGGCACCGAGATCAACCCGCTCACGTTGAAAGGCCAGGTGGTCGGCGGGATCGTGCAGGGCGTTGGCCAGATCCTGATGGAGCGCATGGTCTACGACCCCGAATCCGGCCAGCTTCTCACCGCATCCTTCATGGACTACGCCATGCCGCGCGCCGACGACGTCTGCGGCTTCGAGGTCGCGAGCCACCCCGTGCCGACCAGGGTCAACCCGCTCGGCGCGAAAGGCGCGGGCGAGGCGGGCACGGTGGGCGCGCTCGCCGCGGTGATGAACGCGATCGTGGACGCGCTCGACTCCGCGGGCTGCGACGCCGCCGGGTTCGAGATGCCCGCGACGAGCGAGCGCGTCTGGCGCGCGCTGCGCAGGGCGGATGCGCCGCATCCGCCGCAAGGACGCTAGGCCGTGCGCGCCTTCTGGACCCAGGTGAAGGAAGGTGCGGTCGTCCTCGAGCTGCGCGAGACCGCGGTGCCCGAGCCGGCTTCCGGGCAGCTGCTCGTGCGCGTGCCGGCGAGCCTTTCCTGGGAACAGGCCGCCGCAGTGCCGATCGTGTTCGCAGTGGTACGCGACATGCTGATCGCGCAGGGGCGGCCGCGGCCCGCGGAGTGGCTGCTCGTCACCGGGGTCTCCTCTGGCGTCGGCGTCGCCGCGCTGCAGGCCGGCAAGGCGCTCGGCGCGAAAGTCATCGGCACCTCGGGCTCGGCCGAAAAGCTCGAGCGGCCGAAGGCGCTCGGGCTCGACGTCGCGCTGCGCACGCGCGCGCCGGATGCCTGCTAGCGCGCGATGCGCGTGTTGGCGAGCGCGAGCCGGTCGCCGAGGTTGCGCACCAGCGCGCGCATCAGGTGGTACTGCGCCCCGAGGCTCATCCTCTCGAGCGCCGCGGGCTCGAACTCCGCGAGCAGCAGCGCCGTCATCGCCTCGATGGTGGCGTGGCGCGGGATGGAGCCGCCGTGGATGTAGGCCATCTCGCCGAAGAACTCGCTCTGGTTGACGACGTTGAGCAGCCGCTCCTGGCGGATCACCTTGCACTCGCCCCTGGCGAGGAAGAAGAAGCTCGTGCCGGCCTCGTTCTCCTTGATGATGGTCTTCTTCGCCGCGACGCGCGACCAGCGCCCCGCCTTGGCGAGCTCCCAGATCTCGTAGTCGCTCAGCGTCTCGAGCATCTTGACGCTCTTGAGCGCGACGAATCTCTCGCTGTCGGGAATCGCGTCGGGCGGCAGCACCAGCTGCACCGCCTTGGAAATCTCGACCTCGAACTCCGCCCAGCTCGGGTAGCGGTGCTCCTTCTTCTTCTTCATCGCGCGCAGCACCACCGTGTCGACGAGGGCCGGCACGCCCTGGCGCAGCTTGCTCGGCGGCTCGGGATCCTCCTTCAGGATCTTCTGCACCAGCGCTTCCATGGTGTCGGCGACGAACGGGCGCTTGCCGCCGAGCAGCTCGTAGAGCACCACGCCGAGCGAGTACATGTCGCTGTGGAAGCTGAGCTCCTCGCCCTGCAGCTGCTCGGGCGACATGTAGTAGGGCGAGCCCATCGAGGCGGTCTGCACCACCTGGCTCTTGCGCAGGAACGCGGCGCCGAAGTCCGAGATGCGCGGCTCGTTGCCGTCGGCGATCAGGATGTTCGCCGGCTTGAGGTCGCGGTGCACGATGCCCTCGCGCTGCGCGTAGTCGAGCGCGCCGCAGCACTTGAAGCCGATCTGCAGCACCTCCGCGACCGGCAGCAGCTTGTCGGGCTTGGCGAACTGCGACAGCTCCCCTCCCGGCACCAGCTCCATCGCGATGTGGCCGGAGTTCTCCTGCACCACCGCATCCAGGATCGCGACGATGTGCGGGTGCTTGAGCTTGCCGGCGAGCGAGGCTTCGTTGAGGAACTGGGTGCGGTAGACGGCGCCGAACTCGGGGTCGCGCAGCACCTCGGGCTCGATCGTCTTCAGGGCGACCTCCCTGCCGGTGAAGGTGTCGCGCGCCAGGTACACCGTCCCGGTGGCGCCCTTGCCGAGCAGCTTCTGGATGTCGTACTTGCCGACCTGGAGGCTCAGGTCGAGCGTGAAGCCGGCGGGCTCGGTGGCCATGGCCCCCGGATGTTACCGCCTTAGCGCCCGCCCTTTGAAACAACTTGAAACAATTTACCCCGCGCTTTGCCGCGCGCGCCGCAACGGCGCTGCTATCCTTCCTGTCCAAGCCGCAGGGCTCGATCTGCGTTGCCGCGGAGGATGCAGATGAGAAAGTGGATCAAGGCGGTCATAGGGGTCTGCGTGGTCCTGCTCGCGCTGGTGGCGAGCGAATCCGTGCTCGCGTACAAGCGCCATCACTCCCACGTCCGATTCAGCTTCGTCTTCGGGGCGCCGCTTGCCTGGCACTACTACTGGCACTACCCGGCGCCCGTCTACTACTCCTACCCTGCAGTCGCCCCGGCGCCGGTCTACGTGGAGCGCGCGGCGCCGCAGGCGGAGCCCGAATCCCGCCACTACTGGTACTACTGCGCCGATGCGCGCGCCTACTACCCGTACGTCCGGCAATGCCCCGGCGGCTGGGAGCGCGTCGCGCCGCGGCCGCGGGACTGAGCGCAGGGGCATGCCATGATCATTCCCCGCTTGCGCTGCGCGGCGCTCGCCGGCGCGCTGCTGCTCGGCGCCTGCGCCAGCGTCCCGCCCGGCGGCCCGAGCGTCACCGTGCTGCCGGGATCCGGCAAGAGCTTCGACCAGTTTCGCGCCGACGACCATGAGTGCCGGCAATACGCGAGCGCGCAGCTCGGCGGCGCGACCCCCGAGCAGGCGCAGGTGGACAGTGCCGTGAAGAGCGCAGCGGTCGGCGCCGCCGTAGGGGCGGCCGCAGGGGCGATTGCCGGCGGGCACCGCAATGCCGCCGCCGGCGCCGGCGTCGGCCTGATCGTGGGCTCGGCGGCGGGAGCGGGCGCCGCCCACGGCTCACAGCGCGAACTGCAGCGCCGCTACGACATCGGCTTTCAGCAGTGCATGTGCGCGAAGGGCCACCGGGTACCCGTCGCGGGTCGCTTCGAGAGCCAGCGGCGCGCGGCCGATTATCCGCCGCCGCCGCCGCCGGGGACGCCTCCGCCGCCACCGCAACGGTAGCTTCGATCGCAGGGCGGCAGCTTCGCTGCCGCCGCCGCTTCGCGGCGGATGCTGGGCGTCCGCCCTACGGATCGCCGATGTAGTCGCGCTTGCCGAGCTCCACGCCGTTGTGGCGCAGGATGTCGTACGCGGTCGTGGCGTGGAAGTAGAAGTTGGGCAGCGCGAAGCCGCACAGGTACTGCAACCCGTTCCATTTCACTTCGAGCCTGCCTAGCTTGAGCTCGATCGTCTTCGCCTCGCTGCCGTCGATCTGCGCGGGCTTGCAGGTCTCGATGAAGGCGGCGGTCTTGGCGATGCGCGCCTTCAGCTCGTCGAAGGTCTTCTCCGTGTCCTCGTGCTTCGGCACCTCGACACCCGCAAGGCGCGCCACCGCACCTTTTGCCGTGTCGCAGGCGATCTGTATCTGGCTCGTCATCGGCAGCATGTCCGGGTAGAGCCGCGCGCCGGTGAGCGCGAGCTCGTCGATCTTGCGCGCCGCGGCGTGCGCCTTGGCCTTGTCGAGGATCGCGGACAGGTTCTTCAGCGTGTTGAGAAAGCGCGGCGCGCTTGCCTGGTACATCGAGAGCGTCATCGGGGCCCCTCCGCAGGACTGCGAGCCCCGCATTCTAGCCAGCCATCGTCCAGCGTCGGGGATCGGCGACGCTTTCGCGTCGCGCGGCAGCGACGCCCTCGGGGCAAGCGCTTGATTGCGCGCAGCCCCCGCCCCTGGCACGAAGTTCGCTGCACGACCCGCAGGAGGCGCGCATGAGAGTCACAGGGAGCGGCAGCAAGCAGTGCGTGCGGCGCGCGGCCTTCGCGCTCGTCCTCGCGCTCGGAATCCCGGCCTGCGACCAGTTCACCGAATCCGATTCGATGATGCGCGGCGAGCGGATCAGGGGCGCCGACACGAGGACGCTCGCGGCGGCGGACCCGGCGCAGCCCGAGGGCTTCAAAAGCTCGATCGTGCCGAAGAGCGACGAATCGGCGCAGCTGGCGAACGACAAGGCGCTCGCCGCGCGCGTCAAGGCGGCGCTGCACGCCGGCACCGGCTCGGGCCAGGACATCGACGTATCGGTCTCCCACGGCGTCGCCAGCCTGCACGGGGCGGTCGCTTCGGGCAGCGAGCGCGCCCGGGCCGAGGCGGTCGCGGCGCAGGTGCCGGGGATGCGCGGGGTCAACAGCCATCTGGCGGTGGTGAAAGGCTCCTGACGCCGGACGCCGCGCCCGGGCGCGGCGCGCAGCGCGCGCGGGAACTCTCGCGCCGAATCCGCAGCGCTGGGCGCGCCCGCGCAGGAGATCGGCGTCTTGGCGCGGGACGGGTTCGTATTGCTCTACAGGACGGTGCGCTCGGCGGCGGCGCGCGAGGGCGCCGAGATCGCGGCCAGCCGCGCGCCCGGCGTCAAGGCGGTCGAGAACGGCCTCACCGTCGTCGACGGCTCCTGAGACCGCCCGCTCGGGCGGGCTTCTGCTCCGAAAGATTGCGGGCAGAGTCTAGCGCAGCGGCTCGTGCTTGCCGGCTGCCGTGGCAACCGGGAAAATCGCCGTCGGGCCGCCACGCCGATGCCGAACCCCACCCTGAAGGAAGTGCCCGTCGACATGCTGCAATTCGGCATGTTCGTCGCCGAGCTCGACCGCCCGTGGACCGAGACGCCGTTCATGTTCCAGGGCTTCGTGCTGCGCACCGAGCAGCAGCTGGTCGCGCTGAGGAAGTACTGCAAGCGGGTCTACGTCGACCCGGAAAAGCGCGACACCACCATCGAGGCGAAAGCCGGGCCGGCGCCCTCGGCGCGCGGGCCCGAATCCGAGGCGGTCCGCGCCCAGCTCAAGGAAAAGATCCGCGGCCAGGCGGTCTACGCGGTGCGGGCCACCGTGGAGGAAGAGCTGCCGCGCGCGCAGAAGGCGTTCACCCAGTCGCGCGACGTGGTGCAGACGCTGTCGCAGGGGGTGCGCGCCGGCAAGGTGCTCGATGCCCAGCGCGCCAAGGTCGCGGTCACCGACATCACCACGAGCGTGGTGCGCAACCCGGACGCCATGATGCTGCTCGCGAAGATGCGCGAGAAGAGCGCCGAGACGCTCGACCGCTCGGTCAACGTCTCGGTCTACATGACCGCGTTCGGCCGCTTCCTGCAGCTGCCGCAGAACCGGCTCGAGATCCTCAGCATGATGGGCCTGCTGCAGGACTCCGGGATGCTGAAGCTGCCCGTCGGAGTCGCCGAGAAGCGCAGCAAGCTCACGGCGGAGGAGACCGAGGTCTTCAAGACGCACGTTTCGCATTCGGTGGAGATCCTGAGCAAGACCACCGGGCTGCCGGCGGACCTGCCGGCGCTCGCCTCGCTGCATCACGAGCGCTACGACGGCAGCGGCTATCCGCGCGGGCTGAAGGGCAACGCGATCCCGCTGCTCGGCTCGATCGCGGCGATCGTGGACACCTTCGACACCCTCACCGCGCCGCCCCCCTACGGCGAGCACCTGAGCCCTTCGGCCGCGCTCAGCTTCCTGTTCCAGAACCGCGGCACCAAGTTCCATGCCGGGGCGGTCGAGCAGTTCATCCAGTGCGTCGGCGCGTTCCCGGTGGGCAGCGTGGTCGAGCTGAACAGCGGCGAGATCGGCGTGGTCGTCGCCCAGAACATGGTGCGCCGGCTGCAGCCGCGCGTCATGGTGGTGCAGGACGAGAAAGGCAATCCGGTCATCCCGTACAAGATGCTCGACCTGATGACCGAGCCGAAAGTGTCGCCGAACGAGGTCTACCGCATCCGCCGCACGCTCGAATCGGACAAGGTGAGGATCGATCCGAAAGAGCTGTTCTTGTGAGCGGCGCGGCGCCCTCGACCCAGGCCGCCTTCCTCGAACAGCTGCAGGCGCGCGCCGAGCAGCGGCGCGCCGACGGCCAGGGGCTTGCGCTGCTGCTGGTCGATTGCGGCGTGGTCGGCCGCATCGACGGCGTGTGGGGCTACGCCATGGGCGACGGCGCGCACGAGCGCTTCGCCGCGCGCCTGCGCGCAGACCTGCTGCGCCCGCAGGACCTGTTCGGCGACCTGGGGCGCGACGAGTTCGCCTGCGTGCTCGACACCGTGCAGAGCCCCGGCGTGGCCTCGCTCGCGGCGCAAAAGGCGCTGCGCGCGCTGGACGCGCCGGTATGGGCGGGCGACGACGAGATCTACGCGCGCGCGACCGTCGGCATCGCGCTCTTCCCGGAGCACGGCGGCGATGCCGCTGCCCTGCTGCAGCACGCCAAGACCGCGTGCGCCGCGGCGCGCGAGAGGCCCGAGCGGATCGCGCTGTTCGCGCAAGCCGACGTGCGGCCCGAGGCGGAGCTGTTGCGCGACGAGAGCCAGCTGCGCGCCGCGGTGACGCAGGAGCAGCTTGTGCTCCTGCTCGAGCCGCAGATCGAGTTCCGCACCGGGTTGCTCGGAGGGGCCGAATGCCTGCTCGGCCTGGGCGAGGACCATCAGCGCACCGTGCCGGTCCACGCGGCGATTGCCGCGGCGGAGTCCGCCGGGCGCATCAACGAGGCGACGCGCTGGCTGCTCAACATCGTGCTGCGCCACTGCAGCGAGATTCGCCAGGGCGCCGGCATCGACCTGCGCATGGGCGTGAGCCTCTCGCTGCACAGCCTGCGCCAGCCCGAGCTGCCCGAGTTCGTCGCCAGCACGCTCAAGGTCTGGAACCTGCGCCCGAGCCGGCTCGCGCTCGGGATCTTCGAGGCCAGGGCGCTCGCGCGCAGCCCCGAGGCGGCCGCGATGCTGAAGCGCCTCAAGGATGTCGGCGTGCGCCTGTCGATCGACGATCCGCGCACCGGCTATGCGACGCTCGCGCAGCTTGCCGCGCTGCCCTTCGACGAGCTGCGGCTGGACCTCGCGCCGCTGCGCGACATGCTGCAGTCGCCCAGGCAGCTCGCCATCGCGCGCTCGCTGATCGAGCTCGCCCACCAGCTCCGGCTGGAGGTGCTCGCGAACGGCGTCGGCGACGAGGCGATGGCGGCGCAGCTCAAGGAGCTCGGCTGCGACTACATGCAGGGCCCTCACGTCGGCCCCGCGGTCGATCCCGAGCGCTTCGTCGCGGCGTACGGGCAGGCATGAGCGCCTACGATCCGGCGGTCGCGCTGCAGTTCTTCAAGGCGGGCGGCAGGCCCGAGGCCGTCGCCCAGGGAACGCTGTTCTTCGCCGAGCACGAGAAGGCGAAGGCGCTGCTGCTGCAGCGCGACAAGATCTACCTGCTGCTCGACGGCGAAGTGAGCCTGGTCGCACGCGGACGGGAGATCGGCGCGGTCCAGAAGGGCGAGATCTTCGGCGAGATGGCGGCGATCAGCCACGCGCCGCGCAGCGCCACCGCGGTGGCGAAGTCAGCCTGCCGGGTGATCGCGCTCGATGACAAGCAGTTCCAGACCGCGCTCGGCAAGAAGCCAGAGTTCGCGCTCATGCTGATGAGCATCATGATCGCGCGGCTGCGGGAGATGATCGCGCGCCTCAAGGCGAGCAGCGCGCTCTCGGGCGAGGCGGCGCTCAAGGAATCGACCGTATTCGACCCCAAGCACCTCGAGGAGCTGACCAGCGGGATCGTGGATGATCCGCCGATCTACTACGACCGGCGCAAGCCGATCATGCAGGAGGGCCAGGCCGGGCTGCGCATGTACGTCGTGCTCGAGGGGACGGTGCGAGTCTCGATCGGGCAATCGGTGGTCGAGCGCCTCGGGCCGGGAGGCGTGTTCGGCGAGATCGCGCTGGTCGAGCAATCGCCGCGCATCGCCGACGTCGTGGCGGAGACCGACTGCTCGCTGCTGCCGATCAACCGCAACGCGTTCCTCGCGCTGGTCAAGACCAGCCCGGAGTTCACCGCTTCCGTGCTCGGCGCGCTCGCCGACCGCCTGCGCTATCTCGACTCGCGCCTCGGGTAGGGCGGATGCTCCGCTTCCGCCCGCCGCCCTACGGCGATTCACGCTGGCGCCAGCAGCCAGTCGGTCGCCGCGGCGGCGTCGCTGAAGCGCCGCAGCGCGTAGCCGCGGTCGCGCGCCACCGCCTCGTGCAGCGCGTAGTAGCGGTCGTGCCGGGTCTCGTCGATCACCGCGACCCGGTAGCCGCTCACCGCGCCCGGCTCGCACTCGGCCATGGCGAGCGCGCCGAGCGAGCCGACCCGGTCGCGCAGCCGGCGCACGTCGATGAGCACGCGGCTCACCGTCTCCTCGCCCGCATGCTCGGCGATGCTGCGGGCGATCCAGGACGCCTCGTCGGCCCGGGTCTTGCCGGAGACGACCGCGCGCAGCATCCCGTTGCGGACGGCGTACTCGATGCGGCAGCTCATGCCCGACACCGTAGTCAAGCGGCGGCGGCGCGGGTGCAAAAGAGTGTCCGGGACGGCAAGAAATTGTCCGGCCGGCGGACGCAGTCCCGGCGTCCGGCCGGGGTAGCATGTATGCCCCGCCGCGAAAGAGAGGTCCACCATGAGCGAGGCCGCACCCCCCCGCCCGGGCACCACCGCCCGCGACCCGATCCACGAGATCGCGCTTCTCATCTACGTGCGGCTGTGCGGCAACATCTACGCCGCGAGCGGCGAGAAGCCGCAGCCCAAGGCGGTCGCGCAACTCAGCATCAAGCTCGCCGAGGCTTTCGAGGCGGCGAACCTCGAGTTCAACCCCATCGCGCGCGCCGCGCGCGAGGCGAAGGACAAGGCCGGGGTCGACATCGGAGCCGTCGAGATCGACTTCGCGAGCCTGACCAAGCCGAAATAGGCGCGCGCGGGTGATCGGAGCCGCGCGCCGCATCATCCATCTCGACATGGATGCGTTCTATGCGTCCATCGAGCAGCGCGACGACCCGGCGCTGCGCGGCAAGCCGGTCGCCGTGGGCGGGCGGCCGGAGTCGCGCGGCGTGGTGGCCGCGGCGAGCTACGAGGCGCGCGCGTTCGGCGTGCGCTCGGCCATGCCCATGGCGCGCGCGCTGCGCCTGTGCCCGGAGCTGCAGGTGGTGCGCCCCGACTTCGCGCGCTACCGCGCCGTCTCGCAGCAGGTGATGGCGATCCTGCGCTCCTGCACCCCGCTGGTCGAGCCGCTCTCGCTCGACGAAGCCTACCTCGACGTCACCGAGAACCTCTGGGGCGAGCCGCTTGCGACCGACGTCGCGAAGCGGCTGAAGTCGCGCATCCGGGGCGAGACCGGCCTCACCGCCTCGGCGGGCGTCGCGCCCAACAAGTTCCTCGCCAAAATCGCCTCGGGCTGGGAAAAGCCCGACGGCCTCACGGTGATCCCCCCGGAGCGCGTCGAGCGCTTCCTGAGGGAGCTCCCGGTCGAGGCGCTCTGGGGCGTCGGGCCGGTGACCGCACGGAAGCTCCGCGCCCTGGGTATCGAGCGGCTGGTGGACGTGCGCGCGGCAGAGGAGGAAACCCTGCGCCGCGCGGTCGGCAGCCTCGCTGGCTGGCTCAGGCGTCTCTCACACGGCGACGATCCGCGCCCGGTGCAGCCCGACCGGCCGTGGAAGTCGCTCTCGGCCGAAACCACCTATGCCGAAGACCTCGAGAGCATGCAAGAGATACGCGCCGAGCTCGAGCGCCTGGCGCGCCGCGTCGCGGCCTCGCTCGAGCGCAAGCGCCTGCGCGCGCGCGCGGTGACGATCAAGGTGCGCTACGCCGATTTCACGACTGTCACTCGCAGCCACAGCGCGCGCCTGCCGACGCACGATGCGGCCGAAATCGCGGCGCGCGCGCGCGCGCTGCTCGATCGCACCGCGGCCGAGAGGCGCGCCGTGCGCCTGCTCGGCGTCGGCACGCATGGCCTCGTCAGCGAGGGGGATCATGCTCCGCGCGCCGCCGACTTGCTGCCGCTCGAGGGAGAATCCTCCGCTTGAGGATCGCCGCTACGCCTGATCGCGGCGCGCGCCGGCGCCCTCAGGCAAGCGGCTCGATGCGGCCCCGCATGACCTTGACGCGGTCGCCTGGCTTCCATCCCGGTACCCCGGTGTCGCGCAGCACGCGGACCGAGCCGTCGTCCAGCCGCACCGCCACCTCGTAGACGCGCGCGGCACGGACGCCGGCAGGTCGGCTCGCGATCGCGGTGCCGAAGGCGCTGAGCAGAATTGCCGCGCCTTCGCCCCGGCCGCTGCTCAGGTACAAGCCCGGCGCAGGGCGGGAAGTCCCCAGCGGCACGACGCTGATTCCCGCCGGCGCGCCCGCGGGCTCGACCTCGCGCACGAGCTCGATCACGCCGCAGACGTTGCACACCGGGCGCGCGGCAGCCGCCGAGGCGTTGCGGTATTGCTCGAGGGTCGGTGCGAACCAGCCGGTGATCAGCGCCACCGCGGTGACGAAAACAAGCACAATCGCGGCAGCGAGCGCGACCGGCGCCCGGGGGAGGAAATCGCTTGTGCGGGTGTCCATGCGGCCACCTCGTGAAGGCCGCCGCTCACCGCCCCCTATCCGGCCCGCGCAGCCATGCCGTTCCACACTAGCGAAAAATGCGTCGACGCGCCATCGAAAAAAGCGGAAATTGCCGTCGGGCGACGGCGACAGGGTGTAGCGGATCGACGACAGGAGAGCCGCGCGGGGTGAAGCGGATCTTCTACGGCTGGTGGATGGTCGCTGCAGGCGGCGGCATGCAGTTCATGCAGTCGGCGCTGCTGCAGCAATCCTTCGGCGCCTACGTCGCAGTGCTGCGCGACGACCGCGGCTGGTCGAAGACCGCGCTCTCCGGCGCCGCGGCGCTGCACCAACTCGAGGCGGCGATCCTCGGCCCGGTGCTCGGCTGGATCATCGACCGCTTCGGCTCGCGCGTCGTGATCCGCAGCGGCGTCTTCTTCTTTGGCGGCGGCTTCATGCTGCTGAGCATCGTCGATTCCCTGCTCGCCTTCTACGGCGCCTTCATCGTCATCGCGCTGGGCACGAGCCTGTGCGGGTTTTTCCCGCTCAACGTCGCGCTGATCCACTGGTTCGAGCGCATGCGCGCCCGGGCGCTTGCCACGCTCGGCCTGGGAATGGCGCTCGGCGGAATCGCCGTGCCGCTGGTCGCCTGGTCGCTCACGACGTTCGGCTGGCGCGCCACCGCCTTTGCCTCCGGCGTGATCTTCGTCGCGGTCGGCTGGCCGCTCGCGCGTCTCATCCGTAACCGGCCCGAAGAGCACGGCGAGGTGGTGGACGGCGCACGGGGCGCCGCGCCCGCGGCCGAGCCTGTGCCCGGCGCGACCAAGGTAGAGGCGCGCCGCGACTTCACCGCGGGCGAGGCGCTGCGCACGCCCGCGTTCTGGCTGCTTTCGCTCGGCCACGGCTTCGCGCTGCTCGTGGTGAGCGCGGTCAACGTGCACGCGATCACCCATCTGAAGGAAGGCCTCGGCTTCTCGGTCGAGGGAGCTTCGCTCGTCGTCATGCTGCAGACGCTTTGCCAGATCGGCGGCATCGGCATCGGCTGGTGGGTCGGCGATCGCTACGACAAGCGCCTGATCTGCGCAGCGTGCATGCTCGGTCACATGGCCGGGCTGCTCTGCCTCACCTACGCGACGGGCCCGGCGGCGGCGCTCATGGCGATGGTCGTCGCGTACGCGCTGCTGCACGGGGTTGCCTGGGGCCTGCGCGGGCCTTTCATGCAGGCGATCCGCGCCGATTACTTCGGCCGCACGGCGATCGGCATGATCCTCGGCCTGTCCTTCATGATCATCGTCATCGGCCAGATCGCCGGGCCGATGGTCGCCGGCATCCTGGCCGACGCGACCGGCAACTACCGCGCCGGCTTCACGCTGCTCGCGGTGCTCGCCGGGATCGGATCCGCGTTCTTCCTGCTCGCGAAGCGCCCGCAACGTCCCCTAGCGGCCGGATAGCTCCTAGCGCGGCTGCGCAACCTTGATCCGGCGCACCTGCTCCTTCGAGAGCGCGCCGGACTGGTAGTCGGCGATCGCCTGCTCGATCTCCTGGCGCGTGTTCATGACGAACGGGCCGTACTGCACGACCGGCTCGCGGATCGGCTTGCCCGCAAGCAGCAGTACGCGCGCGCCCGCGTCACCGGCCTCGATGCGCACGGATTCGCCATCGGAAAGGAGCCCCGCGGCCCGGTTCGCGAGCGGCTTGCGGTCGGCGCCGACGAGCGCCTCGCCCTCGTAGCCATAGACGAACGCGTTGTGGCTCGAGGGCAGTGCCGTCTCGAACACCGCGCGCGGCGGCAGATGCACGTCGAAGTAGTGCGGATCCGTGGTCAGGCCATGCACCGCGCCGGTCGCGTCCTGGAATTTCCCGGCAATGAGCTTCAGCTTCACGTCATCCTTCAAAGTCAGGACGGGAATCTCGCGCGACGGGATGTCGCGGTAGGCCGCGGGCTTCATCTTCTCCTTCGCCGGCAGGTTCAGCCACAGCTGGAAGCCGCGCATGCGGCCCTCGGACTGTCGCGGCATCTCGGAGTGCACGATGCCGCGCGCCGCCGTCATCCACTGCACGTCGCCCGGCCCGAGGTCGCCGGTGTTGCCGCCCGAGTCCTTGTGCTGCATGTGGCCGTCGAGCATGTAGGTCACGGTCTCGAAGCCGCGGTGCGGGTGCGGCGGGAAGCCGGCAAGGTAATCGTCGGGATCGTCGGAATAGAACTCGTCGAGCATCAGGAACGGGTCGTGGCGCTGCAGCTGGCTTGCGCCCAGCGAGCGTCGCAGCTTCACGCCCGCGCCGTCGGACGTGGCGACCGAGGGGATGGCTCTTTGCAATGTGCGGATGGTCATGGCTGGCCCGGGTTCGATTCTAGCTAAGCCGCGACGAGCGCTTCCTGCACGATGCGGCCGATTGCCGCGCGCGCCTTCGCGAGCGCTTCGTTGCGCGGCGCTTCGCCCATGGCGAGGCCTTCGGCGTAGACGAATTCGACGTCCGCGATGCCGAGAAAGCCGAGGAACTGGCGCAGGAACGGCGTCTCGTGGTCCTGGTGACTTCTACCAGAAGCGCCACCCGGAGTGAAGCGGGAAGTAGAGCCCGCGCCGCGCGCCGCCAAGCGCCGCCGCATAGGCGTCGAGCTGCGCCGCGTACCGTTCCCGCTCCTGGTCGAGGAAACCCTCGATGTCGCCGCCCTCGTGCCTGCTGGTCTTGTAGTCCACGACCCAGCGCGAGCCGTCCGCCTCGCGGATCATGCGGTCGATGACGTAGGCGCGATCGCGGGAGCGGATCCGGTATTCGTTGCGCGCCTCGGCGTGCGGCCCGAGGAGCCAGCGGCCGCGCTCGTCGGACAGCGTGTTGCGCAGCGCCGCGACGACGAGGTCGACGACCCGCTCGCCGCCTTGCGCCCCGCGGCGCTCGAGATCGCGCCGGAAGTGCGGCCGCAGCGACTCGACGCGCGCGGCGTCCCAGCCCTCGAGCCCGTCCTCGGCAATGCGCTGCAGCCAGCGGTGCACCACGACACCGACGTGCCGCGCAGTCTCGCCGGCCCAGGAGAACTCGATCTCATCTCCCTCTCCAGCCTCGGCCGGCCGCTCCCAAACCACCGCCGCAGGCGGCGCAGGCGGCCGCCAGCCGGGGCTAACGCGCGTGAGCAGGAACGGCGCAGCACTCTGCGCGCGCGCGGACGCCTCGGGAGGCGGCGCGAGATCGCGAAAGAGCGGCTCGGCGACCGGCCAGGCGCAGGCAAGCAGGCTGCGCTTCGGCGGCATCGTCTTCTTCGGGCAGGCGAGCAGATGCAGGCGCTTTTTCGCACGCGTCGCGGCGACGTAGAGGAGCCGGGCGGATTCGGTGTCTTCCGCTTCTCGCTCGAGGAGCTTCAGGTATTCGTGCGCGGGTTCCGGGGCGGCGCCGGTCGCTTTGATCGGTGCGAGTAAGAGCGTGGGTCCCCGCTTTCGCGGGGACGACGACCTTCGGTCGTCGCGTGGGTCCCCGCCTGCAGCCCGCGGGGACGACGAAACAGTCTCCTTCCACAGCAGTAGCCGGGAGTCGGACGCGCCGGGGCCGCGGTGCAGGCCGGGGACGATGACGGTGTCGAACTCGAGGCCCTTCGCCTTGTGGATGGTCATGATCTGCAGGTCCTGCTCGCCCGCGGCGACGTCGGGCCGGGCGTAGAGCTCGTCGAGCAGCTCCTCGAGCCGCCGGAAGTCCACCTCGCCCGCCTCCTCCAGCTCCTCCAGCGCATCGAGGTACGCCTCGGCGTCCTCGAGGTCGGTCGGATCGGTGACGCAGGCCGGGCCGCCGAGCGCGAGCCACACGCCCTCGACGCGGTCGCGCAGCGTGCCGCGCTGCCGGTCGGCGAGCGCCGGGGCGAGGATGCGGCTGAAGCGCTCGAGGAAGAGGTTGTCCCTCAACATTTCCCAAACCGTGTGGGTCCCCGCCTTCGCGGGGACGACAGTGGTGAGGAGCTCCTCGAGCGAGAGGCCGAGCCAGGGGGCGCGCAGGATGGCGAGCCAGGCGATGCGGTCGCCGGGGTGCGTGAGCGCGCGCGTCAGCGCGAAAAGGTCCTGCACCACCTGCTTCTCGCCCAGGTGCTCGATCTCGATCGCGCGAAAGCGCGCGCCCGCCGTCTTCAGCGCCGGGACGATCTCGGCGAGCGCGAAGCGGTTCCGGACGAGCAGCGCGCAGCCCGGGCCGGCCTGCTTCGCCAGCATGGCGACCAGCGCTGCCTCGGCTTCGTGGTCCTCGGGCGTGTGCCAGCTCACGGCCTCGCCGGCAAGCGCGCGGTTCTCGGGGTGCGCGACGGCCGGCGAATAGGGCACCGCGCCCGAGGTCTCGTCCTCCTCGGCGGGCAGAATCCGGGGAAAGGACGCGTTCACCCACTCGACGATCCCGGCCTGCGAGCGGAAGTTGGTCTCGAGGCGGATCGGCTCGAGCTTCACGTTCGGCAGCCCTTCACGTCGCGCGCGCAGGAACAGTCCCACCTCGGCCTCGCGGAAGCGGTAGATCGACTGCATCGGGTCGCCTACCACGAAGAGCGTGCGGCCGTCGTCCGGCTCCCAGCCCGCGGTGAGGCGCTCGAGCAGCTCCCACTGGCTGATGGAGGTGTCCTGGAACTCGTCCACCAGGATGTGGCGGATGCGGTAGTCGAGCGCGAGCGCGAGGTCGGTCGGCTCGTCCGGTGTGCCGAGCGCGCGCACCGCGCCTTGCGCGATCTCGGTGAAGTCGGCCCTGCCGCGCGCGGCGAAGACGAGCCTGAGTTCCGCCACGGCGAGCGGCAGCAGCGCGAGCATCGCCTCGAGCACGTCCCACTGCGCGTCCTCGTAGCGCTCCGGGGGCAGGAAGTGCAGGCAGAACAAGGCTTTTCTCAAGAGCTCGTTGCCGAGGAAGGCGCGCGGCGCAGAGTTGGGGCGCTGGCGCCACTGGCCGGATTTGGTCAGCACCGAGAGAGCCAAACCTACCAGTGGGTCCCCGCCTGAACCCGCGGGGACGACACCTGGTTCTTTCGGAAGCAGCTTCGCTGCACGCTCGATCAGGCGCCTTCGTTCCCCGGCGAGGGCGGCTTCGAGCTCGGCGCGCGTCGGCGCGGCGCCGGTCTTGCGCAGCCACTGGTCGCGCCGCGCCAGCATGCTGACGAGCATCGCGGTGGCATTGCTCACGTTGTTGTCGAGGTGCGCGAGGAGCCGCACCACCGCCGCCTGCTCGAGCGAGGCAACGACCCGCGCCGCCGCCTCGCGGTAGAGGTCGCGCGCATCCTCCGCGATTCCGGGCGGCACGCCGAACTGCGCCGGCACGGGGAGCTGGCGCGCGAGCGACATGCAGAAGGCGTCGATGGTCTCGATGCGCAGGCGATGCGCGATCTCGCGCGCATCCGCGAGCTCGGCGAGCACGCGGTTGCGCATCTCCGCCGCCGCCTTGCGCGTGAAGGTGATGGCGAGCACCTCCTCGGGCCGGCGCGCCGCGCCGAGGAGCTTCAGGTAGCGCGCGACGAGCAGCGAGGTCTTGCCCGAGCCGGCAGGCGCCTGCACGATGAACGAGCGCGCCGGGTCGAGCGCCGTTTCCCGCTGCCGCGCGTCTGCGATACGCTCTGTCATGCGCCGCCGTCCCCGGCGACTAACACCGTTTGGATCCTCCCGGAGCGAATGACATGAGATTGATCCCCCGCAAGCCCGTGCCCGACCTCGAGTTCGACACGCTCGAGGGCAAGCGCTGGAAGCTCGCCGAGCAGAAGCCCGCGAGCTTCACCATGGTGGTGTTCTACCGCGGCCTGCACTGCCCGATCTGCCGGCGCTACACGAGCGAGCTGAACGGCCTCGCCGGGGAGTTCGCCAAGCGCGGCGTCGGCGTCATCCTCGCCAGCACCGACACGAAGGAACGCGCCGCCGAAGCGAAGGAGAAGTGGGGCCTGCCCGACCTCACCGTCGGCTATGGCGTGTCGATCGAGAAGGCGCGCGAGTGGGGCCTGTACGTCTCGACCAGCCGCGGTCTCACTTCCGCGGGCGTCGAGGAGCCGAAGCTGTTCGCCGAGCCGGGGCTGTTCCTGGTGCGTCCCGACGGCACGCTCTACTGGGGCAACGTCAGCACGATGCCCTTCGCGCGGCCGCATTTCAACGAGATCCTCGCGGGCGTGGATTTCGCCCTGCAGAAGAACTACCCGGCGCGCGGCGAGGCGTAGCGCGGCGCGCTCACCCGGTATCATCGAGGGCGTGCGCGGCGCCCCATGAGAGTCATTCCCACCGACACCATGCCCGCGATCGACGCGCGTCTCGTCGGCGGCGGGCGCTGGGCGCTCGCGCGGGAGAAGCCGGAGAAGCTCTCGCTGCTCGCCTTCTACCGCGGCGTCTTCTGTCCCGTGTGCCGCGGCTGGGTCGCGGAGCTCGACCGCCTGGTGCCCGAGTTCGAGAGCCGCGGCGTGTCGGTGATCGCGCTCACCTGCGACCGCAAGGAAGCGGCGGAGAAGGCGGTGAAGGAATGGGGGCTGGTAAACCTGCGCGTCGGCTACAGGCTCGATCCCGAGGACGCGAGGAAGGCGGGCCTCTACGTTTCCGAGGGGCGCGGAGTGAACGCGGCCTCGAACGAAAAGGAGCCGATGCTCTTCACCGAGCCCGGCGTCATGCTGGTGATGCCGGAGGGCGAGCTCTACGCGGCGTGGATCCAGTCCACGCCCCAGGCGCGCCCGCAGCTCGGCGAGATCCTCAAGGCGGTGGACGGGTTCGTCGAGAAGAACCTGCCCGATCCGCGCGGCTCGGCCTAGCTTCACGCCCTCTCCTCTTCTTCCTCCCAGGCGGGCTCCGCGAGCACATTGAGCTTCTCGTGCACGCGGCAGAGCGTGTGCAGATCGCAGCTGCGGCAGGTCTCCAGGCCGCGCTTGGGATCGACCTGGGCGCGGCCCTCGGCGAACTCCGCGGCGAGGCGCTCGAGCCCCTTCCTCCAGCCCGAGAGGAGCGCCGCCCAGCTGCGCGCGGGCTTCACCCCGGGAATGGCGCCCTTCTTCGCCGCGAGGCCGGCGAACTTCATGTCGCCCGGGCGCACCTTGGCGAAGGCGACCACCGCGACCCGCTGCTGCGCGGTCACCGCGTAGAGCGGCAGCTGCGGGTCGTCGGGCCGCTCCTCCAGCCAGTCGCGCGGCGTGACGCGGCTGCCGGTCTTGTAGTCGATCACCGCGTGCGTGCCGTCGGCGAGGCGGTCGAGCCGATCAATGCGCCCTTTCAGCCGGAGGCGCCCGATCTCCATCTCCACGGGCTCCTCGATCTGCGCCACCCGGAAGTCCTCGCGCCGGCGCTCGAGCTTGAGCCATTCGCCCGCCAGCCTGACGAGGCGCGCCGCCTCGATCTCGGCGAAGCGGCCTTCGAGCTCCAGCTCCTTCACCGCGGCCTTCGCTGCCCGCTCGATCGTCGGCCCGAGGTCCTTCGCGAGCGCGGCGCTCGATTTCGCCGCGCGCCAGATCCCCGCCATGAGCGCGTGCAGCAGTTTGCCGCGGTCCAAGGCATCGAGCCCCGGCACCGGCGACTCCAGCCGCTCGGCGCGCAGGCGGTGGCGCGCGAACGCCCGGAAGGGGCACGCCGCCTGGTCCACGAGCACGCGCGTGCCGCCGTGCGCGGCCTTCGTCCCGAGCGCCGGCGCCTGGTCGTCCTGCACGCGCTCGAGCGACCGCAGCGCGAAGATGGAGTCGCGGTAGCGCGGGTAGTCGGGGACTGCCGGGCGGCGCTCCTCGAACCGCCCGATCAGGGAACTCGGCGCAAGATCGCGGTCCTCCTCGCGCCGCGGCCAGGAGAACACGACCTCCGCGGCCGCGCGCGCCCAGCCTTCGGTGCGGCGCCGGTCGAGGGCGAGCGAGGATTCCGCGCTCGCCTCGGGGATGCCGGCCCGCCGCTGCAGCGCGATCGGCAGGAACGGATTGGGCTGCGCGCGCAGCGGCCAGGCATCATCGGTCAGGCCGCTCACCCACAGGGCGTCGAACTCGAGCGAGACCGATTCGAGCAGGCCCAGCACCTGCACCGGGGCGTCCGGCGCCTCGGGCTGGAACAGCGTGTCCGCGCACAGCCCCTTCAGCCGCGCCAGGGCCTCGCCGGAGTCCAGGCGCTCGCGCACGCTCGCGAGGCGCGCGAACTCGCGCAGCATCTCGTTCCACTTGGCGCGCGCCTGATATTCGGCCGAGTCGAGGCGGCGCTCGCCCGGGAAGCCGGCCGCCTCCAGCACCGCCGTGAAGTAGCGCGCCCAGTCGTGCGGCGAATGGCCTCGGGGAACGAGGGCAAAGACGGCTTCGAGCCGTGCACGAAGCAGCGCGCAGCTCTCGACGCGCGCGATCATGGCCGGGAGCGAGATGCGGGCGCCGGCTTTCTTGCGCAGGCGCGCGTCGAGCTTGGCGCGCGCGGCGTATTCGGTATCCGCGCCGCCGAGGAAGGGTGAGCGGATGAGCCGGCTCGCTGCCTCGAACTCGAGCTCGCCGCGCGCGAACTCGAGGAGCGCGAGCGCGAACGCGACCAGGGGATAGGCGATGAGCGGCTCCCCCGCGCTGACGTTGAACGGCAGCGCCTCGCGCGCGCTTGCCGGGATGTTGAAGCCAGGACGCATCACCCGCGAGAAGACGCGCGCCGCTTCGCGCCTGCGCTCCGGCAGCTGCGGCACGACTACCCCGACCCGCTTCGCCCCTGCCTCGAGCTTGCCGCGCGCCCAGCGCGCCGCGGCGTCCAGCTCCTCCTGCTGCGAGGCGAACGGGGCGCGGCCGGCGGACCCGGCTCTGGCTGCCGGCGCGCAGAAGCCCGCCGCGAAGCGGCGCAACAGGTCCTCGGCCTGCGGCGGCAGGATGTCGAAGGCGTAGGCGACGAGGAGCTTGGTCTTCGGCGCCATGAGCGCCAGGTCGGGGAGCGTCGCCGTGTCGACGAGACCGTCCTTGCCGAGCCGGCGCTCGTAGGCGCGCGCCCATTCGGCGAAAGCGCGGCAGTCCTCCGAGCCCTCGAACTTGGCGAGCGCGCCGGCGATGCGCCAGGCGTGCGCAAGGCGCCAGGCCTGTATCGCCTGCGCCGCGGTGCGCGGCACGTCGAGCAGCGCACCGGCCCAGGAAGAGGCGCGGATCGCCTCCTCCCACAGCGCGCGCTCCTGCGCCGCGGTGAGGAGCACCGGCAGCGCCGCGCCCGCGCCCGAGTAGAGCGCTTCCTCGTAGCAGCGCTCGGCGAACGCGGAGAACGGCAGGATGTCGGCCGTCTCCCAGACCGTGAGGCCCCCGGCGGCTTGCCGCTCGTCGAACTCGCGCGCGAGCTCGCGCGCGAGGCGCAGGTTCGGCGTGACGACCGTGATGCCGGCGGCGTGGCCTTCGGCGAGCCGCGCGAGCAGATCCTGCTTCGAGATCGCGGCCCCGGCCATGGGGCCGCAGTTTAGATCAGGGCCGCGGCACCGTGATCCGGAACTGCTCGCGCACCACTTCCTTGCCTTCCAGCAGCTCCTGCGACCTGGCGCGCTCCTCGTCGAACACGACCGCGGCGAGGCGCTCGAGGTTGGAGCGCGCCTCCTCGATCGTCTGGCCGTGCGAGTTGACTCCGGGCAGCTCCTCGACGAAGCCGACGTAGCCGTGCTGCGCCTTGAGGTACACGGCCGTGAACGCGATCACCGGCTGCTCCATCACATCGCTCTCCATGCTTTGAGTAGCTGCGAGCTTAGAGCCTGAAGATGACGCGCGGTTTACGAGCGTTTCGCTATTTCTTTGCGGCAACGCGCAAAAGCGGCCTGACGTTCTTCACGCCCTTGATCCCGCGCACCCTGGAGGTCGCGAGCGCGGCTTCCTGTTGGGTCCGGGCGACACCCATCAGCACAACGCTGCCGCCGGTGGCGCACCAGCGCATGTTGACCGAAGCGACGCCCGAGGTCGCGGTGAGGGTCGCGTTGATCTCGGCTTCGAGAGCGGTGTCGCGCGCGAGGCTCCCCACGTCGCCCAGCAGCAACTCGTTCTTCAGCGAGCGGATGCGCTTGTCGCGCCGCGCCAGCTCCTCGACGCGCTTCCTGACCGGGTCGGACTTCACGGCGCCGGCCAGCACGACGTGCTGCTGGAAAACGAGCGCAGTGACGCCCTTCCACTCCGCGCCCTTGTCATCGAGCAGGCGCTTGCTGATCCCGGCGCCGATCTCGGCGTCGTTTGCGACCTCGCTCTTCGAGCGCACGTCCATCGCCGTGGTGACGGCACGGCCGACGATGCTCAAGGGGTTGATCTGCGCCGCCGCGCCGCCCGCGGCGAGGGCGAGCGCAGCGCCGAGAGTCCAGGCGGCGCCCCGGGTCAGCGCTCGAGCAGGTGCTCTTTTTCCTTGACCTTTGCCCATTCGTCGGCGTCCGGCGGCGCGGCCTTGCGCTCGATGATCGGCTTCCACTCGAGCGCCAGTTCCCGGTTGCGCTCGATCCAGTGGCGCTGCCCGTCGGGAACGTCGTCCTCGGCGAAGATCGCCTCGACCGGGCACTCGGGGACGCACAGGGTGCAGTCGATGCATTCGTCGGGGTCGATCACCAGCATGTTGGGCCCCTCCCGGAAGCAATCCACGGGGCACACGTCCACGCAATCGGTGTACTTGCACTTGATGCAGGCCTGGGTGACGACGTATGGCATCGTGTCCAACAAGGTTTTGCGAATCAACACTTTAGCACGGCGACTTGGGTTCCGGGGTCGGCGGCCCCATAATTGGGCCACCCCCCGCAGCACCTCCCGAGGAGCCATGGCAAGTCCCCAGATTCAGCACATCACCGACGCGAGCTTTGAGCCCGAAGTCTTGAAGTCCGACATTCCCGTCCTGGTCGACTACTGGGCCGAATGGTGCGGCCCCTGCAAGTCGATCGCCCCGATCCTGGAGGACGTGGCGAAGGAGTACGACGGGCGCCTGAAGATCGCCAAGATCAACGTCGACGAGAACCAGGCCGTGCCCGCCAAGTTCGGCATCCGGGGGATCCCGACCCTGATGCTGTTCAAGAACGGCAACGTCGAGGCGACCCGCGTCGGCGCGCTCACCAAGTCCCAGCTGACCGCGTTTCTTGACAGCAATATCTAAACCCACTACGCTCTGACGCACTCCGCGCCGCCCAGTTCTGGCCTCTGACCGGCGCGGCAACTAATCCCGGCGCCGGCTTCCGGCGCGTCTCCAGATCGCAGCAGCGCCCGCGCCGGGTTTCGCTCGAAACCCTTTTTTCATTGCAGTGACCGACAGGCCGCAACACCTATGCATCTCTCCGAACTGAAAACCCTCCACGTCTCCGAGCTGCTCGAGAAGGCGACCACCAACGGCGTCGACGGCGCGAACCGCATGCGCAAGCAGGACCTCATCTTCGCGCTGCTCAAGAACCAGGCGAAGAAGGGGGAATCGATCTACGGCGACGGCACGCTCGAGGTGCTGCCCGACGGCTTCGGCTTCCTGCGCTCGCCCGACACCTCGTACCTCGCAAGCACCGACGACATCTACGTCAGTCCCTCGCAGATCCGGCGCTTCAACCTGCACACCGGCGACTCGATCGAGGGCGAGATCCGCACGCCCAAGGACGGCGAGCGCTACTTCGCGCTGGTCAAGGTGGACAAGGTCAACGGCGAGGTGCCCGAGGCTGCGAAGCACAAGATCCTGTTCGAGAACCTCACCCCGCTCCACCCGGACAAGATGTTCAAGCTGGAGCGGGAGATCAAGGCCGAGGAGAACACCACCGGCCGCATCATCGACATCATCGCGCCGGTCGGCAAGGGCCAGCGCGGCCTGATCGTCTCTCCGCCCAAGGCCGGCAAGACCGTAATGCTGCAGCACATCGCCCACGCCATCATTGCCAACCACCCCGAGGTGATCCTGATCGTGCTGCTGATCGACGAGCGGCCCGAGGAAGTGACCGAGATGTCGCGCTCGGTAAGGGGCGAAGTGGTCGCCTCCACCTTCGACGAGCCGGCTTCGCGCCACGTCCAGGTCGCCGAGATGGTGATCGAGAAGGCGAAGCGCCTGGTCGAACACAAGAAGGACGTCGTGATCCTGCTCGATTCGATCACGCGCCTGGCGCGCGCCTACAACACCGTGCAGCCGGCCTCGGGCAAGGTGCTCACGGGCGGGGTCGACGCCAACGCGCTGCAGAAGCCCAAGCGCTTCTTCGGCGCGGCGCGCCACATCGAGGAAGGGGGCTCGCTCACGATCATCGCCACCGCGCTGATCGACACCGGCAGCCGGATGGACGACGTGATCTACGAGGAGTTCAAGGGCACCGGCAACCTCGAGATCCACCTCGACCGGCGCATGCACGAGAAGCGCATCTACCCGGCGATCAACGTCAACCGCTCCGGCACGCGCCGCGAGGAGCTGCTGCTCGCCAAGGAGGTGCTGCAGAAGATCTGGGTGCTCCGCAAGCTCCTCTACCCGATGGACGAGCTGGAGGCGGCCGAGTTCCTCATCGACAAGGTCAAGGCCACCAGGTCGAACGCCGAGTTCTTCGACAGCATGCGGCGAGGTTAGCCGCATGCGGCTGTCCCCGCAGGCCTCAGGCGGGGACCCAAGCGCCTTTCTTGGCTTATAATGCGCGCCTTTTCCGGCAGCCGGCGATCATGAAACAAGGGATCCATCCGAACTACCAGCCGGTGATCTTCCTCGATACCGCGTCCAACCACGCGTTCCTGTCGCGCTCGGCGATCGACACCAAGGGCCGCGAGACGATGAAGTGGAGCGACGGCAGGGAGTACCCGGTGGTGAAGGTCGAGGTGTCCTCGGAGTCGCACTCCTTCTACACCGGCAAGCAGAAGATCATGGACACCGCCGGCCGGGTCGAGAAGTTCAAGCGCCGCTACACGAGGAAGAAGACGGCCTGAGCCGTCGCGTCCGCTTGCAGCAGGGGCAGCCGGTGCTGCCCCTTTTTGTTTCACAATAGCCCATGCTTCCCAGGCTCGCGCTGCCGCCTTCGCGCACGGTGCTCGCGCTGGTCGCGATCGCCTTCGTCGCGCCGGGCCTGCTCGGCCACGACCCCTGGAAGGCGTTCGACGCCACCACCATCGAGGCGGCGCGCCAGATGCATCTCTCGGGCGACTGGCTGGTGCCGCGCATCGCCGGCGAGCCCTGGCTCGAGGACCCGCCTTTCTACTACTGGGCGGCGCTCGCCTGCGGCGTGGCGTTCGGCTGGCTGCTGCAGTTCCACGACGCGGCCAGGCTGGCGAGCGGTCTGTTCATGCTGGCCGCCCTCTGGTTCGTGTATCTCGCCGCGCACCATGCCGCGCCGTCCGGGGAGGCGCGCGAGGAGCGACGCGCGGCGGGCGCGACCGCGGCGCTGCTGCTCGCCGGCTCGCTCGGCCTCATCGTGCATGCGCACGAGGCGGTGCCGGACCTGGCGACGCTCGCTGCCGCGAGCGCCGCGTTCGCCTTCTACTCCCGCGCCGAGGCGAGGCCGCTGCGGTCGGGAATCGCTTTCGGCGCCGCGCTCGGCGTCGCCTTCCTGTCGACGGGTTTCGTGGCGCCGGCGGTGCTGCTCGCTGCGGCCATCGGTGCCACGCCGCTGTCGCGCGAAGCGCGGCCTTTTGCCTTCCTCGCGCCGGCCGCGGGCGTCGCGTTGCTGGTCGGCGCGAGCTGGCCGCTGCTGCTGGCGTGGCGCGCGCCCGAGACGGCCGCGACCTGGTGGGCGATCGCCAGCCAGGGACGCGGCGACTTCATCGGGAACCTGCGCTATTTCGTCGTCACCGCGAGCTGGTTCACATGGCCGGCGTGGCCGCTCGCGGCCTGGGCGCTATGGTCCTTGCGCCGCAAGTGGCGCACTCCCCGGCTGTTCCTGCCGCTCGCAAGCGCGCTCCTCGGGCTCGCCGCGATCGCGCTGGCTGGACCGGCGCAGGACATCAACGCCATGGTGCTGCTTGCGCCGCTCGCCCTGCTGGGCGCTCAGGGAGTACCGCCCCTGCGCCGCGGCGCGGCCAACGCGCTCGACTGGTTCGGGGTTACCGCGTTCGCTTTCTTCGGCGGCCTGGTATGGCTCGGTTACGTGGCGCTGATGACCGGCTGGCCGCCGCGCATCGCCAGGAACTTCGCCAAGTCGGCGCCCGGGTTCGCGCCGCAGTTCGAGCTGCTGCCGTTTGCGGTGGCGCTCGTCCTCACGCTTGCGTGGCTCTACGTCGCCTTCTTCACCGCGCCCTCGGCGATGCGCGGCGTGCTGCGCTGGACCGCAGGCGTGGCGCTGCTCTGGGGCACCTTCGCGACGCTGTGGCTGCCATGGGCCGACTACCAGAAGAGCTACCGGTCGGTGGCCCTGCAACTCAGGCTGCCCGTCCCCGCCGGCGCGGGCTGCATCGCCGGCATCGGGCTTGGCGCGCCGCAGCGCGCCGCCCTCAGCTACCATGCTTCCATCCGCACGCAGGCGTTCAACCCCGCCAGGCCGGATGCCTGTCGCCTGATCCTGGTGCAGGGCTCGCCCGCCCACGAGCGCGACGCGCCCGGATCGGCCTGGAGGAAGCTCGCCGACGTCGGCCGGCCCAACGACAAGGCAGAACGCTTCCGCCTCTACCAGCGCGTGCCGTGAACACCACGCCCCCGGACCGGTGCCCCGCGTGGGCGCAGCTCCAGGCGCGAGCAGACGGCGCGCTGCGCACGTCGCTCGTCGAGCGGTTCGGCGGCGACCCGGAGCGCGCCGCCGGATTCGCGGTCGAGGCGCCCGGGCTGCGGCTCGATTACTCGCGCCAGCGGCTCGACGCGCAGACGCTCGGGCTTCTCGTGCAGCTCGCCGAGGAGCGCGGCTTCGCCGAATGGCGCGCCGCGCTCCTTGCCGGCCAGTCCGTCAACTCGACCGAGGAGCGCGCCGCCTGGCACACGGCGCTGCGCGCGGGCGAGGACGCCCCTGCCGAGGTCAAGGCCGCGCTCGCGCGCATGGACGAGCTCGCGCAGGGCGCGTCGCGGTTCGAGCGCATCGTCAGCCTCGGCGCCGGCGGCTCGGACTTCGGTCCGCGCCTCCTGTGCGACGCGCTGTGCGGCGCCTCCCAGGGCGGGGTGCGGTTTGTCGCCAGCAGCGATCCGCTCGCGCTCGCGCGTGCGCTCGAAGGAGCGGAGCCCGACCGCACCCTCGTGGTCGCGGTCTCGAAAAGCTTCACGACGCCGGAAACGCTGGCGAACGCGCAGGCCGCCAGGGACTGGCTCGGCGGGCGCCCGCATCTGTACGCCGTGACCGCGAACGCCGAAGCGGCGCGCGCGCTCGGCGCAAGCGAGGTCCTGCCGATGTGGGACTGGGTGGGCGGGCGCTATTCGGTCTGGTCGGCCGCCGGGTTCGCGGCGCTTTGCGCGATCGGGGCGACGCGCTTTCGCGCATTCCTCGACGGCGCACGCGACATGGACCGGCATTTCGCGGCGGCGCCGCTCGAGCGCAACCTGCCGGTGTTGCTGGCGCTGATCGGCGTCTGGAACGTGAACTTCCTCGGCGCACGCTCGCTTGCCGTGCTGCCATACGCGCACGCGCTGCGGCTTCTGCCCGCGTACCTGCAGCAGCTCGAGATGGAATCGAACGGCAAACGGGTCGACCGCGAGGGGCGGGAGATCGGCTACGCGACCGCACCGGTGGTCTGGGGCGTCGAAGGCCCGCCCTGCCAGCACTCCTTCCACCAGCTGCTGCACCAGGGCACGCAGGTCGTGCCGGTGGATTTCATCGTCGCCGGCGTGAGCGCCGAGCTGGATGCCAACGCAGAGGCGCAGGCCGATGCGCTCGCATGCGGCACCACCGACCCTGCGCTGCCCGCGCACCGCAGGCACCCGGGCAACCGTCCGTCGAGCGTCCTGCGCCTGGAGAAGCTCGATGCGCGCAACCTCGGGCGTGTGATCGCGGCCTGGGAGCACAAGGTGTTCGCGCAGGGGGTAATCTGGAACGTGAACAGCTTCGACCAGTGGGGCGTCGAGCTCGGCAAGCAGCTCGCGCGCGCGATTCTCGAGAGGAGGCAATAGCCGTGGACCAGGAAACCTTCAACCTCAGCATCCGCAAGTTCCTGAAGATGGTCGGCGTCAGCTCGCAGCGCGAGATCGAGCAGGCAGTGTCGCGCGCGATGCAGGGAGGCAAGCTCAAGGGCAGCGAGACGCTGCAGGCGCGGGTCACACTGGAGATCTCCTCGCTCGGGCTCAAGGTCCCATTCGACGGCGAGATCAAGCTACAATGAAGGCATGAACAAGGCGCGCGAGTTCGACCCGTCGGTGGTAGGGGAGTTACGCGCGCTGCTCGGCGAGCGCGTCAGCACCTCCGCCGCGGTGCGCGAGCACCACGGCAAGGACGAGTCGTGCCTGCCCTACGCCCCGCCCGACGCGGTGGTGTTCCCGCGCTCGACCGAGGAAGTGCGCGATATCGTCCATATCTGCCGCAGGCACCGCGTGCCGATGATCCCGTACGGGGTCGGCACCTCTCTCGAAGGCCACGTGCTCGCGGTGAACGGCGGGGTCTCGATCGACCTCTCGCAGATGAACCAGGTGCTGGCGGTGCACGAGGCCGACCTCGATGCGGTGGTCGAGGCCGGCGTCACCCGCAAGCAGCTGAACGAGCACATCAAGCACACGGGGCTGTTCTTCCCCATCGACCCGGGTGCCGACGCCACGCTCGGCGGCATGGCGGCGACGCGCGCTTCGGGCACCAACGCGGTGCGCTACGGCACGATGCGCGAGAACGTGCTCTCACTCAAAGTGGTGCTCGCCGACGGCCGCGTCATCCAGACGGCCCGCCGCTCGAAGAAATCCTCGGCCGGCTACGACCTGACGCGCCTTTTCGTGGGATCGGAGGGCACGCTCGGCATCATCACCGAGGTCACGGTGAAGCTGCATCCGATGCAGGCGGCGATGTCGGCAGCGGTGTGCGCCTTCCCGACGATCGAGGGCGCGGCGAACACCGTGATCCAGACGCTGCAGCACGGCATCCCGGTTGCGCGCAGCGAGCTCCTTTGCGCCACCACCATGGCCGCGCTCAACCGCTACGCCAAGATGAGCTACCGCGAGTCGCCCACGCTGCTGCTCGAGTTTCATGGCAGCGAGGCGAGCGTGATCGAGCAGGCGCAGACGGTGCAGGAGATCGCCAAGGAGAACGGCGGCCTCGACTTCCAGTGGGCCACCCGGCCCGAGGCGCGCTCCAAGCTCTGGGAGGCGCGGCACCACGCCTACTTCGCCTGTCTGCAGCTCAAGCCCGGCGCGCGCGCCCTCTCGACCGACGTCTGCGTGCCGATCTCGCGCCTGGCCGAGTGCATCGTCGAGACCGCCAAGGACATCGAGAAAGCTTCGATGCCGATCCCGCTGTTCGGCCACGTCGGCGACGGCAACTTCCACTGCGTGATCCTCGTGCACCCGGACAATCGCGCCGACGTCGAGGAAGCGCAGGCGTTCAACATGCGCGTCGTGCGGCGCGCGCTCGCGATGGAGGGCACCTGCACCGGCGAGCACGGCGTCGGCATCGGCAAGCAGTCTTACCTCGTCGAGGAGCTGGGCGAGGCGGTCGATCTGATGCGGGATCTCAAGCGCGCCTTCGACCCGGAGAACCTGCTCAATCCCGGCAAGATCGTGTCCCTGCAGTAGGCAGGATTGAGGGGGGCATGGGCGCGGAAGCGAGGCTGAAGAAGCTCGGCATCGAGCTGCCGCCAGCGAGCGCGCCGGTAGCGAACTACGTAAACGCCGTGCGCACCGGCAATCTGCTCTTTCTTGCCGGCAAGGGACCGGCGGCGGTGGACGGCAAGCGCCCATCGGGCAGGGTCGGGCGCGATTTCACCGCCGAGCAGGCTTACCAGCACGCGCGCTCGACCGGGCTGGAGTTGCTTGCGGCGATCCGGGCGGAGCTCGGCAGCCTCGACCGCGTGAAGCGCGTCGTCAAGCTCCTCGGCATGGTGAACGCGGTGCCCGAATTCACCGACCAGCCCAGGGTCATCAACGGCTGCTCGGACCTCTTCGTAGAGGTCTTCGGCGACGCCGGACGCCATGCGCGCTCGGCGGTCGGCATGGGGTCGCTGCCGCTCGGCATCCCGGTCGAGATCGAGTGCATCGTCGAGGTCGGACCGGCCCCGGCGCGGAGGAAGGCGGCGAACAGGAAGCGCTAGTGAATCCCCGCCTCCGCGGGGATGACGGGGCCATGCCCGGTCAGATGGTCATCGCGACGCTGCGGTAGTACTTCAGCTCTTCGATGGACTCGCGGATATCGGCGAGCGCCTCGTGCCTGCTTTCCTTGGCGAGCCCCTTCATCGCCTCGGGCTTCCAGCGCCGCACCAGCTCCTTGAGCGTCGAGACATCGAGGTTCCGGTAGAGGAAGAACGACTCGAGGCGCGGCATCCAGCGCGCAAGGAACCTGCGGTCCTGGCAGATCGAGTTGCCGCACATGGGCGAGGCGCCAGCGGGCACGTGCGCGGCGAGGAATTCGAGCGCCTGGCGCTCGGCCGCCGCCTCGTCGAGCGTCGAGGCACGCACTTTCTCCACCAGCCCCGACTTGCGGTGCACGCTGCGGTTCCACGAATCCATCGCTTCGAGCACCTCGTCCGGCTGATGCACGACCAGCACCGGGCCTTCGGCGACGAGCCGGAGCTCCGAATCGGTGACCAGCAGCGCGATCTCGAGGATGCGGTCCGAGTCGGGCACCAAGCCGGTCATCTCCATGTCCAACCAGACGAGGTTGTTCGGGTCCGCGGCCATGCATTATTCTCTCACGCAGCGATGAACGCCTTTAGCTGGATCTTCCTCGCCGCGCTCGCTGCCGCGAGCGCGACGCGCATCTGGCTCGCCTCTCGTCAGGCGCGTCACGTGCACGCGCATCGCAGCGCGGTGCCCGCCTCCTTCGCCGAAGCGATCCCGCTTGCCGCGCACCAGAAAGCGGCCGACTACACCATCGCCAAGGTGCGGCTCGGCATCGTGGATCTCCTCGTCGGCGCGGCGATGCTCCTCGTGCTGACGCTCGGCGGCCTGATCGAGTGGATCGCGCAGGCCTGGGCGCAGGTCGCAGCGCGCGGCGGAATCGCGCACGGCGTCGCGCTGATCGTCACGGTCGTGGTGCTGCTGGCGGTTCTGGAGCTGCCCTTCGCCGCCTGGCGCACCTTCGTCATCGAAGCGCGCTTCGGCTTCAACCGCATGACGCCGGCGCTGTTCCTGGCCGATCTGGCGCGCAACGCCGCGCTCTCGGCCGTGCTCGGCGTGCCGCTGCTCGTGCTCGTGCTCTGGCTCATGGCGCACGCCGGCGCGGCCTGGTGGGCCTGGGTCTGGCTCGCCTGGGCGGCGTTCAACCTCGCGATCCTGCTGGTCTACCCGACGTTCATCGCGCCGCTGTTCAACAAGTTCAGCCCGCTCGAGGATCCTGCGCTCGCCGCGCGCATCGAGGCGCTGCTCGCGCGCTGCGGCTTCCGCTCGAGCGGCCTCTACGTCATGGACGGCTCGCGGCGCTCGAGCCACGGCAATGCCTACTTCACGGGCTTCGGCGCTGCGAAGCGCATCGTGCTCTTCGACACCCTGCTCGCGCGGCTCGCCCCGGCCGAGGTCGAGGCGGTGCTCGCCCACGAGGTGGGTCACTACAAGCGCCACCATGTCTGGAAGCGCGTGCTGGTGACGTTCGCCGCCTCGTTCGCGTTGCTCTGGGTGCTGGGCCAGCTCGTGGTGCAGCCCTGGTTCTACTCCGGCCTCAATGTCGCCACGCAGGGCGACGCGGTGGCGTTGCTGCTGTTCGTCCTCGTGGTGCCCGTGTTCACGTTCTTGCTGCAGCCCCTGACCAGCCTGTACTCGAGGCGTCACGAATTCGAGGCCGACGCCTATGCGGCCTCGCATGCGAGCGCCGCCGAGCTGGTGAAAGCGCTCGTCAAGCTCTACCACGACAACGCCGCGACGCTCACCCCGGACCCGCTGCACTCCGCGTTCTATGATTCCCACCCGCCCGCCGCGACGCGCATCGCGCGCCTCGCGGCGAGGGTCTAGGAGACCATCGATGGAAGCGCTCGAGAAGAGGAAGTGCAAGCCCTGCGAGGGCGGCGTCGCCCCTTACACCGCGCAGCAGTCGGCCGAGTTGATGAAGTCGCTCAAGGGCTGGACCCTGGAGGGCGGCAGGCTCGTCAAGGTGTATCCGTTCCGCAACTACTACGAAACGATGGCGTTCGTGAACGCGCTCGCCTGGATCTCGCACCGCGAGGACCACCATCCCGATCTGTCGGTCGGCTACAACAAGTGCCGGGTCGAGTACATGACGCACGCGATCGGCGGGCTCTCGGAAAACGACTTCATCTGCGCGGCGAAATGCGACGCGCTGCTGCAGCTTTGACAACACGTTGAAGCGCGTCTACAGCTCTTTCGACCGGATCGCCGTGCACCATGCGCGCAACCTGCTCGCCGCGGAGGGCATCGAGGCGGTGGTGCGGAACGAGCTGCTGTCCTCGGCCATGGGCGAGCTGCCGCCGGCGGAATGCCAGGCCGAGCTGTGGGTTCTCGAGGACGCGGACGCGCCGCGCGCGGAGAAGATCCTGCGCCACGGGACGGCGGCGACGCGCAGCGGCCCTCCATGGCGTTGCGACGCGTGCGGCGAGGTCTCGGAGCCGCAGTTCACCCAGTGCTGGCGCTGCGGCGCGACCCGGGGCTAGAACACGCGCGCCAGGCTGATCAAGCCGAACAGGAACACCCAGACCACCAGCGCGCGCCACAGCAGCCCCACCGCGCTGTCGAGGAACGGCCCGTCGGCCGGCTCGCCGACGCCGAGCTCGGCGCGCGGCTGCAGGCCGTCCACCTCGCCGAGCGGCATGCCGAGCTTCACACCCATCGCGCCGGCGCCCGCGGCGAGCACGATTCCCAGGTTGGCGTCGGCCCAGGCCGCTGCCTGCGTGCGCCAGCAATAGATCGCGTCCTCGAAGTCGCCGACCACCGCGAACGAGATCGCGGTCAACCGGACCGCCGGCCACTCCAGGACGAACAGCGCACGCTCCGCGAAGCCGCCGAAGGCGCCCAGCCCGCCCCAGCGGCGCTGCAGGAATGCCGCCATCCGGTACAGGATCGCCCCGGCCGGGCCGGGTAGCAGCACGAACCAGAACAGCACGCCGAACACGTGCCGGTGCGACGCGACGATCGCCTCCTCGAGCGCGAGCCGGATCACCTCCTCGCGGCTGCGGTGCAGCGCCGACTCGCCACGCCAGGCGCCGAGCTCCTCGCGCGCGCGATCGACGTCGCCCGCCTTGACCGCGGCCTGAATCGCGGTGAAGCGGTGGCTGAACTGGCGGAAGCCGAGCGTGAGGTAGAGCGCGGCAACATTGACCAGCAAGCCGGCGAGCGGGTTGAGCCACGCGGCGAGGGCGTACAGCGCGATCGCGGCGGCCACCGCCGGCAGCACCGCGACCAGCCACGCGATCGTGCCGTGGCGCGCTTCTCCAGCATTGAACGAGCGCTCGAGCCAGTCAGCCCATGCCGCCAGCGCCGAAAAGTAGGCCTTGCGGTCGCCGAGCGGGCGCCACTGCTCCAGCAAAAGCGCGGCGATGATCGCGATTACGCCCATGGCGCGAAGCCCGCGGTGAGCGGCGAAGATAGCACAGCCCCGCGCTACAATCCGCGCCGTCCATGAAGGTCTCGGCTCCCTTCGGCTACGACGAGATCGTGCCGCTGCAGAAGGGCCACAGGGTGCTCATGCCTGCGGGAACGACGCCCGCGTTCTGCCGCGGCGTCAACGCGCTCGCGGTGTCGCACGCGGAGTTCCCGGTCGCGGCGCGCGACTATCCGATCGTGTTCGCCAGCCTCGACCGCGGCGCGAGCTTCGCGCCGGTGATCGTGCTGGGCCTGGCGCAGGGCTCCAACCTGTTCATCGGCGCCGACGGCGAGTGGGATTCCGGCGTCTATCTCCCGGCGTTCGTGCGCCGCTATCCGTTCTGCATCTCCAAGCTCTACGTCGACGGCAAGCCGCGCAGCGAACGCGCGGTGTGCGTCGCAAAGGCGTACCTGGATGCCGGTGGCGTGGCGCTGTTCGACGCGCAGGGCCGCGGCAGCGCGCGCTGGCGCGCGGTCGAGCGCCTGCTCGCGGACTACGAGGCGGACCTCGACCGCACGGCGCACATGTGCGCGGCGTTCGCCCGCCTCGGGATCCTCGCGCCGTTCCGCATGGACGTGGTCGAGGACAATCGCGCGGCGATCAGCCTCGCCGGCATGTTTCGCGTGGACGAGGCGAAGCTCGCCGACCTGCGGCCGGCGAGCCACAAGGTGCTGGTGGCAAAGGGCATGATGGGCGCGATCTACGCCCACCTGCACTCGCTGCACAACTTCTCGCGGCTCTACGAGCGCGCGAAGGCAGCGCGCTCGCGCGCCAACGTCTATCGCAAGGGCTAGGTCGCGGCCTGCGCGTCGAGACGCCGCCGCGCGGTGTCAGCGCAGGCCCTGCGCGAGATAGCGATACAGGTTCACCAGCATCCCCGCGGTCGCGCCCCAGATCGTGTGCTCCTGGTAGGTCATGACAAAGAACCAGCGCGTCTCGCCCCGCCATTGGCGCGACTGGCGCTGGTGATTCGCGGGATCGAGCAGGAAGGACATCGGCACCTCGAACACGCGCTCGACCTCGTGCCGGTCGCGACGCAGCTCGAACGGCGGGGACACGACGCCGACCACCGGCGTGACGCGAAAGCCCGTGCCGGTGCGGTACTCGGGCAGCCGCCCCAGCAGCTCGACATGCCGCGGGTGCAGCCCGATCTCCTCCTGCGTCTCGCGCAGCGCGGTCGCCTCGGGGCTCGCGTCGCGCGCCTCGCAGCGCCCGCCCGGGAAGCTCACCTGCCCCGAGTGGTCCTTGAGATGGGCGGTGCGTTCGGTGAGGAGCACGGTCAGCTCGGCGCTGCGCGCGACGATCGGCACGAGCACCGAGGCCGGGGTGAGCGCCGCGCGCTGCGGGCGCGCTCCCTGGTCGCCGTAGACCGACTCGGGCGAGGGTGCGGCGCTCGCGAAGTGGCGCCGCAGCCACTCGAGGTCGAGCTCGAACCGGCCGTCGTGAATCAGCGTCGCCCGCACGCGGAATACCGGTCGCCGTGCCGGTGTTTGCGCCACGGGTAGCGTGTTACGCTGATCCCGGCAACCGCCCCAAACCTCGAGGAGGAAACTCGCATGAAACGCACCGCCCTGTTCCTCGCCATGGCTTTCGCCAGCTCGACCGCCCTGGCGTTCGGCTGCCCCAAGGAAATGAAAGCCATCGATGAGGCGCTGCCCAAGGCGAAGCTTTCGGCGGCACAGATGGAGGAAGTGAAGACGCTGCGCGCCGAGGGTGAGAAGCTGCACAAGGAAGCGAAGCACAAGGAGTCCATGGAGACTCTGGGCAAGGCGAAGAAGACTCTCGGCATCTGACTGCGGCAGCCCTCAAGCAGAAAACGCCGCCCGCGGGCGGCGTTTTCTTTTGCCGGCGGCCGGGGCCACGCTACGGCAGCAGGATGACCGAGCCGGTCGTCTTGCGCCCTTCCAGGTCGCGGTGGCACTGCTGCGCCTCCGCAAGCTTGTAGCGCGCCGTGATCTCGATCTTCACCTTGCCGGACTTCACCACCTCGAACAGCGACCTGGAGGTCGCCTCGAGATCCTCGCGCGAGGCGGTGTAGGTGAACAGCGTCGGCCGCGTCAGGTAGAGCGAGCCCTTCTGCGACAGGATCCCCGGGTTGAACGGCGGTACCGCACCCGAAGCGTTGCCGAAGGACACCATCATGCCGAGCGGCCGCAGGCAGTCGAGCGAGCCCTCCCAAGTGCTCTTGCCGACCGCGTCGTACACCACCGGCACCCCCTTGCCGCCGGTAAGCGCCTTCACCTTCTCGACGAAATTCTCCTTCGAGTAGTTGATGACGTGGTCGGCGCCGTGCGCCTTGGCGAGTTTCGCCTTCTCGTCCGAGCCCACCGTGCCGATGACCGTTGCGCCGAGCGCCTTCAGCCACTGGCACGCGATCAGCCCGACGCCGCCCGCCGCGGCGTGCCACAGCACCGTGTCGCCCTTCTTCACCGGGTACGTGCGGTGGATGAGGTATTGCACGGTCATACCCTTGAGCATCATCGAGGCGGCTTGCTCGTCCGAGATGCCCTCGGGGATCTTGACCAGGCGCTCCGCGGGAACGAGCCGCTTCTCGCTGTAGGCACCGATCTGCCCGGTATAGGCGACGCGGTCGCCCTTCTTTACGGCAGTCACGCCCGGGCCGACCGCCTCGACCACGCCGGCGCCCTCGTTGCCGGTGCCGGAAGGCAGCGGCACGGGGTACAGGCCGGAGCGCTGGTAGGTGTCGATGAAATTAACTCCGACCGCGGTGTGCCGCACCAGCGCCTGACCCTGGCCCGGCTCGGGCACCGCGACCTCGTCCAGCTGCAGAACTTCCGGTCCGCCCGTCTTGTGAAACCTGACCGCCTTCGCCATCGCCGTCTCCTCAATGGAACAACGTAAGCACGCCGGTGTAGCCGTACAACCGGTCGTGCGAGATCTCGCCGTTGCAGAAGAACCCCACCAGCGGCACCTCGCCCAGGCCGCGCCGCACGATGCCGAGCTCCGCGCCGCGCTCGCCGAACATGTGCTCGCCGCGCCCCACGCACGAGTAATAGAGCGCGCCGCGCGCCGGGGCTGCGCACTCCTCGCGCAGCTCGGCCAGGATGCGCAGCAGGTCCTGGCGCGCGCTCTGCGCATCGCGCTTGCAGAACAGCAGCTCCGCCCCGGCCTCGACGCGGTCGCCGATCGCGATCAGCTTGCTCCCCGGGTCGATGCCGACGAGGTTGCGCACCAGGTAGTCGCCGCGGTCGGAGCCCGCCACGGGCAGCCCGACATGCATGAACTGCGCGGCGCGGCGCAGGTCTCCTGCGAGCTCCGCGCCGAGCGCGTCCCTGAACACGTCGAGCGCCGGCCGGTCGTCGAGCGTGGCGATGACGTTATCCTCGCAAGCCGTGATCCGGTGCCGGCCGGGAAGCGGCGCGCAGCCCTGCGTGAGCCGCGTGCTGACGCCGACCGATTCAGCGAGCACGGCGCCCGAGAGCCCGCCCGAGAGCACGTCGTTCGCCACCTGGACCGTGCGCGCGCGCGAGCTGGAAATGCCGCCCACCAGGAACCCGCTCGCCACTTTCGTCGACATGTCGGCGACGAGCTCGGCGACGTCCGGGGTGCGCGGATCGGCGTGGATCACGCCGAAATGCGCGCCGAAGCGCTGCGTGCCGCGCGCCGGGCCGGCGCGGCCGGAGAAGATGCGGTAGCGATCGCCCGGCAGCTCGGCGACCATGGCCGAGATCGCGGGCTCGTCCAGGTACTCGGTGCCAGTCGCCAGGACGCCGATGCCGACGGTGCCGACCCAGTCGGCGACCTGTGTCTGCTCGCGCAGCGCCGCGACGATCCGCTCGGCGTAGGGCACCAGCGTGTCGGTGAAATAGACGAAGCCGAGGCCGGCGCCGACGCGGCCCAGCTGCCCGGCGCAATCGTCCACGCATTCGCGCCAGGTGGCGCCGCGCGCATGCGCCGAGCGGAAAGCGCTCACGGCTTCTTCTTGTCGTCGCCGCGCGGCGGCTCCTGCAGCGCCGCCCACGGCCAGAGCGGAGAGCCGAGCCGCGCCTGCGGCGCGCCAGGCGTCTTGCCCGGCTCGGTCGCCGCTTTCATCGCCGCGAGCGCTGCGCGCTGCACCTCGAGCCCCTGCACCGCCATGCGCAGCATGCTGAGGTTGAGCGCCAGCCAGTTCTCCACTGCTTTCAGCTCGGCGATCCGCTTCTCGACCTCTTGCGGGTCGAGCGTCGGTATCGTCAGGCCGGGCAGCGGCAGCCCGAGCGGCCCCCAGAGACGGCGGAACATCTCGAACGGGTCCTGCGGCGGATTCGGATTTGCCATCGGCTACTCCCGGGCCCCGGCGAAGAAGGCGCGCACCTCCTGCTCGCGGGAAGCGGTGTCCTGGTACCCCAGATCGATGAGCGCGCGGCAGAACGGTTCCTCGAACAGCAGGTAGCTCGCGAGGTTCGATCCCGAGCGGTTGAGCGCTCCGGTCGGGCGCAGGATGAAGCGCACGCTTCTCGGCAGCTCGTGCACGAAGCGCGCCGCGATCCGCTCGATCGGCTGCGAAGGCGCGATCGACAGCACCTGCACCGGCCGCAGCGGCAACTTCGACTCGGCCATCCTCTCCGGCGAGATGAGCCTGAGCGTGCGGTTGATGCGCTCGAGCCGCTCGAGGTCCACCGACAGGCCGTCGAGGAAGATCGAGTTGAGCGCATGGCCCGCGATCTGCGCGAGCGACGGATAGACGTTGGAGCGGGCGCGCGCCGGGTCGGCGGACTGGCGGCCGGTGCCGACCACGAGCACGCGGTCCGCGCCCAGGTGCAGCGCCGGGCTGACCGGAGCGATCTGGCGCACCGAGCCGTCGCCGAAATACTCGCGGTGCACCTTGACCGCGGGAAAGATGAACGGCAGCGCGCTCGACGCCAGCAGGTACTCGAGCTTGAGCGTCACCGCGGCGCCGATGCGCTGGTTGCGTTCCCAGCCCTCGAGCCCCGACCCGCCCTGGAAGAAGGACACGCTCTGCCCGGTGGTGTAGCCCGACGCGGTCACGCACACCGCGTACAGGGCGCCGCCGTCGATATGGTCCTGGATGCGCTCGAATGACAGGTTCCTCTGCAGCATCTCGTGCAGCGGCGCGTTGTCGAGCAGCGAGATCGGGTTGTGGCGCGAGATCAGCATCATGGCGCCGAGCCAGCGCGCGCCGCTGCGCACGATGCTCGCCACGTCAGTGCGGTAGACGTGGTGGCAGTGCATGTTCTCCCACACCTCGAGCAGGTTGGCGACCGCGCGCGTGTAGTTGTCCGCGAACACCGCCAGGGTGGTGGCATTGATCGCGCCCGCCGAGGTGCCGCACAGGATCGGGAACGGGTTCTTCACCGGGTTGCCGAGGATGTCGCGCACCGCCTTCACCACGCCGACCTGGTAGGCGGCGCGCGCCCCGCCGCCCGTCAGCACCAGGCCCGCGCGCGGCTTTGCGTTCGCCAGCGGGAACGGGGCGACGTTGCTCGCGGCCGCTTCGCTCGACATGCCGGGGTCCTCGTGCATGCTCAGAACAGCGCGCTCTGTTCCTGGCTGCGCGGGGCGTTGACGTCCATGACCGCGAGCGCGGTCATGTTGACGATGCGGCGCACGGTCGCGGACGGCGTCAGGATATGCGCCGCGCGCGCCGTGCCGAGCAGGATCGGCCCGATCGTGACGTTGTCGCTCGAGGCGACCTTGAGCAGGTTGAACGAGATGTTCGCGGCGTCCAGCGTCGGCATGACCAGCAGGTTCGCCTCGCCGTGCAGCCGCGAGCTGGGAAATACCTTGTTCCGGATTTCGTTCGAGAGCGCCGCGTCGCCGTGCATCTCGCCCTCCGCCTCGAGCTCGGGGGCCTTCTCGGCGAGGATCTCGAGCGCGCGCCGCATCTTGACAGCGGACGGCAGGTCCGCCGAGCCGAAGCTCGAGGCCGAGAGCAGCGCCACCTTGGGCACGATGCCGAAACGCCGCACCGCTTCGGCTGCAAGGACCGTCATCTCGGCGATGTGCTCGGCGTCCGGATCCGGCGTGACATAGGTGTCGCAGATGAACACGGTGCGGCCGGACAGCAGCAGCGCGTTCATCGCCGCATAGTGCTTCACGCCCGGCCGCCGCCCGATCACCTGGTCGACGTATTGCAGGTGAAGCCCATGCGTGCCGAACGTCCCGCAGAGCATGCCGTCGGCCTCGCCCTTGTACATCAGCATTGCGCCGATCAGGGTATGGCGGCGACGCATCTCGATCTTGGCGTATTCCGGCGACACGCCCTTGCGCTCGGTGAGCCGGTGGTAAGCCTTCCAGTAGGCGCGGTGGCGCGGATCGGCCTGGGGGTTGACCAGCTCGAAGTCCACGCCCGGGCGCATGCGCAGCCCGAGCCGTTCGATCCGGCTCTCGACTACCGCCGGCCGTCCGATCAGGATCGGTTTCGCCAGGCCCTCATCGAGCACGATCTGGACGGCGCGCAGCACGCGCTCGTCCTCGGCCTCGGCGAACACGATGCGGCGCGGCGCGGCCTTCGCCGCCGCGAACAGCGGCTTCATGATCAGACCCGAGTGATACACGAACTGCGCCAGTGACTCTCGGTAGGCCGCGAGATCCGGGAGCGGGCGCGTCGCGACCCCCGACTCCATCGCCGCCTTGGCGACCGCGGGGGCGATGCTGGAGATGAGGCGCGGGTCGAACGGCTTCGGAATCAGGTACTCCGGGCCGAAGCTGAGCGCCTCGATGCCATAGGCGAGCGCCACCTGCTCCGAGGTCTCCGCCTGCGCGAGCTCCGCGATCGCGCGCACCGCGGCGAGCTCCATCTCCGGGGTGATGGTGGTGGCGCCGACGTCCAGCGCGCCCCGGAAGATGAAAGGAAAGCACAGCACGTTGTTGACCTGATTCGGGTAGTCGGTGCGCCCGGTGGCGATCACGCAGTCGGGGCGCGCCTCCAGCGCCGCCTCGGGCCGGATCTCGGGCTCGGGGTTGGCGAGCGCGAGGATCAGCGGGCGCTCGGCCATCTTCTTCACCATCGCGGGCTTGAGCACGCCACCTGCGGAGAGGCCGAGAAACACGTCGGCGCCGGCGATCACCTCGTCGAGCGTGCGCGCCTTGGTCTCGATCGCGAAGCGCTCCTTGTCGGGGTCCATCTCCTCCTTGCGGCCGCGGTAGACCACGCCCTTGATGTCGGTCACCGTGACGTGCTCGCGCCGCAGCCCCATCTTGACGAGCAGCTCGAGGCAGGCGAGCGCCGCCGCCCCCGCGCCCGAGACGACCACCTTCACCTGGGCGAGATCCTTGCGCACGACCTCGAGGCCGTTGCGGATCGCCGCGCCGACGATGATCGCGGTGCCGTGCTGGTCGTCGTGGAACACCGGGATCTTCATGCGGCCGCGGAGCTTGCGCTCGATCGCGAAGCACTCCGGCGCCTTGATGTCCTCGAGGTTGATGCCACCGAAGCTCGGCTCGAGGCTGGCGATGATCTCGACCAGCTTGTCCGGGTCGCGCTCGTCGATCTCGAGGTCGAAGCAGTCGATGCCGGCGAACTTCTTGAACAGCACCGCCTTGCCTTCCATCACCGGCTTGGCCGCGAGCGGGCCGATCGCGCCCAGCCCGAGCACCGCGGTGCCGTTGGTGATCACCGCGATGAGGTTGGCGCGCGCCGTGAGGTGCACGGCCTCGAGCGGGTCACGGCGGATCTCCTCGCACGCGGCCGCGACGCCCGGGGAATAGGCGAGCGCCAGGTCGCGCTGGTTGGTGAGCTGCTTGGTGGGCAGGACCGAGACCTTGCCGGGGCGCGGCAGGCGGTGGTATTCGAGGGCGCTCTTCCTCAGTTCCTCGTCCACGTCCGGTTCCTTGTGCGCGCGCGCGGCGTGCGCGCGCGCGAGGAAAAATTATAGCAACCCGGCGCGGCCGCTCTCGGAGCGCGGCACGTATACTCGGCGCTTGACCTCTCCCGACCCCATGCGCGCGATCGCCCGCCGCGCGGCAGAGATCGCGCCGTTCGAGGTGATGGACGTGCTGGCGCGGGCGCACGCGCTCGAGGCGGCGGGGCGGCGCGTGGTGCACATGGAGATCGGCGAGCCCGACTTCACCGCGCCGCAACCCGTGGTCGAGGCCGCGATACGCGCCCTGCGCGACGGGCTCACCGCCTACACTGCGGCGCTCGGCGTTCCGGCGCTGCGCGAGGCGATCGCGGGCTATTGCCGCGAGCGCTTCGGCGAGAGCTGCGACGCCGAGCGGGTCGTGGTCACGGCGGGCGCGTCCGGCGGCCTGCTGATGACGCTCGCCCTGTACGTGAATCCGGGGGACGAGGTGCTGGTGCCCGATCCGGGCTATCCCGGATATCGCCATTTCGTGCGCGCCTTCGAGGGGGCGGCGCGGCCGCTGCCGGTGTCGGCGGCGTCGGCCTTCCAGCCGACGCTGGAAATGGTGCGCGCCGCGTGGGGGCCGCGCACGCGGGGAATCGTTCTGGGCTCGCCCTCGAACCCGACCGGCACCCTGATCGCGGCGGCGGAGCTCGAGCGCATCGCGCACTTCGTCGCCGGCCTGGGGGGCGTGCTGATCCTCGATGAGATCTACCGCGGCCTGGTATACGAGGAGCCGGGCAGCCCGCGCGCCGACCTGCCGGGCGAGGTGGTGCGCGTGAACAGCTTCTCCAAGTACTTCTGCATGACGGGCTGGCGGCTGGGCTGGGTGGTGCTGCCGCGCGGGCGCGTGCGCGATTTCGAGAAGCTCGCGCAGCACTTCTTCATCTGCCCGCCTGCCGTCGCGCAGCACGCTGCGCTAGCCGCGCTGCGCCCGGACGCGCTGCGGGTGCTCGAGGAGCGGCGGGCGGAGTTCAGGCGCCGCCGCGACTTCCTGCTGCCCGCGCTGGAGCGCGCCGGGCTCGCCGTGCCTGCGCGGCCGACCGGGGCGTTCTACATCTACGCCGACTGCTCGGCGCAGGCTGCGGACGCCAAGCAGTTTGCGCTCGAGCTCCTCGAGCGCGAGGCGGTGGCCGCAACCCCGGGGATTGACTTCGGCACCAATGGCACGCAGCGCTTCGTGCGCTTCGCGTACACGCGCGGCCTCGAGGACCTGGGCGAAGCGGCCGGGCGCCTGGCGCGCTTCTGCGGCCGCGCTTGACTGCCGGGGGTGGCGCGCCCGCGCGCGGTGCGCGCGATTAGGCCGAGCGGCGCGAGCGCTGCAGCTCCTGCTCGAGGCGCACGCGCTCGTTGAGCACCTTTCTGGCGTACTGCGACGTCGGCTCGTCGAACGCGCCGCCGTACATCTGCAGCGCGGTCTCGGTCTCACCGAAGCGCTGCAGGTACTCGCGCAGGATCTGGGCGCCGACCTGGATGTTGACGTCGGGCACGAGCAGCGCGCTTTCGCCGCCGTGCTCCAGCAGCTTCTCGAGGTGGAACTTCGGGATCACCTGCATCAGCCCCTTGGCGCCGAGGTTGCTCTCGGCGACGGGGTTGTAGCGCGATTCCACCGCCATGACCGCGAGGATCAGCAGCGGGTCGAGCTTGAACTCGCCGCCGGCGCGGTAGGCCGTCGCCACGAAGCCGGCCACGGCGTCCTGCGAGACGCGGTAGCGCTTGGCGATGAACTCCGTCACTGCGCGCTGATCGGGCGACTGGGCGCTATCGGCCGCTCCGCCCTGGATCGTGCCTGCGGCAACGTTGCTCGGCGGGCTGTCCCAGGCGCCGGTCACCGCGTTCACCTGGCGCAGCAGCGCCTCGCGCGGCGCCGGCAGCGCCACCACCACCGTGACCGCCAGCCCTACCAGCGCGAGCAGCGCCCGCGCTACCGAGAGGAAGCGCAGCACCGGCGCCAGGGCGGGCCATCGCCATCGAATTGCTTCGCTTGTTGCACCCATCACGTACCTCCGGGCTCTGTGCGTCTGCGGCCGCCTCGGCCCGTCCAGCCGAGACCCGCTGGGGGTCACGGGCGAAGCGCGGGAGGGGGCTTTGCCGGGGCCCGCGAGCACGACGGGCAGGACCCCTGCGGATACCTCGCCAGCCCGAAACGTCGCTGGGGCGAGGCGCTGCTGCGGCCTAAGGCCGCGCGCAGAATGGTGCATTGCAACAGAAAGGATCATAGAGCAAAAGTTGCTTTCAGGTCAATAACTTCTCCAATAAATATGTGGTTTGTTTGTGCGCTGCAGAAACCATTGTTCCAGAAGGAGTTTCGCGCCCTTGAGGGCGCGGCAGAAGCCTCGCGGACCGGCCCCGGCCCCCGCATTCGAGCCGAAGGACCAAGGCGGTCCGGAGAGCTTCGTGGCCTGGCGGGGGGCTCTCACCCCCCGCCACATTCCCGATCGGTTCCCGGTTACGGCCGGGATCCGGTTGGAAACGGCCATGCGGCCGCTGGATTCAGCGCGGTTCGCGCGCCGGGAGTCGCAGCGGTGGACGGCGCTGCTGCAGGTGCCGTCGTCGTTGCCGCAGGGCTGGCCCCGGGTTTCGCGGGCTTGCTTGCCGCTTTCTTCTTCTTCTTGCCTGACTTCTTCTTCGCGGCTTTCTTCTTCTTGCCCGCACCCCTTCTTGTTGCCTTCTTCTTGGACGACTTCTTCTTCTTAGATGCTTTCTTCTTTTTCTTCTTCTTGCCGCCTTTTTTGGCCTTTTTCTTCGCCATCGCTATCTCCTTAATGGTTGTTGCACATGTGAGCCCGGCCGTGCCGGCCCGGACTATTCAACCGCCGCCGGCGGAAGCCCGCCCGCGGCCGACTGAATTCCTTGCGACGCCGCGCCCATGCGCGCCGCGCCCTTCATCGCGCGTTGCGCGCCGCGAGATCCTGGTACAGGACATCGGCGTTCAGCCGGATGCCCGCCTCCCAGGTCACGGTCGCGGTTTCGGGGTCGACGCTCACCTTCTCGAACTCGCGCACGTCGCGCCAGATCTTGAATGCGCCGATCTCGAGCAGGTCGCCGAGAAACACGCTGCCCTCCAGCCCGTCGTCGAACCGGATCCAGAGCTTGTAGTCCTCCTCGGCTTTGCACGCGGTCACTCGATGCATCTTCGCTCCTCGGGCGCGGCGCTCTAGTCCCAGCTCAGCGCGCCGCCGGTCTGGTACTCGATCACGCGGGTCTCGAAGAAATTGCGCTCCTTCTTGAGGTCGATCATCTCGCTCATCCACGGGAACGGGTTGGTCGCGCCCGCAAACAGCGTCTCGAGGCCGATTTGCTGGCAGCGGCGGTTGCAGATGAAGCGCAGGTACTCCTTGAACGCCTGCGCGTTCAGTCCCAGCACTCCGCGCGGCATGGTGTCTTCGGCGTAGCGGTACTCGAGCTCGACCGCCTTGCGGAACAGCTCCTGCAGCTCGTCGCGGAACTGCGGCGTCCACAGGTGCGGGTTCTCCAGCTTGATCTGGTTCACCACGTCGATGCCGAAATTGCAGTGCATCGACTCGTCGCGCAGGATGTACATGTACTGCTCGGCCGCCCCCGTCATCTTGTTCTGCCGCCCGAGCGCCAGGATCTGCACGAAGCCGACATAGAAGAACAGTCCCTCCATCAGGCACGAGAACACCACCAGGCTCTTGAGCAGCTGCTGGTCGCTCTCCGGGGTTCCGGTGGTGAACGCGGGGTCGGTGAGCGTGTCGATGAACGGGATCAGGAACTCGTCCTTGTCCCGGATCGACGGGATCTCGTGGTAGGCGTTGAACACCTCGCCCTCCTCCAGGTCGAGGCTCTCCACGATGTACTGGTAGGCGTGGGTATGGATCGCCTCCTCGAACGCCTGGCGCAGCAGGTACTGGCGGCACTCCGGCGCCGTGATGTGGCGGTAGGTGCCGAGCACGATGTTGTTGGCGGCGAGCGAGTCCGCGGTGACGAAAAAGCCCAGGTTGCGCGTGACGACGCGCCGCTCGTCGTCGCTCAGCCCGTGCGGGTCCTTCCACAGGGCGATGTCGCGGCTCATGTTGATCTCCTGCGGCATCCAGTGGTTGGCGCAGGCGGAGAGGTACTTGTCCCAGGCCCACCGGTACTTGAACGGCACCAGCTGGTTGACGTCGGCCCTGGAATTGATGATGCGCTTGTCCTCGACGGTGATGCGCCGGAACGCGTTGCCGGCGGCGAAGCGCTCGCCCGCGGCGGGGGCGCTGCCCGCGTGCGCGAAGCCGCTCGCCGGGGCGAGCGCGAGCCCGCCGAGCACGTTCAGCTTGCCTTCTTTTTCGAAGCGGATCATGGCGTTCCTCTCTCCGGCGTCGCGCTACTGGCAGGCCTCGCACTCGGGATTGCCGACGACGCAGGCTTTCGGCTCCTCCTCGGCCGCGGCCTGCGACCCCGCTGCCAGCGCGTCCTCCTGCGGCACCGCGTTCAGCTGCCCCGCCTTGACGGTGGACTTCTCGGCGTGCGTCGCGCCCAGAGCGCGCAGGTAATACGTGGTCTTCAGCCCGCGGATCCAGGCGAGCTTGTAGGTCTCGTCGAGCTTGCGCCCGGAGGCGCCCGCCATGTAGATATTGAGCGACTGCGACTGGTCGATCCATTTCTGGCGCCGCGCGCCGGCTTCCACCAGCCATTTCGGCTCGACCTCGAAAGCGGTGGCGTAGAGCTCGCGCAGCTCCGCCGGGATACGATCGACGCGCGCGAGGTTCCCATCGAAATACTTGAGGTCGGCGATCATGACCTCGTCCCAGAGCGCTGCGCGCTTCAGGTCCGCCACCAGGTACTCGTTCACCACGGTGAACTCGCCCGAGAGGTTCGACTTGACGTACAGGTTCTGGTAGGTCGGCTCGACCGAGGCTGAGACGCCGACGATGTTGGCGATGGTCGCGGTGGGCGCGATCGCGAGGCAGTTCGAGTTGCGCATGCCGTGGCGCCGGATGCGCTCGCGCAGCGCCTCCCACTCGAGGCTCGCCGAGCGGTCCACCTCGACGAAGCCGCCGCGCTCCGCGGCGAGCAGGTCGAGCGTGTCCTGGGGCATGATGCCCCGGTCCCAGAGCGAGCCCTGGAACGAGGAATAGCGCCCGCGCTCCTCGGCGAGCTCGGTCGAGGCCCAGTAGGCGCAGTAGGCCACCATTTCCATCGAGCGGTCGGCGAACTCAAGCGCCTCGGCCGAGGCGTAGGGAACGCGCAGCCGGTGCAGGCAGTCCTGGAACCCCATGATGCCCAGGCCGACTGGGCGGTGGCGCAGGTTGGAGTTGCGCGCCTTGTCGACCGCGTAGTAGTTGATGTCGATCACGTTGTCGAGCATGCGCATCGCGGTGCCCACCGTGCGGCGCAGCTTGTCGAAGTCCAGGCCCTGCGGGCCCATGTGCGCCACCAGGTTGACCGAACCGAGGTTGCAGACCGCGATCTCGTCGGCGGCGGTGTTGAGCGTGATCTCGGTGCACAGGTTCGAGCTGTGCACGACCCCGGCGTGCTGCTGCGGCGAGCGCAGGTTGCACGGGTCCTTGAACGTGATCCACGGATGCCCGGTCTCGAAGAGCATCGACAGCATCTTGCGCCACAGTTGCACCGCCGGGATCTTCTTGTAGAGCTTGAGCTCACCGCGCGCCACCTGGTCCTCGTAACGCAGGTACGCTTCCTCGAACTTGCGGCCGTAGCGGTCGTGCAGCTCGGGCACGTCGGAAGGCGAGAACAGCGTCCATTCGGCGTTCTGCATCACGCGCTTCATGAACAGGTCGGGGATCCAGTTCGCCGTGTTCATGTCGTGGGTGCGCCGCCGGTCGTCGCCGGTGTTCTTGCGCAGCTCGAGGAACTCCTCGATGTCGAGGTGCCAGGTCTCCAGGTAGGAGCAGACCGCGCCCTTCCTCTTGCCGCCCTGGTTGACCGCGACCGCGGTGTCGTTCACCACCTTGAGGAACGGCACCACGCCCTGGCTCTTGCCGTTGGTGCCCTTGATGTGCGAGCCGAGCGCGCGCACCGGCGTCCAGTCGTTGCCGAGGCCGCCGGCGTACTTGGCGAGCAGTGCGTTCTCCTTGATCGCATCGTAGATACCGGTCAGGTCGTCCGAGACCGTGGTCAGGTAGCACGACGAGAGCTGCGAGCGCTGCGTGCCCGAGTTGAACAGCGTCGGCGTCGAGCTCATGAACTCGAAGCTCGACAGCACGTCATAGAACTCGATCGCGCGCGCCTCGCGATCGCGCTCGTTCAGCGCGAGGCCCATGGCGACGCGCATGAAGAACGCCTGCGGCAGCTCGATCCTGCGGCCGCGCACGTGCAGGAAATAGCGGTCGTACAGGGTCTGCAGCCCGAGGTAGCCGAACTGCAGGTCGCGCTCGGCGCGCAGCGCGCGCCCGAGTCGCGCCAGGTCGAAGCGCGCGAGCTCCGGGTCGAGCAGCTCGGCGTCGACGCCGCGGCGCACGAACTCCGCGAAGTAGCCCGGGTAGCGGGCCTGCATCCCCGCCTGGGCCACCTCCTCGCCGATCACCTCCAGGCGGATGGTGTGCAGGAGCAGGCGCGCGGTGGCATAGCTGTAGCCGGGATCCTTCTCGATCAGGGCGCGCGCGGCGAGCACCGCCGATCGCCTCACTTCCGCCATCGGCACGCCGTCGTACAGGTCGCGCAGCGTCGATTCGCGGATCGCGGCCGGCGAAGCCGCGGGCTCGAGTCCGGCGCAGGCCGCCTCGAGCAGCCGCTCGAGCGCCGCTAGATCGAGCGGGACGCGCGCGCCGTTGTCCACCACGTGCAGCACGCTGGCGGCGCCGAGCCGCTCGTGCGCCGCCCTCTCCTGCGCCCGCGCACGCGCCCGCTCCTCGCGGTACAGCACGTAGGCGCGCGCGACGTCGTGCTCGCCCGCGCGCATCAGCGCGAGCTCGACCTGGTCCTGGATGTCCTCGATGTGGAACGTCCCGCCCTGGGGCTGGCGCCGCAGCAGTGCGCCCACCACGCCGGCGGTCAGCGTGGCGACGCGTTCACGGATGCGCGCCGAGGCCGCGCCCTGGCTGCCGTTCACCGCCAGGTAGGCCTTGGTCATCGCCACCGAGATCTTGGCCGGCTCGAATCCGACCACGGCGCCGTTGCGGCGGATGACCTTGCTGTCGGCGTGCGCAGCCCGGGCGGCCGGGCTCGGCTCGGAAACGTCCGCTCCAATGGCGGCGTTCTCGGCCGTGCCCTGCTGCGCGATCTGCATCTGCCCTCTCCCGTGTCCCGGCCCCGGCGCCCGCAGGACAATGACAGTCCCGTTACGGGCTACAGAGAAACCACAATATGTAGTGCTGAACTGTTGATTGGCAACTATTTGTTGTGGCGGACTCTACCACGGGCGAAGGAAATTGCAAGCGCCGGTTCGATGACGCAGCGCAATATCTAGTGTCTGACACGCAAGGATGCACTAGATCTATGCATCCCTCCGCAGACGAGCGGATCTAGCCGGTCCGCGCCAGTTCCGCCAGCAGGCGCTCCCAGCCGAACTGCCTGCCGGGATCGGACTTGCGGCCCGGGGCGACGTCGCTGTGCGCCGCGAGCGCGCGCAGCGGCAGTTCCGACTGCAAGGTTCGCACCAGGCGCGCGAGGCGCGCGTATTGCTTTGCGCCGAAGGCCGTGTCGTCGGTGCCCTCGAGTTCGACGCCGATCGAGAAGTCGTTGCAGTGCTCGCGCCCGCGCCAGCGCGACGCTCCCGCGTGCCAGGCGCGCCGCTCGAGCGGCACGAACTGCAGCAGCTCGCCGTCGCGCCGGATCAGGAAGTGGCTCGAGACGCGCAGGCCGGCGAGCGCACGGAAGTCTGGGTGCGCGCCGGGATCGAGCCGGTTGGTGAACAGGCGCTCGATCGCGTCGCCGCCGTAGACGCCCGCCGGCAGGCTGATCGAGTGCACGACGAGGAGCGTGACGCGCGTCCCGGCGGGCCGTGCGTCGCAGTTCGGCGACGCCACCTGGCGCGCCGCGGCGAGCAGCCCCGCGCCACGCGCCACGCTCAGCCGTCCCGGCCGTCGGCCTCGGGGGCGCGGATTCCCAGGCGCTGCATGCGGTAGCGCAGCGCGCGGAAGGTGACGCCGAGGAGCTTCGCCGCCGCGGTCCGGTTGAAGCCGGTGCGGGCGAGCGCGGCGAGGATTGCCTCGCGCTCGAGCCGGTCGAGGTAGCTCGGCAGCGCTTCGCCGCCCTCGCCCGGGCGCGCCGGCGCTCCGGCCGTGCCCTCGCTTTCAGCGGCCAGCGGGTGCAGGCGCAGGTCCTCGGGCTGGATCTCCTGCGCCGTCGAGAGCGCCAGCGCCCGCTCGAGGATGTTCTCGAGCTCGCGCACGTTGCCCGGAAAGTCGTAGCGCTCGAGCTCGTCCAGCGCCGCGGCCGAGAGCCGCCGCGGCGCCACGCCGTCCTGCGCGGCGAGTCGCGCCAGCAGCCGCTCGGCGATCAGCGCGATGTCCTCGCGGCAGTCGCGCAGCGGCGGCATGCGCAGCTCGATCACGTTCAGCCGGTAGAACAGGTCGCGCCGGAAGCGCCGCGCCTCGACCAGGGCGGCGAGGTTCTGGTGCGTCGCGCACAGGATCCGGACGTCGGCTGGCTCTTCCTGCGTGTCACCCACCTTGCGCACGCGCTTTTCCTGGATCGCGCGCAGCAGCAGCACCTGCGTCGGCAGCGGCAGCTCGGCGATTTCGTCGAGGAACAGCGTCCCCCCGTTGGCCGCCTGGAAGAAGCCGTCGCGATCCTGCAGCGCGCCGGTGAACGCCCCCTTGCGGTAGCCGAACAGCTCGCTTTCCACCAGGCTGTCCGGGATGGCGCCGCAATTGACCGCGACGAAGGCGCGCTCGCGGCGCGCGCCGAGCTGGTGAATCATGCGCGCGGCGAGCTCCTTGCCGCTGCCCGATTCCCCGGAGACGTAGACCGGCGCCTGCGTGCGCGCGAGCTTCGCGATCATGTCCCGCGCGTCGCGTAGCGGCGCGCTCTCGCCGAGCAGCTGCTGGTCCTGCGCCCGCGGCGCGCCCCGCTCCGGCAGCGCGAGAGCGGACCTGACCAGCGCGCGCAGCTGCTCCAGGCCGACCGGCTTGGCGACGTAGTCGAACGCGCCCGCCTTGAGGGCCGCCACCGCGTTCTCGGCGCTGCCGAAGGCGGTGATCACCGCGACCGGCAGATCGCCGGCGAGGCCGGCGATGTGGCGCACGAGCTCCAGCCCCTCGCCGTCGGGCAGCCGCATGTCGGTGAGGCACAGGTCGTAGCTCGCGCCCTTCAGCCGCTCCTTCGCCTCGCCGATCGAGCCGACCGATTCGACGCCGAGGCCCATCTTCGCCAAGGTCAGCTCGAGCAGCTCGCGGATGTCGGGCTCGTCGTCGACGACCAGCACGCGGCTCGCGCGCGGCTGCGCGCGCCGCTCGCCGCGCCTCACGCCGCGGCCTCCCGGCAGACGATGCGGAAATGCGCCCCGGGCACGTCGTCCACGTATTCCAGCAGCGCGCGGTTCGCGGCGCACAGCTCGCGCGCGAGATACAGGCCGAGGCCCGTGCCCTTGCTCTCGGTGGTGAAGAACGGCTCGAACAGCTGGCCCTGGTTGGCGCGCGGCACGCCGGGTCCGTTGTCGATCACGTTCAATTCTACTTGATCGTCCCGCGTCCGCAGCGTGATGCGCACGCAGCGCTCGCCCGGCGCAGCGTGCCGCACCGCATTGCGCAGCAGGTTCCAGAGCACCCGGCGCAGGTGCTCGCGGTCGAACTCCACGCACACGTCGCGCGCGGTCTCGATCACGAAGCGCTCCGGAGGCACCGACTCATTGATGACGAAATCCTCGAGGAAGGCCATCAGCCAGCGGTTGAGCGGGATGCGCTCGGCGGCGGCGCGGTCGCGGCGGTTGAGCTGCATCACGTCGGCGACCAGGCGCTCCAGGCGCCGCGTGTTGTCGTGGATGATGCGGCACAGCCGCTCGCGGTCCTCGCCGCGCTTCTCCTCGGCGAGCAGCTCGGCGGCGTGGCCGATCGCCGACAGCGGGTTGCGGATCTCGTGGGCGATGTTCGCGGTGAGGCGCCCGAGCGCCGCGAGCTTGAGCTGCTGCGCTTCCTCGCGCGCGCGCGTCGTGTCCTCGACGAACAGCACGCTCAGGTCCTCCTCGGCGCCGGCCTCGATCAGGCGCAGGCGCAGCCCGCGGCCGCGCAGCTCGAAGTCGGCCTCGGCGCTGCCCTTGCGCTCGCCGCGCCAGGCGCGCCAGCGCACCTCGAACCCGGGCAGCAGCCGCGCGAGGTCCGTGCCGCGCAGCGGCTCGGCGCCGAGCAGGCGCCGCGCCTGCGGGTTGTGCAGCACGACGCGGCCCTCCGGGTCGAGCACCAGCACGCCGTCGGGCATGTCCTCGATGACGAGCTGGTTGACGCGCATCTGCGTCTCGAGCTCGCGGCCGCGGTGGCGCGCCAGCGCCTCGTTCGCCGCCACGCGCTGCGCCAGCCAGCCGGTGACGCCGGCGCCGGCGAAGCAGCCGATCGCGAGCAGGCCGGGCTGCAGGAAGTTCGCCGTGGGGGCGTCGAACGCGAGCACCCAGTAGCTCTGCTCGAGCAGCAGCGCGATCGCGGCGAGCGCGGCGTAGGCGAGGCTCAAGCGCCTCGGCGCCACCAGCGCCGCGCCGGTGAGCGCGATGAGCAGCATCACGCCCAGGCCGCTGCGCATCCCGCCGCTCGCGTTCATGAGCCACACGATCGCCAGGACGTCGGCCACCAGATGCACCGAGAGCTGCAGGTTGAAGCGATCGCGCAGGCCGCGCAGCACGACGTGGAACGCGATGCCGAAGGCGAGGTAGGCGCCGCTCACGCCGCGGAAGACGTCGAGCCGGTGCGAGCCGAGGTCGAGCGAGTCGCCGTAGAAATAGGTGGTGCCGAGAAAGAGCGCCGCGACCGCGATGCGGTACAGGTTGAAGTAGCGCAGCGAGATCCAGAACGACTCCGGGGTGCGCTGGTCGCTCCCGAACAGGCCCGAGTACGGCGGCGGCGCAGCCGTCATCGGTCGCGCGGCCCGAGCCGCCAGTGCTCCTCGCTGCAGTAGTGCCGCCCGCCGGCGGTGCGCGCCTCGGCCCTGGGCAGGTGCACGCCGCAGTGCGCGCAGCTCACCAGCTCGCCCGCGGGCGGCCCGGCGTCGCCTTTCGTGGCATCTCGCGCGTTGCGTGCGGTCAGCGCGCGGCGCACGAGCCAGACCAGCACCAGCAACGCGACGACGATCAGGATCAGGCGGCCCATGGACCCATTATGCAGGCGTCCGGCCGGGCGCCGCGGACAGAGGAAGGAATTGGTCGGGGTGACTGGATTCGAACCAGCGACACCTGCGTCCCGAATCCGTCCAGGGCGCTATTTGCGACAGTCGGTTAGGCACGACTCCCTGCCGCGTCAACATCTTAGCAAATCCCCGGTTAGCCGCGATTAGCAGCGCACTGTGCCCAAAATGTGCCCGCCGATTGCGCGGGTCCACTGGAAGTATTACCATCACTAATCGATGTAATACCCAGGGGGTACCGTGGCGCACCAGGTTACAGTCAAAGGTCAGGTCACCATTCCCAAGCGGGTGCGCGATCATCTGGGCATCCGGCCAGGCAGCGGAGTCGAGTTCGAGGTCGGCTCGAAAGGCGAGGTGGTGCTGCGCAAGAGCGGGCGCAGCCTGAGCCGTTCGCGCCCCCGCAGCCGCTTCGCTTCGGTTCGCGGCGCCGCGACCGTCAAGCTGCGGACCGAGGAAATCCTGGCGCTCACCAGGGGCGAGGATTAGGCACGGAAGGCCGCGAGCGACGCCCGGGACCGGCTTGGTTCTCATCGATACCAACGTCCTTCTGGACGTCGTCACCAACCACCCGCAGTGGGCGGACTGGTCCCAGCGTCAGCTCGAAGCGGCGGCGCTCAAGGACCGGCTTGCCATCAATGCGGTCGTTTACGCCGAGCTGTCCATCGGCTTTCGCCGCATCGAGGAAGTCGAGGCGGTGCTCGCAAGAACGCAGATCGCCATCGAGGAAATCCCTCGCGAGGCGTTGTTTCTCGCCGGAAAGGCGTTTCAACGCTACAAGGCGCGCGGGGGCATGCGTACCGGGGTGCTGCCGGATTTCTTCATCGGCGCTCACGCCGCAGTGCTCGACGTTCCGCTGCTCACGCGCGACGCGCGACGGTACCGCGATTATTTCCCGAAGCTCGAGTTGCTTGCCCCGGGAAAGGAATGAGGATTTTCGCCGCAACATTACCAGGGTAATGCACAATAGCGAGCGATGGCGATCGCGCATTCCAAGCTGACTACCCATGGGCAGATCTCCGTGCCGGCCGAAGTACGGCGCAAGCTCGGCGTCGGGCCCGGTTCGGTCATCGAGTGGACCGAAGAGGGCGAGAAGGTGGTCGTGAGGCGGGCCGGGCGCTATACGTTCGAGGAGATCCACCGAGCTGTGTTTCCGAAAGGACCGCGGAAGACGCGCACCATCCAGGAAATGAAGGAGGGCGTGCGGCGGCGCGTCAGGAAGCGCTTTGCGTGCCGTTGACACGAACGTTCTTGTGCGCTTGGTGACCCGCGACGACCCCCGGCAGGTCGCCGCGGCGGAAGCATTCGTCGGCAACGGCGCCTGGGTATCGAGCCTCGCGCTGGCGGAAGCGACTTGGGTGCTCGAGACGGTGTACGAGCGCAAGCCCTCCGAGATCGCCGCGGCGGTCGAGATGCTTCTGAGCCAGAAGAACCTGGTCGTTCAGGATGCCGAGGCCGCCGCGAGCGCGCTGGAGGGCTTTCGCAGGCGGCCAGCGCTCGGGTTCTCGGAGTGCCTGATGCTCGAGGTCGCCCGCAATGCGGGGCATCTTCCGCTTGGCACGTTCCACCGGAACCTTGCCAGGCTCGAGGGGGCGGAGAAGCTCTGAGAGCTACGCGACCGGGAAAGCGATCCCGATTGGATCGTGCCGCGGCGCAAAGCGCTGGCGATAGCGAAAGGCAAGTAGAACCCGAAGGCCAGTGGCCGGCGTTCAGGGTTTGGGGCTGAGCAGCCGCGTCATATCCTCGAATGGCAGCGGCTTGCTGAAAAGATAGCCCTGCATCGCGTCGCAACGAAGAAGCCGCAGGATGTTTGCTTGCTCCTCCGAATCGACGCCCTCGGCGACGACCTCAAGACGCAGCGAATGCGCCAGCTCGATGACGGTACGCACCAGGGTCATCGTGTCGGGGTCGTTGAGCATCGTAATGATGAAGGAGCGATCGATCTTGAGTGACTGTACCGGCAACTTGGCCAGGTAGGCGAGCGAAGAGTAGCCGGTCCCGAAATCGTCGATCGCCAAGCGAACCCCGAGGCTTTGGACGTTCTTCAGCTTGTCGATGGTGACCTCAATGTCCTCCATGATGACGCTCTCGGTGATCTCCAGATCGATACCGGTGGGCGCGACTCCCTGAATGATCGCCTGTTCGATGATCCCGACAAAGTCGCGCTGCCTGAGCTGTATCGACGAAACGTTGACCGCGATCCGCGGCGCAAGCAGGTTGGACTCCACCCATCTGCGGTGATCGAGCGAGGCGCGGCGGATCGCCCAGGATCCGACGTCCAAGATGAGGCCGGTTTCCTCCAGCAGCGGAATGAACCGGCCCGGGGGGACGAGGCCGAGCTCGGAGTTTTGCCATCGGATGAGCGCCTCCAGTCCCGCGATGTTTCGCGTCTCGACGCCGAGCTTCGGTTGGTAGTGCAGGACGAACTGTTCGTTTTCCAGCGCTTGCCGCAGCTTGCTCTCCAAGGCCAGCTTCTCTGACACTCTTTCGGTCATCTGCGGGGTAAAGAACAAATAGCGCTCTCCGGTTGTTTTCGCCTTCTTGACTGCTGCCTCGGCGTGCTTGAACAGCGTCTCGGCGTCCGCGCCATCGTCAGGAAACAGCGCGATTCCTGCTTTCGCCGAAACGCGAAGCTCGCTCTGATCAAGCCGGTACGGCTGACCAAAAACAGCTCGACCGTAGGTTTCCAGGGTCCGGGCAACCTCGTCCTCGCGGCGAAGCTCGGGTAGCAAGACTGCGAACTGATCGGCTCCGACGCGCGCGACGGCGCCGGCGTCGCCGACGGTTTTCACGATGCGGTCGGCCACCTCTCTGAGCAGCTCGTCCCCCGCCTGCCTGCCAAGCGAGTCATTGATGTTCTTGAACCGCTCAAGATCCACCAGCACCAATGCGAGCGCCCGCGAGCGCTGCGCCCCTCCTTGAACGAGCCGAGCGATCCGCTCCAGAAGCAACGTGCGGTTCGCCAGTCCCGTCAGCGAGTCGTAGTAGGCGAGGTAGTTGAGCCTTTCCTCTTTCTCGAGGTGGTCGAGCGCAAAGGCGAGGTCGCCCGCCAGTTCGCGCAGAAGCTTGATCTCGTCTTCATCGAAGAAGTCGCGCTCCGCCGCGTGAAGCACGAGAACGCCGAGGACTTCGCCGGAAACGATCAGCGGCAGTACGGCCAATGACTCGACGCCGCGCTCGGCGTGCTCCTGTTTGAAAAGTATCCGATTGTCGCTTGCCACGTCGTTTACGATCATTGCGCGCTTCGCAATGACCGCCCGCGCGACCAGGCTAAGTCCGCCCGGATTGTTCTCGGTCAGGGAAAGGCGCGCCTGCGTGGCCGCGATGAAGCCGTGCTCCGCACCGTCCCACGCAACCGGGGTCACTCTTTGAGCATCTCTGTCCAGCACACCGACCCAGGCGATCCGGAACTTTCCTGCTTCGATCGCGATGCGGCAAGACTCGCGGTAGAGTTCGTCGCGCTGTCGCACCCGGACAATAAGCGAGTTGATCGCGCTCTGCACCGCGTACAGGCGATTGAGGCGTCTCACCCTCGCCTCCGCGCGTGCGCGGTCGGCGGCCTCGTCCTGCAGCCGTGCGGCAAGCTGTTCAATGCGTTGCGCGCGACCGGTCATGACCAGAAGAAATGCCCCCAGCAGCCCGGCAAAGAGCAGACCCCCGGCCAGAACCGTCCACGCCTGCCAGCCGCGGTGGCGAGCAAGGTAGCGGGCCGTGGGCGATACGGCCAGGATCCATCGCCGTCCCGCGACGTCGAGGTCGATGTGGTGTGCGTCGCCGTCCTTGAATAGCATTTCGTCGATCGCGCTTTCGTCCAGCGGACGTCTGTTCGAGTACAGAAAACGTTTGCCGGAGATACCCGATGCGTCATAGAGCAAAAGCTCGATCTCGACCTCGTTTACATTCCTGATCGATGACGCGACCAAGTTGGCAACGTGGAAAACGCCCGTCGCATAACCGAGAAGCGCGCCCCGCCGCTCTTCGACGGTCCTTGGCGCAAACCCACCCCGATACACGGGCAGAAAAACCAGGAATCCGGGCTCGCGGCGAACGTCCTGAACGAGCTCGATTCGCGCCGTAGCCGCAGGCTTGCCGGAATCGCGTGCCCGGTGTAGAGCGTCTGCGCGCACCGGATCAGAAGCAACATCGAAGCCGAGCGCCGGTTTGTTCCGGGCATAGGGTTCGATGTATCGAACCGAAACGTACTCACTCCTGCGCTGGGCCGGGATGAGCTGCCCCTCCGGATTTCGCTCCGTAATCGTCGTGCTTGCGTTCGTGTCGCGCTGGAGGGCCGCCTCATATTCCGCCCGATCCGCTTCGTAGACGCGCGGGTTCCACGATACCGCCCGGAAGCCGCTGAATCGTTCCAACGGACGCGCCACGAACGCGCGAAAATCATTCCATGCGAAGCTCGGCGATCCGGCGTGAAAGTCCGCAATGGATTGAAGCACTTCGAGGTAAAGATCCACGCTGCTTGTCAAGGCTTCGCCGATCGAGTCCGCATGCTGCACAAAGCCGCTTCGGATGCGATCCTGTTCCCAGGTGCTTGCGCGCACGAAGAAGGCGACTGCGACGGCGAATGCGATACACAGGGGCACCGTGATCGCGATCCGCCGGCGCCGCCACGACTGCCGCGGTTCGCCCGCCCAGGCGAGCACGAGCGGACTGACCAAAAGAACTCCGATCGTGTCGCCGACCCACCAGGTCCACCAGTTGAACGGGAAATCGGTTGCAGGGATGGCACCCGCAAGGGAAAGGGTGGTCACGCTCCAAGTCGCGTTCACAAGGCAGCTGACCGGACCACCAAGAGCCAAGAACTTTCCGACGTCCGCCTCGTTGTCCAACGCGCTTGGCAACCCGACAAATCTGCGGACAAGGAAAGCGCCGGCAACCGCCTGCAATGTCGCGCCGGTGCCGATGCTCGTCGCGATCAGCAGCGACTTGAGGATCGCCGCAGTACTGCTCGCATCGAACGAGACGCCGACATTGACCAGGAACGAGCCGAGCAGGACACCCGGCGAAGCGCGCAAACCGCAAAGGAGCAGACCCGCGAGGGCAATTCCGGACGGAAGCCAGACCGCCGTCGCGTAACCGGGCGGGATGGCGAGCAGCAGCCCCAGTTTCCCCGTCGCAAAATAGGCGAAGGCGATGCCGAGAACCGGTCCTAGCGAGCTTGTCAACGGCTTCGTAGACATGGCTCCACCGGCTTACGAAAAAGACCTGCGTCGCTAGGTTTCGCGGTCGACCAAACTTAAGCTGGCGCTGCAACAGAGTTTCGAGCACGCGCGCCGCCAGTCACGCGTCAGTAGGCCCACTTTATACGCCGTTTCCCTCGTCGGTCGGCTGAATGACTGCCACGGGTGCGTAAACGCACACCTCGCAGCGCGCGCTCTTGCCGTTCTGTCCGATCGCCGGCGCGCGCGGCACGCGGCGCGGCGGCGGCCCGTGGCGTGCTCGATCCCCCTGGAGAAGGACGCCCCGGCCTACCAGGCGGGCTTCTACACGCTGGACCTGCGCTCGATCTACGTGGGCGATTTCCGGCGCCTCGAGCTCGGGCGCGTGAAGCTGGTGCCCGCCGGCGGCGCGCCCAAGGCGGGCTGACGTGGGTTCCCCCCGTTCAGTAATACGGGATCGATCTCTTCATCATCACGCAGCACCCGATGCTGGTGGATACGAACGTGCGCCGGCTGGTGGGGCGGCACCGCCGTTGCCGGCGGAGCCGGCGCCCCGATCCGTCGGCCGCTGACCGTGTTGACGCGGCTACCCATGATGGGTATTGTGCTACCCATCATGGGTAGTCAGGCCGCCATTGCCGGAACGCCGCCGTCGCTCTTCGGCAAGACCCGCCAGACCCTGCTCGCCCTGCTGTACTCGCGCGCCGACGAGGAGCATCTCCAGGAGAGCCTGATCCAGCTCGCAGGTCTCGGCCGCGGCGCGGTGCAGCGCGAGCTCGAGTTCCTCGCGCGCGCGGGCGTGGTCCGCCGGACGGTGCGCGGGCGGCAAGTGTACTTCCAGGCGAACGCCGACTGTCCGATCTACGCCGAGCTGCGCGGCCTGGTCGTCAAGACCGCAGGCGCGGCGGCTGCGCTGCGGGCGGCGCTCGCCCCCCTCGCCGGGAGGATCCGCGTCGCGTTCGTCCACGGCTCCGTGGCCAGGGGCACCGAGGGCCGCGCGAGCGACGTGGACGCGATGGTGATCGGCGCGGTCTCGTTCGCGGAGGTCTCCGATGCGCTCGGCGGGGCGCAGAAGGCGATCGGGCGTGAGGTGAACTCTTCCGTGTACGCGCCCGCCGATTTCCGGGCCAAGCTCGCAGCGAAGCAGCATTTTCTGCGCACGGTGCTGAAGAAGGAGAAGATCTTCCTGATCGGGGACGAGCATGAGCTTGGCCGGCTGGCAGGAAAGTAAGTGGCTGGTCCCGCACAAGACGAGCGCCGAGGAGATCGCGGCGCTGCTCGCGATCGTCGAGCGCGACCTGGCGAACGCGAAAGTCGCGGGGCTCGCCGACAACTGGAAGGTCGGTTTGCCCGGGCCGGGGCGCGACCCCCGCCCGGTAAGGCTCGCTCAGGCGGCGAGCCGCCCGTACCTGATCAGGCGGGCACGTACCCCGCCCGTGGTTCGCTCGTGGGCTGCAGCGAGCTCCTGAAGCCCCCGGCCAGTGTCGAACGCGGCAAGAAGCTTGCGGTCCTCGTCCTCGCTCCACGGCTCCCCCGTCTTGGCGGGCATCTGGGCCTTGGGGCGCTCGAACCGCCCTGCCCGCTCCAGGGCCGTCGCCGCCTCGAACAGGGCTCGGACGACCTGCGGACGCTGGTAGGCGCTCTCCGGCGGGAAAACCTCCCCGGACTCCGGGTCCACGCCGTTGGCAAGGCTGCGAACGACTGCGAGTGCTTGTGCTGAATCCACTGCGATCTCCTTTCAGGTTGGTTGAGTGGTACTGCGGGAAAAACTCGTCTACAGAAGCCCGCGCTCCGCGAAGCTGAGTGCCTGCGTGCCGGCCACGATGAAATGGTCGAGAACCTTCACGTCCACCAGCGAAAGCGCTTCCTTGAGGTTGCGGGTCAGGAGCTCGTCTGCCTGGCTCGGCTGCGCTACTCCCGAGGGATGGTTGTGCGCAAAGATCACGGCCGCGGCGTTCGCCCGGAGCGAAGCCTTCACGACTTCGCGCGGATAAACGCTCGTCTGCGTCAGCGTTCCCCGGAAAAGCTCCCCGATAGCGATAACCCTGTGCTGCGCGTCCAGCTGGATGCAGATGAAGACTTCGTGGGGAAGCGCTGCCAGCTTGAGCCTGAGAAGATCGCGCACCGCGCCGGGGCTGGTGAGGCTCTCGCGGCTCTGCAGCTGTTCCCTGAGGCTGCGTGCCGCAAGCTCTACGGCAGCCTGCAGCTTGATGACCGGCTCGTCTCCGTAGGCTCTCGAACCTTCGGCGCAGAAGAGATCACCGTTCTCCTGCGGCTGCGAGTGGAGCAAGGCAAAGAGCGAAAACCTCGCCTTCGCAAACAGCTTCGTAGCCTTCCTGCGGTCGCCGATAAGCACGGTCAGCAAGTCGAGGTCGGTTGCGTGGGTAACTTCGGTCCTGAGCAGCATTGGCCCTCCTTGGCCTGTCAAAAAACTGCTGCTCATGCGGAGTTCTCTTCGCCTCCCCTTGGGGACGGGAGGGGAAGGTTTCGAATGGAAATGCTTAAGCCGCCCGTTTCGGCGGCTTGCTTCTGCTGCTCACGCTTTCGTCCCCTTCACTTCGAGCTGAGGGGCGAACGGGAGCAGCTAAGCCGCCTGGGCGGCGCGTTTCAGTGCTTGAAGATGTGCGGCTTCTTCAGGCGACGTGGCGGCCCATGGCGCGGGTTTGCAACCGAGTGACAGAGCTTTTCTGGCGCGAGCGTTGCGGGTGGTGTGCTATCGTGAAGTAGAGGGGAAGGCCAGTGGCGGGGAAAAAGAAATCTGGTTCCAACGGTGCGAACGTCGGCTATGAAGCCGAGCTGTGGAAGATGGCCGACGCGCTTCGCGGCAGCATGGACGCCGCGGAGTACAAGCACGTCGTTCTCGGGCTGATCTTCCTCAAGTACATCTCCGACGCCTTCGAGGAGTTGCACGGCACGCTCCAAGCCGAGAAGAAGCAGGGCGCCGACCCGGAAGATCCGGACGAGTATCGCGCGAAGGGCATCTTCTGGGTGCCGCCCGAGGCGCGCTGGTCGCACCTCAAAGCGCAGGCGAAGCAGGCGACCATCGGCCAGCTCGTGGACGACGCCATGACCGGCATCGAGCGCGACAACCCCTCGCTCAAGAACGTGCTGCCGAAGGAATACGCGCGGCCGGCGCTGGACAAGGTCCGCCTCGGGCAGCTCATCGACATGGTTTCCAACATCCAGGTGGGCGACGCGGAGGCCCGCTCCAAGGATGTGCTCGGGCGCGTGTACGAGTATTTCTTGTCGCAGTTCGCGAGCGCCGAGGGCAAGAAAGGCGGCGAGTTCTACACCCCGCGCTGCGTGGTCAAGCTCCTCGTCGAGATGCTGGAGCCCTACAAGGGCCGCGTGTACGACCCCTGCTGCGGCTCATCCGGCATGTTCGTGCAGTCGGAGGAATTCATCGTCGCGCACGGCGGCAAGCTCGGTGACATCAGCATCTACGGCCAGGAATCCAACTACACCACTTGGCGGCTCGCCAAGATGAACCTCGCCATCCGCGGCATCGAGGGGAGAATCGAGCACGGTGACACCTTCCACAACGACCGCCACCTCGACCTCAAGGCCGACTACATCCTCGCCAACCCTCCCTTCAACGTGAGTGACTGGGGCGGCGAGCGCCTGCGCGAGGACAAGCGCTGGAAATACGGCGTCCCGCCCGCCGGCAACGCCAACTTCGCTTGGGTCCAGCACATCGTGCATCACCTCTCGCCGACGGGCATTTCCGGTTTCGTCCTCGCGAACGGCTCCATGTCCTCCAGCCAGTCCGGCGAAGGCGATATCCGGAGGACCCTCATCGAGGCCGACCTCGTGGACTGCATGATTGCGCTCCCCGGCCAGCTCTTCTACTCGACGCAGATCCCCGCTTGCCTTTGGTTCCTTGCGCGCGATCGCAAGAACGGCAGATTCCGCGACCGCAGCGGCCATATCCTTTTCATTGACGCGCGCAAGCTCGGCCAGCTCGTTGACCGTACCCACCGCGAATTGACGAACGACGAACTAGCACGCATCGCCAAGACCTATCATGCCTGGCGCGGCGAAAAAGATGCCGGCAAGTACGAAGACGTTCCGGGCTTCTGCAAGAGCGCTTCGCTGGAAGAAGTCCGCAAGCACGGCCACGTGCTGACCCCTGGCCGGTATGTCGGTGCAGAAGAAGCAGAAGATGACGGTGAGCCGTTCGAGGAAAAGATGAAGCGGCTTGCCGCAACACTGCGCGAGCAGCAGACCGAGGTCGCGAAGCTCGACGCCGCGATCGCCGCTAACCTCAAGGAGTTGGGGTATGGCGGCTGAGTGGCGGACAGCAACAGTTGAGGAAATAGCCGCTGCTACGCGAAATGCGCTCGTCGGGGGGCCGTTCGGCTCAAATCTCGTTTCGCGCGACTACGTGAATGAAGGTGTGCCCGTGATTCGCGGCCAGAACATGGGCAGTCGATGGGTGTCAGGCGAATTTGCGTTTGTCACGAAAGAGAAAGCCGAATCGCTCGAAGCGAATATCGCCCGGCCACGTGACATTGTCTTCACTCAACGAGGCACTGTCGGACAGGTGAGCCTGGTTCCGGAAGCCCCGTTCGATCGGTACTTGGTCTCCCAGAGCCAAATGAAGCTCACGGTGAACCGGAACGTCGCCGATCCTCGCTTCTTCTATTACGTCTTCACGTCCCCCGAGCAGCAAGAGTACGTTCGCCAGCACGCAATTCAGACCGGCGTGCCGCACACCAACCTGGGGATTCTTCGCGCGACACCTGTTCCGCTCCCGCCGCTGGAAGAGCAACGCGCCATCGCTCATACGCTCGGCACGCTGGACGACAAGATCGAGCTGAACCGGCGAATGAATGAAACGCTGGAGGCGATGGCGCGGGCGCTGTTCAAGTCGTGGTTCGTGGACTTCGATCCCGTCCGCGCCAAGGTCAAAGGCCGCGATCCCGGCCTCCCCAATCCCGTCGCCGACCTCTTCCCCGCCCGCCTTATTGACTCCGAACTGGGCGAGATTCCGGAGGGGTGGGAGGTGGGAGTGCTGGGCGACGTTGCGGAACATCCTCGTCGCGGCGTACGGTCGGATGCCATTGC
>Ga0187892_10000198_pt1 | contig 159171 bp, 166 predicted proteins | sample MA1701073metaG_FD_139345 | JGI IMG/M metagenome (GOLD analysis project Ga0187892, IMG submission 139345) | Bio-ooze microbial communities from a basaltic lava cave in the Kipuka Kanohina Cave System on the Island of Hawaii, USA - MA170107-3 metaG ...
GACAATGTGAGTGTGACGGGGGAGTTGATCAGCCCGATTGCGATGGATCAAGGGGTGCGGTTTGCGGTGCGCGAGGGCGGCAAGACCGTGGGCTCCGGCGTCGTCACCGAAATCCTGGCGTAAAAAGCGACGCGACAAATCGAGGAATCAATGGTTAAGGTCGAACAAAGAATCAGGATTCGGTTGCGCGGGTTTGATTACCGCGTGTTGGACCAGTCAGTGGCAGAAATCGTAGAGACCGTTAGGCGGAGCGGGGCAAAAATCGTGGGGCCAATTCCGCTTCCCACTCGCATCGAGAAATTTACAGTGCAGAGCGCGACGCATGCGGATAAGAAGGCTCGCGAACAGTTCGAAATCAGGACGCACAAGCGTTTGATGGACATCATGGACGCGACACCAGAAACCATGGACTCCCTGATGAAGTTGAACTTATCCGCCGGCGTGGATGTGGAAATAAAGTTATGAGTGCTCAGTTAGGAGCGCGGAGTTCAAAAGCTCAAGGCTGAAGGTCTTGGATCGGATGAATCATGACGAACGGGTTATTGGGTAAAAAACTGGGGATGACCCAGGTATTTGATGAGGCACGGTATACGCCTGTAACCGTTATCGAGGTAGGTCCTTGCCGCGTGGTTATGATCAAGACAAGAGAGCGTGATGGATATGAGTCCGTCCAGTTGTCTTTTGGCGAGGTGAAGGAGCGTAAGTTGTCCAAGGCCGAGCTGGGTCATCTGAAGAAGGCGGAGGCGCCGGCTACCCGTGTACTCAGAGAGTTTCAGAAGATTGGCGATGTGACGGTAGGCCAATCCATTACAGTTGATATTTTCAAGAAGGGTGACTGGGTGGACGTTGTCGGTATTTCCAAGGGGAAGGGGTATCAGGGAGTGGTGAAGCGGCATCATTATGGTGGAGGTCCTGAATCTCACGGATCCATGTTCCATCGCCATCCCGGCTCGATGGGCGCCAGTTCTTATCCTTCTCGTGTCTGGAAAGGGAAGACGTTGCCTGGACACATGGGGGCAAAGCGGATTACGGCGCAGCGATTGAAAGTTATAGAGTCTAGGCCTGATGAAAATCTGCTGTTTGTTAGAGGAGCAATCCCCGGTGCAGCAAGCGGGCTCATCATGGTGAAGAAGTCGAAGAAGGGGTAGGGCATGCCCACGGTCGATGTCGTTGATTTGAAGAGACACAAGGTTGGGTCTGTCGATCTGCCTGAAGAAGTCTTCGGCTGTAAGCCGTACTCGGCCTTAGTTCATGAAGCGGTGGTGATGCAGCGTGCCTGTGAACGCCAGGGCACGGCATCCACACTACGGCGGGGGGAAGTGGCTGGGTCCGGTAGAAAACCATGGAAACAAAAGCACACCGGGCGGGCGCGGGCAGGGTCGATCCGTTCTCCTGTCTGGCGTCATGGCGGGTCGGTGTTCGGGCCAAAGCCACGAGATTATTCCTATAGCATGCCGAGGAAGAAGTATCGTGCAGCCCTTCAAAGCGCACTGTCGGCAAAGCTGGCTGATGGGCAGGTGGTGGTTGTATCGAATCTGTCGTTGAGCCAGCCGAAGACAAAACTGCTGGCTCAGGCGCTGACCAGTTTGGGAGCCGGAGGCTCTACCTTGATCGTGGCAGGGGCTGGACATACTGGGTTGGCTCAAGCTGCGGGCAATCTTCCTCACGTGCGTGTAGTAGGACCGGAAGGGTTGAACGTCTACGATATTGTTCGCGCTGAAGTGATTCTGATTCCAGAACGTGAATTGCCTCGGGTGAGAGAGGTTTGGGCATGAAGACGAGTCTCCATGACATTCTGCTGCAGCCGTTCCTGACGGAAAAGATCACGGCGATGCGTGAAAACAACAACACGGTAGGCTTCCTCGTTCGTCCTGATGCAAATCGTGTTCAGATTAAGCAAGCAGTCGAAACGTTGTTGAAGGTGAAGGTCGAGCGAGTAAACGTGATGAATGTTCGCGGGAAGATCAAGCGGTTGGGGAGATTCTCCGGGAAGCGATCGGACTGGAAAAAGGCCTTCGTCAAGCTCAAGCAAGGTGAGAAGCTGGAGCTGTACGAGAGCGCATAGCCGATGTAGCACCGGGCTGAACTCGGTGAGCCGAAAGGACAACAGTAGCATGGGAATCAGAGCGTACAAGCCGAGGACACCGGGACGCCGAGGGATGACTGCGGTGACGACGGAAGAATTGTCGAAAACAAGACCGGAGAAGTCGCTCACATCCTTCCGTCGGAGTACCGGTGCCAGAAATAACGATGGGCGAACGACTGTGCGTTTCCGTGGGGGTGGGCATAAACGGCTGTATCGGAAAATAGATTTTCGACGTGACAAGACCGGAATTCCGGGGACCGTCGCAGCGCTTGAGTATGATCCCAATCGCTCGGCCCGTATTGCCTTGGTGCACTATAAGGATGGCGAGAAGCGCTATATCCTGGCTCCGGTGGGCTTGGCTGTCGGAGATGTGGTGCAGTCCGGTGCGAGTTCGGAGGTGCGTACCGGGAATGCATTACCCTTGTCCAGCATGCCGTTGGGAACGACGATTCATAATGTAGAACTGAAACCCGGGAGAGGCGGCCAGCTGATACGCAGCGCCGGGGGCTTTGCCCAGGTGATGGGGCGCGACGGCGAATATGTGCAGGTGCGGCTCAGGTCGGGTGAAATGCGGCGGATCCTTTCAACCTGTATGGCGACCGTCGGGCAGGTTGGAAATACGGATCATGAGAATATCAACATTGGGAAAGCTGGTCGGGTGCGGTGGTTGGGCCGACGTCCGAATGTGCGCGGTGTCGTAATGAATCCGGTCGACCATCCGCATGGCGGCGGTGAAGGAAAATCCGGACAAGGTAACCCTCACCCAGTTTCTCCATGGGGTCTTCCGACCAAGGGCTACAAGACCCGGAACAATAAAGCGACGGACAAGTTTATTATCTCTCGCCGCAAGTAGGAGTACGCGATGCCGAGGTCAGTCAGTAAAGGCGCATTTGTTGACGACCACCTGCTCAAGAAAGTGGAGCGGATGAATCAGAATAAGGATCGAAAGATCATCAAGACCTGGTCGCGACGTTCGACTGTCATTCCGGATATGATCGGACATACATTTGCAGTCCATAACGGTAAGAAGTTCATTCCTGTCTTTGTGACGGAAAATATGGTGGGGCACAAGTTGGGAGAGTTTTCTCCGACGAGGTTCTTTAAAGGACATGGGCATGCCAGGACCGAGAAGGCCGTGCCTCTCAAGTAGGGGATTCGGACGCGCATATTAGATCAGATAGGGCGGATATGGCTGAAGCACATGCAGTTCTACGGTTTGTACGTATCTCTCCGAGGAAGGCCCGCCCGGTGGTTGATTTGATCCGTGGGCAGCAAGTTCCGATGGCTTTGGCGATGCTCAGAAATTTGCCGCGCCAAGCGTCGAAGGTCGTTGAAAAGATTTTGCGGTCTGCGATAGCGAATGCGGAGCAAAAGGAGATGGGCGACAGTGAGTCGATGGTAGTGTCGAAGGCATTCGTTGATTGCGGGCCGACGTTGAAACGCTTTCGCTCCCGATCTCAGGGGCGTGCGAACGCGATTCACAAGCGGATGAGTCACATTACCGTCGTCGTTTCGGCGGCAGACGTTCAGAAGAAAGGGTAGATAAAGGCGGTTAACGCGACGGAGTGATTTTCCGTCTGAGCGAGGCGCAAGACGTTATGGGGCACAAGACACATCCGATCGGGTACCGGCTGGGATACAACGTGACGTGGTCATCGCGGTGGTACGCCAGCAAAGATTACGCAAGACTGCTGCATCAGGATATCAAGATTCGCAAGATGGTTAAGCAACGGCTGTTTCATGCCGGTGTGGCCAAGGTTGAAATCGAACGATCCGGAGACCAGACGCGCGTGATTATTCATACCGCACGTCCCGGTATCATCATTGGCCGTAAGGGGGCCGAGGTCGATAAGCTCAAGGCCGAATTGGAGAAGAGCTACTCTGGCCAAGTTTACATAACGGTGAAGGAGATCAAGAAGCCGGAACTGGATGCCCAGTTAGTGAGTGAAAACGTCGCCACTCAATTGGAAAAACGTGTGGCGTTCCGTCGGGCCATGAAGCGGAGCGTACAGTCCGCACTTCGTCTTGGAGCCCAGGGCATCAAGATTATGGTAGGTGGCCGTCTTGGGGGGGCAGAAATTGCGCGCTCAGAGTGGTATCGGGAAGGACGGGTGCCTCTTCATACCCTCCGGGCTGATATCGACTACGGGTTTGCAGAAGCCCATACGACAATGGGGCAGATCGGGATAAAAACCTGGATCTACAAAGGGGAAATTCTTCCATTGCAGCCTCTGAATAAAGAATCGGCATTTGACCGCAGACTTGGGTAATTGACGAGGGGATTGTGTTAGCACCGAAGAAAGTCAAGTTCCGTAAAATGATGAAGGGGCGCATGACCGGCAAGGCTTATCGGGGCAGTCAAATTACCCTCGGGGAGTTTGGATTAAAAGCCCTTGAGCCTGGTTGGATCACCAGCCGACAGATCGAAGCGGCCCGCATTGCAATTACCAGGTGTGTAAAGCGCGGCGGCCAGGTTTGGACGAGAATCTTCCCCGATAAACCGATTACCAAGAAGCCGGCTGAGACTCGAATGGGTAAAGGAAAGGGGAACCCGGAGTATTGGGTTGCCGTCGTGAAACCCGGTCGAATTCTGTATGAAATGGATGGTGTGACGCAAGAAGTGGCTAAGGAGGCGTTCCGTTTGGCCTCTCATAAATTGCCGATTGCCACCAAGTGCGTCACTCGCGGGGAGTTCTAGCTTCGGAGGGATCGGACGACGCAAGGGTAAGGGAGCGCATCCATGGACTTGAAGGAATTACGCCAACTCACGGAGCCAGAGTTAGCGGAGAAGACGAAGCAGCTCAGGCAGGAACTCTTCAACCTGCGTTTTCAGATGGGAACCGGCCGGCTTGAAAACCGGATGCAAATACGAAAGACGAGGCGATCCATTGCCAGGGTAAAGACACTTCAACGCGAACTCACCGCGGATGATTCGATCCCTGCCAAGGTGAAAGGGGCATGAGGATGAGAGAGTCAGCGAATAAGCGACGTGAATGGGTTGGGCGTGTAGTCAGCAATAAGATGAACAAGACTGTGGTCGTCGAGATTGAGCGATCGGTTATTCACCCGCTGTATCGAAAGGTGCTTAAGCGGGTAACGAAATTCAAAGCTCACGACGAAGACGATGCCTGCAAGATCGGCGACCGTGTACATATCGTCGAGACAAGGCCGATCAGTAAGAACAAACACATGAGGGTTGTCGAGGTCGTGGAAAAGGGAGAGGGCGACTAGGGTGTGTTTCTACAGAGGGTAGGGGAACCGTAGGGGTTATGATTCAAAGTTATACATATATGGACGTGGCTGACAACTCAGGTGCCAAGCAGGCCATGTGTTTTCATGTCCTTGGTGGAACCAGGCGGCGGTATGCATCTCTCGGCGATATTGTGGTCGTTGCTGTCAAGGAGGCTATCCCAGCGGCAACGGTTAAGAAAGGCGACGTGAGTCGGGCCGTGGTTGTGAGAACGACCAAGGAAGTGCGTCGAGAGGATGGTTCGTATATCAAGTTTGACCGGAATGCCTGCGTACTGATCAATAAGGACGGTGACCCTGTTGGAACTCGAATCTTTGGACCAATCGCACGTGAGCTGCGGTGGAAGAAATTCATGAAGATTATTTCTCTAGCTCCGGAAGTACTGTAGCGAGAGTGAGACGGTGGAATGAATAAGCAGGCGTTGAAGAAGTGCCGAATCCGTAAAGGTGATGTCGTGGTGGTTATTGCCGGGCGCGATCGAGGCAAGTCCGGGAAAGTCCTTTCGGTTGATCCTGGAGCCGGAAAGGTCGTGGTCGAAAAGTTGAATATGATCAAGCGCCACACCAAGCCGAATCAGAAAGTCAAGCAAGGCGGTATTCTCGAACGAGAGGCGCCTTTTGCCGTCTCAAATGTAATGTATCTGTGTCCTGTGACACAGAAGCCGACGCGGCTTGGCATGCGTACGCTCAATGACGGCCGACGTATCCGGTTCAGTAAAAAATCGAACGACTCTGTCGAGTAGGGGTGAGGACGCCGGATGGCGAAAGTTGTGCCAGGTAAAAGCGGTAAGACACCGGAGCGGCGAGCGCCCAAGAAAAAGGAAGGCTCGCCGGCACCGCAGGCAATGGACGAGGGGAGCGACGAATCCAAGTTCAGTCCGCGGCTTCGCGAGGCTTACCTGCAGCAGGTCGTGCCCGCGCTCATGAAAGAATTCGGTTACAAAAATATCATGCAGGTTCCGAAGCTTGAGCGTATCGTGCTGAACGTGGGAATGGGCGAAGCCATTCAAAACGTAAAGCTGCTGGAGGGCGCGGCTGCGGAACTGGGCGCGATTACAGGTCAGAAGCCGCTGATTACAAAGGCGAGAAAAGCCATTGCCTCCTTCAAGTTGCGCCAGGGAATGCCGATCGGTACGAAAGTCACGTTGCGTAGCCGTAGGATGTGGGAGTTCTTTGACCGTCTCGTGACGTTGTCGCTGCCCAGGATTCGAGACTTCCGTGGCGTCTCACCAAAGTCGTTCGATGGCCGTGGCAATTACACGCTTGGACTCAAAGAACAGCTTATTTTCCCCGAGATCAAGTACGACAATGTCCTATCCATCCATGGAATGGACATTACAATTGTTACGACCGCCAGGACCAACGATGAGGGGCGAGCGCTGTTGAAGCACCTGGGAATGCCATTCCGTACGTAATGTCTAGCGAAGGAGCTGCACGTGTCGAGGTTAGCGCTCAGAAATAAATCGGCTACCAAGGCCAAGTTTCCGGTCCGAGACTACCACCGGTGCGAGATCTGCGGACGCGTGCGAGGATTTTTGCGTCGCTTTCGTATGTGTAGAATCTGTTTTCGTTTCTTGAGTCTGAAAGGCGAGATCCCGGGAGTTCGGAAGGCGAGTTGGTAGCATGTCACTTTCCACCTCGACAGGCTGGTAGTCGATATCTATTCGCTCGAAGAACATTGGTGAAAGGGTTGGTATGGCGACAGATCCCATCAGCGACCTCTTAATACGATTGCAAAACGGGTTCAGCCGGCGTCACGATGTTGTGAGCGTCCCAACCTCTCGCCTCAAACGAGAGATTCTCCAGATTCTTCAAGACGAAGGCTATATTCAAGGATTCCAGGCAGATCTCGCGGACGGACATCCTGTCTTGAAAGTGCAGTTACGGTATGTGGCGGAAGGACAGCCCATGGTTGCCGGGATGCAGCGGGTAAGCAAGCCGGGCCGCCGTGTGTACGTAGGGGTCAAAAGTATCCCGCGAGTCAAGAACGGCATCGGCGTGGCGATTTTGTCCACATCGAAGGGAGTGATGACGGACAAAGACTCTCGACGCGCAGGGCTGGGTGGAGAAGTGCTGTGCTCGGTATGGTGATGGGTAAAGCAGACCAGATCGGTATGGCAGTGGCTGGTTAGAGGAGCAAAACATCGATGTCGCGTATTGGAAAGAAGCCCATCCAGATTCCCACCGGCGTGGATGTAAAAGTTGCTGAATCGATCGTGTCCGTGAAGGGCCCGCTGGGAAAGATTGATTGGTCGTTATCTGCGGGGATTGGAGTCTCGATTACGGACAGACAGATTGTGGTAACCCGGTCGGAAGAGGATCGTCATATCCGTGCTATGCACGGGTTGACTCGCGCAGAGCTGAATAACATGATTCAGGGTGTGACAAAGGGATACGAACGTAACCTGGAAATCACCGGGGTCGGCTATAAGGTCGCTGTGCAGGGTCGAACGATGAGCTTCAACCTGGGCTACATTAACCCTGTCACTTATCCGATTCCGGCAGGAATCGATGTGAAGGTGGACAAGCAAACACTGATCAATGTGAAAGGGGCTGACAAGCGATTGGTGGGTCAGGTTGCGGCGAACTTGCGAGCCATTAAGCCTCCCGACGTGTATAAGCAAAAAGGCGTTCGCTATGTAGGGGAAGTGTTGCGCAAGAAGGCCGGAAAGACAGGGAAGTAGAGGACTCATGAACACTGCAGATAAAACGGATCAATTAACCAGGCGGAAACTGCGTGTGCGAAAGCGAGTCTTTGGAACGCCGGAGCGTCCCCGTCTGAATGTGTTTCGGAGCCGCTCGCATATCTACGCCCAGATTGTTGACGATATCAAAGGGGCGACGTTGGTTGCCGCGTCTTCTTTAGATAAATCGTTGCGCACGTCGGTAAAATCCACCGGCGGTATCGAAGGGGCGAAAGCTGTTGGAAAGTTGCTAGCTGATCGGGCGAAGGCCGCTAAGGTGCAGGCCGTGGTATTCGATCGCGGTGGTCGGATGTATCACGGACGCATCAAAGCGTTGGCTGAGGCATCACGTGAAGGCGGTCTGCAATTCTAGGTCGTACCTCGCTTCCGTCATGGTGCGGGAGAGAGGGGAACAAGGAGGAGAGAAGCTAGGTGCGAGTCAATCCAGATGAACTAAGCCTGAAGGACAAGGTTGTTTTTATCAACCGAGTGGCGAAAGTTGTAAAGGGGGGAAAGCGGTTCAACTTCTGCGCGCTGGTTGTCGTTGGAGATGGACAAGGATGGGTTGGTATCGGGAAAGGGAAGGCCGCCGAAGTCCCTGTAGCGATTTCGAAGGCGGTCGAACAGGCCAAAAAAAACCTGGTCCATATCGCCCTCTCATCCGGGACGATCGCGCACGAGGTGCATGGGTTGTTCGGGGCCGAACATGTCCTTCTTAAGCCGGCGAAAAAGGGTGCAGGAATCATTGCCGGCGGGGCTGTGCGGGCGCTGGTCGAAGTTGCCGGTGTTCATAATGTCATCGCAAAGACGTTAGGGCGTGGGAATCCGTTTAATACAGTGCGCGCCACGCTCAACGGTCTCTGTCAGCTCCGCAATGCCGAAGACGCACTGAGTCTGCGCCGGCAGTCATCGGGCGACGTACAGAACAAGGTGAATGTGTGACGCCAACAGCCAAAGCAACCACGCCTGCCCCAAAAGGGTTTGTTGTCACGCTGAAACGAAGTCCTATCGGTACACCGCAAAAGCATCGGCTTGTTCTAAGTGGTCTTGGTTTGAGAAAGATCAGCCAGAAGGTAATTCGTCCCAATACCCCGCAAGTCAGAGGGATGATCGCTAAAATTGGATATCTATTGGATGTGCAGCCACAATGAACTTACATGAGCTGGGTCCGGCCAGAGGATCAAGAAAGCGACGAAAGCGGATAGGCCGTGGTCCGGGGTCTGGACACGGGAAGACATCCGGCAAGGGGCATAAGGGTTTGCTAGCCAGATCCGGCGGCCGAAGCCGACAAGCAGGTGGATTCGAAGGCGGTCAGATGTCTCTGATTCGTCGAGTACCGAAGCATGGTTTTACGAACATATTTCGTAAGGAGTACTCGATTGTCAATGTGAAAAGCCTGGGCGAGATGATTGTATCCGGTACCATCACGCCTCAGGTGATGGTGGACACCGGTTTGGTCAAACGTAAATCGCTGCCGATCAAAATTCTTGGGAACGGAGACCTCACGAAACCGATCGTGGTGCAAGCGCATAAGTTCAGTAAGTCCGCAGAAGCGAAGATCCAAGCAGCTGGAGGGAGAGTCGAGGTCATCCCCGGTGTTTGAAAGACTCCTGACCAGTTTTCAGAATATTGTTAAAATCCCCGAGTTGCGCACCCGCATCCTGTTTACCATAGGGATGTTGGTGGTGTATCGGATCGGGGCGCATATTCCCACGCCAGGGATCAACGGTGAAGCCCTCTCCGAATTTCTGCAAAAGGAAGGCGGCGCACTTCTCGGGTTTTTAGATATTTTTTCAGGCGGGTCGCTTTCGCGACTGACGATCTTAGCGCTGGGCATTATGCCCTACATCAGCGCGTCGATCATTCTTCAGTTGCTGACCGTGGTTGTTCCGCACCTGACGAAGTTGGCCAAGGAGGGCGAGCGCGGTCGGAAGAAGATTATTCAGTACACACGGTTTGGGACAATCGGCATTGCCATTATTCAGGGATTCGGGATCGCAATAGGTCTCGAGCAAATGAATAACGGCGCATTCGTGATGAGTGGAGGGTGGGGATTCCGTCTTATGACGGTCATCACCTTGACGGCCGGTACGGGGTTCCTGATGTGGCTCGGTGAACAGATTACCGAGCGGGGTGTCGGGAACGGTATCTCCTTGATCATTTTTGCCGGGATCGTCGCGCGGCTGCCTTCAGCTGTCGCCCAGACCTTTGAATTGTACAAGGTGGGACAACTCAGCATTATCTTGTTGGGCGCCCTTGCAGTGCTGATGATTGTGGTAGTCGCTGCGATTGTCTTTCTGGAGAGCGGGCGGCGGAAAGTGCCGGTTCAGTATGCCAAGCGGGTCATCGGACGCAGAGTCTTCGGCGGGCAGAGTACGCATATTCCGCTCAAGATCAATACTGCAGGGGTGATCCCGCCCATTTTTGCTTCATCGATTATTGCGTTTCCTGCGACGATTGCCGGGTTCTTCGAGACACCATGGGTGAAGGCATTCGGCGCCCAACTCGCGCCGGGCTCGGTGTTGTATACCTTGATGTACGTCGGTCTTATTCTGTTTTTCTGTTTCTTTTATACGGCAGTGGTTTTGAACCCGGTGGACATGGCGGACAATATGAAGAAGTACGGGGGATTCATTCCCGGGATTCGTCCTGGAACACGTACGTCCGACTACATTTATAAGGTGCTCACACGAATTACGTTTGCCGGATCGATCTACCTTGCCATTGTTTGCGTGATTCCCGAATTGTTGATTTACAAACTGAATGTGCCGTTCTATTTCGGCGGCACCTCGCTGCTGATCGTCATCGGCGTCGGTCTTGATACGGCTCAGCAGATTGAATCACACATGTTAATGCGGAACTATGAGGGATTTCTGGGCAAGGGTATGGCTCCCCTTCGTGGACGGAGCGGGTAACGGAAAACCCATGCGGGTGGTGTTTCTTGGTGCACCAGGAGTAGGTAAGGGAACCCAGGCTGACCGTATTGCGGCCGAGTATCAGGTGGCGAAGATTTCGACCGGCGATCTTCTCCGCGAGGCGGTTCGTAAACGCACCTCCCTGGGTCTCGAGGCCAAGAGTTATATGGATCAGGGGAATCTGGTTCCTGATGCCGTGGTGATCGGACTGGTGAGTGAGAAACTAAGTGATCCCAGTTGCGCGAACGGATTTGTCCTGGATGGATTTCCCAGGACCGTTCCGCAGGCGGAAGCTTTGAGAACAGTGTTGGTATCCAAAGGGGTCGCCTTGGACCGGGTCGTAAATTTTCAGGTCCCGCGTGAGGATGTCGTCAGGCGGTTAAACGGGCGCCGAAGTTGCCCGAAGTGCCAAGCGACCTTCCATGTCGATTTTGCGCCGCCCAAAGTTGATGGGGTGTGCGATCGTTGCGGAGAGCGGCTCGTGCAGCGTAGCGATGACCGTCGTGATGCCATTGAGATGCGCCTGAAAGTATACGATGAACAAACAGCTCCGCTCGTTCGCTATTATGACGAGCGGCGCTTGTTGTTTCCCATGGATGCATCCGGTGCAGTGGATGTGGTCTCTGAACATCTCTCGCAGGAGCTGGCACCATACCGGGCGACATGATCATTCTCAAGACGCCGGACGAGATTTCGGTGATGGCTCAGGCGTCAAGAGTAGTGGCAGAGACATTACAGATATTGCAGCAGGCCGTCAGACCGGGAATCACGACCGATGACTTAGACCGCATAGCCGAGGAAGAAATTCTCACCCGTGGCGCGAAGCCGGCTTTTAAAGGGTATCGGGGCTATCCGAAGACCCTTTGTGCTTCGGTAAACGATCAGGTTGTTCACGGGATTCCTTCCAAGCGAGTGCTGAAGGAGGGTGATATCATCGGGCTCGATCTTGGAGCAATCGTCGGCGGGTTTTACGGAGATTCAGCGGTGACGATCGCGGTAGGGCAGACAACTGAACGGAATGCCCGCTTGATCCAAGTAACCAAAGAGGCGATGTATCTCGGAATAGAACAAGCAGTGGTGGGGCACCGACTTTCTGATATTTCGCACGCGGTTCAGCAGCATGTCGAGTCTTCCGGTTACTCGGTTGTGACAGAGTTTGTCGGGCATGGAATAGGCCGGAAATTGCATGAGGAGCCGCAGGTACCGAATTATGGGAAGCCCGGACAGGGTCCTCGCTTGCAGGTCGGGATGGTTCTTGCGATTGAACCGATGGTCAATATGGGGGGTGCTGCCGTCAAGATTCTTGAGGATCGCTGGACGGCGGTAACAGTGGACGGGAGTCTCTCGGCGCATTTTGAACATACGATCGTGATCGAGCCGAGTGGCCCGTCACGTATCTTGAGTCAGCTCTGACGAGCCTGGAGCTGGGGCATGCCGTTTGAGGAGAAAGGATAGCGGTACGTGCCGAAGGAAGATGTCATAGAAATTCAAGGCACGGTAAACGAAACCTTGCCTAATGCAATGTTTCGAGTGTCGTTGGACAATGGCCATAAGATTCTTGCGCACATTTCCGGGAAAATGCGCATGCACTTTATCCGCATTCTTCCCGGCGACAAGGTGACTGTGGAGCTGTCGCCGTACGATCTGACACGCGGACGGATCACCTATCGGTTTAAGTAGGAGCGTGAATCGGACATGAAAGTGAGATCATCGGTCAAACCGATCTGTGCAAAATGCAAGGTTATTCGGCGCAAGGGCGTGGTGCGAATCCTCTGTGCAAACCCACGCCATAAGCAGCGCCAGGGGTAAAAACGGTATTCGCCAAACGTGCACCGTTTAGCAGAACGGTGTCTTCCGTTCACGAAGAACGGTTAACGAGTCGACCGAAGGGAGCAATGATGGCGCGTATTGCCGGAGTGGATTTGCCGAGGGAGAAGCGAACGGATATCGGGTTAACCTACATCTATGGGATCGGGCGGGCGACCGCACTGGATATCCTTAACAAGGCGGGGGTGGACGGAGCAATTCGTGTCAAGGACTTGAGCGAAGAGCATATCGTCAGAATTCGGGAAATTATCCAGGAAGGCTGTCAGGTCGAAGGCGACCTGAGAAAAACCTTTTCGATGAACATCAAGCGATTGATCGATAGCGGCACATACCGTGGTCTACGCCATCGAAAAGGGTTACCGGTTCGCGGCCAACGGACCAAGACGAATGCGCGGACAAGAAAAGGACGTCGTTCCGGTGTCGGGAGTAAACCGAAACCACCTGTACGTTCGGCCTAGTGCGCGTCGGTCACTTGAGTAGGGAGTCTGTATGAGCATCAAAAAAGGGAAAAAGAAAGAACGCCGGATCGTCCAGAGCGGGGTGGCCCATGTTCAGGCCTCCTTTAATAACACAATCGTCACCATTACCGACATGAGCGGTAACACGATCGTGTGGGCAAGCTCAGGGAACCAGGGGTTCAAGGGTTCTCGCAAAAGCACGCCTTTTGCCGCTCAGCGAGCCGGCGAGGCTGCTGCACGGAAGGCGATGGAGAGTGGAATGCGCACAGTTGATGTCTATGTAAATGGCCCTGGGTCCGGCCGTGAATCGGCGATCCGATCTCTTCAGGCCGCTGGATTGAGGATCCATATGATTCGTGATGTGACCCCGATTCCGCACAACGGATGCCGGCCGCCAAAGCGGCGGCGGGTCTAAAGAGGTGAATCGTTAATCGTGGTACATGGAGCGACAGAATAGGAGCATCGCTCGGTTAACGAAGAACGGTTGACGAAGAACGAGGAGGGAGCAGTGGCAAAATATCGAGGTCCCGTCTGTCGGTTATGTCGACGAGAGGGTGAGAAGCTGTTCTTGAAAGGCTCGCGCTGTATGACAGAAAAATGCGCCATTGAGCGTAGGAGCTATCCGCCCGGACAGCATGGGCAAAAGCGTCCTAGGAACTCAGAATACAGCACTCAGCTTAGAGAAAAGCAGAAGCTCCGCAGAATCTATGGGTTAATGGAATGTCAGTTCCGTGGCGTGTTCGAGCGTGCGGAGCGGCAGTCCGGTATTACCGGCGAAGTGCTCTTACGATTGCTGGAATCTCGGTTGGATAATGTCGCCTACCGGCTGGGATTTGCAGCATCGCGGAAAGAAGCCAGGCAACTGGTAAGCCATGGACATCTGACCATGAACGGTCGAAAAATCAATGTGCCTGGTGCGCAGGTCAAGGCGGGAGACATCATCAGCGTTCGGGAGCGAAGTCGTACGTTGATTTCGATTCAGGCTGCCCTGGAGTCGGTTGATGGCCGAGGTATCCCGGAGTGGCTGGATCTGGACAAGGCGGCATTTAAAGGCATGGTCCGAGCGCTGCCGTCTAAAGACCAGATTTCTCTCCCGGTCAACGAACAAATGGTAGTGGAGTTGTACTCCAGGTAGACGCGGAACTGAAGAAAGAGGGTCGGTCTTTGTGGTGGACATGCGGCGTTCAGAGGCTGCCTACTCGATGAGATGAAGGGGGAGTCATGATTAAAGCGATGAAGGACTTTCAAGTCCCGATGCGGGTGGAAGTCGACAAAGATACGCATAGCCAAACATTCGGACGATTTACGACCGAGGCCTATGAACGTGGATTTGGGACGACGGTCGGCAATGCCTTGCGGCGCGTGCTGTTGTCGTCGTTAACGGGGGCGGCAGTAACCACCGTGAAAATTGAAGGAGTTCTGCACGAGTTTTCGACGATTCCTGGCATCACGGAGGATGTAACCTCCATTATTTTGAATGTCAAAGGACTAAGGCTTGCGGTACATACCGACAAACCGAAGACGCTCCGTCTCAGGAAAAAGGGGCCTGGCGAAGCGAAGGGGTCCGACATTATTCACGATGCGGACGTGACCATCCTGACTCCGAATCTCCACATTGCGACGTTGGACAAGGATGCCTCGTTTGACATGGAGATGACGGTGAAGCATGGACGGGGCTATGTGCCCGCCGAACGGAACAAGGAAGAGGGGCTGCCGATCGGTGTGATCGCGATCGATTCAGTGTTTTCGCCTATCAAGCGCGTAAATTTTCATGTTGAGAACGCCCGCGTCGGCCGCATGACCGATTACGATAAGTTGACTTTGGAAATCTGGACGGATGGAACCATCTCTCCCCGAGATGCTTTGTCCACGGCGGCCAGCATCCTGCGCGATCACATTGATATCTTTATCAATCCTGATGCACGGGTCGAGGGGCACGCTGAACTTGGCAGCGATGAGACGCAACGTGAGGTGAATAAACATCTGTTCCGGAGTGTGAACGAGCTGGAGTTGTCGGTCCGTGCCGCAAATTGCTTGAAGAATGCGAACATCAAGACTATCGCCGACCTAGTCCAGAAGACCGAGGGAGAGATGTTACGGACGAAGAATTTCGGCAAGAAATCGCTCAACGAAATTAAGGAAATTCTGACTGAAATGGGCCTTGGGCTCGGCGTAAAACTGGATGCAGTACCGCCCATCGGCAGCAGCCAGAAGAGCGAGTAAAGAAACACGAGGGAACTGTGCGTCACAGAAAAAAAGGCAGACAGCTCGGACGACAGACCAAACATCGATGGGCGCTGTTCAGAAGTCTCGTGACCTCGTTGCTCGAGCATGAGCGTATCGAAACGACCGAGGCTAAGGCGAAAGAAGTTCGAGGGTTTACGGACAGGATGATTACGCTTGGCAAGGAAGGGACATTGCCGGCTCGAAGGCAAGCTCTTGCGTTTATCCGAAGTAAAGAAGTCGTCTCAAAGTTGTTCAGCGACGTGGCGGTTCGATTTAAGGATCGTCACGGTGGCTATACGAGGACGATTAAGACGAGACGGCGAATCGGCGATGCAGCGAAGCTTGTTGCGATCGAGCTCGTCACCAGGCCGGATACTGCACCCACAAAAAAACATGCGTCTACCTCGTCGGCGCCCGCGACTCCTACCACCGGCTAGGTCTCTTTTCGGCCAGGGGTATTCTCGCATGCGATGACGCGTGTACGTTTCGATAATTCTCTCATCTCGTTCACGAAGATCTGCCAGGGTGCGCCGCTCGAAAGAGCGGGCTATTTACTCCATCGCTACTGAATAGACGATGCCGGGGCTCCGGCATAAGTTTACTTGATATTGAGTGCATGCTACGATCGTACCAGTCTTTTTCGTACGGCTCATAAGGATGCGGGAACGAAGTGTGGCAACGCTGGGTACGAGGCGGCTTGTTAGCGCTCAGTGTGGCATTGGCGTGTTTCCTCGCCTACCTGCTCGTGACGAATTCGACATCGGTTTCAACACCGACGACAGCGTCCCCCGGCTCGATGAACGCAGCCGATGCGACGATTTCCAACTTTATGTTTACTCAAACGAAGGACGATGCAGTTCAATGGCAGGTGCAGGCACAAGAAGCCCGGCTTTTCGAACGGGATAAGCGCGCGACGTTACTGGGCGTCGCAGTCACATTATTCGGCCAGCAGGGAAAGGAGTTAACGGTGACCGGAGATGAAGGGACATTAAATACTGAGACAAAGAACTTTGTGCTCGCAAATCGATCAGAGCCGCTCGTGATTCATACCGATAGCGGGTACGTGATTTACACCAACCATCTGGCGTGGACGGACCAAACGAGAGAGATACACACGCAAGATCCAGTTCGTATCGTCGGTCATGGCTTAGAAGTAACGGGGCGGGGGTTATTGGGACATTTGGACACTGAAGAATTTGAAGTACTTGAGGACGTACATGTGGATTTGGCTCCTGCTTCTTAACCTGCTCCCGCTTGGGATGGCTTCATTGAGTGAATCGGCTGAAGCAGCTATTCCCAAAGGCAGTGCGGATCAAGCGGTCAGCACGACCATTACGGCTAAGAAGATGACGGTAAAAAATCAAGATCGCCAAGCCGTTTTTGAAGGGGCAGTTGTGCTAACGCGCGGATCATTGGTTGTCTATTCCGATCGCATGGTGGTGATGTTTCGCGCCCAAGACTCACTTGCAGGCAATACTCAGAAGGGGCATGAGGCCGCGCCGTCTGTAACAAGTCGCTCTGTCAACAGGATTGAGGCTACTGGACGAGTAAAAATCGAAAAGGATTCAGGAAGTGCAACATGCGAAAAAGCTATCTACTACCAAGATGGGGATAAGATCGTCCTGACTGGTGACCCGGTAGCCTGGGATAAGGGAACAAGGGTTAGCGGTAAACAAATCACGATGTTCCTGGCAGAGGATCGGAGCGTAGTGGAAGGAGGATCGCATGTGCGGATCGAACCGGAGGGGAGGGCGGTCAAGTGATTGAGGCGGTTCAGGGAAATGCACCGCCGACCGGTTCCATGATGAACAGGACAGAGGATGACTGGTTACGCGCTACGGGATTGGTGAAGAGTTTTCGTACGCGCAAAGTTGTGAAAGGCGTCTCGATCGAAGTCAGTGCCGGTGAGGTCGTGGGTTTGCTGGGACCCAATGGGGCTGGGAAAACCACCATTTTCGACATGATCGTCGGTCTGTGCCAACCTGATGAGGGGACGATTTTGCTCGGGAAAGAAGTGATCACGGATTTGCCAATGTACCGGCGTGCGCGAAAAGGAATCGGATATCTTCCGCAAGAGTCTTCTGTGTTTCGACGCTTGTCGGTTGAAGACAATATTCTGGCAATTCTTGAAATGCTGGACTACTCTCGGGCAGAGCGTCGCGACCGGGTCGAGGCCCTTCTCAAGGAGCTTGATCTTGGTCATATTCGGACGAGTATGGCGTATGCGTTGTCTGGAGGTGAACGTCGGCGGTTAGAGATCACAAGGGCGCTTGCGACGAACCCATCATTCATGTTGCTCGACGAACCTTTTGCAGGAATCGACCCGATTGCTGTCGCCGACATCCAACACATTATTACCCGCTTGAAAGAAAAAGGGATCGGAGTTTTGATTACCGATCACAATGTCCAGGAGACTCTATCCATCACGGATCGGGCCTACATCATCAACGAAGGACTAATTCTTGAGGCCGGGTCTCCAGAATCCATCGTCAAAAGTGAAACAGCGCGCGCGGTCTATCTTGGGGAACGGTTCAGGCTATGATGCGTAAGGGTGTGCCCGTATGAAGCTCAGGCTCGATCTTCGGCTGAGTCAAAAGCTGATCATGACTCCCCAGTTGCAACAGGCAATTAAGCTGTTGCAGCTGTCGCGACTCGAGCTCCAGCAAAGTCTCACGCAACATTTGATGGAGAATCCGCTTTTGGAGGACCTTCCTACCGAGGCAGAGGACAGCGAGCCCGGAAGCGCAGAGGAGAAGGCTGAAGAAGCGGCTGCATCAGCGGACAGTGAGTCATCGAATGCGGAAGAAGCAACTCCCGAAGAACGCGATATGCCTGATGAGGCTTCAGCGGCCGGTTGGGAAGAGTACTTCGGGAGCGATCGTCGAATAGGTGGATCCGAGTCTCGGTCGTCCTCGCCGGACGAGGTTCCATCCTATGAGCAAACTATGGCGAAACCCACATCGTTAGAGGACCATCTCCTTTGGCAACTGTCGTTTTCCGGCTTGTCGGAACGTGAGAAAGAGATCGGTCGGTTGATTATTGGCAACTTAGACGATGACGGGTACCTGCGCATATCTCTCACAGAGATGGTCGCAGGGACCAACTTTTCCGAAGTGGAGGCGGAGTCGGTTCTGAAAGATATCCAGAGCTTTGATCCCACCGGTGTCGCGGCGCGAGACCTTGTGGAATGCCTGCTTTTACAAATCGGACATCTAGGGAAGAGTCCGATGGGTTCGTTAGGAGCCAGGCCGGGCGCCTTGAAGGGCTCGATCGTTGAAGCCATCGTTCAACACCACCTCAAAGATCTGGAGAAGAAGCAGTATGCGAAAATCGCGAAGGCGTTGGAGGTCACGGTAGAAGAGGTTTTCCAAGCGACCAAGGTCATCGAAGTGCTTGAGCCGAAGCCGGGACGACCGTTTACGAACACCCAGAACTATGTGATTGTCCCTGACGTGTTTGTCGTCAAGAATGAAGGGGAATGGGTGGTACTACTGAACGACGACGGATTGCCGCGTATGCGAATCAGTCCCTACTACAAGCACTTAATGGCAGCCGGTGAATGTGGGTCTGCGGAGACAAAAGCCTATCTAGACGAAAAACTCCGCGCAGCCCAATGGGTCATTCGTAGTATCGAGCAACGGAATAAGACTATCGTAAAAGTGGTGTCGAGTATCGTGAAGTTTCAAGAGCAGTTCTTCGAAAAAGGAGTACAGCACCTCAAGCCGTTGGTGCTCAAACAGGTCGCTGAAGATATCGGTATGCACGAGTCGACCATCAGTCGGGTTACAGCGAACAAGTATATGTATTGCCCCCAGGGGATGCTGGAGCTGAAATTTTTCTTCAACGCGGGCCTACAGCGAGCAGACCAGCCCTCCGACATGATGTCGTCGGTGACGGTGAGAGAGATGATTCGGAAAATGGTCGCGGAGGAAGACACGAGCCACCCCCTCAAAGATGAAGAGATTGCTGCGCGGCTGCTCACGCAGCAGGTTGTGATTGCGCGACGAACGGTGGCCAAGTATCGAGCAGAAGAGCATATTCCTTCCGCCACCCAGCGTAAACGGTTCTTTTAACAGGATGCACAAGAGTCCGCTAACAGCTTTTCCGCTTCGCTCTCAAACAACGGGAAAGGTGTAACATAGTACTGCCGGGTATTCTTCCCCCGAGATCGTTCGAGTTTGACGATTCATTTCTGACAGGTTGCCGGGATGCTAGTATGAAAACCCTGCACAGGGCCCATCCCTAGATGTGCGGACTGTTGAATGTTCTCCGTGCAACGAAAGTTCTCCTCGGCTCGCGAGCGGTTTCTGTTCGCTGCGCTCGTCGTTGACTCTTCGGTCTGTTGTTCTACGATTTTGTGGATGCCTAACACCGGCAAGCATGTCGAATGGCATTGAAGCTGAGATTGGTCAGATTGAAAGGATAATTGGTTATGAAGATTACAGGGCGACATCTCGCGATCACGCCGGCGCTCAGACAATATATCGAAAGTCGATTTGAGCGGCTCGTGCGGTACGAAGCAAAACTGAGCCATATGGAAGTCATTCTTAGCGTGAACAAGCTTCAGCATAGTGCGGAGGTTGTCTGTACGATGCGAGGGCGGCGGATTCAGGCAAAAGCTTCGACACGAGAAATGTATGCAACAATCGACCAACTTGTGGTTCGCTTGGCCACCCAAATACGAAAATACAAAGAACGGCTGGCTGATCACAAAGAACCGTCGAAACGATCAGCTCGCAAGATATTGCGCCAAACGATTCGAAAGGAGGAGGAAGAGATCGAAGTCGTTCGTCCAGTTCCGGCGGTTCTGACGTTGGAAGACGCAAAGCGCCGGTTGGACCCGCTCCCTGGTTCGCTGATAGTGTTTACGGCGCTGGCTTCAGGGAAATTGCAGATTCTCCAACGTCTCGATCGCGATCGTGTGGTTTTGATTGATCCATAAGGGAAGGGCTGGCATGGCGGCACTCAACTTAGTTGTGATTAGCGGACTTTCCGGTTCGGGGAAATCGCATGCGCTCAAGTGCTTTGAAGATGCCGGATACTTTTGCATCGACAATTTGCCACCGGCCCTTTTGCCGACCTTTGTGGAGTTGTGTCATCAGCAAGGGGGGGAGATTAAGAATGTTGCGCTAGGCATCGATGTCAGGGAGCGCGTGTTTTTTTCCGACCTCGTAGGAGTCCTTGACCGGGTGAAGGCTCTTGGTCATGTGGTCGAGTTGATATTCTTCGAAGCTCGTGAAGAGGTGCTGGTTCGGCGATTTTCGGAGTCTCGGAGACCTCATCCGCTCCTGCCTCACCTCCCGGTTCTGGAAGGTGTACGGTTTGAAAAGGAGCGTCTCGCCGATTTGCGTCGACACGCCGAACGTATTATCGACACGTCGGATTTAACGGTACATGAGTTGAGAGAACTCTTAGACCGACAGTTCAGAGAGGAGGGGGCGTCCTGCCGGTTGACTATCTCCCTGGTGACATTCGGCTACAAGTTCGGCGTGCCGTACGATGTCGATCTCCTGTTCGACGTCCGATTCTTGCGTAACCCATTCTTCGTTCCAGACCTCAAGCCGTTGACCGGGGAAGATCCGAGAGTGAGGATCTATGTGCTGTCCGATCCTGATGCTGTAGCATTCATTGGGCACCTCGAAGGGTTTTTTAAATTCCTCATTCCTCTCTTCGAACGAGAACGTCGCAGCTACTTGAATGTTGGGATTGGCTGCACCGGTGGACGTCACCGATCTGTGGCCATTGCCGGCAGACTCCAGGAAAGTTTTTCAGTGCTCGGGTATCAAGCGACCGTCACTCATCGAGATCTCAACAGGCGATAACGTATATCGCCGTTGATCCTAATCTTCCAATTATCAGATCCCCTGTCTCTGGGTTTGTGATGGAAAGCGATTTCCTTGACAGGTGGAGCATATGAACTATACTTAGCGTGTGCAGGAAGCCAATCCCCAGTATTGGCGCGGAGTTTTGGCTTGTTCCGGGTGCAATGGCGGTTCAAATGACTCAGTAGACCGAAGAATGCAAATGAAGTATAGGGTGCGGGTAAACCGCGGGAGAGCTCTCGCCATGCATTGCTTCCTTTCTAGGTTCAAGTATCCAGGCGTATTGGCATGAGTGACCGTCTGCGCGAAATTCACATAAAGATTTGTGTTGTACGGATAGTGATGTACAGTCAGAGGCACGTATGTTGAGTTCATTCAAGAGTCTTGCTGAAACCGATCTGTTCTCGATGTTCATCCCGAAACGGCAGCTCGTCGGGTTGGATATCGGGTCGAGCGGGATCAAGCTTGTTCAGTTGAAGGAAAGCCGAGGCCGGTACATTCTCCAGAAATTCGGATACAAATCACTCGAGCCGGAAGTCATCGTCGATGGTACGGTGATGGACGAGGGACGGGTGGTGTCGGCGATTAGGGAATTATTTGAAGAAACAAAGATCAAGGTGAAGCAAGTCGCCGTATCGATTTCAGGGCATGCGGTTATCATCAAAAAGATCAGTCTGCCTCCGATGCCTGATGAAGAATTGGAGGGGCAGGTGAAGTTGGCTGCCGAACAGTACATCCCCTTCGATATTAATGAGGTGAATATCGACTTCAGCGTGTTGCCGTCTTCAGAAGCGGGAGCCGATTCGCAAGGAGAGATGTCGATTATTCTGGTCGCGGCCAAGAAAGACAAGATTAATGAGCTGACAGAGCTTGTCAAGGGGGCAGGGTTGTTGCCAATTGTTATGGATGTGGATGCCTTTGCGATCGAGAACATGCATGCGATCAACTATCCTGTCTCGCAGGAGGACACGACCGCGCTCGTCAATATCGGCGCCAGTGTCATGAATATCAATATCGTTCGAGGCGGCACCTCGTTGTTCACTCGAGACATTCCTATCGGGGGGAACCGCTATACAGAAGCAATTCAGCGTGAAATGGGCTTGTCCTTCGAAGAAGCAGAGGAAACGAAAAAGGGCGAGCGTTCTGTGGGGAGCAATCAAGCCGCGTTGACCACGGTCGTCGACAGTGTCAACGCTGAGGTTGCGTCGGAGATTGCGAGGACGATCGACTACTTCAAGTCGACGGTGGGAGAAGCGGACGTTCAGCAGGTTCTTTTGTGCGGAGGAGGCGCTCAAGTCAAGGGTTTGGTTACGCAACTAAAAGACCGAATGCAGGCTGTCGTCGAGATGGCAAATCCATTCGGTGAAATCGATACCTCAGGCGTCGATTTCGACCAGAATACGTTAGCAGACTTGGCTCCACTGGCTGCCGTGGGGGTTGGATTGGCTCTTAGATCGGTAGGGGATCGATGATTCGCATAAATTTATTGCCAGGGCCCAAGGGACATAAGGCAAGGCCTCAGTATGACGTCAGAGCGCAAGCACTGTTAGGTGTGGGGATATTGTTCATCACTCTAGCCGGATGCTGGTGGTACTCGGCCTCGCTCGATGAAGAAATCAGCACCCGACAGGCTGAAAAACTCGACAAGGAAAAGCAGGTTGTGCAGTTGAAGGAACAAGTGAAGCAGGTTGCTGATTTTGAAAACCGAAAGAAGGTGTTGGAAGATAAGAATCGCATTATTGACGAATTGGAAAAATCACGTGTTGGTCCTGTCAAGGTACTCGACCATGTCAGTCAAAGTCTGGAACCGCTGAAGTTATGGCTGGTAAGGGTTGCCGTCAGCGGACAAGAGATTGATCTTGAAGGGCGCGCTGCGACAAACGATGATGTGGTTGAATTCGTGAATAACCTGCGGCGCACAGACTATTTTACAAATATTAATCTTCAAGAAAGTCGAGCGGCGGTGGAGAGTCAGCTCAATATCTATCAGTTTAAACTTGGCTTCCGTCTCAAAGGGTAAGATTTATTATGAAGCTGCCCAAGTTGAATCTGGATCTATTGCGGTCAATCCCATTAATTCAGAAAGTGGGATTACTTGTGATGGTTCTTGCGGGAATTATCGTGGCCTTCTATTTCTACGTCGCCGAGCCAAAATCTGCAGAGATTGCAGGGCTTCAGGGAGAGATTGGAGCGCTCGATAGCCAGATTCAAACACTGACCATCAAAGTCAAGCATCTTGACGAACTGATTGCGGCCAGTAAGCAACTGGAAATTGAGCTTGCGAAAAAGAAAGAACGTCTGCCGCCTGAAGAGGAGGCAGTCATGTTGCTCAAACAGGTGTCGGACTTGGGGATTCGCCTTGGACTCGACATTAAGCTGTGGAAACCGAGCCCCAAGACAGAGGACCAATCGAAACTCTTTGTCCGGATGCCTGTGAATGTAGAGGTTTCCGGCGGCTACCATACTGCTGCCTTATTCTTCGATCGAATCAATGCGTTGCCTCGGATTGTAACCGTTTCAGGCCTCAAGATGGGGGCACCAAAGTTTGAAAAAGGGAGAGTGGTCACGCAAACCGTGTTTGACCTTGTCGCCTACGCGGCGCCGGAGGAAACGAAGTTGGTTGCGGCTGCTCCAGCAGTTCCGGCGACTCCTCAGGCGAAATAGTGGGGACAAAGTTGTGGATATGTGGGACGCAGGATCGATGAAGGCGACAAAAGTAATCCTCATTGGATTTGCCGGCCTGTTCATTGCGGTTGACCCGGGCTTTGCAGAGCCAGGCCTGAGTTCTCATCTTCGGGAGATCGGCCCGATGCGGCAAGACACGTTGAAAGTAGCCTCTCTCGACGATGTACCGAGACACTCGCCTTCCCCCGCACAAGCCGTGTCGGTAGGTGGCGATGAAAATGCTCAACCCGTCGCGCCCGGTCCGATGATGGAGTCAGGGGATAGGCGTTCCTATGATCCTTCCGGAAGGCGCGATCCGTTCGCGCCGGTGTTACAACAATTGGGCCTTGGTCCAATTGATCCTACGTTACCCCCGCTCCAGCGCGTCGGACTCACTGAGATGAACCTGATCGCTGTGATATGGGGCGCCTATGGCTACACGGCTATGGTTCAGACCCCAGATGGAAATGGATATACCGTGCGCCGAGGAACGCGCATCGGTCCCAACAACGGCGTGGTGAGCGCCGTGACGGAGAAAGGTATCGTTGTGCAGGAACGGTTTACAGATGTGTATGGGAGTAAACAGGAGCGGGAATATGTCAAGCTCCTTCACCCAAAAGAGGGCGCAGAATGACACCCAAGCTGACCATCAAAACCACAGCATTTGTTCGCGTGCTCTCGGCGGTGAGTGCGCTTAGTGTCCCGATGGCCATGCCGTCGATAGGGGCATCAACCGATTTGCCTACTGTCGATTCGGCTCCGGCTTCGAACATCGAGGGAAGGGCAGCGCAGACTCTGACCAACGTCGATGTTCAACGCGGCACGGACGATATCCGTGTCGTCATGTCTGGGAATGGCAGGTTGGCCCATGAGGTGACGCGTCTTGACGACCGACGTCTCATGATCGACATTCCCGGAGCAGCTTCCGCCGTGAACAAGCCTGTCATATCGGTGAATCACCAAATTTTAAAGCAAATACGTCTCGGTTCTCATGCCGACAGAGTCAGGGTCGTATTGGATCTTGCCAGCAACGCCGGCTATTCGGTTGAACCGGAAGGCACAACTCTTATTGTGACGCTTCGGAAAGACATAGGTACGGCCCCTGCCGCAGATTCGAATCCGTACCGTGGCGAGGTGGTCGAAGCCAGCAACTCAGGGAATGCCTTAGTGGGGGCGATCCAGGCAGATGTCGCCTCTCCAGTGGCTCAGCGAGCATTGCCGGTGGTTCGGCGATCTTTAACGAAATTCCCTGTGCGGACTGTCCAGATGACCTCCGAAGTGGATGCAGGCGAAAAAGGTATGCCGAAAGAAGATTTGGTGATAGGGGAGACGCACTACATCGGTCGGCGAATTTCGCTCGATTTCCAGCAGGCCGACATCAGTAACGTGTTACGTCTCATCGCCGAAGTGAGCGGATTTAACATGGTCGTCGGTGAAGGAGTCAAGAGCAAGGTCACGATGAAGCTCGTGAGTGTGCCGTGGGATCAAGCCCTCGACATGATCTTAAAGATGAACGGGTTAGGCAAAATCAAACAGGGCAATATTCTCTGGATCGATACCCTGGCAAACATTTCTAAACAGCAGACTGAGGAAGCCTCGGCTAAGAATGCCAAAATCCAAGCGGAAGAATTGGTTGATCGGGTGTTCTATATCAGAAATCTGCCGGCGCAGGAACTCATGACGTCCCTTATGCAGTTTAAGAGCCCAAGAGGGTTGGTTCAGTTCAATCTGGGATCCAATGCCTTAATCGTCCGTGAAACGGAAAGCAAGCTTGCGGTGATGAAGCAGTTGGTTGAAGGGCTCGATCTCGAAGTGCCTCAAGTCCAAATCGAAGCCAGGATTGTGCAGGCTGATACGACCTATTCTCGTTCGTTGGGTGTTCAGTGGGGTATCCAGAATTTGAACAATGTCGGCACTTCCGGCGTGGCGAACTTCAGAACTGGTAATACCGGGCCATTCGGAAATCAGATATCCAATTTTTTGGTCAATCTTCCCGCCACAGTCGGAGGTTTGACATCGACGCCTGCCGTAGGGTTCACAGTAGGGAAAGCGGATGGAGCGTTGTTGGATGTGCGGCTGTCAGCTGGAGAATTGCTCGGTCTGAGTAAAGTCATTGCCGCACCGAAGGTCACGACCTTGGACAAGCGGGAGGCCAAGATCTCGCAGGGGGAATCGATCCCCTTCCAGACAACCTCCCTACAGGGAACTCAGACGACCTTTGTGGATGCAAACCTGGAATTGAATGTGACACCGCAGATTACCTCGCGAGATCCCAAGGAAGTCGGTAAGCAGATTATGATGAAGGTTCGTGCAACCAGAAATGCCGTCGGTGCGCGAAGCAATCCTGCAGGTCCAAGTATCGACCGGCGAGAAGCCAATACCCAGGTCATTATCCGCGACGGCGAAACCATGGTCATCGGTGGGGTCTTTATCGATACACAGAGTAACAGCGTGGTGGGTATTCCCTATCTCTCCCGGGTGCCGGTTCTCGGATGGCTGTTCAAGCAGAAAACCGAGGCTGTTGCGAAACAAGAGCTGCTCATCTTCTTGACCCCCAGTATCGTGAAGAGCAGCTGATCGGTTCCTGGCTCTGTAGCAAGGGAAAATTACACGTAGCGAGCCATGAAACCGGTGCTTCCTCTCGATCCTTCAAGGTAGATCTTCCGGTCTTTCGCCTATTTCCGACATGACCAGGATGTGCCACCCCGTAGCGGCACACCTTCGCCGCCCGGGCTGCTACTTCAGTAGGGCAGGCAGCAACGTGAAGCATTGAACAAATTTCATTGTGGGATTTCTGGGCTGTGAACCGCGACATTTTCGCTGGCGGTCCGCTCTGAAAACCTTCTAGTTTCCGAACCGTTGTGGTACCATCCCTGCCGATGTCAGCCAATTCGATTCATCAGAATCTCCGGCGAAGTGGTTCGTGAATCCAGGAATTCGTCTTCAAGCAGAATCGGATGGGCGACTGGCGTATTGGGGCCGGAAAAACTTATCGCTGAGCATGACTGGTGTGGCAGATCAGATTGTACCTGTGACCTTGGGAGAGCGGAGCTACGATATCGTCCTGCATCCGGGGTTACTTGCGACAGTGGGTGACCGGCTCAGCGCAGTTACGACTTCTCAGAAAATCGGGGTTGTGACAGACAGGCATGTGGCGCACCTCTATCTTCAAGGGACACTCCGCTCGCTTCGCAATGCCGGGTATGACGCGACGCCGATTGTCCTGCCGCCGGGGGAGAGAACCAAGACGCTCAGCACCATCGCTAAAATTCTCGATGTGTTAGCCAAGCACAAGTTCGAACGCCGGTCCCTGTTGTTGGCCCTGGGCGGCGGAGTCATCGGTGATATCACCGGGTTTGCCGCCGCGATTTATCAACGAGGAATCCCGTTCATACAGGTGCCGACCACGCTCGTTGCTCAGGTAGATTCAAGTGTCGGAGGCAAGACCGGCGTGGACCATCGGCTTGGAAAGAATCTCATCGGCGCGTTTTACCAGCCCCGCGCGGTCTTCATCGACCCCCGCACACTCCGCACCCTGCCACGCCGCGAATGGATTGGTGGCCTCGCCGAGGTAATTAAGTACGGCATTATCGCTGATGGGGAGTTCTTCGCCTTTCTGGAGCGGGAGATTTCTGCGCTGTTGAAACTTGAACCAGATCCGGTTATCCGCGCGATCAGGCGGTCGTGCGAAATCAAAGCGCAGGTCGTTGCCCAAGACGAGCGGGAGTCGGATCGCCGGCGTGTGCTCAATTACGGTCACACGATCGGACATGCATTGGAATCGCTTGCAGGCTATCGTGGGCTGATCCATGGTGAGGCGGTGGGAATCGGATTGGTGGAGGAGGCGGATTTGGCTCGTTACATGGGTCTGTGCGGCCCAGAAGTTGTCGAGCGAATCAAAAACCTCATGCAACGTGTCGGATTATGTGAACAGGTTTCACGGCCATCCTTCGCATCTCTCTGGGGCGCCATGCAACATGACAAGAAGGTTATCGGGGGACAAGTCATCGGAGTATGGCCGGTGCGAATTGGGGAAGTAGTCATTCAACCGATCGATCGACGGGTCTGTGCCGCGTGGTTTCAACACAGGCGAGGTCTGATATCCCGGCTATCGAATGGCCGTCAGTCAGCCAAGCATCCGGTCCGTCAGAAGGCTCGTGTGCGAAGGTAAATTTCAATGACAGCTAAACGTACGCCGTCCGTAGCGCATCTCCAACAGGCATTGCGCGAAAAAAAACGCGAAGTCGACGTGCTCCATCGGATCTCCGCGTCGATCAGCAACCAACTGGATCTCGAAGCCATTCTCAAACATATCGTGGATGTTGTCGTGGAAGTAACCAAGGCGGATGCCTGCCTCCTGTACCTCCTGTCGGATAGCCAGGACGAACTCATCCTTCGAGCTTCGAAAAACCCCCATCCGAAATTGATCGGCCGCATCACGATCGGCTTGGGAGAGGGCATCACCGGGTGGGTCGCTCAAGAGCGGACGAGGGTTGTCATTCCGAGTAATGCGAACGACGACCCGCGATTCAAGTTTTTCCATAACCTTCCTGAAGACCGCTATCAGGCGTTTGTCTCCGTTCCGATCATGGCAAAAAAAGAAGTGGTGGGCGTGATCAACGTTCAACACAAGCGCCCGAAGCGCTATCAGCCCGACGAGATCGCGCTACTCTCGACGATCGCCAATCAAGTCGGAGGGGCGATCGAGAATGCGCGGCTTTACGATCAAATGCAGCGCAAAGCCTTACAAGTGGAAACGCTGTCGCAGGTCTCGGAAACAGTGGCATCCAATCGGTTGATCAAGGATGTGCTTCAACTCCTGGTGACAATGACCGCGCAGATGATGAACTCCAAAATCTGCTCGATCATGCTCTTGGACGAAGCCAGCGGAGAACTGCGAATCGCGGCGACGCAAAGCCTCAGCGAGCAGTATCGCCGTAAACCGAATCTCAAGGTAGGGCAGAGCATCAGCGGCTGCGCCGTGAAAGACCGCCGGCCGATCATCGTGCACGACGTCTCCACCGAGCGAGACTATATGTATCCGGATATCGCCAAGAAGGAAGGGCTGTGTTCATTACTTTCGGTGCCGATGATGGTGCGAGATAAGGCGTTGGGCGTCATCAATAGTTATACCTCCGTTCCGCATGTGTTCACCGGCGAAGAAGTCAAATTGCTGCAGGCCATCGCCAATCAGGCCGCCATTGCCATCGAGCATACGACCCTGATCGAGAAATCCCATGAGATGCAGGAGGCACTGGCGGTCCGAAAACTCATGGAACGGGCCAAGGGCTATCTGATGCGCTCAAAAAAGCTGACGGAAGAAGAAGCGTTCAAGCTCATTCAACGGCAGAGTATGGATTTTAGAAAGTCGATGCGCGAGATAGCCGAGGCCGTGCTCCTAGCCGGCGAACTCGACCAGCGGGCCGAGAAGCAACGAGGATAAGTCCGGTCGGCAGGGAACAGGCGCGAACCCGCGTGGTACAGCGTCCCTCTATGGATTCGATCGAGGCGCCGGTTTCTTGGACGATGAGGGGAGAGAACGTGTCCGTTCCTCTTCCTGCTCCGCCAGTTTCTTCTTGATCTCCTGCAGCTCCATTCTCATCGCTTCCAGATCGGCATCCCGCTGGGAGGATTCTCCCTTCGCAGGCCCTGACGGTTGAGCCGCAGTCGATTGCATATCCGATGGGACGGGCATAGCAGCAAGCAGGTTGTAGTCGATGACCAGAGTCGCGTCGGTTGAGCGTACGGTTCGATAGCTATCGGGGCGCTTGGCAGATTCGGGGACAAAGCGCACCGTGCGGTTGGTCAACCCTGTCGAATTGAAGATGCGCCGATTGGCTGAGCCATCCATTTCGGCCTGTTCCATCTGGTGGCGATATCCGGTTATGGTCAGATACAGCGACTGTCCGTAAGCGTAGAGAGAACCTTCCGTCGATTCCTGGGATGTCCGGCCCGGTTTCTGTTCCGATTCACACTCTCCGGGAAAGCGGACAGAAGACAGGCAGAATCTCAGCCCGTTGGGTTGCGAAGCGATCGGTGCAGCGTCATGGACGACTCGAAATCCAACCTCCTGGTCCGACGCGGCTCTGGCAAGGGCCTCGACAAGAAGCGGTGCCAGGTACTCGATGTCCCTTTCCTCAAACGCTCGAGCGGGTGCCTGTTTGCCGGAGACCAGGTTTCCCAAGACCTTTCCGCTATCTTCGACGACTACGCCACGAAGAACTCTCGTCATCGTATACGTCGATAGTGAAACGGGATGGGCGGCTTGAAAAGACCGATCCGGAATCCGTTCCACATACACCGCTCCGCGATCGGATTCATGGATCGTTAAATCGAGATCCACTCCGGTTGCGCAAGCAGACAATGCCAGGGTGATTCCGGCGAGAAGGACAAGAGCGACTCGCCTATAGTGGGGCATGGTGAATTCATCCAATGTCGGCAAGCCGAGAGTCTAACATAACTCAATGGGCGGGGATACCAGTGCCTCTCCTCCAGGCTGTATTGAGCATCCTGCCACTTGACAGGAGGGCGATAAGACTCCGAATATATACCCCCCCGATTGTGCCGGTTGAGTCATGGACAGCGACGTCCATCGTTTCAACCGGAGTGTAAGAAAAGGACAAGGGCGTCCTGTCTGTGCAGACAGAATGACCGGGAGGGCCTTTTCTCCTGCCGCAGCAGAGCCCTCCGGTGAATCAGCAATCGGTGTATCTGACATTCTGGAGGGGAAACCGCCATGTGTGGTTCAAGAACCCTCTCGTCGGTAGAAGCATATCTCTTCACGCTCGACCCTGTTCATGCAAAGAGCAAGATGCTGTGTGGTTTGGCGCCCGGCACCGGGTGTGCCCGGTTGCTCGGATTGCCACAGGCTGACGGTTAAGCGAGATGTCTAAAACAACGGCGCCCCGTCCCTATTCCTGGCTGACGATCCTCATCATTGTGATGCCGATCATCACGATGGCCATCGGCATCACCATGCTCCGCTACATCGAAACACGTATGATTGCGACAGCAGGCGAAACCCTGGCCCTTACAGCCGCCGAAGTATCGAACAAGTTGGACCGAGCGATATTCGATTGGCGTGGCGACGTACAGATGATTGCCCGAGCCTTCAGCGCGCAGCCGGACAATCGTGATTTTCAGTCGGCGTATCTCACCTGGATGAAGAAATCGAACTCGGATTACTTGTGGATCGGTGTCACGAACGAGTTTGGAGAGGTTGTTGTCGCTACTGATCCGGTCACGCTCGGGCGGGACTACAGTACAGAAGCCTGGTTTCAGGCTGTACGGAATGGGCAAGGGGTTCAGATGGGTGACGTGGAGCCCTTTGCAGTGATGGGAGGTCCCGACGCAATAGCCATGACAGCCCCCATCACAGGACTTCGCGGGCAATTCCTCGGGGTCGTGACAACTCGAGTGGGAATTCCCGGTCTGGAAAACGTCATGACGGGGACCCTTCTGGCCTTCCGGCAACGGGAGGGGTTTTGGGGAGCACTGGAATACCAGTTCATGACGGAGAATGGGCTTGCCTTCATTGACTCAGACCTCCACCATAAGGGCTACGTGAATCTCAAACATCTCCGTCTTCCATCGGCACTGATAAGCGAAGGGTCCTTATCCGGTTACGTCGAAGAAGAGCACCAACATCGGCATGTGCCGGTGATAACCGGCTATGCCAGAACCCAGGGTCTTAACGATTTTGAGGGTATCCATTGGACGGTGCTCATGCACATGGATCGGCATGATATCCTGACGCCGATTCGAGAAGTCCTCTGGAATCTCGGCCTGGCAGGCGGCGTGGTGGTGGTTCCATCACTTGGACTCTTAGTGTGGACTGTGAACCGCGTGCGGAGGGAATATCGGCACGCGCAGCAGGAGCGTGCGCTCGCCAGGGAAGCTGAAGCGTCGCTCCGCAAGAGCGAGGCACATACACGGCGCATTGTCGAGATGGCGCTCGACGGTTTCATTGGGATGGATGCCGACGGAATCATCATCGACTGGAACGTCCAAGCCGAACAGATATTCGGTTGGTTCCGGCAAGAGGCTATCGGGCGACTCCTTTCAGACACCATCATCCCGGCACAGTACCGGGACGCCCATGAACGCGGGTTGCGCCATTTCCTCGCAACCGGCAAAGGACCGATGTTGAATACAAGGGTCGAAATCACAGGCTGTCACCGGGATGGGCACGAAATTCCAATAGAACTGGCGATCTCCCCGGCCTTGGGGCAGGGCGGGACTTACACGTTCAGCGCATTCGTACGGGATATCTCGGCGCGGAAGCGCACGGAGGAGGAGAGCCGTTTGCACAAAGAAGAATTGCAGCGACTCAACGAGGCCCTGGATAAGCGTGTGCAGGCCCGGACCGAAGAGTTGGCCTCCGTCAACCAGTCTTTGGTCGCCGAAGTGGCTGAGCGGATGCAGACCGAGCAATCTCTCGAAAGCAGCCGGCAGGAATTGCAGAAGTTGGCGTTTCAGCTGTTGCGCGTGCAAGAGGACGAGCGGCGTCGTATCTCGCGCGATTTGCACGACGACATCAATCAACAGCTCGCGCTTCTTGCCATGGATATCGAAGCGCTCGGACGGCAGCTCAGCGTCACGAGAAGTGATATGGCCCGGGCGGTCCGCGCGATACAAGATCGGGTTGAGGATTTGTCCGATGTGGTGCGGCATTTAGCCTATCAGCTCCATCCCTCCATCCTCGACGACCTCGGCCTTCCGATCGCGCTGCAGCGGCTAGTGGACGATTTCACGGCTCGAAGCCAGATCCAGGGGAGCTTTGGACACAAGAATATTCCCGCAGCTGTCCCTCAGGAGATCGCGACATGTCTCTATCGCGTGACCCAGGAAAGCCTCAACAATGTGGCCCGTCATGCCGAGGCCTCACGAGTCGATGTAGAGCTGACCGGCTCTCAATCCGTGCTGATGGTCACGATCACGGATAATGGAGTGGGGTTCGACTCCGAACAACCCCGGCGCGAATCCCACGGATTGGGGCTGCTCGGCATGAAAGAGCGAGTCGCCCTAGTGCACGGGGACATACAGGTGATGTCTGCCGTAGGGAAGGGAACGAAAGTGCAAGTGGCGGTGCTCGTTCCGGAGGGGGTGGTATGAGCAGGCCCCGGGTTCTCTTGGGTGATGACCATACCCTGGTGTTGGACGGGTTCCGGAAACTGTTGGAGGACCGGTGCGAAATCGTCGGGGTAGCGGAGGATGGCCGTACCCTGCTTCGGATGGCCCAGGAGCTTCAGCCCGACATCATTACGCTTGATATCTCGATGCCTCAACTGAACGGGGTCGATGCAGCCAGGAAATTGAAGAAGGTCCTGCCATCCTCCAAGCTTATTTTTGTAACCATGCATGCCGACCCTGCTTATGTGAACGAGGCCTTTAAGGCCGGGGCCTCCGGTTATCTCCTGAAACGATCGGCCGGATCTGAGTTAGTGCAGGCGATTCAATCGGTAATGGCTGGACAGTGTTATGTCACCCCGCTGGTTGCTAAAGGTCTCGTGCAATCTGTCATCACCGGGGGGAGGCCGGCGGAGCTACAGGATAAGTCCTTGACCGCACGTCAACGGGAAGTGCTGCAACTCGTTGCTGAAGGGATGACCGTCAAGGAGATTGCGACGACCCTCAATCTCTCGCCCAAGACCGTCGAGTTTCATAAATCGCAGATCATGGCCCAACTCGATCTCCACACGACGGCCGAGCTGACGAAGTACGCCCTCGTCCACGGCCTCCTCACATCGGATTAAGCGCGAGACTCGGCCCTACCTTCAGTCTTTGGATCTCGCCTGTCGCGCTTTCCTTGCACGTCCCGCTCATCACGCCGGTATTCTCCCAGGGAGATTGCCCCCTGTTCCTAGGGAGATACCTAGTAGCTTAATTCTTGCCCCCGGCGTATTGACTCCACGTCTCGGTCTGAAAGGTGACAGGACGGCGCGGTGGAGAGGTACGCACAATGGCGTGCGTAGCGACGAAGTCGTCGAAGGGAGAGGGGTGTAAACCGCGAAAGTAACGGAATCATCAACAGGGCATGGGAGGCTGTTACTTATGAATGTCGATCAAAAGAGAGGGTGGAATGTAGCGAACAAGTTTGCAGTTGCCGGTGCCATCGCGGCGCTGGTCGCCGGCTTGACATCCACGGTTCCCAACGCATACGCCGGCGGCACGATCAAGGTCGATGACGACAAGTTTATTTCCGTCGGAATGGGCATGCGGATGAGTTTCAATACCGTAGAAGACGGGTCGGCGAGCGGCGCGCAATGGAGCAACTCCTTCGGTGTCAACAACGCTCGTATCTATATCAACGGAGGGATCCACAAGTACGTGAAGTTTGCGTTCAACACCGAATGTTTTAACTGTACGATCGGCAGCGGCACAAATCAGTTTGGGGGGACTGCCAATATCGGCCTGCTCGATGCAATCGGGCAGTTCGAGTTCAATGAGATGGTGAACTTCTGGGTGGGGCGCACGTTGGTACCGACGGAGCGAGGCGAACTGAACGGGCCGTTCTACCACGCGGTCTTCGACGGCTTCAGGACGCCGTTCAATCAAGCCGATTTCAGCGGGAATTTCGGAGCAGGCGGGGCCGGCATCTACGGACGCGACAACGGTGTGGTCTTCTTCGGAAAAGTCCATCCCTTTGGCACCCATCTGCAATATGTCGCATCGGTGTTCACAGGATTGCAGTCAGGTGGTACAGGCTGCAATGTCAGTGTTTCCCAGGCGGCCGCAGCCGCGGTAGATGGGATTACCCTCACGCCCTATGCCGGAGCCTGCGGACCAAATCAAAGGAACAAAATTAAGTACTCCGGACGTATCACGTGGAACCTGCTGAGCGATGAGTCGAACCCTGGTTACTACACCAGCGGTACCTATTATGGGGCAGCCGGTGATATTCTGGCGATCGCGGCAGGGGGAGAATATCAGGAGGATGGTTCCGGTTCAGCCTTAAATCCACACAACTTCACGAGCTTTGTCACGGATGTCCTGTTTGAAAAAGTACTCGGTACTGCCGGCGTGTTCACAGCCAACGCTGAGTTAAAACGGTATTGGGCGCAGAATCTCGCCGCCTTTTCTGACGCTTCAGCTCAAACCGGAGGCGGCTGCTTCTGCATGTTTGGCGGAACTTCATGGACCATGTACGCCTTGTACCTGTTCCCACAGGAGATCGGCATCGGGAAATTTCAGCCCTATGGGAGATACACCGGTCTGAATGCTCAGTTCGCCGGCTCACGCAACGAATTTGAGCTAGGAATGAACTACGTCATCAGCGGGTTCAATGCGCGCGTCTCGACATACTGGCGAACCGGCAATATCGGCGGCACCGGCACATTTAACGGGCAGAACTTGGGCTACGGCCCCGGGTCGACAGGTCAGCACGTCGATACGTTCGTTATGGCCTTGCAGTTACAGTATTAACCAGGTGGGGTGATGGCGATAAGACTTTTTTGAGGAGAAGGGCCATCGTGTGACGACATGGGCGAATGCCGTGGTGAGTTCCGGTAGTGCGGAGAGCTTCCATGGCGATATTTTCATTCTGTCGAGCTGGTACAACATCTACTTGTGAAAGGAGTCCGGCCATGGAAAAGGACAAACCCAATAAGGCAAGCCCTCCGGTCGAAGCAGACCCTGCTGCGGAGAAAGCTGGCTCGTCTCGTCGTGACTTTCTGGTTCAAGGAGGGAGGGTAGCGGCAGGTGTGGGAGTCGCAGCGCTGCTCGGCAACCTGGGCAACTGGGCCCTCTCCTACGCAGCGGACAAGGAACCGATCAAGGTCGGTGTGTTGCACTCGCTGAGCGGCACGATGGCCATCAGCGAGGTCTCCATTCGAGACATCGTGGAAATGGCAGCCGAGGAAATCAATGCCAAGGGCGGGGTCATGGGGCGCCCCATCCAGCTCGTCATTGAGGACCCGGCCTCCAACTGGGACTTGTTCGCTGAAAAAGCGAAAAAGCTCTTGCTTCAGGACAAGGTAGTAACGGTGTTCGGCTGCTGGACCTCGGTAAGCCGCAAGTCGGTTCTGCCTGTGTTCGAGAAGAACAACGGCCTGCTGTTCTACCCCGTGCAGTACGAAGGCGAGGAATGTTCGAGGAACGTGATTTATACCGGCGCGGCGGTCAATCAGCAGGCGACGCCGGCGGTGGAATACCACCTCGGCCAGGATGGAGGCAGCAAGAAGAAGTTCTATCTGGTGGGAACCGACTATGTGTATCCTCGGACAACCAACAAGATTCTCCGGGCGATGCTTCTTGCGAAAGGCATTTCGCCGAAGAACATCATGGAAGAATATACGCCGTTCCATCATCAGGATTACCAGACGATCATCGCCAAGATTAAGCGATTCGGCGCAGGCGGTGACGCTGCAGTGATCAACACGATCAACGGCGACAGCAATGTGCCTTTCTTTAAGGAACTGGCAAATGCGGGCGTCAGCTCGGAGGAAATCCCGGTCAATTCGTTCAGCGTGGCAGAAGACGAACTCCGCGGACTCGACACGAAGAACCTGGTCGGGCACCTGGCGGCCTGGAACTACTTCCAGTCGGTCAATACGCCGGAGAACAAAGCGTTCATACAGCGGTTCAAGGATTTTTGCAAGAAGAAGAACCTCCCCGATGCTCCGCGCCGGGTCGTGGACGACCCGATGTTCTGGGGTTACATCGGGGTCTACACCTGGAAGATGGCGGCTGAAAAAGCCAATTCGCTGAAGGTGGACGATGTCTTGAGGGCATTGCCGGGACTTACGGTTCCGACGCCAGCCGGCAATATCATCGTGGACCGCACCAATCACCATACTGCCAAGCCTGTGTACATTGGCCGAATTCTGGCCAACGGCCAGTTCGATATTGTCTGGCAATCCCCGGGCTTGGTCGATCCGCTGCCCTGGAGCGAGTATACGTATCCAGACCGCGGTTGTGACTGGAGCAAGGGCGGGAAAGGTACCTACGATACTATGGGTGGAGACAGGATCTACCTAGAACCGAATGCTGCCGCCATCGAAAAGGCCTGAAGTCCGTTGTCGAGAAGATGAGTGTACAGGTGGCAGGGGGGCTGCACCGGAGATGTTTCCTGTGCAGCCTCTTTTTTGAGAGAGTCAAATAGAGAGCTTAAGTGGCAAGGAGATACCGTCACTATGTTGATCAAAGAGAGCGCCGATATCAAATGGAAGGGTTTGAATCGGACCGTGGTGCGCTACCTCCTGATGAGTGCGTTTCTGCTCGGTATGGTTGTCGGGCCGGTCCAAGCGGAGAGGCCAGAGGTCGAGAAGGGCCAACCTCATGCCTCTTCTCTGCAAGGACTGGCAAGCCCTGATCCGGCTGTTCAAGAAACGGCCTTGAAAACGTTAGTGGAGGCAGGCGATGTTGCACTGCTACCTGCGTTGACAGCGCTGAACGATGGGACACTTCATGTGTGGAAAGATGCGCCTGGTAGTGAGAAGGTCATCATTTTAGGAAGAAATATCGAACCGGATGGCCGTGAGACAATTTCCTTCTTGAATCCGTTGACCGGTGACCTGTTGGGGAAGCGGAATGCCTTTGACGCGTTGCAGGAAGGGGAATTGGAAATGATCTCCGTCAGGTCCGGCCAGGGCAGACGGATTTTGAAAGCCGGCTTGGACCGGCTGAGGCTCTATGATCCAGCTGTGGAGGTCAGACGCGCGACGGCGATCAAGCTTGGAAATGCAGGGGATCTATCTGCGTTGCCTGTACTCGATCAGGCTCTCACACATGAATCAGCTAAATGGGTACGACATGCGATTGAAGAGGCGATCAATCAGATTCGTTTGAATGATCCTGATCCTGAAATACGACGAGCGGCAGCCGCCCGTTTGGGCGAGATCAAGGGCATGCGAGCCCTGGGCCGCATGAAAGCGCTTCTTACCGAAGAGCCGATTGAGCCATCCGATACAGTCAAGGCAGCCCTCAAGGGAGCGATCGACAGCATCGAGTCCTATCAAACCTTCCAGACTATTGTGGGCTCCATCTTCAACGGCATAAGCTTGGGTTCGGTGCTCTTCATTATGGGACTTGGGCTTGCTATTACCTACGGCCTAATGGGTGTCATTAACATGGCCCATGGGGAAATGATGATGATCGGTGCCTATACGGCCTTTGTCTTGCAGGAAGCCTTCTTCAATAGCCTGCCGCCCGCTTGGCATGACTCTTACTACTTTTTCGCGTTGCCTGCGTCCTTCGTGGTAACTGCTGCGTTCGGACTCTTTTTGGAACGGACCGTGATTCGTTTCCTGTATGGGAGGCCATTGGAAACGTTGCTCGCTACCTGGGGAATCAGCGTATTTCTCCAACAGGCGGCGCGCTGGTACTTCGGCGATTTGACGAGCGTGAATCCCCCGACATTCATGCGAGGGGGGATGGAACCGATGGTGGGGCTTGTCCTGCCCTACAGCAGGATTTTCATCATCGGATTGGCCGGAGTCGCCCTGTTGGGGGTATACTTGCTCCTTTCTCGGACCCGAATGGGCCTTCTCGTCCGTGCTGTGACGCAGAACCGCAACATGAGCGCTTGCGTTGGCATCTCTACACGCAAAGTCGATTCCTGGACCTTTGCCTTCGGCACCGGTCTCGCCGGTATTGCCGGTTGCGCGATCAGCCTGATCAGCAACGTGGATCCGGAAGTTGGAAAGTCCTATATCGTCGAGTCATTCATGGTCGTCGTGGTCGGAGGTGTCGGAAAATTGGCCGGGACGGTCGTCTCCGCGTTAGGAATCGGGATGATAAGCAAGATTCTCGAGCCCATCATAGGAGGAACAGGCGGGTCTATTTACGCGAAGCTGTTCATTTTGATGGCAATCATCGTGTTTCTCCAGGTGAGACCGACCGGTTTGTTTCCGGCGAAGGGACGAGCTGCTGGGGCTTGATCATGGCCACGACGTGGAAAGGGTGGATCGCTTTTGGGTCCACCAGCATCATGCTGGTGGTGGTCTTGCCGTTTTTGAACGCTCTGCCGAACGACTCGATATTCTGGCTGCCCGATTACTACCTCAATTTGCTCGGTAAATATCTCTCTCTGGCTATCATGGCCTTGGGGCTTGGCCTGCTCTGGGGCTTCTCAGGCATTCTCAGTTTAGGACAGGCGGTCTTTTTCGGACTTGGCGGATACTCAATCGGGATGCACCTCATGTTACAGATCGGCCCCGAAGGAAGTAAGTACGGGGATGCAAGGCCTGATTTTATGGTCTGGAACCAGATTCTTGAACTGCCCTGGTACTGGCCTCCCTACCATAGTTTCGTCTTTGCGGTGGCCTCTACAGTCTTGCTTCCTGTGCTCTTTGCATTGGTCTTCGGGTACCTGATGTTTCGCAGCAGGATTCAGGGCGTCTATGTGGCGATTGTCACTCAAGCCCTGGCGTTTGCCGCCTGGTTGCTGTTCAACCGAAATGAGACGGGGCTCGGGGGAACGAACGGGCTGACAGACTATAAAACCGTCCTGGGGTATTCGCTCCTCGCTCCTTCTACTCAGAGAGCGCTCTATATCATCACGGCTGTCTGCCTGGTCGGAACATTTGCTCTCTGCTACTGGCTCACGCATGGCAAGATGGGACATATTTTTCGCGCAATTCGGGATGGTGAGAATCGCTTGAGATTTTTGGGCTATTCGATCACCGGCTTCAAGATGTTTGTATTTTGTCTTTCCGCCGGCTTGGCCGGGTTGGCGGGCGGTCTCTATGTTCCGCAAGTCGGTATTATCACACCGGCTCAAATGGGAGTCCTGCCTTCCCTGGAGGTCGTGGTGTGGGTCGCGGTCGGAGGACGAGAAGCCCTGATCGGCGGGCCGCTAGGAGCGGTGCTGATCAATGGGTTGCGGAGCTACTTGACGGGGGTGGCTCCTCAACTTTGGCCTTTCTTTCTGGGCTCGTTATTTGTCGCAGTAGTGCTTCTGTTTCCACAAGGGATTGTAGGGCTCCCCGGTCAGATTCGGCGCCTTATGCAGCGATCACATCCCCCTTCTCCTGCGGTGGCATCTGAGCACCAGGATAAATTGTCTCCGGAAGTCGAGGAAGCGAAAGCAGCAGGTGAAACCCTCAGTGCCGGTGCCGGTGCTGTCGCTCACTACCTCTTTGGATCGAAGGAAAAAGTCAATGGTGGGAGCGAAATAAGCGAGGGGCAAAACGGGGAGCGAGTAGAGCAGAAAACCCCATGGATTTTACGACTGGAAAACGTAACCGTGAGCTTTGAAGGCTTTCTGGCGCTCCGCGACCTGAATTTGGCTTTGAGGGACGGGGAACTCCGTTTTGTCATTGGCCCTAATGGGGCAGGCAAGACAACCATGCTGGATGTGATATGCGGCAAGGTCAAACCGATCAAAGGACATGTCATCTTTGGAGTTGGGACGGATTTGCTTGCGTTGCAAGAGCATGAGGTGGCAAACATCGGCGTTGGACGCAAGTTTCAGACCCCTACCGTCTTCCCCTACCATACGGTGTTAGATAACCTGGCGCTCTCATTGAAGACAAAGAAGACGGTGGGAGCGACGTTGGTTGCGCTTGGAGCACGGCAAAGCCAAGCAGGCCTCCTGGAAATACTCGATTTTGTGGGACTGGGGCGCCACACGCAAACGTTTGCCGGCGTCTTGTCTCACGGCCAAAGGCAGTGGTTGGAAATTGCGATGTTGCTCGCGCAAGAGCCGAAACTCCTGCTGGTTGATGAGCCTGTGGCCGGAATGACCGGTCGGGAGCGTGACAAGACGGGGCTGCTCTTGGAAGCCATAGCTCGCGAGCACGCGACCGTGCTCGTCATCGAGCATGACATGGAGTTCGTCCGTCATTTCTCGAACACCGTGACCGTTCTTCATGAAGGCACTCTGTTGTGCGAAGGGAAGATGCAAGAAGTGCAGAGCGATCCTCGAGTGCTTGAAGTGTATCTGGGCCGCGAGGAGGAAGACGCGCATGCTCCTGCAAACCACTAACCTGAACATCTATTATGGGGACAGCCATGTCGTGCGCGACGTGACCTTCTCGATCCCCGAGGGAAAAATCGTCTGTCTCATGGGGCGGAACGGGGTCGGGAAGACCACTGTGATGAAATCACTGATGGGTCTCCTTCCCACAAAAAGCGGACGCATCGATTTCGCCGGGCAGGACATCACTGCCCTGCGCCCCTATTCGCGGGCCCGTTCCGGAATTGGCTATGCACCGCAGGGAAGGGAAATTATTCCCAGCCTCACTGTGGAAGAAAACCTTCTTATCGGCTTGGAGGCGAAGCCCAAGGCCTCCAGGGTGATTCCTCCTCGGATTTTCGAGCTATTCCCGGTGTTGAAGACGATGCTTGGGCGGCGAGGCGGGGACCTCAGCGGGGGACAGCAACAGCAACTTTCTATCGGTCGCGCCTTGGCTGCTGAGCCGAAACTGTTGCTCTTGGATGAGCCGACAGAGGGGATCCAGCCGTCTATCATCAAAGAAATCGTACATGCGATCAAAAAACTGAAGGACCAAGGAGGTCTTTCGATCCTCGTGGTGGAACAATTCGTCTCGTTTGTCCGCGGCGCAGGCGATTATTTTTACATCATGGAGAAGGGGGCGATCGCTGCAGAGGGGCCGGTCCCGAACCTCTCGGATGACCTCATCAAAAAACACCTTGCCGTCTAGACCCAGACCGGTTTTTGTTTTATCAACTCAGTCGGCGATCCAAAAGGGGGAAGTCGTCGCATGCATTTGATTCCGCGCGAACTAGAAAAGCTTCTCATTGTTGTGGCAACTTAGTGCGCCGAGGAATGCAAGAAGAAGTAAAGTAATCTGGATAACACCAAACCTAGGAGGCTCTTATGGTATCCACTCTCAAAATATTTGGTCTCATATCTTGTGGGTTCCTGCTGTATCTTGGCCTGTCTAACGCGGCGCAGGCAGCAGATGAAATGAAACTCCCACCTGATGCAAAGCAGCCGGGTGGCGAGAGGGTAGGCGGCCAAAGTGGGGAAGGTAGGGAGCCGGCTACGGGTACAGAGGGAGAGGCTGGCGTAGATCATACTAGGCAGCCGGGTGGCCCGAGGGTAGGCGGGCAATCCGGGCAGCCGGCTGGGACTCACACACAAGAGGGAGAAGCTGGCGTAGATCATACTAGGCAGCCGGGTGATCCGAGGATTGGCGGCCAATCTGGAAAGTAACGCGATCAGCCAGATAACGTTGACCAATCGAATTCGAGGATAGACGGGAGGCTGGGAAATAGAAGAGCGCAACCCGCGGACTGTGTGGCTGGGAAAGAAGCAGGATGGCCAGGTCGTACTCCTTGCTCGCAGAACGCGCACGATGGAGCTGTGCTCGTTCCATGCGCGCAGGGGAGGGCAGCCTTGGCCACTCCCCAAGAGAGAGTGGAAAGAACTGGACGCCCTCGCTCGGGAAAAAGCGCGTCTTGGCGCGCTGAGGGTTGGGCGGGTGAAATATTGCGCGCAGTTGGAGACCAATCAGGCCACCCCTGAACAGGGAGTGGTCAGCGCCACACAAATTTGGGGAGTACAGGTGCTCCGATGACCGTTTGGCGGACAATAGACCAAAACTCCCGTACCTTGGCCTGGACCGGATCGGATTCCTGGCCGAGGACCTTGAACACCAACCCCGCGTCGTTGGGTAATCGAGATGCACCAGCGGCCCACTGCTCCTCCAGGTTCACCACTGCGGGAACCAGGTCGAAAACTTTGTCGGCGTGATGTTTAGGTGTGAGCAACACGACGTTGGCGAACACATCGAACGTGCCCATGACGCCCACCTGCCGCACGTTTTGCACATGGGGCTCGATGACAAACTTCTCTGTGAACAACTCGGCGCCATCGGGTCGTCGGGCCCGCACGGTAGAAGAAAAGACGTCGTATTGAAAAAGTTCCCCCTCTCCGTGATATTTGCGCCCCCCCATCATGACCTCGGAGTAGAGCAGCGTGGCGCTGGAATGTGCACACACGTCCGTGGTGGTTATGAAACGGGCATGTGCGTGGGGGATGACCGGATCAGGAAGATATTCGAGATAAGCATTCTCACCCAGCACGATGTTTTGGGTCTGAGCCGCATAGTTGGCATCCATCGAATGGATTTTCGTAGCGGCCTGGGTCGTGACGTGAGCATGCGTATCGGACGCGAGGTCAATTTCAATGTTGAACCGGTCGCCCTGTAGGATGCAGCCCGTGGTCGTGATGACAAAGACACAAGGCAGGTCGGGCAGCGCCTCGTCCCAGTATAGCGCCTGCTGCACCAGAAGCGGGGCGCGGCGCTCCAAATGCGCCAGCACGGTGCGTTCCCCGCGCTGTTCAAAACCGAGATGCAGGAACGCATTCTTACCCACACTACCGCTGGGTAACTGCCCTGGTTCATCCTGAAACGGAGCCAGTTCCGGCGGCTGATGAATAGTGGTCATGCGTGCGTCTGGTTGAATTTCATGTCGAACAGCACATTCTGCTGGATGAGCGTGACCAGTTCCATAATGCCTTCGCCCGTTTTGCAATTGGTGAAGACGAAGGGTTTATCGCCTCGCATCATTTTTGAATCGTGGTCCATCACCTCCAGGCTCGCGCCCACGTATGGAGCAAGGTCGGTCTTGTTGATGACCAGGATGTCAGACTGGGAGATCCCCGGGCCATTTTTCCGCGGAATCTTGTCGCCCGCCGCGACATCAATGACGTAGATAAAGAAATCAACCAGCGCAGGGCTGAAGGTCAGGGTGAGATTGTCGCCGCCGCTCTCGATGAGCACAAAATCGCTGTCGGGGAAGCGGGACTCCATGTCTTCCACCGCGGCGAGGTTCATGCTGGGATCTTCGCGCACGGCTGTGTGCGGGCAGGCTCCGGTCTCCACGCCGATAATCCGCTCCTCGCGCAAGATGCCTTTCAAGGTGCGCTGGACGTGTTTGGCATCTTCCGTGGTGACGATATCATTAGTGATAATCAAGATTTTGACGCCCATCTTGACGAAGATGGGTGTCATGGCCTCGATGATGGCGGTTTTTCCGGAGCCTACCGGACCGCCAACGCCGATTCGTGTAATTTTCTTCATCCAGTGCCCCGGTGGGTCAGTTCATGAACATGCGAACGTGCGCCTTCACATGCGCGGCGGCCATGATATCGAGCGAGGGTGAGAATGTCGCTATCTCGTCGAGCGTAGCCCCCGAGACGCGTGCGTACTCAACTTCTGCGGACGTGTTGACCTCAAGAATAATGGTTTGTGTGTCGAAGTGATCAATCTTCATGAGGCGCAACGACGCACTCAAGATCATGCTCGCCGTACCGTATTGATGCACCGCAAAGGCATCGTGCTCGGGTAGGCCGAGTTCGGCGAACAAAAGGCCCAAACCGACCGGATAGGTGCCGGGGGTTTCCTTACGTTCGATGTGCCCCAGCCAGTCCGTCAGAAACGGCGTATGGATCAGGCGGTTTGACAGCTCGCCGAGCTTCTTTCCCATACGCACGGTCATGGTCCGCATCTCCTCGTTCAATTTCCGGTTGAAGAGGGCGGTATCGGCTCGTAGCACGCCGGTCACATCGTGGACGCACGCCGACCGGTGCGCCGCCAGCAGGGCAATCGCATCAGCGGATGCCGACTGGCGGGTTGCGGTCATGACGAATTGGCGCAGCGTCCCAATATCGTGAACGAGGTGATGTTGAATTGCGGACTCTAGTCCGTTGGAAAAAGAAAAGGCACCAACCGGCAGCACCGAATCGCTAAATTGCAGGGCGCGCATCAATTCGGTGATCTTCGGTTGTCGATCCCTGGATCGGGTGATTGAAGACGGGGTGTGGTTCGATTCCCCGTTGAATTCCGGAGCAGGTTTTCCAACCAGCTCAGGGATTGTCGGAGAATGCTCCGGCGAGACGGGGATGGTTTTGATCCTAATGGGCATGATCGTGCGGGTGAGCGTGGTCATGTGGATGATCGTGTTCCTCCACATGGGAATGGATTGGCCCTTCGGCTCCGCCAAACAGGCGCCGGGATTCATGGGGCGCGAGGTAAGGAATGACCTCAGATCCAGGGACGAAGTCATAGGTGATTCCGCGAAAGGCGTGCGTCTTCATCACAGAGGCCATAACTTTTTTGTCCACCGTGAGGGGAATAAACACGCGATTCCCTTTGACGACAGCAGGCCAGTGCTGGTTGCCCAGGGCGTGGCCTAGCTCAACACAGGTACGAACGAACATCTCCGGGATCTGTGTCTGCAGGCTTCCCAACTCGACCACCATTACTTCCTTAAGGGTGACTCGGGCGATGATGGCGGCCTGTCGAGCTTCGTCCCACACAAGCACGTCGCCATCGCGCAGGAGGATGCCGCGAGGCAACGATATGGCCAAGTCAATCCCGTTCTGACTCAACTTCCGCAGGCGACTCTTTTGCCCTTCCCACTGGTCGAGCGCCAGCCAATCCAGCGTCGCCTGTTCCAGGCGTGCTTTCCAGGCGGTTTCGTGAATGTTGCCGGTGATGGTTTCGATGACGAGCATGGGATCGATATTATGAAATGCTCCCGATCTGTAAATCAACTTGCGGGGACAGAGGTGGGCGGGGACACACTGTCGCTCACTGTGTGTCCCCACTCGCAACTGACTTCCCTCCCATCCCGCGTGGGGGTGTCTCAGCTAAAAAAGTAGAGCTGATTGAGAGAGATCGATTTAGCCGGTTGGACAGTGGCATGGACACCATCCACCTTGACCGCAAAGGTCTCAGGGTTCACGTCGATTTTTGGCGTCCGTCCGTTGCGCACCATGTCCCGCTTCGTGATCGTGCGTGTGCCATACACAGGCATGACTTTGCGTTTAAGGCCCAATTTGTTCGCAATGCCGTTGTCATAGGCGGCACGTGAGACAAAGCTGATACAGGTCTCGGGCAGGGCCTGGCCGAACGCACCAAACATCGGGCGGTAGATAACCGGCTGGGGTGTCGGCAGCGACGCGTTCGGATCCCCCATGATTGACCAATTAATCAAGCCGCCTTTGATGACCATCTTGGGCTTGGCGCCGAACATGGCCGGTTCCCAAAGGACAAGGTCCGCCATTTTGCCGGGAGTAATCGAGCCGAGGACATGTGAGATACCCTGGGTGATTGCCGGATTGATGGTCACTTTGGCGACATAACGCAGCACACGGAAGTTGTCGTTGTTCGGTGAATCCTCTGGCAACTTGCCGAGGCCCTTCTTCATCGCATCGGCTGTCTGAATCGCACGCAACCAGTTCTCACCGACCCGGCCCATAGCCTGCGAATCGCTCGAGAACATCGAGATCACACCCATATCGTGGAGCACATTCTCAGCGGCGATGGTTTCGGGGCGGACCCGGCTCTCGGCGAACGCCACGTCCGAGGGCACCTTGGGATTCAGATTGTGGCAGACCATGATCATGTCGAACAATTCCGCCATCGTGTTGATGCCGTATGGCAGAGTCGGATTCGTGGAACTTGGCAATACGTTGAGTTCGCCCGCCACCTTGATGATGTCCGGTGCGTGGCCGCCACCGGCGCCTTCCGTATGGTAGGTGTGGATCGTGCGACCTTCGAAGGCCGCGATGGTATCTTCGACAAATCCGCCCTCGTTGAGGGTATCCGTGTGGATACAGACCTGCACATCCATGTCGTCCGCGACTGAGAGACTGGCCCGAACGGTTGATGGTGTGGTGCCCCAATCTTCGTGAATCTTGAAGCCTGCGGCGCCTGCCAGAACCTGTTCGACCAGAGGTGCTTCGCCCGAGCAGTTACCCTTGCCGAGAAATCCAAAATTGATAGGCAGCCCTTCGACTGCCCGGAGCATCATCTCAATGTTCCAGCGTCCGGAGGTGATGGTCGTGCCGTTCGTGCCGTCGGTCGGCCCGATGCCGCCACCGAAGAAGGTGGTGACGCCATTGCTCAAGGCTGCGAATACCTGTTGCGGCGAAATGAGATGGATGTGTCCGTCGTTGCCGGCCGGCGTCAGGATCAAGTGTTCGGCTGTGATGGCATCCGTGGCTGGGCCGACCGTGAGTCCAGGGGTCACGCCGTCCATGGTACCGGGATTGCCGGCCTTGCCGACACCCACAATCTTGCCGTCCTTAATGCCGACGTCGGCTTTGACGATGCCGAGGAGCGGGTCGATCACCGTGACGTTCGTAATCACCAGGTCGAGCGCGCCGCCCTCGCTCGTGAGCTGGTTATCCATCCCCATACCGTCGCGCAACGTCTTACCGCCTCCATAGATGGCTTCATCGCCGTACACGCGCAGATCTTTTTCGATCTCGATGTAGAGGTCGGTATCACCCAAGCGGATTTTGTCTCCAACGGTCGGGCCGAATAGGCTCGCGTTTTCCTTACGAGATATTTGGGACATAGGCCTGCTCTCTTTCCTGGCCCTCTTGGCCAACTCATGTCTCTTGACGGTTTATCTGATTATGGCTTTTTCGCCTTGGACTTGAAGCCTCGTTCGCCAGCGCGTTCCAATCCTTTGTCGAGATTTGGCCGGTAGCCAGGCGTGGGGCCGGTTCCGGTCCAGCCGTCTACCAGGTTGTTGAACCCGTAGATACGTTGCTTGCCTCCGAAAGGAACCAGCGTCACTTCCTTTTCGTCGCCCGGCTCGAAGCGCAATCCCGTGGAGGCCGGAATATCCAGGCGCTGGCCAAACGCCGCCTTCCGGTCAAATTCCAGGGCACGATTGACCTCAAAGAAATGAAAATGGGAGCCGACTTGAATGGGGCGGTCACCGGTGTTACGCACCTTGACTTTTACTGTGGGTCGCCCCGCATTAATTTCAATGGGTTTGTCAGAAAGGACGTAGCCGCCGACAGGTGTCTTCGCCGCTGTGGGTGGTTTTTGAGTTGCCATGTTCTTGCTCCCTCTATTAGTTCAACTCCCGTTGAGCCATGCTTGTCTGTTTACTGGATCGGTCCGTGAACAGTCACCAGACGGCTGCCATCCGTAAAGACCGCTTCTAGCTGGACTAGCGGGATCATTTCTGCCACGCCTTCCATGACGTCGTTGCGCGTCAATGTGGCCCTGGCTTCTTTCATCACCTGCTCCAAGGATTTCCCTTCCCGCGCCCCGTCCAACGCGGAGGCCGTAATCACCGCCACAGCTTCGGGGTGATTCAGCTTCAAGCCCTTCGCCTTTCGCTTCAGAGCGACCTCGGCCATCATATAGATCATCAATTTGTCCAATTCTCTTGGTGTCAGATGCATGGCATACTCCTTTGCAGTAGTGCCCGGTTACAGGGCGAACAACTTGATCAGAAACACTCTCTTGGCCAACTACTTCTTTTGACTCGCCAGGTACCGGCGAAGGTTGTCTTCCGGCGTCGTGGCATCAGCCGGGGCGACAGGGACTAAGGCAGGGAAGCCGTTCCTTGCCAAGAGCATCAGCCAGGTGACGAAGACGAAGGCGGATGTCAAGACCGGCATTCCCGACGGGTCCATGAAAATGCCCAGTGAAGCCCAGACTCGCACGGTGACCAATACGCCGATCACCGTATAGATGAAGCCCGGCACATTCAGTACCAAAAAGAATCCTCCAAGCGCCATTGCGGTCAGTGCGGCGTTGTATCCGAACAGACCGTCGCGTATGGCCTCATCATGCGCGCCATAAAACACCGCAGCGGCAACGGCGATGGTCGATCCCATGAATGCCATAATCGCGGCAATACGCGAATTGATCGCAATGCCGATCAAGATGACCACGCCGGTTATCCAGTTATCTTGAAAGAAGATTTCTGCGATACCCATGGTGATTCCGTGAAACCAGGTGATCCCGGTGTAGGACGGTGTCGGACTGGTAAAGTCTGAGGGTGAGGTCGGCTTGAGGGCGTTGGACACATCAATGGTAGAGAATTGGAGCAACGCACCGAGGAAGAACCAGGTGGCCAACACGAAAGGCATGGTGAGGCCTGGGACCTTGTGCGGACCCAGAATGGCGCCGAACGCCGGCATGATCACCGTGGAGAAGACTGCGCAGAGCACGATGTAGAGACAGAGGTGCAGATTGGGTATATTGCCGGTCGTGAAGTTTGGGCTGGTGTAGGCGACCAAGGCTATGGCGATGAGCGCGCCATTGAATCCGAACAGGCCATCCTTGATCATCCCCTTGTCCGCTCTAAACAGAAGGGCTGTCAACGTACTGATGATGGTACCAGCCAAGCAGACTGTTCCGTAGATCCAGGAGTTGTAGAAGATTCCGCCTAGGATAACTGCGCCGGAAATTGGGTTGTTCTGGAAGACGACCTGTCCGACTCCACGGAGCACCCAGTCAACAAATCCGAGAGCCGGATGATCTCGAAAATGGTCCTGCCACGCCACGGTCGCCATGATGCCCTCCTGGCGTTAATCCGTACTCGCGAAAATTCAGGCTTGCGGGGGGGGGGAGAATACAATAAGTATTATCACTCTTGCAACAGAATTCTGGCGGGGACAGTAGGAAAGCCCGTTCCTCCGAGCTGATGTGGCAAAGGGCTGGATCATGCCGGTTCTAGGATGATCGGCTCCATGCATGTAGCTCTATGGATAAAAGGCAACATCAAGACCTCCTGTGATCTTGCGGAAGTATTGAGTTGACGCGACGCAGCGTGGCGCGCGTGATGAGCGGGAAAGGCGGGACGGGCGCGACTGGCTTGAGGGGGGCTCGATATTTCCGGAACTTCGAGTCGGGCAATTTTTGCCTGTCTCGCTCGTCCCGCCTGCCATTTATGGTATAAATGGCGCGTATGCGTACTTTTCGTATCGCCATGGCCCAAATGAATCCGACCGTCGGAGACCTGGAAGGGAACGTGCGCCGGATCACGACCTGGCTGCGCGAGGCAAAGAAGACAAAGGCCGACCTGGTCGCTTTCCCGGAGCTGGCAATCACGGGCTATCCGCCCGAAGACCTTCTCTTAAAACCACGTTTTATCGCCGATAACCGGCGAGCACTCCAGGAAGTCGTCCGCCAGTGCCGTGGGCTTACCGCGATTGTAGGCTACGTCAGCCAGAACGACGGAATCGATCCAAAGCCCGCACGTTTGTCGGTTGTGCCGGCCGGTGCGCACGAACTCTACAATGCGGCGGCGATCATTGCCGATCGGACTCTCATCACGACGTACTGCAAGTGGTACTTACCGAATTATGGTGTGTTTGACGAGAGCCGCTATTTTCATCCGGGCCGGCGGCTGCCGCTCGTCAGAGTGCACGGCACGATGGTCGGGATCAACATTTGTGAGGATGTCTGGCTGCCGGATGGCCCGACCGGTTTCCAGGCGGCAGCAGGCGCAGAAGTCATCGTGAATATCAATGCATCGCCGTTTCATATCGGCAAAAGCCGGCTGCGTGAGCAAATGCTGGCGACCCGAGCGAGAGAAAACGGAGTGACACTCACGTATACCAATGCAGTCGGTGGTCAGGATGAACTGGTCTTTGATGGGAATAGTCTCATTCTGGACCACCGGGGCGAGGTGATCGCGCGAGGGAAAGCTTTCGAAGAGGATCTGATCGTTGCCGACCTCAATATGGAGGCTGTTGCGCGGGCGAAACGAACCGGTCGAAAAAAGGTCTTGCCGAGGCGGGTGTCTTCTGTGGTGGAGGTCCATGCCGCCCCGCTCCCATCCGGTCACAAAACCCGGGTGCGGGCAGTCCCCGATGTGACGGCGGCCCTTGACTCTCTTGAAGAAGTGTATCGGGCTCTCACGTTAGGAGTGCGCGACTATGTGAGAAAGAACGGGTTTACGCATACGGTGATCGGCTTGAGCGGAGGCGTGGACTCGGCACTCACCGCAGCGATCGCTGTCGATGCGCTTGGTCCCGATAAGGTATGGGGACTGTTTATGCCGTCGCCGTTTACGTCGCAAGACAGTCACGAGGATGTCACGGAATTGGGGACACGACTCGGGATCTCCGTCCATACGATTCCCATCACGACGCTGTTCGATACCTATCAGGGGGCGCTCGCAGAAACGTTCAAAGGGCGCGTGTCCGATACGACGGAAGAGAATCTTCAGGCCCGCATCCGGGGCAACCTCCTCATGGCCTTCTCCAATAAATTCGGGCATTTGGTCCTTACCACGGGCAACAAAAGCGAGATGAGCGTAGGGTACGCCACGCTGTATGGTGATATGGCCGGCGGCTTTGCCGTCATCAAAGACGTACCCAAGACGATGGTGTACGACTTGGCGCGGCTCCGGAACCTCCGCGGCGCAACCCCGGTGATTCCCAAACGGACACTGGATAGACCACCGACTGCTGAGTTGAGATCTGATCAAACAGACGCAGACTTGTTGCCTCCCTATGAGGTACTCGACCCCATTCTCCAGGCCTATGTGGAAGAAGACCGGTCCCTCGAAGAGATCGTCGAAGCAGGGTTCGATCGTGCCACGGTGGCGCGTGTGATGACGATGGTGGACGGCAGCGAGTACAAGCGCCGTCAGGCACCTATCGGTATCAAGATCACGCAGCGGGCTTTGGGGAAAGATCGGCGGATGCCGATTACGAATGGATACCGAAGAAGGCTGACAGGGAAGGCTGAAGGGGTTTAGGCTGAAGGTTGAAGCTAGGCTGAAGACTGAAGGCCGGGAAGGCTGAAGGCGGAGAACAGCCTTCCTGACCTTCAGTCTAAACCCCTTCAGCCTTTTTTATTTTTGCTGCGGTTTCTGATTGCCGAGTTGTTGTTGTTTAAGGGATTGCATTTCTTTCTTCAGGGCTTCCACCTCCTGAGCCAGGGCTTCTGTGCTGGGAGAGGGACCTTCCGCTGCGCCGGTTCCTGCGGGAGCTTCGCGAACGCGGGAGGTCCGCTCCGTCTGAGTACCGGTACGACCAGTGGAGGCTGCCGGGGCATGTTGCAGGAGTTCATAATCAACGGCAAGAAATCTATCCGTAGGCTTCTCACTTTCCGGCGCATCAAAGGCATCGGACCGTTGGGCGGCGCTCGGAGTGAACAGCACGATGTGGTTTTTGAGGCCTGAAGAATCGGGAGGAAGATTTCGATAGGACATGTCGCCGACATTGATATTCGTCCGCTTGGGTGCAGACCGATATTGAGAAAGTGTGATGTACAATTGCCGGCCATAGGCATAGAGGGAACCGGAGGTCGTTTCGGTGGTCGAAGATTCCAAGAAAGAGGAGCCTTCCTGCGTAGCCAGGGCACGATACTCAATACGCTGATCCGGCGCGGCCGTGCGCAGGCCTTCTGCTATCAGCGGGGCGAGGAACTGAATCTGATCCTCAGAGAAGACGGGGGTCGGCGCCCATGACCCTGAAATCAAGCCCTGAAGGCCACGTTCCTGATACTGGACGGCCATGCCGCGCAATACTTGAGCGACGAGAGCAGGCTCCAGACTGACCGGGTGTGCGGCGTGGATCGACTCATCGGGCATCGTCTGAAGAGACACGACCCCGCGTTCATCTTCAAAGATGATCTTGCGATTCTGGTCGGTTGTGCTGCAGGCGACGCCGAATAGACAGAGCAGGGCCAACAGGATGCAGATCAGAGGAGCCGTGAAACGGGAAACGGGAAACGTGAAACGAGGGTCAGCTGAGGAGCCGCAGCCTTGCTTGGGACAAGGCGCGTCTTGTGGTGCCGAATGCGGTGGTGAAGAAGTCATAGGGTGGAAGTGAATCTAGCACAGACAACCGTTCAATGCCAGCGGCGGAAGGCTGAAGGGGTTTAGGCTGAAGGTCGAAGATCGGAGTTCGGGGTCCGACGTTTCAAAAGCTTCAGCCTTTCAACCTTCAGCCTACGCCCTGACCTTCATCCTTCGGCAGAGATAAACATTGACAGAATCTGCTGAGAGATGTATAAGGGCGCGCAGTCGAAGGGCTCCCACAGGGTACCCTTCGATTTGAGGGGACAACGGCGTTCCCACCGGTATCGAACATAAGTACGGTATGGACAATGGCGTCCTCCGGTCCGAACGGGCTAGAGGACGTTTTTTATTGACCGCGCGACGGGTGAAAAACTGGTGGGAACCGATTCGTAGTGTGATGACGAATGGGCAGTAGGGGCCGGAGAGTACGCACAACGGCGTGCGTGGCGACGACGGTGTCGAGGTGAGAGAGGCAAGCGAAGAAGCAACCGAGTCACCAAATCGGACGAGGAGGACGACGATATGAAGTCAGCACGGAGTCTTATCGGGCTAGGAATGTGTGCGGCGGTCTCGCTGCTGGGCAGCAATGCTGTATCCGCCGCCGATGATGCAGACTCTCTCTGGAAAACCTTAGGGCTGAAAATATCCGGGGCTGTGGACATCACCTATACCCAAAATTTCAATAATCCCAGCACCAATCTCAATCAACTGCGCATCTTTGATACACAGGCCAACTCGTTTGTGCCTCAAGTGGCGCAGATCATGTTTGAACGGCCTGCAACGGCAGGCAGTGCATTGGATCGGGTGGGTTTTCGCGCACGACTCAATTTTGGACCGCAATCGAGATTCTCACGGGCGCGCACGAATTACCAACCGGGCACAGACAGCGCTGAACTGGATGTCCATGAGCTCTATGGAGAATATCTCGCCCCGATCGGTAACGGTTTGAAGATTCAGGCGGGGAAAATCAATACCTTGATCGGGTATGAAGTGATCAACAGTTGGGAGAATCCCAACATTTCCCGAAGCTTTACGTTCGGCTTGTCGCAAGCCTTTACGGAGACCGGTATCCGGTTCACCTACCCAGTGATGGAATGGGCGACGGTACAACTGGGACTCATCAACGGTTGGGATAATATTGAAGACAACAACAGGAGCAAGACGTTCACATGGAACGTGGCCCTGACGCCTCATGAAATGTTCGGGATCAGCTTCTACGGGTCCTACGGAAAAGAACAGACGAATGGAAACGCGGCATTTGGTAATGCCGTCACCGGTGCCTGCGCACCGGGTCCGGGAGTTATTGGGTGCGATCCTTCGGCTTCGCGAACGGTGGTAGGCTCGCTCATCACGTTCAAGCCGACCGCCAGTGATACCCTCATCATCGAGCCTTATTACGGAAATGAGGCCTACGCCAGCGGGTTTAGTGGGAAAGCGAATGCTCGCTGGAACGCGATCCTTGCCTATTACACGCATGATTTCAACGATCAGGAAAAACCTCATGCCTTCAGCTTCCGTGCCCGTGGAGAAATCTTCGAAGATGCCGGCGGCGCCCGTACCTGCGTCGGCGGCAACAATTTCAACGGCGGCGCAAATGTTTGCGCTGGTCCGGCAGCAGCCGGTGGTTTTGCGACAGGTGGTGGTTTGTTTAATACCGCAACGGGTATTGGACAGCCTCAAACCCTCTGGGAAGGGACCTTTACGCTTCAGTACAAGCCGGCTCCGGCGCTCATCACGAGAGTGGAGTTCCGGTATGACAAGTCAAACAGGTCGGTTTTCTTGGACGGCAGCACGCCTGTCTCCAGTCAGCAAACTCTAGGATTCCAAGTGGTCTATCTGTTCTAAAGAAGGGCAGGCTCAAGTCTGTCGAAAGGAAACATGAAGCTCCCTTCGTGGAGTATTCCACGAAGGGAGCGATCATTAGGAGAACAAGCGATCGCTTCTGCAGCGCAGTATAGCTGATAGGTTATGGCGGGATTGAACGCGATTGTAGAAACACACAGAGAGATGCGGGGAGACTGAGTCCGTGCGTTCTGCACCGGTGCAGGGAGCAGGCGCCGAAGCCCGGCCCCCAAGAGAGAGAACGTGGGGCGATTAGGGGGACTGCGGAAAACATTTCAACAAACGTATTGGCAACCTCGTCCTGAACCTGGGGATGAAAGGATACAATCATGTCATCGTATGTGATTATCATGAAAAGAATTCTGCCGGTCTTCCTGATCTGCCTTCTCATGCTGGCAGGAGGAACGGCGCTGAACGTACAGGATGTCGCTGCAGAGGAGGCAGCGGCTGAGCCAGCCGCCGAGGCAGCCGCGCCGAAGGCCGATTCGGGGGATACGGCATGGATTCTCACAGCTTCCGCGCTGGTGATGTTGATGACACTGCCGGGGTTGGCGCTCTTCTATGGAGGGTTGACCCGGAGCAAGAATATCCTGAGCACACTGATGCATTGCTTCATCACTCTCTGCCTGTGCAGCGTTATGTGGGTGCTGTTCGGATACAGCCTGTCTTTCGGTCCGGATGTGGGAGGGGTCATCGGAAACCTTGAATGGGCCGGGTTGATGGGAGTGGGAACTGATCCGAGTGATACCTACGGTACAACAATTCCCCATGCGCTGTTCATGGTATTCCAGCTCATGTTTGCCGGCATTACTCCGGCGCTGATCGTCGGCGCCCTCGCAGAGCGGGTCAGGTTCTCTGCGTTGCTCGCGTTTGTCTGTCTGTGGTCGATCGGAGTATATTATCCTGTCGCCCATTGGGTCTGGGGTGGCGGCTGGTTGGGTTCGATGGGGGCATTGGATTTTGCCGGAGGCACGGTCGTGCATGCCACCTGCGGAATGGCTGCCCTGATTGCCTGCATTGTCCTCGGGAAACGTACGGGCTATCCGAATCATCCTATGCCTCCCAATAATCTTCCTCTTACGGTGTTGGGGTGCGGGCTCCTGTGGTTCGGCTGGTTCGGGTTCAACGCGGGCAGCTCGTTAGGTGCCAATGCCCAGGCTGTTGGCGCCTTCGTGGCTACCCACATCGCGGCCAGTACTGCGGTGGTGGTGTGGATGTTTATCGAATGGGCACATCGTGGGAAGCCCACTGCCCTCGGCGCCGCAACCGGTGCGATTGCGGGTCTGGCGACCATTACACCGGTTGCCGGGTTCGTTTCCCTGTTCCCTGCGCTCCTTGTAGGCGTGGCGGCTGGAACGATCTGCTACATCGCTGTGTTCTTGAAGAACAAAGTGGGCCATAAGGTGGTCGATGATGCGCTGGACGTGGTCGGAGTTCACGGTGTGGGTGGAATTACCGGCTGCCTTCTGGGAGGGTTGTTTGCGTCAAAAGCGATGGGGTCACCCGCCGATGGGCTGTTCTATGGCGGGGGCTTCGATCTCCTGTGGGCGCAGATCGTGATGGTGGTCTCGGTGTCTGTATTTACCGGGATCGTCAGCTGGATCCTTGTCATGATTGTGCATGGGATTTGGGGCTTCCGTGTGACGCCAGACGAAGAACAAACAGGCCTGGATCTCAGTCAACACGAAGAAAAGGCCTATTCATCATAACCAGATCGCACCGCAATCGATCAGACGATCATACCGGCGACCCGAGCGACACTGTCCGATCAGTGTCCTCGGGTAAGCCTGTGAGGGAGGCATCGACATGAAAATGATTGAGGCAGTGATTAAGCCGTTCAAATTGGATGAGGTCAAGGATGCGTTGGTGGAAATCGGTGTGCAGGGTATGACGGTGAGCGAAGTCAAGGGTTTCGGACGCCAAAAGGGAACCAAAGAAGTGTACCGGGGCGCCGAATACACCACCGACTTCGTACCGAAGGTGAAGATCGAACTGTATGTTGCGGATAATCAGGTGGCTCGTGTGGTCGAAACCATTACGCGCACCGCGAAAACAGGCAGCGTCGGGGACGGAAAGATTTTCGTGTCCGATATCAACAGCGTTGTACGGATCAGGACTGGTGAAACAGGAGAAAGCGCATTGTGACGGCCACTTCGAACAATGGGGCGACGGCGGGGCTTTCGCAGAGGGCGGAGGCTGCGCCGGTCTCCGCCTTGGCAGGGAAGCGGAAGGCGCTCCGGCAGCGGCTGATGGAAGGAGCCTCGGGGGCCGACGTCATGACGGCCCTGACGGAGTTCGTCGACGGGTTGCTCATCGGTCGTTACAGAGACGCCATGAGGCAGGCCGGGGAGGCGGCGCAGATCGCAGGGGATCGGCATTGTTGCCTGGTGGCCGTGGGGGGCTACGGTTACAGAGAATTGGCTCCCTATTCGGACATCGACGTCATGTTCCTCTTTCGTGAGGAGGCGAAGGAAGCGGCGCCGGCTTTGTTCAGCGAGGTGCTGCACCACCTGTGGGATCTTGGATTCCAGGTCGGCCACAGCATGCGGACAATTGAAGATTGCATTGAGCTGGCCGGGCAGGATCTGACGATCCGCACGGCCATGATGTCGGCCAGATTTATGACCGGAAGTCCGCAGCTGTTCCAGGAATTCAATCGCCGCTATATGAAGGAAGTTGTCGGCCGCAGGGTAGGATCTTTTATTGCGCAGAAAGTGGAGGAACGCCGCCGCGAATATGAAAAGTTCGGGCAGACGGTCTATCTCCTGGAGCCCAACGTCAAGAAGAGTAAAGGTGGGCTGCGGGACTTTCATCTGCTCCGGTGGGCCGGCATGGCCAGGTACCAGGCCGCGACACTGCAGGACTTGGCGGATCGTGGGTTCCTCTCCCGGCAGGATTGTCTTTCCCTGACGGAGGCCCGTAATTTTCTCTGGCGCATCCGGGCCTTTCTGCATCTGGAAGCGGGGAGAGCGGAGGAAATCCTGACGTTCGACGAGCAGGTCAGGCTGGCTACTCTTTATGGGTTTTTCAATCAACCCCACCTCCTGGGTGTCGAGCAATTCATGCAGCAGTATTACCGGCATACGATGGGGCTCCACGAAAGCTTGCTCCGGTTTGTCGATCGTTGCCTGGCCGTGCCGTCAAAGCGTCGACCGTCCCGCTCTCTGCCGACCGACATGGTGGACGGCTGCTTCGCAGTGAGTGGGCGGCAGCTAACGGTTCCCTCCGATTTGCGAGCGAAGGTCTTGAATGGTCCGGACCTGCTCCTACGGCTGTTCGAGATGGCGCGGTCGCGGCGTCTCAAGATAGACACCAGTCTGCTGGACGAGATTCACAGCCATATGGATAGCGTGTCGAACGAGGCATTCAAGACCCCTGAAGTCAGCCGGGCTTTTCTGAAAATCCTCGCGGGACCTGGGCCGGTCGCCCCTGCGCTTGAAGCGATGCACCGGGTCCATCTACTGGAAAAAGTCGTCCCGGTTTTTGCCGCACTGCGAGGCCTGATGCAGTTCAACCAGTATCATAAATACACGGTGGATGATCATACGTTGCTGGCGGTAGCCAAGGCCGAAGAGTATGCCCTCGATCCGGGCCTTCTTGGAGAGGTGTATCAGGAGATCCGAAGAAAGGATCTCTTGCATCTGGGGGTGCTCTTACATGATCTGGGGAAGGGTCGGAAGGAAGATCACTGCGAAGTGGGTAAGGCGATTGCGGAGGAGACGGCGGCGCGGTTGGGTTGTGACGAACATGAGACCGGGATGCTGGTGTTCCTCGTACACAAACATCTGTTGATGTCGAACACGGCTTTCCGGCGCGATCTCCACGATGAGAATGTCCTCATGCCTTTTGCTGAAGAGGTGAAGACGCCGGAAGTGCTTCGCATGTTGTTGATCCTGACCCTGGCCGATATCGCCGCAGTGGGGCCCGGCGTTCTCAACAAGTGGAAACAGTCCTTATTGATCCAGCTCTACCTGCGCACATTGCCGAGGCTGTCTGGCGAACGGGAGAAGACGGTCGGCCCGAACTATATCAAGCAACTGGCGAGCGAAGTGGCGCGCGAGTTCAAGGAGACAGCGATCGGAGGAATCGATTGGATCGAATCCCAGTTGGGCCAGTTTCCCACACGCTATCTGCATGGGACCTCTCCCAAGCGGATCGCAGCCCATCTGGGAGCGGTCGGGAGGCTGAAACCAGGGGATGTGCTGGTCGAGGAGACCTTCGACGAAGAACTGGGCATGAGTGAGTACACGGTGATTACCTACGATAACCTCACCCCGGGAATTTTTTCAAAAATGGCCGGCGCGATGGCGGCTGAGGGGCTTGACATTCTTGACGCTCAGATCACCACCAGGGAGGACGGGATTGTCGTAAACATCTTTCAGGCATCCGATCCGGATTATGCCGGCATTCCCCCGGAGGATCGCCGCGCATCCGTGGCCGAGACGATCATTCGTGTGCTCAAGGGCGAGGAGGCGGTCGAGCAGTTGATGAGCCGAAAGACCCGTATGCACACCGTTCACCGGCTGCCTGCCATCCGCCATGCAACAGAGGTGCAGACGGATAATGGAATATGCGACCGGTTCACGATTATCGATGTGTTTGCCGACGATACGCAAGGACTGTTGTATGTCATCACCCGCGCCATCTTTCGACTCGGTCTCTCGGTCCATGCGGCCAGGATTTCGACCGGACTGGATGACGATATCAAACAGTCCTTGCGCACCGTCGGCAGACATCAAGTGGTTGACGTGTTCTACGTGACGGACGAGCAAGGGGCCAAGATCGAAGACCCGGCCCGATTGGAGACGATCCGATCGACCATCAAGCAGGAGGTCGATTCGTTCATGACCCAGCCGATCGAAGCGCCGGAAGTCGTACCGGCAGGAACACCGTCATAAAATACACCGTGGGCGTATAAGGAGGGTTGGAATGAAACCCCGCGAGGCAGTGGAGTTTGCGAAGAAGCACAAGGTACAGGTCGTCGACTTGAAGTTCGTCGACCTGATCGGCACCTGGCAGCATTTCTCAATTCCTGTGGAAGAGCTTACTGAAGGGATATTCAAGGACGGATCCGGGCTGGACGGCTCATCGATCCGTGGCTGGAAGGCGATCAACGACAGCGATTTGCTGATGATCCCGGATCCGTCGACGGCCTGTCTCGATCCCTTCTGCGCCGTGCCGACAGTGAGCTTCGTCGGGAATGTCGTCGATCCAATCACGCGCGAACCCTACGAACGCGATCCGCGGTTCGTGGCGCAGAAGGCGGAAAAATATCTCCAGAGCACGAAGATCGGCGATGCTTCCTACTGGGGGCCTGAAGCGGAGTTTTTCATCTTCGATCACGTCCGGTACGATCAGACGGGACACAGCGGCTATTATTACATCGACTCCGAAGAAGGCGCCTGGAATATCGGTCAGGAAGGGCACAACCTGGGCGGAAAAATCCGCCACAAGGAAGGGTACTTCCCGGTCTCGCCCCACGATACGCAACAGGATATCCGTACCGAGATGATTCTGGAGATGCAAAAAGTCGGGATTTCCATCGAGAAGCACCACCACGAGACGGCATCGGCGGGTCAGGGGGAAATCGATATCCGGTTCGGCCCTCTGGTCAAGACGGCGGACAAATTGATGATGTACAAATACATCGTCAAGAACGTAGCTCGCCGGCATGGCAAAACCGTGACCTTCATGCCCAAGCCCATCTTCGGGGACAACGGCACCGGCATGCATACCCATCAGAGCATCTGGAAAGAGGGGAAGCCCCTGTTTGCGGGGAAGGAATATGCCGGTATCTCGCAACTCTGTCTCTATTACATCGGAGGCATCTTGAAACACGCCCCGGCCCTGGCGGCGTTTACGAACCCGACGACGAACTCCTACAAGCGGTTGACCCCCGGATTCGAGGCGCCTGTTCTGTTGGCCTATTCCAGCCGGAATCGGTCTGCAGGCATTCGGATTCCCATGTACTCACCAAGCCCGAAGGCCAAGCGGATCGAAGTGCGCTTTCCCGATCCGACTGCAAATCCGTACCTCGCCTTTTCCGCCATGCTCATGGCAGGACTGGACGGGATCGAGAACAAGATCAACCCGGGTGAACCGGCTGAAAAGGATCTGTACGATCTCGAACCGGAGGAGGCCGCGGCGATTCGCACGATGCCGGGCAGTCTCGATGAAGCGATACGCAATCTCGAACAGGATCATCAGTTTTTGCTCAAAGGTGGGGTGTTCAGCAAGGACCTGGTTGAAGCCTGGATCAGCTACAAGCGCAAGAGAGAAATCGATCCGATGCGATTGCGACCGCATCCCTACGAGTATGTCTTGTATTACGATGTCTAGACCGCGCTCAAGCGAGAGGGGCGAGACTGGCGAGATCTGCGCGACAGGAGCGTTTTTCACATAAGCAAACGTCACAACGGCGTCCGTCTTTCGCGTAGGGAGGCGGGCGCCTCTTTGTTTTCCCGCGAAGTCTCTCTTCGATGAGCAAAGATTTGACAGAACGTCATGTTGCTCTTATAGTAGTGACGTCACTACATAACAGGAAGAGGGTCTATGCAGATCGGATTACGCGATGCCAATCAGCAGTTCTCTCGGCTCATGAAGGCGGTGCGGGGAGGGAAGGAAGTGTTGCTGACAGAGCGAGGCAAACCGCTGGCAGTGGTGAAACCCATTCGCAGCGGCGACGAGACGGAGTCCATCATTCAGAGACTTGAAACCGCAGGACTGTTGCGTCCCGCGCCCAGGCGCAGACCTCTCCCCCCGTGGGGGCCTCGGTCTGTACGTGGCGTGCCGGTCTCTCAGACGGTTCGTGAGGAAAGGAACGACCGGTGACGGCGGCCCGCTGGGCCTATTTCGACACCAGCGTATTGGTAAAACGATATGTCAAAGAGCCTGGATCCTCCGCATCCAAAAAATTGTTCCAACGGCACCGGTTTCTTTCTTCCGCCCTGGCTCCGGTCGAAGTCCTCTCCGCGCTCAGCCGGAGAAGGTCAGCCGGCGAGATAAGCCAGCGGGATTTTCTTGCTATTCGGTCGAGACTCCACAAAGACAGAGACTACTGGGAATTGGTCGAAGTGGGGCCGATTGTGCTGAGCCAGGCTGAAGAGTTGGTTCAAAAAGCGGGACTCCGAACTCTCGATGCTCTACATGTCGCATCTGCACTTACATTCCAGGCTGCCTCAGGTTTGACCGTTCCATTCATCACCGCCGATGTCAGACAGCGTGATGCCGCAGAAGCACTTGCCCTCAACCTAATTTGGATTGAGTAAGAATCGCCGCGCGCTTTGAAACCAGCATGTGCTGCCAGAGCTAGGTGGTTTTTCGAAGGCTGAAAGTTAGTTTTTCATAAATAGATTGGCGATGCCCGACGGCCATCAGGCGAATTTTCCGCGCCTTGCGGTCAATCTCGCAGACGATTCGAAAGCGGCGTACACAATACTTCCACAAACCGTCCAATTTGCGCATGAGAGGCTCCCCACACTCAGGGCCTGTCACAATGCCACGAACTTGTTGCTTTGATTGAACGTTTCAGGTCGGGATGGAGTGAGCCGATCACTTCCGCAACATGCGGAGGAGTATCGGGACGGAAGAGACTCACGCAGTGCGACGCTTCTTAGCGAGGGCAAATGACTCACCGACCACGTCTTCAAAGGAAAGGCCTTTTCCCCCAGTCTTATAGAATGCCCGGCTTCGGCCGATCTGTTTCATCAAGACAGGGTCTGTCTCGGATGATGTTCCATTTCAAACGGCTGCATAGACATGGAGGCAAACACTGTGTTTCAATTTGCCGGGTTGGAGAATATTGACACGCCATGGACTGGGTTGAAACAAACTATCGAGCCCTGCTGGCTGTCGCTGTTGTGCTCAATTCACAGCGGGATATGCGTAGCCTATGGGAGGCGATCACGGCCGAGATAACGAAGGTCATTCCGTGGGCAAGGGCGTCTGTCACGCAGTATGATCCCGATGCCGACGGGTTCAGGTTTTATGTCATGGCAACCACGATGGCGCAGGTGGTGCTGCAACGCAATGCCATTGTGCCCCGCGTCGGGAGCGGCATGGGTTGGGTTTACGATCATAAAACTGTCCATATCCGCCCCGACCTGAAGCGGGAGCGAGTCTTCCTTGAAGACGAATGGTACGTTCAAGAAGGACTCGGGCGAATGATCAATCTGCCTCTTCTCGTGAGAGACCGATGTGTAGGCATTCTCAATATCGGCAGTATCGAGTCCGGCGCTCCCGATCCAGGGGATATCGAGTTTCTGACGCAAGTGGCGCTGCAGATCGCCTATGCAATCGATCATGTACAAGCGTACGAACAGATCGATCGACTGAGAGATCAACTTGCGAAGGAAAACGTCTACCTCAACGAAGAACTGAGGCTCATGAAGAACGTAGGCTCAGTGGTGGGCCAGAGCCTTTCCTTCCAGCACGCCATAGGTCTTGCGCGCGACGTGGCCCCCACTCCGTCGACCGTGTTCATTACGGGTGAAACGGGAACCGGAAAGGAGTTGATTGCTCAGGCGATTCATGATTGGAGCCCGCGGCACTCGAAGCCTATGGTTCGGGTCAATTGCGCCGCGTTTCCGGCGGGGTTGGTTGAAAGCGAATTATTCGGCCATGAGCGAGGCGCGTTCACCGGAGCAGACCGCGCCCGCGAAGGCCGGTTTGAGCTAGCCCATGGTGGGACCCTCTTCCTTGATGAAATTGGTGAAATGCCGTTGGAGACACAGGCCAAGTTGCTGCGAGTTCTGCAAGACGGGTTGATCGATCGTTTGGGCGGAAAACAACCTGTTCGTGTCGATGTTCGCGTGATCGCCGCCACCAATCGCGACTTGCCTGCCGCTGTCAAAAACGGCGAATTTCGCGCCGATCTGTTTTACCGATTGAATGTCTTCCCGATCAACTTGCCTCCGCTCAGGAATCGTCCGGAGGATATCCCCATATTGGCTCGACATTTCCTAAAACAATTCGGCGCGAGGCTCGGCCGTTCGTGCAAGGATATCGACCAGGAGTCCCTCGAACGGTTGATTCGCTACACCTGGCCCGGCAATGTCCGTGAACTGGAAAACGTGATTGAGCGAGCGATGATTCTTTCTCGTGATCCTGTCTTGCGGATCGACGAACATATTTTGGGCTCGCAGGGCGCCCCTTCCATGGTGTTGCCACCCGCCGGCCTCAAAGATCTCGAACAACGGCACATTCTGCAGACCCTCACCCTGACAAACTGGCACATCGAAGGTCCCGATGGAGCGGCTGTGCGCTTGGGGATCCCTCCCAGCACGTTGCGCAGCCGGATGAAGCAGTTTGGTCTGAAGAGGCCGGCTTCTAACTGACGAAACAGCATAACCCGCCAGCACGATCTCTCGATCCATTTCTTTAGAATGTGCAGCCCACGATCAGTCGTGAGCTGAGCCCACGACGGGCCGCGGCCCACCGTGGAATATCAGCAGCGCCCCACCGTTGCTCTTTCAGGTGATAGGGATAAACATCAGCATTTCAATGAGTTAAGCGCATCCGCCTCAAGGTATTCCGACGGCACGCTCCGTGCTTTATGTGTAATCAGCACGCACGATTCAACTCATGTGAAAGGAGAAATGACATGTTGACCACTGCTTTCTTAATGAATGGTGCACTCTACGTCGCTTTGATTGGATTCCTGGCCATGGCATGGGGATGGTTGCAGAGAAGTGGTTCTTAAAAGAGGTGAGGTTTAACGAGACGAGAAAGTCAGTGCTTGCTTGTTTTACTGTCCTGGGCGGAAATAGCGCTTGTGTTGATTTCACTGCGGCCGTCGAACGAGCACATTCTTATCGTGCGCGTTCTGCGAGCAAGGAGGACACCTGGCTGCTCCCCTCATAACGCCCCGAACGATCGTTCGAAGAAGGTTTTGACGAGAGTCATGTGCTGCTGGATGTCCGAGTGCAAATCCCTCGCACCGGCCCTCCAGTCGTCTCTCGTGTAGCCGACTCGGCGGGCAAGACTGACGAACTCTTCCGAATCGGGCTGAGGGAGCACAAGATCCTTGGTGTTTCCTCTAACCATGCGTAATCCGTCGACCAGCATCCGGATGAAGACGTAGGCTTTCCGGAGACCGGCCCCGTCGGTGCGCGAGATCAACCCCGCGTTCGCCAGTTCATGGAGTGCCTCCAACGTATTCGGCGTACGGAGGCTCGGATGGTCGTGCCCATGCATCACTTGCAGGTATTGCGCGGCATATTCGATGTCGATAAGTCCTCCTGCGCTATACTTCACGTTGACCTTTCCCGGTTCGACCAGCTGCCGGAGTTGTTGTCTTCGGATCTCCAGTGCCGCCGGAATGTCCCAGGGGGCTTTTCCGTAGACGAAGGAATCCCGGTGTGTTTCCAGTCGATGGCCCAGAGTGGATTTGCCGGCGATATGCCGTAGCTTGATCAAGGCTTGACGTTCGAACGGCGCGGCAAGTCCGGTTGGACTGTAGTATCGACAGACTTCCTCAAAGGCGTTGGCCAGCGAGCCTTTCCCTCCGTGCGGTCGAAGCCGGACATCGATGCGGAAGATGCCTTCCTGCTTTGCCTCGATCCACCCCAGTAGTTCCTGCGACAGACGTTCGAAATACTCGCTGTTTTCAAGTCGATCCTTACCGTTCGTGTTGCCCGATCCGCCGTAGACGAACAGGACCTCGATGTCCGACGCATAGCCAAGCTCTCTTGCTCCGAATTTCCCCAGGCCCAGGACGGCAAAGGGGCAGGGTTTTCCGTTGGCGAGCTGCGGGTGTCCGTACAATTTTTCCAGCTTGACGCTGCAATCGACGATGCTCCGCTCCACGATGACTTCCGCCAGTTGCGTGAGCGCCAGCGAAAAGTCAGGGAAATTGCTCGAAGGCTCAACGATGTGTTTGATGTCGATTCGAAACATCTCGCGATCTTTAAACTTGTTCAAGGCCTCCTTGCGCGCTTCGTCCGTCTTGGCGCGGGTGACCAGCCTCCCGAGCTCTTTCCGGAGGGTGGCCTGCGGTTTGATCAAGGGGGCGTCCCTGTAATCCGTGAGCAGCGGAAGGAGGTTGTCGTGCTGGCGTCGGAGAAACTCCTCCCATAAAAAGTCGCTGGCGCCGAGCAGTCGTGCGAGCAGCGGAAAGGTTTTTTTATCGCTGACGAATTCCAGCGCCCGGCTTTTGCCGTTCTTGCCCTGATCCTTCACGATGAGATCCAGGAACTGATCGAACGATGCCAGTGCCTTCGCCGGGTCAGAGGCCCAGGTCAACGCATGCGTGAATTGTTTAATGAGTACGGCGGTCAGGCGCAGTTGCTGCTGATCGGAAGGGTCGAGCAATTTCTGCCCGTCACGATTCCTGACAAAAAACCGATCATGCAGCTTGGTGCCGTCGCATTCGATCTGGGCCTTGGATATGTAGATGTTGCGCATGGCCAGGGCGTTCGCCAGGGCATAGAGGAAGGCGGGAGTATCGTCCGATTGGATGTCCATGATCGTATCTGCCGGGGACTGACTGTTGTCGAAGGTGATCTGTACCGTGTCGAGCAGGCCGGTAAAGGCGCTGCGCTGTTTATCCAATCGCTCGATGAGCCGGCGATTGACGTATTGGCGCGCCTCTTCGAACCGGCCGGCATCGAGCAGTTGAACGACCTCACTGACCGTCTGCCGTAGAGCGTTGTGTTGCGGTGCGGGGAAGCCTGCTCCGTCGATAGGATGGACTACGAACACATCGACGATTTTCTTGCGGCTTAGGCCGGGCCTGGCCTTCGGCCGGCTTGCCGTGGCGGGGGTATCCCGGCGACTTGGTGGAGACGGTGCGGCTCCCATGAATGTATAGATTCGCCCATCTTCGATGTTAAGTCCGAACGCTGAGAGAACGCCGCAGATGGCGGCGAATTCCGAGAAGTAATCGTAGGCGACGACGTTGATTTCAAAACGCTCCCCTCGTTTGCTGAGTACCGACAATTCGCAGGGATGATCAGGGGTGAGGCGGCTGACAAGTTGAATATGGCGCGCGATGGTGTCCGGTTTGAATCGCTCGAAGTACTCCGGGTCCATCCGGGACACGAAATCCTGGAGCACCTCATTCTCGACATCGGGAGAGAGGGAAGCAAGGGTCTTGATGATCGACTCGCGTGATCCAAGCCCGTCCGTCATGGGTCGGAGTATAGCCGAAGCGGGGTTCATTGTGCGAGCGCGAATCTCTGAGTATAATGCGCGCCTATGACCGCTCGATTCAAGAAGCCGGTGCCGCATTATTGTGCCGTTCCTAAGTTTGAGTGGGCTGCTCGACCTGATCCGACCCCGCTTCTTCTGACACGCGGCCTTGATCCGGCTAAACTGAAATGGATTCTTCAATCCTACGGACTCCATCGAATTCAGGATGCCGATGCGAATCTGCAGTCGATGGCAGGCGATCCACACCAGCGGCGCCAATTAGCAGACATCCTGTCCGCCTTGCTTGAGGGGATCGAGCGCACTGCCGATCCGGATCAGGCCTTGAACCACTGGGAACGTTGGCTCGCGAGTGGAGTCAGCCGGTCGGCTGTGCTGGAATATCTGCGCAGCGCTCCCCGCATGCTGGATGTAGTGTGCGCGATCTTCGGAAACAGCGACTCTCTCGCCTTCACTCTCGTCCGCGATCCTCTGCTGCTGTATTGGCTGGCCGAACAGAATGTCTTGTCTACTGCGCCGACCAGGGCGGGAATGGAACGTACGATTCGGCAAAGTCTAGAGAGCGTCACAGCCACTGAGCTCAAGTTGGACGCACTCCGGCGATTCCGTCGCCGGGAAATGCTGCGTGTCGGCGTGCGCGATCTTCTTCGATTGGCCGACGTCGTGGAAACGACCGCCTCTCTCTCTGACCTGGCCTCGGTCTTGATCGATGCCGCCTATCGTATTGTGGATGCCGACCTACGGGTCAGGTACGGCGTGCCTATGCATCAGAACCGGCAGGGGCAGTGGGTGGAAACCGGCTTCACCGTCATTGCGATGGGGAAGCTGGGAGGACACGAACTCAATTACAGTTCCGACGTCGATGTGCTCTATGTCTGTGAATCCCATGAGGGGGAAACCAGGCCAATTGCATCAGGACGTGCAAAGGCGAAGCGCCCTGTGCAGCGCGGACTGTCGAATGAGGAATACTTTGAAATTCTCGCGCGTGAGTTGACGAGGGCGTTGACCGCCCAGACCCACGAAGGGTACGTCTATCGTGTGGATCTCCGGTTGCGAGCAGAAGGTTCGGTGGGGCAGCTCACCCGCTCTCTCGACGATTATGCCAAGTACTATCGGACGAGAGGACAAGTGTGGGAACGGTTGGCCCTGCTGAAGGCCTGGCCGATCGCAGGTTCGCATGATGTCGGGAAATCATTCATCAAGTTGGTACGGCCCTTTGTGTTGGCGCCCTCATCGAAGCGTCCGGATGTCGAGCAGGGGCTTGCAATCGTGGAGGAAGTCCGATCGGTCAAGGAGCGGATCGACGCGAAGATGACGGAGCGCGGACATGAGCAGCGCAACGTCAAACTCGGCGTCGGCGGGATCAGGGAAATCGAATTTCTTGTGCAAACGATTCAAGTCCTGGCGGGCCGCCGGGTGCAGGGGATTCTTGGCCGCGGAACTCTTGACTCGCTGGTGCGGCTTCACAAAGCCGGTATTTTGTCGAGAAGGCGACAGACCGACCTGACCCGCGCATATAAGTTTCTCCGGGACGTGGAGCACAAACTCCAAATGGTGCACGATCTGCAGACCCATGCGCTCCCTGATCAGCAGAAGGAATTGGAGCGTTGCGCGATCCGCATGGGCTATGACAGTGCCGATCGACCGATGGCCGTCAAGCAATTTCAGGCGGACCATGCCGCCCATACCGCCCTTGTGCACGATATCTTCCGCTCGTTCTTCGAAACGCCGAAAACTTCGGCGATACTCAAGAAAACCTTCAGACTGGTAGAGCGAAGGCCGGGGAAGTAGCGACCAGGCTCCGCGCTGCCCGTGGCGAAGCTCCAGTGAGGTTGTTTCGTGAATGTGTTTCCGGCTCTAAAGGGGTGGAGAAGACTCGTTGACGTAGCGCAGGTCGCGGTCGCCGGCGAGCGAAAGATAGGAGTCTCCCCATTGATGGGGGCTTTCGAGATTCCAGCCTTCGTCATTGTCGATCGGCTTGAATCTCAGGCCGTAAACCCCGCCAAAAACCAGGCACGTCACTCCGGCTCCTGAGTCTTCGACGAGCTGGGTATAGGCCGGGCACGTGGGCGACTGCTGATCATCGCTCCAGCCTGTGACCCAATACCACTCTCCTGCAGGGTTCCGGTCGTAGAGCCTGACCTGATAGATCGGTCGAGCGGGGCCGATCTCCTTGAACCGCGCAAAGACGCTTGCTTCGCAATTTTCGTTTGATTCGACTTCCACGATCACAACAGGTCCTCATTCCGTTGCATCGCAAATCACAGCGCCGTCAGTTGCATGGAAACACGAAGGGCCCGGCGGCTTTCCCCCGAGCCCTTCCGATACCTGTGAGCCTTCAGCCTGTTGCTGTGGGCTGGTTAGTACATGCCTTCCATGCCGTGGCTGTGCCCGCCCGGGCCGCCCATCGGCTCTTTCTTCTCCTCCGGCAATTCGGTGATCATCACTTCAGTCGTGAGCATCAATCCCGCCACGCTTGCCGCATTTTGTAATGCGCAACGCGACACCTTGGTGGGATCGATGATACCGGCCTTGATCATGTCTACATATTCCTCACGTTGGGCGTCGTAGCCGCCGTTGGAGTTCTTGTCGTCGCGCACTTTGCCGACCACCACCGAGGCCTCGCCTCCGGCGTTGGCAACGATCTGGCGGATCGGTTCCTCAAGAGCCCGCTTAACGATGTCTACGCCGACTTTCTGCTCCGCCGGGACATCCTTCATCGTATCAAGCGCCTTGATGCAGCGGAGATAGGCCGTTCCTCCACCCGGAACGATCCCTTCCTCGACGGCCGCCTTGGTGGCGTGCAACGCGTCTTCGACGCGCGCCTTCTTTTCTTTCATTTCGGTTTCGGTCGCGGCGCCGACGTTGATGACAGCCACACCGCCTACGATCTTCGCGAGACGTTCCTGGAGCTTCTCACGATCGTAGTCGGAGGTCGTCTCGTCGATCTGCGCTTTGATCTGCTTCACACGGCCTTCGATTTTCTTCGGATCGCCGTAGCCTTCCACGATCGTGGTGTTGTCCTTGTCCACCGTGATGCGTTTGGCTCGGCCGAGGTCGGTGAGCTTCACGTTCTCCAGCTTGATGCCGATGTCTTCCGAAATTACCTGGCCGCCGGTCAGGATCGAGATATCCTCCAGCATGGCCTTGCGGCGATCGCCGAATCCGGGGGCCTTGATGGCCGTCACGTTAAGCGTGCCGCGGAGCTTATTCACCACCAGTGTGGCTAGGGCTTCGCCTTCCACGTCTTCTGCAAGAATCACGAGGGGCTTGCCCATCTTGGCGACCTGCTCGAGGACCGGCAGCAGGTCCTTCATGCTGCTGATCTTCTTTTCAGAGATAAGGATGAGCGGGTCTTCCATGACGGCTTCCATCCGCTCGGCGTTGGTGACGAAGTAGGGGGAGATATAACCGCGGTCGAATTGCATGCCTTCGACCACATCCAGCGAGGTGGTCATAGACTTCGCTTCCTCGACCGTGATCACGCCGTCTTTGCCGACCTTCTCCATCGCTTCCGCGATAAGGTCGCCGATGGTTTTGTCGTTGTTGGCTGAGATCGTTCCGACCTGGGAAATCTCGGTCTTGTTTTGGCAGGGCTTACTCAGTTTCTTGAGTTCGTTGACGACGACTTCGACGGCCTTGTTGACCCCGCGCTGGATTTCCATCGGGTTGGCGCCGGCGGTGATGTTCTTCGCGCCTTCACGATAGATTGCCTGGGCCAGCACGGTTGCGGTCGTGGTGCCGTCGCCTGCGATGTCGCTGGTCTTGCTGGCGACTTCGCGCACGAGCTGAGCGCCCATGTTTTCGTACGGGTTCTTGAGTTCGACTTCCTTCGCGACGGTCACGCCGTCCTTGGTGATTGTCGGCGCGCCGAACTTCTTGTCGAGAATCGCATTGCGGCCCTTCGGACCGAGTGTTGCCTTTACGGCGTCGGCGAGCTGGTTCACCCCTTTGAGGATGGATGAGCGCGCCGTGTCACCGTACAAAAGTTGCTTTGCCATAATCGTTCCCCCTTTATCGTCGTTGTGTGTGTTGGTGCCGTGATTAGCTGGTGAAGGTGCCGAGGATGTCTTCTTCCTTCAGAATCAAACACTCCTCATCATCGATCCGGAGTTTGCTGCCGGAATACTTGTCGAACAGGACCTGGTCGCCGACCTTTACATTCTCTACCTTCTTACCGACCGCTTGGACGATGCCTCGCTGCGGTTTCTCTTTCGCGCTGTCCGGCACATAGATCCCGCCGGAAGTCCGCTCCAGTTCCTCGGTGTAGGTGACGAACACCCGGTCGCCCAAAGGCTGGAACCCCTTGGCTGCGTTCTTCTTCTCTACTTTCTCCTTGGCTGCCGTGCTCATAATAACATCCTCCTCGTGAAGTTAACGTGGTGAATTCGGCGATATAGAGCAGGTTCGAACTCGATGGCGTAACGGCGCTACTCCAGAACGAGCAGAAGTCCTGATCCGCTGGACACGGGGGTACAGATAGCCTCAGGTTCGTCCAAGTCAAGGGGGGAAATTGAGGAAATTATTCCGCACGACCGAATTCCGAAGAACGAGGGAGACTGAGCCGATTGCGGGGTCGGACATTCACGATGAGCTTTAAGTGAGCGACGGTCGCCTCAGACCGATAAGTGCTCGAAATCATTGACATCTTTTCTAACGTAGTCGCGCAGGCGCTTGATGATGCGGGCTTCCAGTTGCCTGGTTCTCTCTTTGGTGATGGAGTATTTGGTCCCGAGGTCGTCCAGCGTGAGTGGCGTTTCTGAGAGGATTCGATTCCGTAAGATGTCTTCGTCCCGTTCGTCCAGGGTTTTGATGAACTCGGCGAGCTTGGCTCGAAAGAGCGTTTGTAATTGGGTCTGTGCAAGCTGCTCATCTGCCGGAACTTGCTGGGAGGGAAGGACGTCGAGCAGGCTGCCTTCCTGGTCTTCGCCGATCGGCTGGTCCAGCGAGACTTCCCAGTTGCCCAGCCGCTGCCCCATTTCGATGACGTCACGCTCCCGCACGTTCAAACGGTCGGCGAGCAACTTAGTATCTGGAGCGAACCCTTCACGTTCAAGCTTGGCCTTCTCTCTCTTGAGGTTATAGAACAGCTTTCGTTGATCTTGGGTCGTCCCGATTTTGACCAGGCGAAAGTTGTTCAGTAAATAACGAAGGATATAGGCCCGGGACCACCATGCGGCATAGGCGTAAAAGCGCACGTTCTTCGACGGGTCGAACTTCTTGATGGCATGCATCAACCCGACATTGCCTTCTTGAATGAGGTCCATATGATCGGCGCCGGTGTGGAGATATTCAGCGGCAATCGCGATGGACACCCGCAGGTTGGCCATGATGAGCTTCACAGCAGCCTCGCGGTTGCCTTGGACCCGATACTCATGGAATAGGCGCAGCTCTTCTTCTTTAGACAGATAGGGATAGCGGCGGACCTCAGCCAGATATTGCTGGAGTGCCGTAACCGGCACCACGGCTGTAGTGTCGGTGTCGTGAGGAGTTTCCGGGGGTACAAGGGGAGACAAATCTGGAGGCGGACTGACCTCGGTGACTTCCTCCTCGGACGGCGCCAAGGCCTCCGGTTCGATTGGTCCTTCGTCGCGATCCTTCTTCGGCCGACTCATGACGGGTGAGATTATCATAAGAGCCTCTGGTCCGGGTGTTGAAAAAATGCGTTGCCCTCGCGCATCGTGGCGCATGACACGCGGGACATGTGAGACTGGCAGGGCGAAAAAAACCATGTTAAATGTTCGATGTTAAATGATAAATTGTTCATTCATCGAACATCTAAACGGCAACCCTTGAACGTTTCTCTTATGAATTCTCCCTTTCACAGTATCGAAGACGCTATTCGGGATATCAAAAAGGGGAAATTCGTCATCCTCGTTGATGACGAAGATCGCGAGAATGAAGGCGATCTCGTCATGGCTGCTCAACACGTGACACCCCAGGCCATCAATTTCATGGCCAAATATGCCCGTGGGTTGATCTGTCTCGCCTTGACCCCCCAGCGAGTCGAAGAACTCCATCTCCCGCAGCAGGCAGTGGAGAACACCGCAAGTTTCGGCACGGCCTTCACAGTCTCCATCGATGCACGGAAGGATATTACGACAGGCATCTCTGCAGCTGATCGGGCTACGACGATTCAAGTGGCGATTGATCCGAAGTCCAAACCAGGCGATCTGGCACGCCCGGGCCATATTTTCCCCCTGAAGGCGCAACAAGGCGGGGTGTTGAAACGGGCCGGACAAACGGAAGGATCTGTCGATCTGGCACGGATGGCAGGACTCATTCCTGCCGGCGTGATCTGCGAGATCATGAACGAGGACGGCACGATGGCGCGCGTGCCTGAGCTGAAGCGGTTTGCCAGCGCGCACAAGCTGAAGATGATCACCATCAAAGCGCTGATTGAATACCGCATGCAGCGCGAGACGTTTGTGCGGCGGATGGCCAGCGCACGGCTCCCGACGATGTTCGGCGATTTCGATGCCGTCGCGTTCGAAAACGAAATCGATGGCGTCACGCATATCGCGCTGGTGAAAGGGTGTGTGGAGGGCGGCGATCCCACTCTGGTCCGTGTGCACTCGGGCTGTTTGACTGCCGACGCGTTGGGATCGTTGCGGTGCGACTGCCGTGACCAGCTTCATAAAGCAATGGAGGTCATTCAAAAGGAAGGGCGCGGGGTTTTGCTCTACTTGAATCAGGAAGGGCGCGGTATCGGGTTGCTCAACAAGATTAAGGCCTATGGGTTGCAGGATCAGGGGAGCGATACGGTTGAGGCGAATTTGCAGTTGGGTTTTAAAGCGGACCTGCGCGATTATGGCGTGGGCGCACAGATTCTCGTTAATCTCGGATTGCATCAGATCAAGCTCATCACGAACAATCCGCGCAAGATCGTCGGTATCGAGGGCTATGGGTTGAAGGTTGTTGAGCGGGTGCCGATCGAGATTCAGCCGCGCGCCGCGAACGTGAAATATCTGCGGACGAAAAAGAAGAGGATGGGGCACATACTAAAGAAGGTGTGAGGGAAGGGAGCAGCTAGCCCGCCCTTCTTTGCTCGCGGAGCCCCCACGATAAAGCGGTGGTCGCTCGACGCGCGCAGTTGAAGGGCAAGCTAGCTGCTCCCTCGAGGTGTAGAGGGTATCGGGCACAAGTGGCAGGAGAGGAAGGCCCTCGCTGGGTAAACGACGCGTCTTGGCGCGTCGGGGGCGGGAGGGTGAAAAGGGCGCGCAGTGAGCCCGACCCAACCAACCCTTCTAGGCTGTGCAAAGGGTGGGGAGATAACACGAGCAAGATGAAACGGTGGTCGCTCGACGCGCGCAGTTGAAGGACAAGCTGGCCACTCCCCTAGTTCGTGGCGAACGAGCTGGAGGAAATGAAACAAAGAAATGAAGCTGCGAAAGGGTTCTCATGATGCGACGGGGTTGCGGTTCGGGGTTGTCGTTGCGAAGTTCAATAAGTTCGTTACGAGTAAGCTGCTGAGTTCCTGCATCGAGGGACTGACGAAACACGGGGTGAAGGCCGACGATATCGAGGTGGTGCGCGTGCCGGGGGCGTTCGAAATTCCCCTGGTCGCGCGGACGATGGCGAAGTCGGGCCGCTTCAATGCGGTGATTTGTCTCGGAGCGGTAATCCGGGGCGACACGCCGCATTTCGATTACATCAGTGCGGAGGTCAGTCGCGGGATCGGGCAGGCAGCGCTGGATGCAGACGTCCCGATCATCTTCGGCGTCCTGACGACTCACACGATTGCGCAGGCGATCGAACGGTCTGATCCAAGCAGGTTCAACCGAGGCGGAGAAGCAGCCAGATCCGCGATCGAAATGGCGACGCTCATCCGTCTTTTACGTGCAAGTGAAGAGTTTCTGCCGAGCGCTGACAAAGAGACAAGTGACAAGCTGACAAGCAGCAAGAGGGCAAGACGGAAGAGTGGTCGCCATAGAGCCAGGAGGAAGCGATGAACCTTTCTTGTCAGCTCTCCGGCCTGTCCGCATGTCCGCTTGGTTTCATGTCAGCCCGATAGCCATGGGATCACGCCATCAAGCCCGGGAGCGTGCGCTCCAGATTCTCTTTCAGTACGATATGCACGGCAAGTCCGGGCTGTGGCTCGATCTATTTTGGAAGGAAAACAAGGCGACGGATGAAGCGAAGGCCTTTGCCGAACGGCTCGTAGCCGGGGTGTTGGAAAAAAAGCAAGAGTTGGACGCCCTCATAGGGAAGTACGCCACGAATTGGAAGATCAGCCGCATGCCGGTGGTGGACAGGAATATCTTGCGCGCCGGCGTTTACGAACTCCTGTGGATGGACGATGTGCCGGCCAAGGTGACGGTAAATGAGGCCATCGAATTGGCGAAAAGCTTCGGCGACGACGACGCCTCGAAGTTCGTCAACGGCATCCTGGACAAAGTCTTGACGAGCGACCAACGGCTGGAAGCGAAGCGTCAAGATGCGTTAGGGGTTAGGGGGAAGGAGTGAGGAGAGCAAAATGAAACATGCATTCTCAGCACTCAGCACTCAGCACTGAGGACTATCGTGATTGACCGTTATACCCGTCCCGGGATGAAGGCTGTCTGGGAATTGAAGCGCAAGTACGAGATCTGGCTTGCGGTAGAGCTGGCTGCCTGTGCGGCGTTCGAACGGGCGGGACAGGTTCCGCGCGGCACCGCAGCTCGTATCGCGAAGAAGGCCGTGATCGATGTGAAGCGTATTGCCGGAATCGAGAAGGTGACGAAGCACGACGTGATCGCCTTTCTCGAATCACTCGTGGACTCGGTCGGGCCGGACCATCGGTTTCTCCACATGGGATTGACCTCGTCGGATATTGTGGATACGGCCTTGGCTGTACAGATGACCGAGGCGCTCGACCTCATCCTTGACGATCTTGACGATCTCATCGTTGTCTTGAAGCGGCAGGCCTTCAAGTACAAACACACCGTGATGGTCGGCCGGTCACACGGCATTCATGGTGAACCGATCTCGTTCGGCTTCAAGATGGCCATCTGGTACGAAGAAGCCTGCCGACACAGGGAGCGGTTGGCGCGCGTCCGGCAGGAGATCGCAGTCGGTAAACTGTCCGGCGCGATGGGCACATTCGCGCATCAAGGTCCTGAAGTGGAAGAGTACGTGTGTGCCAAGCTGGGGCTCACCCCGGATCCGGTTTCCAGTCAAATCGTGCAACGCGATCGCCATGCATCCTATGCTTCGGCATTGGCCCTGCTGGCCGCCAGCATCGAAAAGTTTGCGACTGAAATTCGCCATTTACAACGGACAGAGGTGCTCGAGGCGGAAGAGTATTTTTCGGAAGGGCAAAAGGGGTCCTCGGCGATGCCCCACAAGCGGAATCCCATTGCCTCGGAGAATCTCTGCGGGCTGGCGCGTGTCGTGCGGAGCAACAGTCTTGCGGCGATGGAAAACGTCGCGTTGTGGCATGAGCGCGACATCAGCCATTCGTCCGTCGAACGGGTGATCATGCCGGACAGCACGATTCTGATCGATTACATGCTCGCGCGCATCACCGACGTCATCAAGCATCTGGCGGTCTACCCGGCCAACATGAAACGCAACCTCGATCTCACCGGAGGACTGGTCTATTCGCAACGGTTGCTGCTGCTGCTGATTGAGAAGGGCGCGCAGCGCAAGGAATCGTATGAAGCCGTTCAGCGCAATGCTATGGCTTCCTGGAAAGGGGCGGGAGAACTACAAGGATTGGTCGGCAAGGACCCTTTCATTGGGAAATATCTTACAGCAAAGGAGATTCGGTCCTGTTTCAATCCGAAGTATTATCTCCGCCATCTCGACAACATTTTCCGGCGGGTCTTCGGATCGGGTGCACGTAAACCGGGGAAAGGAAGGAAACGATGAAACTGTCAGTTTTCATGCGCGTTGTGTGGCTGGTGTTCGCAGTTGTGGCGATGATGTCGCCCGTTGAGGCAGCAGATCGCGACAAGCTCCTGAGCGAGCCTGGCGTCTACGGGACCTTTGCTGCCTTCCGTCTCGATGCCGATTGGGCCAAACAGGATCAGGCTGCTCGCATCGCGCAATTGACGGTGTTGAAGGGGGTCGTCGAACAACACCGGGAAAAGTTGGCGATCGACCTGTATCTTCTCCGCGGGCTTTCTGATCATTCGGATGTGCTCTTTCGTATTCACGCGACCGAATTGCGCGAGACCCAACAATTTCTCCTGGATCTGCAAGGCAGTCTCTTCGGCAAGTATCTGAAAACAGCCGGCATTATGCACGGTCTGACCAAGAAAGCGAACTATGTGCCGGGATTTTCTGATCAATTAAAGGCCGATCTTAAGGTCGACAGCGAGCCCGGTCCGAGGCCATATGCGATCGTGATCCCGATCCGTAAGAACGCAGAATGGTGGGGGCTGGATCAGGACAAACGTGCGGCGATGATGCAGGAGCACACAGAAGTCACGATACCCTATCTCAAGACGGTAAAACGGAAACTTTATCACTCCAGTGGACTCGACGATCTGGATTTCATCACCTATTTCGAAACGTCCAAGCTGGAGGATTTCCACAGTTTGGTGTTGGCTCTGGAGAAGGTGAAAGAGTTTCCGTATAACCGGCGATTCGGTCATCCGACCTTGCTGGGAACGGTGAGGTCCTTGGATGAGGTCATCGAAGTGCTGGCGCAGTAACGCGAGACAAGCGCGACTGGCGGGAAAAGCGGGACGCGTGAAGGCTCGAGGTTCGAGGTATACGGAACTTCGAACCCAGACTGGTTAAGGAACAACCATGACGACAGGCGCATTACTTTACGAAGGTAAAGCCAAGAAAGTCTTTGCGACTGACATGCCGGATCAGGTCGTCCAGTACTTCAAGGACGACGCGACCGCATTCAATGCGCAGAAACGTGGGACCATCGTCGAGAAGGGCATTGTCAACAACAAAGTATCCGAGCGGCTCTTCCTGTTGCTGGAGCAGGCCGGTGTGCCGACGCATTTTGTGAAACGATTGAGCGACCGGGAACTGCTCACGAAAAAGGTCACGATCGTGCCGGTCGAAGTAGTGGTACGAAACGTCGTGGCGGGTAGCTTGGCGAGGCGGCTGGGGTTGAAGGAGGGCGATCCGATCGAACCGGCCATCGTGGAGTGGTATTACAAGAACGATGCGCTGGGCGATCCGTTGATTGCCGACGAGCACGTCCGGTTGCTCAAACTGGCGACGCCCGAACAACTGGTGGAGATCAAGCGGCTCGCGTTACAAGTGAACAAGATCCTCCTGCCGTTCTTTCGCGAGCGACAGATGATCCTGGTCGATTTCAAACTGGAGTTCGGGCTGCACAACGAAAGGTTAATTCTGGCTGATGAGATTTCGCCGGACACCTGCCGCTTTTGGGATCAGACGACGAAGGAGTCGATGGATAAGGATCGGTTTCGGAATGATTTGGGGAAGATTGAAGAGGCGTATCAGGAGGTATTAAAGAGAGTCTGTGGATAAAAGGAGAGAATGGATGCAGGGGACGGTGGGACCGTCCTCTTTGCTCGCGCAACGCGCGGCCTGGGAAGGCCCTCGTTGGACGCGCGCAGTCGAGGACAACCCCACCATCCCCTTACCAGACTTCCCGATTCATGAAGGGGTGGAAGCAAAAGAAGGGGACAAAAGAGGTAGCCTCTGTGCTCGCAGAACGCGCACGATAAAACGGTGCTCGCAGGGGTAAGGGCGCGTCTTGGCGCGCCCAGGGCGGGCGGGTGAGAAGGTCGCGCAGTTGAGGCCAACCCTTCCATCCCCTCGGGAACTTCCAAATTCTTTGGGAGCGGTAGGTGGAAGGGAAGAGATGCGATGACCGGTCTCTTTGCTCGCGCAACGCGCGGCCTGGGAAGGCCCTCGTTGGACGCGCGCAGGCGAGCCCGATCACCGCAACCTTCACATAATTCTAGAGGGATGCTTTTACTAGAGAAAGAATGAGAAGAGGGGCAAGTGAAGGCGTTTCGGTCGTGGTTCATGAATTATGGGTTGGTGCTGTCGATTTTGGTATCGACGGCGCTGGTGGCTGTATTGGCCTATCGACTGGAGGGATCACGCTGGCGCTGGCCGATGGTGGCGCTTGCTTTGGCGGGGATCGGGACCGCCGCGGGGATTTTCTGGATTAGGAGATACATAGACAGGCAGCCCAAAGCGCCTGATCAGGGGAGTCAGGAGTGAAGGGCGACATGAATGCTCTCTGTGCTCGCAGAACGCGCACGATAAAGCGGTGCTCGTCCGATGCGCGCACGTGAGAGCATTCATACCGTCCTTCGTCGAGGGATGAAAGAAGAAGTAAGGGGGAGGGAAACCGTGAAAGCCAAGATTCATGTCACCTTGAAGCAAGGAATCTTGGACCCTCAGGGGAAGGCGATTGAGCATGCGCTCGATTCGTTGGGGTTCAAGAAGGCGGGCAATGTTCGTGTCGGCAAGTACATGGAACTGGACGTCGATGAGAAGGACAAGGCTAAGGCCGAGGCTGAGGTCAAGGCCATGTGCGAGAAGCTGCTGGCAAATACGATCGTCGAGGAATATCGGTACGAGTTGCAGTGAGATGGCGAGAATAGGGAAGCGGCCAGGCGATCGTTCTTGCTCGCAGAACGCGCCCGATAAAGCGATGCTCGTTCGATGCGCGCACTGAACGACAGCCTGCCCACTTCCCCGACGAGAGATGAAACTGAGGAAGAGCACATGAAGATTGGCGTGGTGGTGTTCCCGGGCAGTAATTGCGATCACGACTGTCAGCATATCTTCAAAGATGTGTTGAGCCAGTATGTGGAGATGATCTGGCACAAGGAGACGTTGCTTGCTGGGCTCGATGCGATTGTGTTGCCGGGAGGATTTTCGTATGGCGACTATTTGCGAACCGGCGCTATCGCGCGGTTCTCGCCGGTGATGGGGGCGGTGAAGGAGTTTGCGAAGAAGGGTGGAATGGTGCTCGGCATCTGCAACGGATTTCAGATTCTGCTGGAAGCAGGGCTGCTACCCGGTGCTATGCTGCGGAACGAGTCGCTGCATTTTATCTGCAAGGATGTCCATGTGAAGGTTGAGAATGCGGCCACGGCTTTTACAGGTGCCTTCCAGTCAGGTCAGGTGCTCAAGATCCCGATCGCTCACGCGGACGGCAACTATTACACCGATCCGGTTACGCTGGCAGCGATACAGGCGAACGCACAGGTCGTGTTCCGTTATTGCACGCCGGACGGCAAGGTGACGCCGGAGGCGAATCCGAACGGTTCGCTGGATAATATTGCCGGAATCATCAGTGCGGAAGGCAATGTGATGGGCATGATGCCGCATCCGGAACGCTGCGCGGAGGAGGTGTTGGGGAATGACGAGGGGAAGTTGATTTTTCTGTCGATGATTGAGGCGTTGAAAGGGAACAAGAAACAAGTGAAGATGGTGGGAGCGTGACCGCGGGTCCTGCCGCTGACCAGCCCGTCCGTCCTCGCACCCCGCCCGGTGTAGGGACCCCGCTGCGGGCGGACGGGCTCCCAGGTCAACGTCACCCGCAGTCACCTAGAAAGTGGAAGCGAGGAGTTCGGCAAGTGCGGTGACCCGAGCCTCGGTGAAATACGCGACGCAGGCCCAGGTCGCCACAAACTGTAAGGAAGTATAAAAAGTACGATTCGGCCAATTTCGGTCAAAACAGTATGGCTTGCGGGATGAGAAGTGCAAGGTCCCGACCGCTTCCGGCTATGTTGCTCTGGTCATGCCATCACCTATTGATAGGTAAATGTGGAAGAAAGTAGCGTGTGTTCGGAGCCACTGTGACCCCATCTTCACCTGCAAATATGAAAAGCACATCAAGCCGGTTGGTTTCCATAAAGCGCCTAATTGTTTCCAACTTCAAGAGCTTCACTGAGTTGGACGTCAACTTAGGTGCCTTTAATGTCTTAATAGGTGCAAATGCGTCAGGGAAATCAAACTTTGTCAACATCTTTAGATTTCTCCAAGATGCATACACGTATGGTATCGAAAATGCGGTGTCTATGCAGGGAGGCATAGAGTTTCTGCGCAATATTAACAGCGAGGCGGGGCAGAATATTTCCATCGAGGTGTTTTTTGACTATCCGGAGTTTAGAACTCTATTAGGACATATCAAAGGAGAAATTACTGGGCTGGTAACATCCGAGGCTACTTACAAATTAGTTATCAAGTGCGGCAAATCTAGCCAAAGATTCTCTGTTGTGGAAGAGCGATTATCGCAGAAGGGAGAGTTTGTTCAGTTGAAAAACTTTCCTCGGAGAGATCTTCAGGAAAAGTTGGTGGGGAGGGGCGAAATCATATATGCCATCATTGGAGGAAAGTCCAAAACAGACATTAAGCTTGAAGAAGGGCAAGAGCTGGATTTAGAGGACAAAGGAAGATTGTTGGCCCCTATCGAAAGATTCACGTCGAAAAACCCCATACTTCGAGACCCATTTTTTACTAGCGCGCTTGGCGGTCTTTGCTCAATTTATGATTTTGACCCTAAATTGCCCAAGAAGGCGACTCCAATAACTGGAAAGGCCGAACTTGAAGAAGATGGAAGTAATTTGGCAATTGTGTTGCAAAGGATCGTTCGCAATAAAGAAAAGAGAAGGCAATTTTCGAATTTGGTCGCGAACCTGCTGCCGTTTATTGACGCGGTTGATATAGAGAAAACAGCCGATCGGTCTTTAATATTCAAGTTGAAGGAAACATACTTTCGGAGGCGTTATCTCCCAGCCTCATCACTTTCTGATGGAACTATACATATTGCAGCTCTTATCGTTGCTTTGTATTTTGGATCAGCAAGGGTAACGATCATTGAGGAACCTGAAAGGAATATTCATCCATATCTGATCGCTCAGTTAGTCAATATGATGAAAGATGCAGCAAGAAATAAGCAGCTTGTCGTTACTACACAGAATCCGGAAGTAGTGAAACATGCTGGTCTTGACAATCTTCTATGCGTGACGAGGGGTTCAAATGGTTTTTCAAACATTACTAGGCTTAGTGAGGAGAGTGAGGTGAAAACTTTCTTGCAGCATGAGGTGGGGATTGAGACCCTGTATGTTCAAAATATTATCGGTTCGCCCAAATGACCAGTCCGCTGTTCATCTTGGTTGAGGGAGTAGACGACGAAACCTTCTTTAGGGAAATTGTTAAGCCAAAGCTGACGCCTCGACACAACTATGTAAAACTTGTGCAATATGCTGGATGGCCGAGCAAGAAGGTAGGGGATATGCTGGCGAGTATTAATGCGATGAATGGTCAATGTATGTTCATTTGTGATATGGATCGTTGCAAGTGTGTCACCCAGAAAAAATCAATAGTTGGGCAAAAGTATGCAACAGTTAGAACTGAAAGCACGTATGTTGTGGTTAGGGAGATAGAGAGTTGGTATTTGGCCGGTGTGGATGATGCTACTGCCAAGCGATTGGGCTGCTCGATCCCGGCTACCACCGATGGCATGGATAAAGAACAGTTCAACCAGTTGATCCCACCGAGGTTTAATTCTCGTATCGACTACATGCTCGAAATGCTAAAGCACTTTTCCGTTGATTGCGCAAAACAAAAGAACAGGTCATTTCGATATTTTGCCAGCAAGAACGGTATTTAGCTTCCTGTAATGCGCATCTGGGATCTTTCACCAAAAAAACTTTGCCGCGCGCATTTGTTGGGTGAGCATCGGGAGTTGCATGCGATTTGGTCTGTGCTGGTGAACGGGAAGAAGGGATATGCGCGGCATCCGGAAACCTGGGCCTGGGTTTTTCACGGCGGTTCATCGGATAATTGCGCGTGGCTTGGCGAGACGGGCGTGTGTAGCCGCGGAAGTACGATTGTAGCAGCGACGTTCATGAATCATGCGGGCTAAGTGACGATGGCAGAGACGCCTGCTTACGAATTGACGAGCCATGCTATCACGGTTGTTCGTGAGCGGGGGATCAAGAAGGAATGGATCGATCAGGTTTTGAGTGATCCCAATAAAACCGAGCCAGACAGGATAGATCCCCAGCTTCGGCATGCACTGTTGCCTATTGCGGAACACGGGAATCGCGTGCTGAGAGTGATCTATAATCAGAGCGCCAATCCTTGGCGGATCGTGAGTGTCTACTTTGATCGAACCAAGAGAGGTCGAATATGAAAGTGCATTTTGATGAAAAAGCCGATGCGCTCTACGTGCGGTTGGATGACTCGAAGATCATCGAATCCGAGGAGGTCCAGCCTGGTATTGTATTGGACTACAACGAGCATAACCAGCTTGTCGGCATCGAAATTCTCCGGGTCCAAAGCCGTGTGCCTTTGGCCAATCTCAAGCAAATGCAATTCGAGGTTGCCTGAGGGGCAACCCATCACCATCGACTTCGTCTCGCACGGCATAATCGCGGGATGCCGAGCAATGCGTATCTGGGATATTGAGCCAAAGAGGCTATGTCGGAATCATTTGCTGGGAGAGCATCGGGAGTTGCATGCGATTTGGTCTGTCCTGGTGAACGGGAAGAAGGGGTATGCGCGGCACCCGGAGACGTTGCGGTGGAAGGGACGACTGAAAGCCCTTTATGGCCGGCATGAATTGCTGGTAAGTGAGATGGCGGCGCGGGGCTATCGTCACCGCAGCCCGCTGGCAAAGAGAGAAGCGACGGGTAGCGCGAAGCAGACTGTGTATGTGGACAGGCCAAAACAGCAGGTCGTGATTCTTCGAAGCAAGCGTTGCCAGTGTAATGTGTAAGGTTGCATATGAGGGATCGGACGGCATACGGTGATTCATCTCATTCGTTCACATGCTTCTCAGCAGCAGATTGAAGAGATGCTTCAAGCTCTTGGCACTTATATCAAGCTGGCGGTAGACATTCAGCGCAGGGTTGTTGCCGGTGGTGGGGCACTCCATGCAGATTGTGAAGCGATCTTGCTCGAAGATGGAAGTCGCCAAGAAGATGTGTGGGGTGCGGACTGGATTCCCGGCGCACAGCAGGTTACATTCGAGTCCTTGATCAACATTCGACCACGACAGAATAATCCTTCGCTGGAGATACTGGATTCTGGTATCAGAGATCGTGTGGCGGAGATTGTTACGCCTTTATTGGGTGGAATGTGAAAGATCGATCGGCCATTCAAGAACGGTATCTTCGTGACACCCTTCCCGTTCGTTTAGGTGGACTGGCGGCGAATTTGAGCCGGATTAAAGCGTTTGCTGCACATGAGGCGAGTCGTGACGCTGTAGAAAGCTTGATCGATGAGAGTAAGTACTTTATCGAGTGGACGGCGGCTGAAGCTGAAGTCGAAGTGTCAGCGGAGCTTATCGGATTGCAAGTTCAGCTTGCACGATGGCACTGTCAGTGGGTTCAAATCTGGTTAGATCCTGTTCGTCGCGGGCAAGTTGCTGAAGCATCAAGCGTCTGGTCGAAACGGGTTTTGGAGCTGTCGGGCCTCCTGCGTGCCAGTGCCACGTCGTCGGTTTAAGTGTTGCGGTGACCGACTTATGCAGGCTCGTGTCATCACCAAAGATCTCATCGTGCAGCATATGAAACAATCAAGAGAGGCCTAGGGAGGTCCTAGCTATGGAAATCTTTCCTGGTGTCTCGATGGATCCAGGTATCAGATTTGGGAAGCCTTGCCTGACAGGTAGCGGATTGATGTGGCAACGGTGGTGGGAGCGCTGGCTGCAGGGGAGAGTATTGAGTCGGTGCAGGATGCCTATGCAGTTACGCGCGAGCAGATTCTGGCAGCGATTGGATATGTGAGAGGGGAGGTCTTATGAGTAAGGCCACGGTTAAAGAGGAAATGAAAAAGATGCTGGAAGCACTTCCTGAAGATTGCACGTGGGAGGACATCCAGTACCACATCTATGTCAGGGAGAAGATTGAACGAGGGATAGCCGCTGCTGACGCCGGTGACGTTATTTCTCAGGAGGAGGCGGAAAAGAGGGTGGATCAGTGGCTAAAGTCGTCTGGACAGGACCGGCGCTAAAGGATTTAGAAATTATCGTCAAATACATCGCCATGGATTCTCCGCGGTATGCGGAGCATTTCTCAAAGCGATTGGTTCGGGCACCACTGGTCCTCAAAGAGTACCCTCTACTTGGGCGAGTGGTCCCCGAATACGAGTTGTCGACCTTCAGAGAACTGATCCATGGAGCCTATCGGATCATTTACGAAATTCGCCAGGATACTTGCTACATCGAAGCCGTGATCCACGCAAGCCGAGACCTGATGATGCACTATGAACCAGGTCAGTGGGACGTGACCGAATGATTATTACCAAAGACCTCATTGCGCAGCATAATCTGACGGACGACGAATACACGAAGATCGTCGAGATACTTGGGCGGGAGCCGAATATTACCGAGTTGGGTATGTTCTCGGTGATGTGGTCGGAGCATTGCTCTTATAAAAGTTCACGCTTGCATTTGAAGAAGTTGCCTACGACGGGACCGCGTGTCGTGCAGGGGCCGGGGGAAAATGCTGGTGCAATAGATATAGGCGACGGGCTCTGTGTAGTCTTCAAGATGGAGTCACACAACCATCCGTCGTTCATCGAACCCTATCAGGGTGCGGCGACAGGGGTCGGGGGGATTTTGCGCGACATCTTTACGATGGGGGCACGCCCGATTGCGTTGCTCGACTCGCTGCGGTTTGGAGGGCTCGACAATGCAAAGAACCGGCATCTGGTCAAGGGTGTGGTGGCGGGCATCGCTGGGTACGGCAACTGTATGGGTGTCCCGACGGTCGGTGGTGAAATAGTTTTTAACGATATTTACTCCCTGAACCCGCTCGTAAACGTGTTTTGTCTTGGTATCGCGCACAAGGACAAGATCTTTCGTGGAACGGCGGCCGGGGTTGGCAATCCGGTGATTTATTTCGGCTCGAAGACGGGCCGCGACGGAATTCACGGGGCGACGATGGCGTCCGATTCTTTCGACGACCAGTCGGAACTGAAGCGGCCTACCGTGCAGGTGGGCGATCCCTTTACCGAGAAACTGTTGCTGGAAGCCTGCCTGGAACTGATGGCGGGCGATCTGCTGGTCGGCATTCAGGATATGGGAGCAGCCGGATTGACGAGTTCTTCCTGCGAAATGGCTTCGCGCGCCGGCAACGGGATTGAGCTGGACCTGACCGATGTGCCCCGGCGCGAACCGGGGATGACACCCTATGAATTGATGCTGTCGGAATCGCAAGAACGCATGCTAATGGTGGCGCAAGCGGGTAAGGAAGAAGAATGTATCCGAATTTGCAAGAAGTGGGATCTCGATGTGGCAGTGGTGGGGCGGGTCACGGGTGATGGAATGCTCCGCGTCAAGGACCAGGGTCAGGTGGTGGCGGAGATTCCGGCGAAGTCGCTGGCCGATGATGGGCCGCGTTACGAGCGGCCCTATTCGCCGCCGGGCTATCAGGATATGCTGACCAACTTGAACTACGATGCACTGCCTGATGTGAAAGATGCGAATGCGGCGCTGCTGTCGCTGCTAGAGTCGCCCACGATTGCGAGCAAACGCTGGGCCTACGAACAGTACGACCATATGGTGCGGACCAACACGGTGGTACGGCCAGGCTCCGATGCGGCGGTGGTTAGGATCAAAGGGACGAACAAAGCCGTCGCCATGACGGTGGATTGTAATAGCCGCTACTGCCTGCTGCATCCCTATGAAGGGGCGCGCCTTGCGGTGGCCGAGGCGGCCAGGAATCTGGTCTGCGCCGGCGCAGAACCGATCGGGCTCACGGACTGTTTGAACTTCGGTAACCCCGAGCGGCCCGACATTATGTGGCAGTTTGTGTTGGCAATCGAGGGCATGAGGGATGCCTGCGAATATTTCAAGATTCCCATCGTGAGCGGCAACGTGAGTTTCTACAACGAGACCAACAGTCTCTCCATTTATCCCACTCCGATGTTGGGGATGGTGGGTCTGATCGATTCAGCCGATAAGCTAATGACGCAGTGGTTTAAGCAGGACGGCGATGTGATTCTCCTCTTGGGCAGGACGCGGGAGGAGTTGGGCGGCAGTGAATATCTGAAAGTGCTCCATCACCGCGAGCAGGGATCCCCGCCGTTCATCAGTCTGGAGACGGAGAAGGCGCTCCATGATTTCATTTTGAACGCGATCCGTGAGGGAATTGTGCAATCCGCCCACGATTGCTCAGATGGGGGCTTGTCAGTCGCATTGGCTGAATGTTGTATTTCTGCGCCGGACATCAGGCGGGGGGCTGTGGTAGAGTTAGTTCTCGACGCATCGCGACTGGATGCCCTTTTATTCGGTGAGAGCCAATCACGGGTGGTCCTTTCGGTGAAGCCGGAGATGGTCGAACGGGTGTTGAATCGCGCCTGGGACTCCGGTATCCCTGCTAAGAAGATCGGGATAGTGGGGAGCGATCGGCTTGTCATCGACGTGGAAGAGGGGCGCTGGAACGAGGAGTGCCGAATCGACCTTCCAGTCGATCAGCTTCACGACCGCTGGGCCTTTTCGATCGAGCGAGCACTGAATCAGGCGTAAAACGTGAGACGTAAAAAGTGAAACGTGAAGCCCTGAATAGGCGAACCAAGAAAGACCTTCCTATCGTTTCACCTTTCACGTCTCACTTTTCACGTGAGAGCCCCGACAAATTCCACGACGAATGTGCCGTCTTCGGCATTTACGGCCACAAGGAAGCGGCAAACCTTGCCTACCTCGGGTTGTATGCCCTGCAACATCGCGGCCAGGAAGCCTCCGGCATCGTTTCAGGCGATGGCGAACAGTTTCATGTCTATAAGGGCAAGGGGCTTGTCGCAGATATTTACAATACTCACGTGCTTGAGCAATTAACCGGCTCAATGGCCATCGGGCATAATCGCTACTCCACGGCCGGAGGGAGCGACCTCAAGAACATCCAGCCGTTCTCGGTCAATTTTGCCTTCGGGAATCTCGCCCTCTCGCATAACGGCAATCTCATCAATGCGCAAGTGTTGCGGCATGAGCTCGAAGCGTACGGCGCCATCTTTCAATCCACATCAGACACCGAAGTCATCATCCACCTGATCGCCCATTCGCGGGCGGATACGTTGCTGGCCCGCATCGTCGATGCATTGAGCCAGGTTCGGGGGGCGTTTTCGATCGTCCTGTTGACGGACGAAGGAGTTATCGCGGTCCGCGATCCCCATGGGTTCAGGCCTCTTTGTCTCGGTCGACTGGGCGATACCTATCTCGTGGCTTCGGAAACCTGCGCGTTCGATCTGCTCGGAGCTGAAGCTGTCCGTGAGATCGAGCCGGGCGAGCTGGTTCTGCTCGACGACAACGGTGTGACGAGTTATAAGCCGTTTGCCCAGGTCAACCCTGCTATGTGTGTGTTTGAACACGTGTACTTTGCCAGGCCGGACAGTAAGATATTCGGAACGAACGCGGTGTATGCCACGCGGAAGGCCTTGGGCAGGCAGTTGGCGAAGGAATCGTCGGTGGCGGCGGATATCGTCGTTCCCGTACCCGACTCAGGGGTGCCTGCCGCGCTGGGTTATGCCGAGGGGGCGGGGATCCAGTTCGAACTCGGATTGATTCGAAATCACTATGTCGGACGCACCTTCATTGAGCCGGAGCAATCGATCCGCCACTTCGGCGTAAAGGTCAAGCTCAATGCCGTACCGGAAGTACTGGAAGGAAAGCGGGTCGTCGTGGTCGATGATTCGCTGGTGCGAGGCACGACGAGCCGTAAAATTGTGAAGATGCTTCGCAATGCAGGGGCCAAAGAGGTGCACATGCGTATCAGTTCCCCGCCGATCGTTTCGCCTTGCTTCTACGGCATTGACACACCCACCAGAAAGGAACTCATTGCCTCCAGTCACACGACCGAAGAGATTCGAAAGTACATTACGGCCGATAGCCTCGCGTATTTGAGCCTCGACGGTATGCTGAACGCCTCCCCCGGCACACCGGGCCAGTACTGCAATGCTTGCTTTACCGAACACTACCCCATTCCCCTGACCCGCGCTGAGGAATGGCAGTTGGGCCTCTTTGAACCCTCCACCTAGCCCGCAACCGCAACCCCTTTTGTCCGCACGGCCCACACATATAGTACCCACTAGTTCTAGCCATACCTAGAGCCATCTCACGAGGATTGCGCTGTTCAATAATGGACAGCATGTTGATACTACCTGCCCCCCCGAAAGAAGGATTATTCAGATGGTACCCGTAGAGGTATTCTGTGTAGCGCTTACCCTGGGCAGGCTCAGGATATGCACTACGTAATTAAACTTGATGAGTATGTACCAGTGATAGCCTCGAATCCTGAGTCAGGAAATGTGATCTTCCCATGGCAAAGCAAGGGACGAATGAGCGAAAGACGATCATCATGGGTGTCGTGCATCAGAATTCCAGTCCGACCTATCATCACTCTGATTAAGGGAATCGGACCGAACAATGTAATTCTGATTCTGTCATGCAAATAGAAAAACATCAGATCACGGAGGACAGACCCATGTTGGACCCACTACATGCGACCCCATACCCGATTGCCTCAGGCCATGCCGTCGGTCGTACGATACTCGACCGAACCATCCTCCGCCCCAGCCCCAATGTACAAGGCACGAGCATGGAGGGTGAGACGGTGTTATTGGATCTGAGCACCGGGCGTTACTACACCTTGAACCGATTAGGCAGCGTTGTCTGGGAGCACTGTACCGGACATAGCACGATCATCGACATCCATGCGATCCTGTGCGACCGCTTTGAAGTTGAGTCCAGGCGTGCCCTGGACGATCTCATCGCTCTAGTGAACCAATTGCTTCAGGAGGGGCTACTTCAACAGGAAAGGGGGTGATGGAAACATGAACACAGAGGGGAAGGAACTGTATGTCCAGCCAGCGCTCGTGAAGCACGAACTGCTGCGGGACATCACAGCGACCCGTTCGGGTCACGGCGGCGGTCACGGCGGCGGTTACGGCGGCGGTTACGGTCGCGGTTCGTGGTTATTTAGGTTGTTTTTTGGCCGCCGCAACGACTAGGGGTCAAGGGGGCTGGCCGGTTCGTCAGAGTTGGCCAGCCCTTTTTCTCACTAGGCGGGAAGAGCGTAGTTGATGATCGTCGGTTCTCAGTAAAGGGTGGGTTGACAAACGTGGATACGCGCCCTGCGTCGCGCACGTAGAGAAACGTCAGATTGAGGAGGACAGGCTCAGGTCGGATCTACCGCAAGCCATCCTTCCATCTCAAGCTGCATCAAGGGAGCGTGGGACAACCACCAGTCGAGGACAGCATGACAATGAACGTGGCAGTAACGCCTATGACTGAGCATCTGTTTTCTCTCTACGGTACGACGGTGAGATATACCACGACGTCGCCATTGTTGGCCGCACCGGTGAATGAGTTGCTGAGCCATTTTCGGCGTAACTCGCTCAAGGGGTCAGCTTCGCTTTCTTTGTGCTTCCGGGCCGTGCGGCACCGAGCGGACATTCCGCTGATGATGTCACAGTCGGCGCGTCAACTATCCTCCGGAACAGGCGTAGCGGTTGGAGATCGGCGTGAGACCGGGTTGCCCTACGAGGTGATTCAGGACGGGGGGCGCTTGATTGCCGACTTTCATGATGCCGGAGTGTTGGTAATGGAAGGTGCGCAGGGCAGGGCTGACGGCTACCTGATCGAGCCGGAAACCATGGATGCCAACTTGATTGAATATTTGTTTCATCTCGCCTTGATCGAACTCTTGCGACGGCGGGGGCTCTACACGATCCATGCGACTGCGTTGGAAAAACATGGGCGTGGGGTCTTGATTCCAGGAAACAGCGGCTGTGGTAAGACGACGTCTTTTATTTCGCTGCTTCGGTCGGGCTATCGTTATCTGTCGGATGATCATCCTCTGATCCGAGATGCCGTGACGCATGTGGACGTTCTCCCCTTTCCAGTCAAGATTAACGTGACCGAAGCGACGATCGCGTTCTTCCCGGAGCTCCGGAATGCTCCAGAGCAGGTACTTTATCCCGGTCTGGCCAAACAGTCCTTTCGTGCCGAGTATCTGTATCCAACCTCGGTAGGCGACTGCTGTCAGCCGACCATGGTACTGTTTCCCCATGTCGTCGATTCCCCTCGTAGTCACCTCGAACTTCTCCCCAAGAGCCGAGCACTGGAAGCCCTCCTCCCACAGGCGTTATTGGTATATGACCCAGAGGTGGCCAGACGAGAATTTCAGGTATTGGCACGACTGGTGCAGCAGGCGGACTGTTACCGTTTGCATTTCGGCCGCGATATCCTTGACTTGCCGAAGCTGATCACTCCGCTTCTTGAGCAGAGAAGATGATGACGGTACCGCTCATCTCGGGACAGTTCTCATTCAGACCGGAATCGGAGCTCTTAGTCTGGTGCGCCCGAACAGTTGTGACAGATGCACTAGAGGCACGTATCCGGCAGAGAGTGCAAGAGTCAATTGACTGGGGAGGCGTCCTTGAGCTGGCTGGGTATCATGGTGTTGGCCCACTGCTGTATCGGAATCTGTCCACGCTTTGTTCCGACCTCGTGCCCGCCGAACCGTTGGCTCGGTTACGCCAGAAGACGCAAGCCTGTGCCTTGCTCAACCGGCTGCTCGCTCAGGAACTCCTCGTCTTGTGCGAAGCGTTTGCCGCGCGTGGAGTGCCGGTCATACCAATCAAAGGGACAACTCTGGCTGTGTCGGCGTATGGCGACCTAACCCTTCGTGATTTTAACGACCTGGACCTGCTTGTTCCCGAAGGCTCCCTGGCAGAAGCACAGGCCGTGTTGCTGGCGCAGGGCTATGAAAGGAAAAGCTCTTACTCTGAATCTCGTGAAGCCGATCACAAGGAAGGGCCTTACCATGTGTTTATCAAGAAGCGGACACTCTTTCGCGTCGATCTCCAGTCGGTGATGGCGCAGCCGCACTTTGTGTTTCAGTTGGATCGTCCCGAGTTCTGGAAGCGTCGAACTCCCATTCCTCTTGCGAACAAGACCGTACAAGGATTGGCGCCGGAAGCTCTGTTGATTGTTCTGTGTGTTCATGGGTCGAAGCACGCGTGGGTGGCGCTCAAATGGATATGCGATGTCGCCGAACTGCTTCGCGCACACGATCACATGGACTGGGATCGGGTCTTCTCGATGGCATCGACGTGGCGCTGCAGACGCCTGGTGCTTATGGGATTGTCCCTGGCGCATCGATTGCTTGATGCGCCACTGCCTGAGGCAGTTTTCGCGCGGCTCTCTGCGGATTCAGATGTGCAGATGTTTTCCCATCTTATGCCATCCGCTTTGCTAGCAGATCCTCATGTCGGTGTGAACGAGGAACAGGCAGCCGCCGTCTATTTCTCTTTAAAAGATTCGTTGTGGGAACGCTGGCGGTTTGGCTTGATGCTGTGTCGTGATAAGAGTCCTATAGTCACGGCGCCTCCAGCCTGGTTTCGCTGGCGCATCTCTCTTCCCCTTCTCGCTCTGCTCGTTTACCCTCTTCATCGGGCTCTAAGGATTCTGTTCCCGTCCACGATTCGGGGCGCTATTAATCGTTGGGTCGAGAGCAGTGGTTAGTCATGCCCTGGCCAACTTTCCGGGAAGCGTATCTGCTATTTCCACACTGGAAACTGTTCGGCGTGCTCGTGACTCGTTGGGTCTCGTATTGTCTTCAATTGCGCTGCCGAAGAAATCGAAAATACATGATGGCCGATAGTCGTACCCGCGTGGTCTCGCCTCGCTATTGAACGTCTCTGGCACGCCGGGATCATTAGAGCGAGTGTTCTTTTGATTTGGAAACAGCGAATGCTAGAATTTTGATTGAAGATTGCTAAACTGAACCCATCATGATCCGACTCGCGAAAAAGTATTGGACCGTGTTCCGCGTGGGCCTGGTTGTGTGGTGGGTTCGTCTCTTGCTGCGGGTCAAGAGTTTGCCGCTGGTGCTGGCCCGATTGAATCCTCCCTCGATGGGGGGGAGACCTGACAAGGCAGTGATGGGGGATCTGGTCTGCTACGTGGATCGCTGGCTTCAACTGTTTCCCTATAACAAAAAAGGGAATTGCTTCCCACGGTCGTTGGCTCTCTATTGGTTCGCCCGGCGATTGGGGTATCCGGTTCTCTTTCATTGTGGTGTGAGAAAAGAAGTTTCAAATCTCGATGGCCATGCGTGGCTCACGTTAGATCGCCAGCCTTTTCACGAGACGGGCCAGCATTGGCAATGTTTCACCGTCACCTTTTCATATCCTCAGGATCCGCCAGCCAGCGGGGGGCAGGACTCTGCCATCCGGCGTCAGAAAAACAGCACGGCGATGTCCTGACGAGGCATTCTTCACCTGTCCCTGTCACCTATGGACACCATTCTGAATCGCATACGCCCCTTCCTCCTGACGATTCGCCACGCCCTCTCGTTCGTGTGGCAGAGCAGTCCGAGACTGGCAGTCGGGAGTGTCGTGGTGCGTGTAATCCAAGGCCTCCTTCCTCTCGCAGTGCTGTATCTGACGAAGTTATTGATCGATGCCGTGACCGAAGAGCTCAAGATCCCATCAGCCGAGGCCTCGTTGACGCAGATATCCATGATCCTTGCTGGGTTAGCGGGTGTCGCGGTGGCAAGTGCCATGCTCACCGTCGTTGCCTCCCTGATTTCGAGGATTCATGCTCAAGTCGTGACGGATCATATGCATGCGCTCCTCCAGGCAAAGTCCGTCGAAGTCGATCTAGAGTACTACGAGAATGCACAGTATCAAGATACGCTCCATCGCGCACAAGAAGAAGCGCCCTATCGACCAACGTCGATTCTCAGTGACATACTCCAATCTGGCCAAAATGCTATTTCATTGCTTGCAATGGGAGGCATACTTTGGTGGCTCCATTGGGGGGTGATCCCGGTCTTGATGCTGGCGGCCATCCCGTACTTCTTTGTCCGCATGCAGCGGTCCAACCGGCTGTTTGCCTGGGAGCGCGAAAGGACGCCGCTTGAACGGAAGGCTTGGTATGTCAATATGCTGCTGACGCAAGCGACTGCAGCGAAAGAAATCCGGCTGTTCGACCTCGGCCCTCGATTGCGACAATGGTTCCAGGACGCGCGATCGGTGCTGCGTCGGGAACGGATTGCCTTAGAGCGCCGCTGGGCATTCGCGGGTTTTGCCGCGCAGATCGTCGGCGTGGCCGGTGTGTTCGGCGTCTACAGTTTTGTGGCGTTCCGAACCTTTCAGGGGCTGCTCACCGTGGGAGACCTCGTCATGTATTTTCTGGCAGTACAGCGAGCTTCAGGATTCCTGGAGGGTTTGGGATCGAGTGTGTCGAGCCTCTATGAAAGCAATCTGTTCCTGACCACGTTGCATGAGTTTTTGGGGATCCAGTCTCGTTTGCCTGAATCGGCACATCCGAAGTCGATTCCCCAACCGATCACGCAGGGGATCACGTTCGATCATGTGTCATTCCAATACCCGCATGAACATCGTGTGGCGATACGTGACTTCACATTTACGATCAGACCCGGCGAACATGTCGCATTCGTCGGGGCCAATGGTTCTGGCAAGACGACGCTGGTGAAGCTCCTGTGTCGTCTGTACGATCCGTCGGAGGGACGCATCACGATCGATGGAGCAGATCTTCGGGATTATCCCATTGCCGATGTACGCGGCTTCGTCAGCGGGATCTTTCAAGACTTTGTGAAGTTTCAGCTCACGGCAAAAGACAACATCGCTTTGGGCGTGAGATCCCCCGACGTCGACCTTTCCGCCGTCATCCATGCGGCCAAACAGGCTGGGGTCCATGAGACCATCGAGCGTTTGCCGAAGGGGTACGAGGCATTGCTCGGCAAGCTGTTCGATGGCGGGCATGAACTGAGTATAGGCGAATGGCAAAAGGTGGCGCTGGCCAGAGCCATCCTTCGCGACTCTCAGATCCTGATTCTCGACGAGCCCACCAGCGCGATGGATGCCAAGGCAGAGGCGGAATTGTTCGAACGTTTTCACGAACTCGCCAAGGGGCGTATGGCGATTTTGATCAGCCATCGGCTTTCTACGGTCAAAATGGCCGATCGTATTTTTGTCGTCGATCACGGCCAAATTGTAGAACGGGGAACCCATGACGAGTTGATGCGGCAACAGGGGCTCTACGCCACGCTTTTCCTTACCCAAGCCCAGCACTATCAATAGCTGCGACAGCCGGCATTCGCCTAGCAGCTGTACTAAACAGAATGGATGAATCAGCTGTTGAATTCTGAACTGTCGCCGATTCAATCAAGTGAATCCGTTAGATAACTTGCTGCTCCGCCGCGAGCGTTTATCTTTCCTCCGTCGTCTCCATGTTTCCAGGTGCCATTGCCCCTGAAAAATTTTGCGTGGTAGGATAGCGTGCCGGGAAGTGCTGAGCGCTGAGGTTTAGGCTGATTCTTTCTGGCTCGGGAGTCGCGCTTCTTAAGAAATGGAGCTTCTCATGAAACGAACGCTCTTGATACTCGGTGCGCTGCTGGCTCCAATTCTAACGGTTCATCTTGTCCTTGCTGCTGGATTGTTCAAGGTAGGTGAGAAGGCGCCTTCATTTGCGTTGACAGCCATCACCGGTGAGACCCTGGGTCTGGATACCTATAGAGGGAAGGTTGTGGTGCTCGGACTATTTCATATCTGCGAGCCCTGTTTGATCCAGGGGACAGCGCTTCAAAAAGTTTCTGACATGACAAAAGGAAAAGATGTCGTCGTGCTGGGGGTCAATTCCTCCGGTGATTCCAAGAAGAATGTCAGCGAGTTTTTGTCCGCTTTCCCGGTGAAGGTCACCTATCCGTATCTGCTGGATCCGAACAAAGTGACGGACAAACTGTATGGTGGAGGGAAGTTTATTCCCAACGTGTACGTGATCGATCAGCAGGGAATGATTCGATGGCAGCGGGTCGGGAATATGGATTTGGCCGGCGAGGAAGTGATAGTAGCGGAAGTCGAAAAACTGTTGGCGGCAGAAAGCAATAAGATGTAACGCGCGCCACGGGTAAGGAATCCCGCTGCTCGCGGAACGCGCACGATCAGAATGTGCTCGTCCGACGCGCGCAGACTAGGATCCCTCACCCGTGGCGCACAAGAAATATCGACTTCCGAGGAGAGGGAGAGGAGGAAGACAGTGGATGAGATGGAAGAGGGAAAACAGAAGTTTTTGGAAGTGGTAAAGGGGACGGATGCTGCCGTGCAGGTGGTTATTCCTGTAACGCCTTCTAACAGTATGTTTCTGATTTCCCTCACGAAGGGGTCGAATCGAAAATTCATCACGGTCCCGGAAGACGACATCATTGATCTGCCAAACGACGCCGGTATCCTGGCGAAAGTGACGAAAACCGTCAAAGATGCCGTTGCCGCGCTGTGAGCAGGCGCGACGGGCGTGATGGGCACGAGAGGCGCGAAGTGCGAAAATCATTGAAGGAAATCCGTCCATCTCGTCTCGCATGTCCCGCCAATCTCGCGCGTCGCGCTCGTGTATCATGAAACAACTGCTTCCCTATATCTGGCAATGGTCCTGGTTTTCCGAGGAGAAGCAACTCGATTTCAACGGGCTCTTTCTGACAGTCGGAGAACACAGGATCCTGATTGATCCTCCACCGATGACCGATGAAGCGAGATTGGTGGTTCAGCGCAACGGCCCGGTCGATTACATCGTTGTGACGAATCGCGACCATGCGCGTGAAGCAGCGAGGTGCCAAGGCGAGTTTCGCTGTCAGCTGTATGTGCCTGAAGCCGATGCGCCACAGATGGATCTCAAACCCACCAAAACGTTTAAAGACGGGGAATTGCTCGCCGGTGGAATCTGGGTCATCCAGCTGAAAGATCAGAAATCTCCCGGCGAGTCGGCCTTGCTCATTCCTCAAGGGAAGGGCGTGCTGATCGTCGGAGATGCGTTGATCGGGAGGCCGGTGGGTTCCGTCAATCTGCTGTCCGCGGAAAAGTACGCTGATGTAGGCAAGGCCCGAGAGGGGCTGCGTCGGCTCATCAAATACAATTTCGATGGTCTCTTGGTCGGCGATGGCGTTTCGATACTCACGGGTGCCAAGCAGGCGGTCGAACGGTTGCTGCAGCCCGCATTATGATGCTACGCAACGGACTTTCAGAAGAACTCAATCGCCAGGGAAACGAGCATTTTTCCCGCGGGCACTATACCGATGCCTATACGTGCTATGCGAAGGCGTTGGAATGCGATCGGCTGACCGGAGATCAACGGGCATTGGCTGCCACCCTGGGAAATCTCGGAAACATTTGTGCAGTCAGCGGGCGTCGGGAATCTGCCCAGACCTACTATCAAGAAGTGTTGGAGCTTCTGAAGATTCTCGGCGATGAGAAGGGGATCGGGACGACATTGGGGAATTTAGGGAACTTGAGAGCCGATGCGGGAGAATGGGATCTCGCGAAGGCCTACTACCTCGAAGCGCTGGATCTGATGTCCAAGACTCATGACGATGCCGGTAAGGCGGTGCTGTTTTCGGATCTGGGCTTGATCGCGCGCGAGACGAAGGCGTATGAGCAGGCGATTAAATACTACGAACAGTCTCTGGCCTTGATGCGGCGATTGGGCAATGAAGGTGGCATAGCGGATGCCTGGCGCATGATCGGTCGAACGTTTTTACTTCAACGGCGATACGATGACGCAATCGCCTGCTGCCGAACCAGTCAGTCCATCGCCGAGCGAAAGTGCGATGAACTCAGGACGGGTGGAGCCCGCTATCTGTTGGCTCAATGTTATGAAGAAATGGGAAAGCTGCAGGAAGCGGCGGATCTCCTCGAACTGGTGGTGCAGATGGATCGTAAATACCAGTTGCCGAAACTTGAAGAGAATACCAGGCGATTGGCCGCCCTGCGCGACCGCCTCTCCGGACAGGATGGGGCCTTGCCCCGTGGAGGGACACAAACATGAGCGATAAACCCTCGACCGCCTGGGCCACACTCAAGGATTCGTTGATTGTTGCATTTCCTCAGCTACTGGAATTGGAAGCCGGGGGAGCGTTGACGATGGATCTTGGCTCAGACGGATGGCTGCTGGAGTTCACCCCGGATGGACGGATGATCTGCCAGTACGGCATCGCGTTAGAGGATGTGATGAGCCTGCTGTCAGATGGGACGCCGGAGGATCTGGGGACCGACGAAGTCGCAAAGCAGGCCAAGTACTACATCCAACCGGCTGTCTCAAAATACCGTCCGGTTCTGCTGAAGTCAGGCTTCTCCGAAGAGACTGAGATAAATGATGACTATGTGGCAGTGCGATTCGAACGTGGTGTGGACCCGGCGAATCCTCAGGCGGTACAAGATCTGATGCGCTGGTGCGTGCGGACGATCGGCGTGGCCTAGCCCACATTATTCATGAACACTTCTGCTACAAGTGCCGATCCGCTGCTACGACGAGCCTTCGGCCGGCGGGCTCGCCCCTCGAACCCTCACCGTACTGCACGAGTACGCATCGGGTCCTCACGGCTCCGCGCGCCGGTCTCGCGACGCGGCTCAGCGATTTCGCGACGAACCGTCATGAATAATGCGGGCTAATGAGCAGGCGGATCACCACATTCGACGACTTTCGCGACGCGGTTACTGGCTACCGGTTGCCGCGGGTTTTAATCGCCGCAGTCGAGCTGGACCTCTTTACGGCCATCGGCGTGGCCTCCTGGACGATTGCTGATCTGGCTCGCGCGATGAAGGTGAGTGAACGGGGCCTGACCATTCTCTGCCGGAATCTTGCGATGGCCGGCCTCCTGAAAAAACGGGGTGAGATTTACAGAAACAGCCGGTTGGGTGCGACGACATTGAATACGCACCATCCAGGCTATCGTGGAGATTATCTTCGTCTGATCACGAGCCACTGGGCCGAGTGGGGTCGCCTGCCGGAATCGGTGAAGAGTGGACTGCCGCTTGGTCAAGACAAAGCGGAGGAGCCTGACTATCGCCGTGGGTTTACCTGGGCGATGCATCAACGGACGCTGGAGACAGCTCCAAAGATTGCGGCCCAGATCAACTTGCGTGGGGCACAGACCCTGCTCGATCTCGGCGGAGGTCCCGGCACCTATGCCATGGCTTTTCTTGCACAGAATCCTGCACTCCGAGCCACGGTGTGCGATCGTCCTGCAGCCCTCGAGGTGGCGAAGGAAATTGCTTCTACGCACAAGGACGGCGCTCGACTCTCCTATTTGCCGTTAGATATGTTGACGGAAGACATTCCCGGCACCTACGATGTCATGTGGTATTCGAACGTGCTTCACATCTATTCGCCAAAAGACAATCAGGCGCTGTTCCGGCGCGCGTTGGCCGCATTGAATCCCGGAGGCCGTCTCCTAATACAGGATGCCTTTCTCCACGACCGGGAAGGCTTGTTTCCAGAAGAGGCGAGCCTCTTCGCAGTTTCAATGTTGCTGTTCACGGATCGGGGCGATACGTATAAGGCAGCAGAGACGAGGTCATGGTTGATCGATGCAGGGTTTAATCGGGTCAGGGTCTTGGGGATGAAGAAGGGGACGGAGGACTGGGAGGGCGGGATACTGGAAGCGCGGTCCCCCGGGCGGAATGTAGAAATGCGCGACCGCCGAACAGGATCAGTAAAGAGTTCACGAACCCGCTTGTCGCACTGAGGAACAATAAGACTCCAGGCTCGCCTTGTCCACCAAGGATGCTCGTGACTGTGGAAAGGTCTAAAGCTAATCCTACCGTTCCGTAGATGACGCAGGCCATGGCGGTCCAGGCCCATCCGATCCGTATGAGACCTGCAAGAGCAAGTGGGGTCGCAAGGAGATAAAGCATCCATCCGACTCGTCCGGCTTCGGTCGGAGCCGGTATGAGCTGGATGGTGTTGGCTCCGATGATGCCGAGTACCGCGAGCAGGCCGATAAGTGTCCAGCTATGTCGCATCAGTGGAATGATACCTCGGTCTCCTGCATACGACAATGGGGTGCTGATAGCAGTAAGGAGGACTTTGCGCGGGATCGAACGATGGCAGATACGCTGGAGAGCAAGTCTCAAGTTTGTCTTCTGGTCTACGACGGTCAATGTCGCCTCTGTGTGTCCGCTAAGACGGGTCTGGAGCGATTGACGGCTCACGTGGAGGCTAGCCCGGTACGCATGATCCCGTATCAGAGCGAAGAGGCGAAACGGGCTTTGGGCGAAAGCTATCGGCCCGGTCGCCCGAATGTCGCCTTCCTGGTTCGTCCTCATGGGGAGATTTCGCAGGGACTTGACGCATTTTTGGCTCTTCTACCGGGCCTTAAAGGAGGGCGAGTCCTCTCAGTTTTCCTGAGTTTTCCACTAGTTAAGCCGCTCGGCTATCTGCTCTATTGGTTTGTGGCCCGATATCGGTATTCTCTTTTCGGAAAACTTCCACTTCCGGAGGCGGCCGAAAATCCCGATGGTCGGAGTCGAAAAACGCCACAGAAGTAATCATTCCATAACCCTCATCCTGCTCGTCAGCCCTACCCCCCCTTTCGAAGGGTTTTCTCCCCATAGTGGGGAATTTACGCGATACGCCACCAATGCGAGACTCGCCTCAAGCGAGGGAGACCCGCATATAACTATCATCAGGGGGCTAATTCAGATGATACGCGAAGTGAGAGAGTGGTGCAGGCCGATCGGGCGTGAGTTCCTGGCGGTGCATCGGGAACAGCGGATCAACCGGATGGCAGGGAGGGTTTTCTGTATCAGCTTGACCGCTGCTGCGATGGTCGGCTCCGGTCTTCCACTAACGGCGTTGGCTGAGGATCTGCCCTCTTTTGAGCCGATGAATTCCAGGGCAGTTGTGGCTGCCGGTGTTGGATATGAGAACGCGGAAACGTCAACGATCACTGTAAAAACTTATGATGCCGAGAGCGGCGAGATTCTTTCCGAGGAAACGTACGAATTGAATGTGAAAGAAGACGCAACCTTAGCGGACACTCAACCTCGCGAACGGATTTTTGCAGGCGGAGTCGGCCCGGGAGCCGACGGACTTTCCTCGTTCACACTCCGCGCCTATGACAAAACGACGGGCCAATTTCTCTGGGAAGGTCTTCTGAACCTCGATGTCGACAATCAGGAACCCGCGTCCGCTGACAGAGTCGTGACCCGTCTTGTTACGCCACAAGCGATGGTCACGCGGGTTCACAGCCGAAGGGGCGTCGATGGTCAACCCCAGTTCCTTCTTCGTGCGATCGATTCGGCAACAGGACAGACTGTGTGGGTCGATCGTTTCTCAACAGGAACCGGGTTTGCACGGGCTGAATATGTCAACAGGGCTTTCGTTGGCCAGACAGAGGAAGTGACACCTGAATCTCAACAGATCGAGTTCCAAATCAGAATGATGGATGAACAGGGCCGGAAAGTCGTGTGGGAAGATACGATTGAGCCGATCGTGGCGGAGACCGACGTGGTGGCCGAACACGATGGCGCGGCTGAGATTCTGCCTGCATGGCGCGGCAGTGGGTTTGAAGGGAATGAGTACGGAAGCGATCTGATCTGATCAGCTTCTCTTGCTACGCTCCTCTAACTGATCGACCCACCTGGACTGGAATTGCTCGTACGACAGCGAGAGTTGCGATTGCATGGCGGCGGAAAGCGCCTGTCTCGCCTTGAGGTGTGCGAGGAGTTCTTGCACACGATACATGCCGAACTGATCGATCAGATAGTGGACGGCCGAGTTCGCCTCCAGATACGCCACCGCGGCGGCATCGCCTGACAGTCCTCCCCATTCCCCTTCCAAGGCAGTCAGAGGAATCAGTGTAAACCCCTGCTTCATAAGCTGATCGAGGTCCGACCAACGATCACCGGACAACTCCATTGCCAAACCTTCGTTGAGCCACGTCGGGATGGCGCTGCCGGCGGGTCCGAACCGGTCGTGCAGGAGGACATGAACGAACTCGTGCCGCAGTACGTGTGTGAGCCAGGATCGGTCTGCCAAGGCATCCTGCGCGGGAACGTGGATGCGTCCGAGCACGGGATCGAAGAGCCCATCGGCCCACATCGGGCTACCGGTTGCGCTTTGAAACGTGGATTTGGTGTGCAGGACAACGACAATGGTCTTTGATGGAAAGTGCCCGAATTTTTGGCCGATCTCTCCGTACGCCTCCTCAAGAATCTCCAACACGGCAGCCCAGGTAGCCTGATCTGCTTCTCCGTCGAATTTCACCGTAAAGTGCATGCTGTTTCGGCTGGTGAGTCGTCCTTCACTCTTCTCGGTTCCGCGAACTTTGGCCGAGACGGTTCGCAGGTACGATTGCACTGCGGGATCTTTGCCGGCGTGCGCGACGGCTTGATCCAGATGGTTGGCCGCTTCGCCGAGTTGATCTCGCTCTTGAAAGAATTCGGCGAGCGCTAGATGGGGGAAGGGCTCGTTTGGAGCCAGGACAGCCAGTTGTTCTAAAAATTCCTGTGTCATGGCCGGATCGCGCAGCTCCCAGTAGGCATGGGCGAGGTTCAGTTGAACGACGGGATTCTTGGTATCGAATGAGGCGGCTTTTTTGAAGGCATTGACCGAGGCGGCGGTCCCGCCGTGTTTTTCCTGTAGAATGCCGAGATTGTTCCAGAGGACGGACAGGTAGGGGCGCGCAGCGCTGTCGTCTACGATCGCTGTAGGCAGATCGGCCAGCTTGGTTTCCGCAGTCTTGAGGTTTCCTTTTTCGATCTCGTCGCGGATCGACTCCAAGAGCTCATGATGCACCGTCTTCGGAACAACGCTCGAATCGATCACCCGAGTCTGTTTTGATCCTGGTCCGGGTGAGCCATCCTGATGGCGGCTTTGCGGTCCGGCCTGTGAGTCTTCCGCGACGACATGGGGCTCAGCAGGAGCTGGTAGTGTCGTAGGCAGGTAGGTCGGCTTGAACCAGGCTTGATAGAGGACAAACAACCCGATCAGACTGGCGATCGGAAATAGAATGTGGGAGATGTTGCGACGGTACATAGATGTCCTATTGTGATGAAACTCAATGTATCACCTTAGGGGGATGCAACAAAGGATTGTGTCCAAATTGACAAAACCAACCGACTGCGGAGCACGTATGTTGGCACTGGTTGCACAATAGGATGTGGCTATGCAGGATGCTCAAAGGTCAGGCTTCTTACCCGCCCAGCCCCGGCGCGCCAAGACGCGCCGTTCCGCGGGCAAGGTCGCAGCGAGTGAAGAGCCGGAGGCGTACCTTCTGGGGCGCACGGTGCGACGAAGAAGGAGCACCACGTCTGTGCGCGCCGTCGAGTGGTGAGGCGGCCCGGTTTCCGTTGAGGGTCTGAACGATGTGAGAACGAAGTTGGCGGGCCTTTTCAGTATCCTGCGCGTTGAGGAGGGAGAGAGGCTATGATACCATCCGCCACTGTGATACGGAGCTCTTCTGAGCCCAAACACCTCGAGCAGTTTCAGCACTGGCTGGATCGTGTTGCGCGCCCGATCGAATTCGCGACACGCGATGAGTTTGCGCATCTGCCCACCGTCAAGAATCTGAATCGATTTGTCTCCTCACAGGTGATGCAGGCCTTGTCCGATCGGGTCTACCCGCGAGCGATTGAAGCGGCATTGCTCCGGTTACGCGAGCTGTTCTTGGAAGATCAGCCGCGGCTTCCGACACAGGACCAGCAGCGTCGTCTGCAGGAAGCCGTGGTGATTCTCGCAGGCTTACGGAAGGCCGTTCTCGATCCGGCCCGAGCCTGGCAGCAGGCGGAGTCTATTGTTGTGCGTGATCCAGGCTTGACAGAGATTCCCTCGCAACCCTGGTGGGAGCAACCCATCCGTTTTGAAAAGGGAGTCGGCCCGAAGCGCACCGTATTGTTGCAGCGGTTCGGGATTGAGACGGTCGAGGATGCCCTTTGGACTCTGCCCTGGCGCTATGAAGACCGTTCGGTCATGACCCCGATCGGGCAACTCGTTCCGGGTATGCAGGCTTCGATCTGCGGCACGATCGTTCGAAGCGAGGCGAAACGCGCGCGCAATCGCCGGCTCGCCATCCTGGATATTGTGGTGGAGGATTCGACGGGGCGCCTACAGGCGGTATTCTTTAATCAGCCGTTTCTCGAATCGCTCTTCCCCGTCGGGACGAGGCTTATGCTCGCGGGGAGGATTGTGGCCGGTGCTCAGGGGTGGGTGGCGATGAAGATGGAGGTTACGCAGTACGAAGTCGTCGGTCCGGAAACCGAAGCCCCGCTGCACGTGGGGCGCGTTGTTCCTGTGTACCACGAAACGAAAGGCTGGACGTCCCGGCAAATGCGCGTGCTCATAAAAAGTTTGCTGGACGCGCATGCAGCCGAGGCGCGGGAAGTGTTACCGGTTCCGCTTCGCGCCCGCTATCGATTGTTGCCCGTTCAACAGGCCATTCTGGATGTGCACTTCCCTCAGCCAGGGACGGATCCGCGACAACTCGATAGAGGTCTCACGCCGGCGCATCGTCGCTTGGCATTCGAAGAGTTGTTTGTGTTCCAACTCGCCTTGGCTTCGCGGCAACGGGTTATGAAAGAAGAGATCAAGCAGGTATCGTTCAATGCGAAAACGCTGCTCCTCGGCAAGCTGGATCGGACACTGCCCTTTCAGTTGACTCCGGCGCAGGAGCGCGTGATTCGTGAAATCCTCACGGACATGACATCGCGCAAACCAATGAACCGTCTGGTGCAGGGCGATGTCGGTTCCGGCAAAACCATCGTGGCGGTGCACGCGATGGTATTGGCCTGCGGCTCAGGCTACCAGGCGGCGCTGATGGTGCCGACGGAAATCCTCGCCGAGCAGCACTATCACGCGATGAAGAAGCTCTTGGAACAGCTCGGGCTATCCGTGGCGCTCGTGAGCGGCGGCGGACGTGCGCCAGCACGTAAGGCGGTGCGTGAGCGAGTGGCTTCCGGCAGTGCTCAGGTCGTGATAGGAACCCATGCAGTCATCCAGCAAGAGATGACCTTTAAAAACCTTGGATTGGTGGTGGTGGATGAGCAGCATCGCTTCGGCGTGCTCCAACGAAAGGCGCTCATTGAAAAGGGCTATAAGCCCGATGTCCTGGTGCTCACCGCGACGCCGATTCCGCGCACACTGGCCATGACGGTTTATGGGGATCTGGATGTTTCGGTGATCGATCAGGCGCCGCCTGGGCGAAAATCGGTGCGAACATTTCTCTTCAGTGACTGCCAACGGAGGCGGGCTTATCAGATTCTCCGTGATGAGCTGCGCGGCGGCCGGCAAGCCTACGTGGTGTATCCTCTCATCGAGGAATCGGAGAAGACCGATCTGCAGGCGGCGATCCAAGGTGCAGAGCAGTTGCAATCGGATGAATTGACGGAGTTTCGCGTCGGACTTGTGCATGGCCGGATGAAGTCCCAGGCGAGAGAACAAGTGATGGCATTGTATAAGAAGGGGGAGATTCAGGTCCTGGTTTCGACGACAGTGGTCGAGGTAGGAATCGATGTACCTAATGCGACAGTCATGATGATCGAGCATGCCGAGCGGTTCGGGCTGGCGCAGTTGCACCAACTGCGAGGCAGGGTCGGTCGAAGCGGATACCAGTCCTATTGTCTGCTGATGGCATCGGGCAAAAGGAGCGGCACAGATGTAGTGCGGCAAGGGGATAGTAGTCTCTCACCGGCGGTCCGGGAGCGGTTGGAGGCGCTCGTGCAATCGACCGACGGGTTTGTGATTGCCGAGGAAGATCTCCGCATTCGCGGGCCAGGCGAGTTTTTTGGGCTCCGTCAGTGGGGTGTGCCGGAGTTTCGCGTCGCAAACCTGGTGCGGGATGTCGATATACTACAACAGGCTCGGCAGGAGGCCTTTGCGCTGTTGAAGCAGGATCCGCAGTTGAAATCGCGGGTTCATCGATCCTTGCGGGAGGCAATGTTGCGCCGGTGGGAATCGAAGTTGGATCTGGGATCGGTCAGTTAAGATTCGCGGGTCCTGTCGTCGACCAGCCCAACCGTCCTCGCACCCCGCCCGGTGTAGGAACCCCGCTGCGGGCGGTTGGGCGCCCAGATCGACGCCACCCGCTCAAAAGAAATGTCCAATCCGGAGAGGGTGGGAAGGAGGTGGGGCCCCGCTCTTTCAGCAAGGGAGGCACATGGTCCACGTATCCCCCGACGGGTGGAGAGGAGAGGCGTAGGAGGAGATGGGACTCTTACAACGGTTGAAGCATGATTTGAAGGCGGGAATGACGACGCTACGCCTTGGCACGGCGCAGGCTGCGGGCCGTGCGTTGGAAGAATCGGAGTTGCTGCGGATCCGGCTCGAAATCCGCAAACTCGATCAACAATTGGACGAGTTGTATCGGGATGTCGGCGAACGGGCGGTCACTCTTCGAGAGGCAGGTGAGCCGATTGAACGGGTCCTGTGCAACACAGAAATCGCCCGACTTGTCAAAGGCATCCAAGAACTCAAAGACGTGCGCGGGAAACTTGAATCGGAGATGACGGAGATTCGGACCGAGACATGAAGGACTTCCCACGCAGGATGCGTCTCGCCGGCGTGGATATCGGCACGCTCACCTGCCGATTGCTGATAGCCGACTTCCAGCCGGGGAGCGGCCTCCTGGCGATACGGTCTGACCGGCGTATCCTTCGCCTGGGTGAAGGCGTCGATCAGACGAAGCAGCTGAGTAACGCCGCGATGAATCGGGTGCTTCAGTGCCTCAGGGAGTGGCGGGATCTGATAGAGGCCGCTCAAGTCGATGTTGCGGCAGCCGTTGCGACGAGCGCGGTGCGCGATGCGGAAAATCGTGATGAATTTCTCGATCGCGCAAAACGCGAATCCGGTTTCGAGATCGAGCTTATCACGGGCGAAGAAGAAGCCAGACGAACCATGTTGGGTATCCGTTCCGGCTTACCCCACGGCGTAACCGACGTGCTGGCCCTCGATATCGGCGGCGGCAGTACCGAGTTCATTCTGGATCGACCGAGTCAGAAGCCATTCAGCCGCTCGATCGATATCGGCGTCGTCCGGCTCTGTGAGCGCCTCTTACATCACGATCCTCCGACAGAAGAAGAAATCCGTCACGCGCGCGAATGGGTTACAAGAGAGACTGAGGCAGCAATCGCCGAATTGGGCACATCACCGACCGCAACCTTTGTCGGTACAGCGGGAACGATTACAACCCTAGCCACCATGGCTCAGAAACTTCCCTCCTACGAGCCGGCCAGAACCCACAACTACAGACTCCAACGCGACGCGATTCAGGAACTCGAACAGACCCTGCTGAGCCGGAGGAAAGCTCACCGCATCGGTCTTCCTGGCCTCGAACAAGGTCGGGAAGAAGTCATCGCCGCAGGCGCGATCATGATTTGCACAATAATGGAAACACTTGGGACGCCGAGTGTCCTTGTCAGCGAACTGGGGTTGCGCGAAGGTATCCTCCTGGACTTAGCGATGCGGAAACGATGAGCGGGATGTTTCTAGCCACATAGACTCCCAGGAGATACCACATAATAATCCACAGAACGTTCAGCCTCTACGGGAGTGTCTCGCGATCCAGCGTAGTTGTGTTTGTGATTCGCGAGGTATATAGTCTTCCAACCTATCAGACTGACCAAGGACAGAGTGTCATCCTCTCTTCTCCCGAAAGAGGAGGTGGTTCATGAGACAGGTCCTAGCGCTCGTCGCGTTGCTCGGGCTCGATGCTGACGCAGCGGTGGCCGCGGCAGTCGCTGATGACCGCACGAAGAAATTTGCCGGCGGTTACGATTTCCTGAAACAACAGAAGTACCATGAGGCGCGTACGGCCTTTGAAGCCGCCCTCCAACAGCACCCTGAAAACGCCGGAGCACATTTCGGTCTCGCTGAAGCCTGCCGGGGTTTGAAAGCCTGGTCCTGTGCGGAAGAGCATTATGAGACCTCAGTGGAGCTTGATGCGAAATCAACGGTAGCCAGCCTGGCTACGCAACGGGGTCGCAAAGCCAAGGTCTGGCGATTGCTGGAAGAAGGGAAGCTGGCTATCAACGAGCCGAATGCGTCGCCCACGAGGATCGCCGAGGCGGAGGACACCCTTGACCTTGCCAAGAGGCTGGGTCTTGACCAAGAACAGAGGGTCGTCTACCAACAATTGCAGGGGAAAATTCAGCAGAAGCAAAAACTGAATCACGAGAAGACGGTGTCGGTTTTACCTGAAGAAGCGTCGATGGCGCTAGTGCCGGAGGGGGAGTTTCTCATGGGGAGTGTGACCGGAGAAGCCGACGAACAACCAGTGCACAGGGTCTACCTGAATGCCTATCTCCTGGATAAGTACCACGTCTCCGTCGGGCAATATGCGAAGTTCTTGGATTCCACGTCGCGGGAACGGCCGCCGGACTGGAATATCATGAACCGCCCCTACCATCAGAAGCGTCCGGTCGTCAATGTGAGTTGGGCGGATGCGGACGCCTATTGCAGATGGACCGGCAAGCGCCTCCCGACCGAGGCTGAGTGGGAGAAAGCAGCGCGAGGGACGGATGGCCGGACCTATCCGTGGGGAGATGAGTTTCCGACGCGGTTTCATGCAAACTCGATGAATCAGGATTGGAGAAACCATGGAGCGCTGACGCCGGTGGGGCTGTTGGAAGGCGGGAAGAGTCCCTACGGTGTCTATGATATGGCCGGAAATGTCTGGGAATGGGTCAACGATTGGTATGACCAGGATTATTACAAGACAAGCCCACGGCAGAACCCGACAGGGCCGTCAAAGGGCGTATTCAAAGTGATTCGTGGCGGCTCGTGGGGGAGCAGTGTCGATGCCCTTCGCTCGTCCGAACGAGAAACCCATACGCCATCTTACCAGGGTCTAGGCACCGGGTTCCGCTGTGCAAAGACTCTGTAGTGCCAGGATACTGTTCACGGCGCGAGTCCGCCGGGTGCCTTTTCTTCCTATGCCGCTCTGCTAGGGTGGCCTGATTGGTTTCCCACTGCGCGCATCGACCGAGCACCGCCAAACAGAACTCGTTCGACCCGGAGCCCGTTTGATAGCTCCTGGCGACGGGATAAGCCCATTCGTGTGAGCGGCTGACGAGCACAGGGAACCAATCAGGCCACCCTCAGTCTCCCCCTACTTTTGCGAATACCACCGATAGCCTTTGTTTTCCGAAAAGCTCGTTTTCGTCACGCCGCCGGGCTTTTCGAGTAATAAGACCTTGAAGTCGAGTAGACCGAACCAGGCCGGATCAGCCACATCGTGGTAGTGACAGCCGTGGAGTTTCGGGAGCATGTCGCCCAGCGTCTGCTGTAATTCTTTTTCCGTGTAGGCTCGCACAGTAAACGGCTTGCTCATGGCCTGACAGAACCGTTGAATGGTATAGGTCGCGCCTGTACAAAGCACTTTGGTGTCCGGTTTGATACCGAGGAATTGGGGCAACGAGAGATAGCGTTCATGAAAGCCCAACCAGCGGGTCGCCTGCCGCAGGTGGCTATACTGGACCTCATATTCTGTGTGGCCCGGCAGCTTGACCGGCGCCGGCCAGCCGTCATCGATACCGAATTCGGTCAGAAACGCTCTGCCGCCAGGCTTCAGAACTCGCCAGAGTTCGGCCACGAAACGAAATGGGCCGAGATTGAAAATGACGTCCTCGAGCAGATTCGTCCCCAGAGGTGGTCGAACGTGTCTGATCCAATCCAGCGCTTCCTGATGTTGCGGCGTGTCGCCTTTCCCGTCGAGGAGCTCTTTCCTGGTCAACTTTACCGGCGTCATGTCGGCCATATTTTCATTGTCGATGACGAGGTCGACGGAGTTATCTTTGAAGGGGAGCCATTCGCCGTTGGCGCGGGTACCGACACCGTTCCAGCCTCCGGCTCTGGCACGGTTGATTTGCAGCGTGAGAAATGGTCGGGTGATGTCGAGAGAGATGTACCGGATCGTCTGCTTTTCGAACGGCAAGAGTTCTTTCCCCAACTCACAGGCGAGATAGCCGAGCCCTCCTCCGACTTCCACGATAATGTGCGGTTTGGGAACGAACCAGCCGAGCTTCCGTAATTGACGCATGAGCAGCCGGCCATAGGTCAAGCCATTGAGCGTGTCGTTCGGCTCCCGGAAGAGGTGTGAGACAGTGGTTTCGATGAGGTCGAAGTGGCCGTCGTCTTCCCCGCTGTCAATCAGTTCATGACGGTGAAAGTCTTCGAGATGCTTCTCTCCTTCGAACCCGTCCTGTCCGGTCCAGCCTTCCCGAACTCGCTGTAGGAGCACATCCCATTTGGCTTTGTGGCGGTGGCCCCCCGGAGGCTCGGTGCCGTAATAGCAGAGGGAATAGGTGGGCAGGGCCCAACGTTGCAAATGCCACTGTCCCGGCTGTCCATCGGGCCCGCAGACCTTCATCCCATATTTTTCAGCCAGGGCTCCCACTGTCGTGTGGCCCTTCATTTCTTGTAACAATTCCAGCCCTGTGCGATTCAATCGTATGATTGGCAAATTATCATCGAGGGGAGCGAGCCACCATTCGTCTTCGTTGTGCTGATAGGCGACGAGATCGGGGATGCGCCAGGCCAGTTGGTCGAGCGTCTCTCCGGTAAGATTGAGCGGTTCGTGAACGGCGACAGCTGGCTTCATGATCGGCACGATCTGTTTGCGGAGCGCAGCCTACACGACGAACTGGGATCCTCGCAAGGCCTCAAGGAGGTGAGCCAAGGTTCAAGGCTTGGAGCTTTTGAACCTTGAGCCGGAACCCCGAAATTCGCCTGGCGAAGTCGTCCAAGCTCAGTAAGAGTTCTCACTGTCCCTCTTGACGTCGTTGGTTGTTTGTAGGATTCTCCCTTCCATTGGACGCCGGCCGGGAATTTGGCGTCATAGTTCCAAACCTGTCTCGCGTATGACCCTCCGGTGACTGGTTTCAGTTGGCGATACAGTGATAACCAGAGGGGTGGGCAGGGTGAAGAGAGAAACATTTTCGTGTTGCTGTGAGGCGCTGTAGAAGTCTGAGTTGCAAGATCCTATAAGTTATGCTAGATGGAGATCACGTCAGTCATCCAATGGATGAGAGAGGAGAATATCGATGGCGAAGAAAAAGAAGAGGTCGGGGAAGAAGGCATCTTCGAAGGCCAAAGCCAAAGCAAAGCATGCAGTGAAGAAGGCAGCCAAGAAGTCTGCGACAAGGAAACCGGCCAAGAAGACTGCCAGGAAGTCCACTGCAGCAGCGTCCAAGGCGGGTCAGAAGAAATCTGCCACTATGATGAGCTCAGCCGCTGCAGCAAAATCGACAGGTCCGGCGTTCGAGAGGAAATCTGTGAAGTCTTTCGCGGGTGAGGAGCTCAAGAAACCATTGCTCTCGCAACCGATGGGTTCGCAGATGCCGAAGGACACAGACCTTGACGATGAACTAGGCGACGATGATGTGGATATCGCCGTTGAGGCCGATGAAGATGTGGAAGAAGAACTCACATTGGATGGGGAAGATGAAGACGGGGATTTTCCTGAAAAACGTGAAGGCTTGCTAGACGACGCAGACGATTACCACACACCCTGACATCCGCATCGGATGCCTATACCGGACGACCCGGTCTAGTCGTCCGGAAGGTAACGCCCTGATTATTTCCCTGATCGCGGCGTCCGTTCCCGTTCAGTTTACCCGCCGCTGAATTGTTTTCCACGAATGTCCAATGAGTCATTTCTTGTTCGTGGCCGGAGCCTTGCGAGAACGCACTTCGGAAGAAAGCGCCGAGCTGCAACTCGAGCACGGTCTCTGGGGACTCTGTACCGAGCTGATTCGGACGAATCTCCAAACCTATCTCGATGCTGGCTCCCGCGGCCTTGTGTATGTGCTGAAGTCCGGGCTCTGCGCCGAGTTTCAGATCGTGCCCCCTGTATTGGACTTCTCCGTATTAGACGCGTTTCTTAAAGACGATCTGAGAACGGAAGCCAGATTCGGATTTGTACGAATCGACCGGGTGCGCCGGCTAGCCGGTACGACTGCTGCGAGCCAGGCATTGTTACTCAATGTGTTGCAGATTGCCGATCAGGCCGAACTCACGCGACGATTGAAGCTGGGCATGCATCGCTTGACGCAAGCAGAGTACGACGCAATTATCGAGGAAGTTACGGGAGAGGCAACGTAACGGGATGCTCAAAAAGCCCGTTCAGCGAGGCCGCAGGCGAGTCGAAACCGGAGGCGTACCCTCTGGGGTACGTTGAGGATTTCGACAAGCCGAGAACGAAGCTGGCGGGATTTTTCAGCGTCCCGTTCTAGATTCGTTGGCCTGTCATGAGCAAGTATGCCTCATCGATCGTGTCGACTTCCTTTACCGTTACATTGAGCTGAAATCCCAATTCGTTCAGATTCCATCCCGCGTCGTGAATCTGCCCGCGTGGAACCAATACCGTGCGATAGCCTTCTCGCGCGGCCGCACGGATCTTGTCCGGGATGCCTCCCACCGGACCGATCTGTCCTTCCGACTCAATGGTTCCGGTCAGCGCAACGCCACGCTGAATGTGGTCACCCTTGAACAATGCAATGAATCCCACGGCCATCGCCGCTCCAGCGCTTGGTCCGTCGCTGCCTGTAGGTCGATAGGCTACCCCCTGCACTGAAACGGTCCCGCTGTGCTGGATCGAGGGCGTGCGTTCTACAGCATAAGCAAAGGCCTGAGACATCGCGCCCAAATGAGTGTTTCCCAGTCGTACACCGGCGAGGAGCCATTGTAGTTGGGTGGGGCTCGGTTCCGGTTTTTTGTCCCACCACATCATTAGAACTTCGAACACGCCGAGATTGTTTTGGTGAACCGCCGCCAGGACCGGGAGTTCAACAAAATTATCCGCCGAGTCGGAGTCGGAGGGTCCATACAGGAGACTGGCGATTAATATGAAAGTGACGGCAAGAAAGCGTACCATCGCGGGCCCCTCATCGCAAGGACGTGAAAGGTAAGTTGTGAAAGGTGAAACGTGGAACTGCCGAGCGCTCTTCCTTCGAAACCTTTCACGGTTGAGTTTTACCTCTCGCAGCTTCCGAAAGTGTATCAAATCCGTTCGGACCGCATAGCGATTTGGCAGTTCTTGCCTTGCGTTGAGCTATGGCGTTCCGTATAAGAGCTGCATAATGAAACTGATGTTAGCGTTAATCATGGCGGGCGTGCTGGTCTCTCTCTGGCTTCCGGGTAGCATCGTGGCGTCGAACTGTCGAATGGAAGCGCGTACATCGGAACCGGGAAAAGCGTTGACACTTCATCTGGATGCCGGCTGTACGAAGCAAGAGCGGGAAGCGCAGGTGGTGGATGCAGCGCAGTTGCTGGAGGCATTCAAGGAAGGGAAAGAGATTGATCTCTCAGGGGTGATCGTTCGCGGCGATCTGTCACTAGATATGTTGCCTGTGGTGCCGTTGCTGCCCGAGCTTGAGGGATTAAAAGAACTGCAGGGACGCGAGGTGCGTGTGATTCCCGGTTCCATGACGATCGTTGATTCAATCGTACGAGGAGCAATCAGGCACGGGTCGGTAAAAGGCGTGCTGGTGGTGCAAGGGCCTGTCACATTCAGCGGAACTGAATTTGAAGAGCCGGTTGATCTCTCACAAGCTGTGTTCATTCAACCGGTGGTGTTATCAAGCGTGCGGTTTTTGCGGGAAAGCTATTTCGTACAAAGCCGGTTTCTGCGTGAGGTGTTCGCTGAGCAAACCGCGTTCGGCCCGCATACGAGATTTCACCGGTCAGTTTTTCAGGGACCGGTCACGTTCGAGCGGTCAGGGTTCACCGGTTTGGCGGAATTTTTGGAGGTGGTCTTTGAGAAAGATGCCAATCTGTCGCGCACCTTCTTCAAGTCGGGTACGGGATTTTCCGGGAGCCGCTTTCAAGGCCCAGCGGATTTCTCTGAAGCATCGTTCGCCAAGGAGGCATTTTTCACCTTTACCCGTTTCGACGGGTACGCCAATTTTCAGCGGGCCATATTCCGTTCGACGGCGGATTTTTCCAATGCGTCGTTCAACGGGCCAGACGATTTTTCCAAAGCCGTGTTTGAAAAGGTTCCGCAGTTTACCGGCACGACTCGATCGGCGACCGAACAGACCACTCCCGGACGTGAAAATCAGACCTTACAGTATGCGATCATCCTCTCCCTTCTGGTGTTTAGCGCTCTACTGATCGCCTATCTGATCCGGCTGCGGTGACGGGACATCGTGATCTTCTATACCACTACTAATAGATAGAGGCTTGCTCCGTCCCCCCCAAAGCTGGTATAAGTCCACGTGTGGATAACCGCTTCGATGCCATCGAACAGATCGAATTACCCTATCAAGTTCGAATCGAGAACTTTGAAGGCCCTCTGGATCTTCTGCTCCACCTCATTAAGAAGAGCGAGATCAATATTTATGACATTCCCATCCATCGAATTGCCCGGCAATACCTCACCTATATAGAGGCGATGGAAGAGCTGAATTTAGCCGTCGCGGGGGAATTTCTCGTGATGGCGGCGACCTTGCTTCAGATCAAATCCAAGATGCTCCTGCCTGCCGACGAGCCGCCCGCGGATGAGGAAGACGGACCCGATCCCCGTGAGGAATTGGTGCGGCAACTCCTGGAGTACAAGCGGTTTAAGGACGCCGCTCAACAGTTGGACGAACACGGGCAGTTATGGCGGGAGGGTTACCCTCGTGAACAAGGTCCGCCGGTTGACCTGGAATCGGATGAGAGGCTGCTCGAGAATGTCAGCCTCTTCGATTTAGTAGATGCGTTGCAGGGAATTCTGGATCGCAGTTCCGGCAAAAAGTTTATGGAGGTTCTGCCGGACAACTTGACGGTTCGAGATCGGATGAATGCGATCCTTGAAATATTGGAGGAACAGGAGACGGTGAATTTTGCCGCGCTTTTCGATCCTGCCTGTCATCGTCTTGTCATCATCGTCACATTCTTGGCGTTGCTGGAACTTATGCGGCTTCGAACGGCTCGGGTGTTCCAGACGGAGCATTTCGGGCCGATTCTTGTCTCGCGCGCCTTTTCACTCGTACCGGACCCGGCAGAATTGGATGATGCTGAATGGAGGGGAGTATGAGATCGACCATGGAACAAGAGACCGACGGCAGCGATTGCACGGAGACCGAGCCGGTGAGGGAGAACAACGAGACTGCAGGAGATCTAGCCGAAGATGCCGGTGTTCAAGCGGTCAACAGTCGGGCTGAGCCTATGGACAAGCGGGAACTCAAAGCCATTCTCGAAGCGGTGTTGTTCGTATCGCACGAGCCGGTAACGGTCCCTCGCTTGATGTCTGTTGTGGGGACGGTTTCCAAAGCCGAAATGATTCAGGCTCTGGGCATGCTCGGGCACGATCTCGATCAAGATGGGCGAGGGCTCCAACTCGTTCAGGTTGCAGGCGGGTATCGTCTGGTCACGAAGCAGGAGTATGCGCCTTGGCTGAAACGGCTGGATAAAGCCAAGACGGCGCAAAAACTCTCCCGTTCCGCGCTGGAATCCCTCGCCATTATTGCGTACAAGCAGCCACTCGTACGCGCTGAGATCGAAGAAATCCGCGGCGTCGAGACATCCGGTGTTCTGCGCACACTCTGCGAGCGGAAGCTGGTCCGGATCGTAGGGCGAAAAGACGTCCCTGGCCGCCCGATCATGTACGGAACAACAAAGTTGTTTCTTGAGCATTTCGGGTTACGGGATTTGAGCCAACTCCCGCCGTTGCGTGAGTTCAAAGAACTCGGGGAATCCGAGCAGGCCCTCCTCCCCATCGAAAAAGAGTCATTGGCATTTCCCGTCATGAATGATCTTGCAGATGGTGAGGCCGCAGTGGCCTTCGAGGCCGAGACTGACGGAACACTCCTCGAAGAGTCAGTCGAACACGGAGACGGAGTCGGCGTTTGACCATGCCGGTTATGAACGGTGTGATCGCAGGAGCGCTTGATCATGTGTTTGTTGAAAGAAACCCCGTGGAATTCCGTCCTATCGCGGTTACGCCGTTCTGTTTCTTGACTCTGTTTCTGCCGCTTTGTTAGACTCGAAAATCCTATTCCAAGCTGGTGAAAGGCCCCGCGTTTCCTTGAAGTGGGCGGCTTTAGCAACAGGATGTCTCATTCCATGATCAAAGTCTGGCTGCTCGACGAGATGTTTCGGCGCGACCGACTGGGTCTGACTATAGATGGAACTCAGGAAGAATGGGGCGGCGGCGATTCGATCGCAGCAGAAGAAGATCTCCCACCGCCTCCGGCAAATGTGACTGCGAAATCGGGGAATGGCCGGATCACTATTTCCTGGGATCCCGTCCCTGATGCCATGTACTACAATCTCTATTTCCAAACCACCAAGGGCGTGACGCTCAAGGCCTCTGATCTCACACGTCCGATTGCGTCGGCCGACGATTTTAAAGCTGTCATCGGGGTGAATAAGGAAAAAGGTGCCTGTCTGGAAGGTATTCAGAGTCCGTTTGTCCATGACGACCTGGCCAATGGGATCTGCTACCACTACATCATTACCGTGGTGACACAAAAAGGGGAGAGTCCCGAGTCTCAGGAAGTCATGGCGATCCCGTCGCCCTATCTGCTGGCCATGTGCATCGGACGGGAAGGTGTCGATGACGGGGAGTTCAGCTCGCCTACGGGGATCGCGCTCGACAAGGACGGCAATATCTACGTAGCAGATACGGATAACCATTCGATTCAGAAGTTCGATAAGTCAGGGACGTTTCTCGCGCGGTGGGGCGGCGAACCCTCGTCGCAGGAAGGAAGTTTCTACTATCCTCGTGGATTGGCAGTCGGGCCGAACGACGTGCTGTACATCGCCGACAGCGGGAATAACCGCATTCAGAAATTCGATCTCGACGGCAATTCGATGCAGGCCTGGGGCAAGTTCGGGTTTGCCTGGCGCGGGGCCGATCTGGGCCGGTTCGACGTACCCTGGGGGCTCGCGACCGATGTGGAAGGAAATCTGTACGTATCCGATACAAGCAACGCACGCGTTCAGAAGTTCACATCGGACGGGACCGCGTTGCTCAAATGGGGCCGCGACGGAAGCTTCGATGGCGCCTTCTTTTTCCCTCGCGGCGTAGCTGTCGATTTCGTCGGCAATATCTTTGTCGCCGACGAAAGCAATAATCGCATCCAGAAGTTCGATGCCCGTGGAAGCTTTCTCACCAAGTGGGGGCGAGAAGGCTCCGGCCCGGGCCAGTTCAAGTCGCCCTGGGGGATCGCCTGCGATGTGCTCGGCAACGTCTATGTCGTCGATACCGGAAACCATCGCATTCAAAAGTTCGACGGCAGCGGGACATTCCTTTGCGCCTGGGGAAACAGAGGAAAGACAGAAAGTCAGTTGAATTTCCCGTACGGGATCGCGGTCGACAAGGAGGGTGCGGTCTATGTGGTCGACAGCGGCAATGGACGCATTCTTAAGTATGTCCCGACAGACGAAGAGCTCAATCGCGGGAAGGATGAGACGGCAGCCAATCAGACGGCGAGCGCGACTTCGGCGCCTCGTAGCGTGGCGGTCAAAGCCGGGGACACGGAAACGTTTGTGAGTTGGATGGAGGTTCCCGGTGCCCAGTCCTACAACCTGTATTTCAATACCGTCGCGAAGCTCACGCCTCAGACAGCGACGAAAATCGAGGGTGTGACGAACCCCTATACGCACACCGGTCTCTCGAACGATACTCCGTATCACTATGCCGTGACCGCGGTATTCGAGACCGGTACCGAGAGCGACTTGTCGAGTGAAGTGGCGGCGACGCCGGTCCTCATCGATATTACGGCGCCGCAGAATCCGTATGCCGTGATCAATCATGGCGCGTTCATGACGAATACGCCGGAGGTCATCGTCACGATTTCCGCGAGTGATGTCGATACAGGGGTTTCAGCCTACTTTATTTCCGAGGCGCCAATGACTCCCGTCGCAGGGACGCCTGGATGGGTGGATGTGACGCCGGCGGTGAAGTTCGGTGCGACTGTCCCGTTCATTTTGTCGCTGGGAGACGGCCAGAAATCGATCTATGTCTGGTTTAAGGATGTGGGGGGAAACGTTTCTACCCCTGCGGGCGCTACGATTCTGGTCAACACGTCGGGGTATTTGTGCGTGTCCGAATGGGGCCGTACTGGGCGCGGCGCATCATTGCTGCATGGCGGCGAGTTCATGGCTCCGATCTACGGGCTCTGCATCGATCAGCAGGGATCGTTGTTCGTCGTCGATAACGGCAACAACCGGATTCAGAAATTCGATAATGCCGGTAACTTCATTATTCTCTGGGGCAACTTCGGTTCTGCCAATGCCAACTTTCATAATCCCACCGGAATCGCTTGCGACGGTAAGGGAGACGTCTGGGTGGTCGATACGAACAATCACCGCGTCCAGAAATTCGACGGGAAGCTCGGTGGCTATCTCATGAAGTTCGGATCGCGTGGCAACGGCGAGGGGCAGTTCAACTCACCCTGGGGTATTGCGGTCGATCGAGTGCGCGGGTATGTGTACGTGGTCGACAGCGCCAACTTCCGTGTGTCGAAGTTCGACATGAACGGGGAATTTATTATGTCCTGGGGCGGTTTCGGGAACGGAGATGGCCAGTTCTATTTCCCGCGCGGGGTGGCCGTGGATCAGACGGACGGGTTCGTGTATGTCGTCGACATGGGCAATCACCGGATTCAGAAGTTCGACACCAGCACGAACGTACTTCCGCAGTTGCTGGCCAAATGGGGCGGCAGCGCCGAACCTGGTCACGCCAGCAGCCCGCTCGCGCAGGATGCAGGACAGTTACGGTCTCCCTGGGGGATCGTGGTCGATGGAGCCGGAGATGTCTATGTCACGGATACCGGAAATCACCGTGTCGAGAAATTCGATAAAGAGGGCAATTTCATTACCCAGTGGGGGGGATTCGGGAACGGGAAAGGACAGTTCAATTTCCCTTACGGCATCGCGGTCGATGCCAAGGGAAGCGTGTTTGTCGTCGATAGCGGGAACACCAGGGTCGAGCAGTTTATGCCGGCAGACGAAGGGAGTGAACGTCTCCAGGAAGACGCTCAGACCGCAGCAGGGCTGACGCCAGAATCTGAAGGTCTCAAACAGTAAAGTCCGCAAGTCTGGAAAGTCTCAAAGCCTTCAGACCTAAGGGGATTCGACGGTATAATCCTCAGACTGTTAGACGTAAGGACGGAGTAATCATGCTGGATACAGAACCACCCTTGGGGTTGACATACGACGATGTCGTGTTGGTTCCGGCCAGGTCCCAGATCTTACCGAGCGAAGTCGACACACGTGCCAGACTGACTCGGCACATCAACATCAACATTCCCATCGTCAGTTCTGCCATGGATACGGTGACCGAGTCCCGTCTGGCGATCGCGATTGCGCGTGAGGGCGGCATCGGGATTATTCACCGTGTGTTGTCCCCGGCGGATCAAGCGACAGAGGTGGATCGGGTAAAAAAATCCGAGAGCGGGATGATTCTCGACCCGATCACGATTTCGCCCGATCAAACGATTCGCGACGCTCACGCGTTGATGGCGAAATACCGGATCTCCGGGATTCCCGTTACGAAAGGCAAGAAACTGGTCGGGATTCTCACGAATCGCGATTTGCGTTTTGAAACCCGGATGGATTTGAAAGTTTCGCAAATCATGAAGCGGGACAAGCTGATTACGGCGCCTGAAGGGACGAGTCTGGAAAAAGCCCGCGAGGTGTTGCACGAGCATCGGATCGAAAAGCTGCCGGTCGTCAACAAGCAATTCGAGCTCAAAGGGCTCATTACCATCAAGGACATCGAAAAACGCATCATGTATCCCAGCGCCTGCAAGGACGGACATGGCCGACTCTGCGTAGGTGCGGCTGTCGGGGTAGGGCCTGAAACGGATGAACGCGTCGCGCGGCTCAAGCAAGTCGGCGTCGACGTGGTTGTCATCGATACCGCTCACGGGCATTCTCAAGCGGTGCTGGATACGATCAAGATGATCAAGAAACGTCACCAGGAGATAGAACTGATAGCGGGGAATATCGCCACTGCCGAGGCGGCGAAGGATTTATTGAAGGCAGGCGTCGATGCCGTGAAGGTGGGTGTGGGGCCCGGTTCGATTTGTACGACCCGGATCGTGTCCGGCGCCGGCATGCCGCAATTGACTGCGGTTGCAGATTGCGCAAAAGTCCTGGCAGGCAGCGGTGTTCCGATCATTGCAGACGGTGGGATCAAGCATTCAGGTGATATCACGAAGGCGTTGGCGGCAGGCGCTTCTTCAGTCATGCTCGGCGGACTCCTGGCAGGCACGGAAGAATCGCCTGGAGAAACCGAACTGTACCAAGCCAGGACCTATAAGGTGTACCGAGGTATGGGTTCGATCGGTGCGATGGAGCGCGGTGGTGGAGATCGATACGGTCAGGGGGGGCGATCAGTTCAGAAACTCGTCCCGGAGGGCATCGAAGGGCGTGTGCCGTATAAAGGGAAACTCTCGGCAGTCACCTACCAATTGATCGGCGGAGTGAAGTCCGGCATGGGCTATTGCGGATGCAAGACGATTTCGGACCTGCAGCAGAGGGCCCGGTTTATTCGGCAGACTGTTGCAGGTCTCCGCGAAAGCCACGTGCACGATGTGATCATCACAAAGGAAGCGCCCAATTATCGGATGGATTGGGAATAGCCCCGCGTGAATCGTCCCTCGTGAAGCGTATCTCGCATCCAAGATTCATCTTCCCGTACTAGACGAACGACGCTTCACGCTCCACGAACGACGATCCCATGGAACTCTGGCACAATAGAATCCTGGTCCTCGATTTCGGATCGCAATACACTCAACTGATTGCACGGCGTATTCGCGAAGCGCGCGTCTACTCGCAAATTCTCCCATGCACCGCCTCTTTGACGACGATTCTCGCCTATCGTCCACAGGGCATCGTACTGTCGGGCGGCCCTTCCAGCGTGTATGAAAAGAAAGCGCCGAGCGTTCCCGAGGAACTCTTCGATCAAGGTATTCCCATTCTTGGCATCTGCTACGGGATGCAACTCGTGACGCATCTCTCGGGCGGGGTGGTGGCCAAATCCACGCATCGGGAGTACGGCCGGGCGGATCTCACGATCGACGACCGCACAAACCTTTTCAAGGGGATCGGCATAGACGGATCGACCGTCGTCTGGATGTCGCACGGAGACCGGATCGAGCGGATGCCGCCGGGTTTCCGATCGATCGCGCATACAGCCAATTCACCGGTCGCCGCCATGAAGCGGGACGATAACAAGCGCAGGATCTATTGCCTTCAGTTTCATCCGGAAGTCGTTCATACGCCTGAGGGGACGACGCTGCTTCGCAATTTCGTCTACGACACTTGTGGTTGCAAGCCGACCTGGACGATGCAATCGTACGTGGATACGGCAGTGAGGCAGATTCGCGATCAGGTCGGAAAAGAGCGGGTGATCTGCGCCTTGAGCGGCGGGGTGGACTCATCGGTGGCTGCCGCGCTGACTCATCGGGCCATCGGCGACCAGTTGACCTGTATCTTCGTGGACAACGGGCTGCTTCGGAGCGGCGAGAAAGAGCAAGTGAAACAGACGTTCACGCGACAGCTGCACCTGAACTTGCGGCTCGTTGATGCATCCGATTCGTTTCTTGCCAGGCTCAAAGGGGTGATCGACCCGGAGCGTAAGAGGAAAACTATTGGCAAACAGTTCATCGAACGATTCGAGACGGAAGCCAAGAAAAAATCGGCAGCCGCGAAGTTTCTGGTCCAGGGCACGCTCTATCCCGATGTGATCGAGAGCGTGAGTTTCAAGGGCCCGTCGGCCACGATCAAAACGCATCACAATGTGGGCGGTCTGCCGACCCGCATGAAACTCAAATTGATCGAACCCTTGCGGGAGTTGTTCAAAGACGAAGTGCGGACACTGGGGAAGGAACTGGGTCTACCTGATGAGATTGTCTGGCGACAGCCCTTCCCAGGGCCCGGTCTAGCCATCCGGGTGTTGGGAGCGGTCACCAAGGATCGACTGGCCATTCTGAGAGCTGCCGAATCCATTCTCGATCAGGAAATTCGCGCTGCCGGTTTGTATCGAGAGATCTGGCAGTCTCTCGCCGTGCTGTTACCGATCAGGACCGTGGGTGTCATGGGCGATCAACGGACCTATGAACATGTCGTCGCGCTTCGTGCGGTCACGAGTTTGGACGGCATGACAGCCGATTGGGCCAAGATTCCAAATGACGTGCTGGGCAGGATATCGAACCGGATCATCAACGAAGTAAAGGGTGTCAATCGGGTGGTCTATGACATCAGCACGAAGCCTCCGGCCACGATAGAATGGGAGTAAGTGAGGGAGTCATTTGGTCAATGGTCATTGGTCATCGGTGAAAAGCGCCATGCTCTTCACCATTGACTACTGACCAGTGACTGGTGACTCGTTTCATCATTATGGAAATCAGACTTCAGAAGGTTATCGCCGGGACCGGGTTGGCTTCGCGGCGAAAGGCCGAGGAGTGGATTGCCTCCGGGCGTGTGACCGTCAATGGAAGGATTGTGACGGAGCTTGGTACCAAGGTGGATCCGGATCGTGTGCACATCAAGGTGGACGGCAAACACTTGAGATCCACCCAGCCCTACGTCTATGTTCTGTTGAATAAGCCCAAGAACGTCATGTCGACGCTGGACGATCCGGGGGGCAGACCGACCGTCAAAGACTATCTCCGAGGGATTTCAGTCCGGGTGTTTCCCGTGGGCCGATTGGATTTCGACAGCGAAGGATTGATGCTTCTGACCAATCATGGGGACTTGGCCCAGACGTTGCTCCATCCCCGCTATCATGTTCCAAAGACCTATCGTATCAAGGTCAAGCAGGTGGTGACGGACGAACAGATTCGGCAGTTGGAACAGGGTGTCGAGTTGGAAGACGGGATCACCAGGCCGGCTCTCGTGAAGAAAATCAAAAAGGCCGAGCAAAACTCCTGGCTGGAATTGACAATCCGCGAAGGGCGGCAGCATCAAGTGAAGCGCATGTTGGAGGCGGTCGGGCATCCGGTTTTAAGGCTGATGCGGATTAAGATGGGTCCGCTGTCGTTAGGTAATCTGGCGTCCGGCGAGTTCAGGTACCTGACCGACCGTGAAGCAAACGTGTTACGCGAACTATCGGCGCAGAAGTTGTCTTCAGCAGAAGGAGCAGAGGAGCGAGTCTCCCGGATCAAGAAGCGGACCAGCCGGGTTGGGTGGGCACGTTCGAAGAAAGCGAAGGTGGTGTGAAGATCAGAACTCATCGATGTGGGGAACTCACCAAGACCGCTGTCGGACAGACCGTCGTCTTGAACGGATGGGTCCAGCGGAGGCGTGACCATGGCATGGTGATGTTTGTCGACCTGCGGGATCGCACCGGGCTCACACAGGTGGTCTTTAACGCGGAGCGCAATGCGGCGGTGCACCGGGCAGCCCACGGGTTGAGGAGCGAGTGCGTCGTGTCGATAACCGGGCAAGTGATGGCCCGGCCTCAAGAGTCAAGGAATCCAAATCTGCCGACGGGTGAGGTCGAAGTTTTTGTGGATGCGGTCGATATTCTGAACGATTCGAGAACACCGCCGTTCGTGATCGAGGACGATGCAGAAGTTACGGAGTCGATTCGGCTGAAGTACCGTTATTTGGATCTTCGCCGCCCGAAGATGCAGCGGCTTTTGAGCCTCCGGCACGACGTCATGCAGGCCGTTCGTGGATTTCTGAACGCAGAAGGCTTCCTCGAAGTGGAAACGCCTATTTTGACCAAGAGCACGCCGGAAGGTGCGCGGGACTATCTGGTACCCAGCCGGGTGAATTCCGGTCAGTTCTATGCATTGCCGCAGTCTCCGCAGCTCTTCAAGCAGGTACTCATGGTCAGCGGGGTCGATCGCTACTATCAAATCGCACGTTGCTTCCGTGACGAGGATCTGCGCAACGATCGGCAGCCGGAATTTACGCAAATCGATGTGGAACTGTCTTTTGCGGACCGCGATCAAGTCATGAGTTTGATGGAACGGATGATCGTCACGGTATTTCGCGAGGCGAGTGGCGTGCAACTGCCGACACCATTTCCGCGCATGACCTATGCCGAGGCGGTGGGACGCTACGGATCAGACAAGCCTGATCTGCGGTTCGACATGCCTCTGCATGATGTTACGGCCTTTGCGGCGGCGAGCGAGTTCAAGGTATTCAAGGAGGCAGCGACCAAAAACGGGATCGTGAAGGCGCTGATCGTCAAAGGAGGCGCCTCGATCGCGCGCAGTCGCATCGATGCGCTCGGTGAAACGGCGAAAAGTTTCGGTGCGAAAGGGCTCGCCTGGCTCAAGATTACGGCAGATGGGCAGCTCGAGTCGGTCATCGCCAAGTTTCTTGATGCCAAGTCGTTCTTTTCATCATTGCGGGATGCAAAGCCCGGTGATTTGGTCCTGTTCGGTGCCGATAAATCTGCCGTTGTGCATGATGTCCTTGGCCGAATCAGGCTGCTACTCGGCGAGGAACTCAACCTCATCGACAAGGTCGCGTGGAAACCGGCGTGGGTGACGGAATTTCCATTGCTGGATTATTCACCGGAGGAAAAGCGGTACATCTTCATGCATAATCCCTTTGCTGCACCGATGGACGAGGATACGGCGCTTCTGGGCTCGGAGCCGCTGAAAGTACGGGCAAAGGCCTATGATATGGTGTTAAACGGAAGCGAGATCGGCGGCGGGAGTATCCGTAACCATCGGAGCGATGTCCAGCTGCACATTCTCGATCTCCTCGGTATCAACAAAGAGCAGGCACAGGCGAAGTTTGGATTCTTGCTCGACGCGCTGGACCATGGAGCGCCTCCGCACGGCGGGATTGCGTTCGGGCTTGATCGGCTTATTATGCTCCTGGGGGGGGCCGATTCGATCCGCGACGTCATCGCGTTCCCCAAGACGCAACGCGCACAGTGTCCGTTGACCGATGCGCCGTCCTTCGTCAGTCCGGATCAACTAAAGGAATTACGCATCAAGCTCGATCTCGTGGAATAGAGAGGAATCGTCGGCCCATGGCAGGCAATACCTTTGGGCGGGTTTTCACCATCACATCATTTGGCGAGAGCCACGGCCCGGCGATCGGCTGTGTTGTAGATGGTTGTCCGCCCGGTCTCTCCCTCTCCATCGAAGAGATTCAGCGGGATCTCGACCGGCGCAAGCCGGGCACTTCTCGTCACGTCACGCAGCGGCAGGAATCCGATGCCGTTGAGATCCTCTCCGGTGTTTTCGAAGGTAAGACCACCGGCGCCCCGATCGCCCTCCTCATCCGGAACGAAGATGCCCGGAGCCGGGATTACGGCAATTTGATCGATTCCTTCCGGCCCGGCCACGCGGATTATACCTACTGGCAGAAATACGGCATCCGCGACCATCGGGGGGGTGGGCGTGCCTCCGCGCGCGAAACAGCTGTCCGAGTCGCCGCCGCGGCGATTGCGAGGAAGTGGCTCAGAGAAAAGTATGGTGTCATGATTCGTGGATATCTGAGCCAGCTCGGGCCGATTGAAGCGCCGTTCAAAGACTGGGCAGAAGTCAGTAAAAATCCCTTTTTCTCGGCGAGCTCCGAAGTCGTTCCTAGACTTGAGGCTTTCGTGGATGGGCTGAGGAAGTCCGGCGATTCGGTTGGCGCCAGGATCACGACGGTAGCTGAATCCGTACCGGTGGGGTGGGGAGGGCCGGTTTATGCGAAGCTCGATGCCGATTTGGCCAGCGCCATGATGAGCATCAATGCGGTGAAGGCTGTCGAGATCGGCGCGGGATTCGGCTCAGTCACGCAACGCGGGTCGGAGCATGGAGACGAACTGACGCCGGATGGTTTTGTGACCAATCATGCGGGCGGGATTCTCGGCGGTATTTCAACCGGGCAGGATATCGTGGTTACGATCGGGATCAAGCCGACGTCGAGTGTCCGTGTGGCCCGCCGATCGATCAATAAGGAGGGCCGGCCGGTGATCGTCGAGACGAACGGTCGCCACGATCCCTGTGTGGGGATTCGAGCGACGCCGATCGCCGAGGCCATGATGGCGCTGGTCCTCATGGACCATGCGCTCCTGCATCGCGCACAGAATGCCGATGTGACGACGCCGACGCCGAAGATTTCAGGCTCACTCAAGCGGACGGCCATATCGGGAAAAAAGAAGCCGGCCTCAAGGGTGAACTCAAATCCTACCGAAGCGTAGCCCGCGTCAGTCGTGCCCTTGCAGGTAGAGAACTTGGTTCATTCGGAAGTAGTCACGGAACTGAGTCGGTGCGATGTGTTGCGAATGGAAGATGCGCCCGTCGAAAATGACAAGCCGGTTTGGTTTCATGTCGATCCGGTAGAGCAGTTCCCAATACTCATTGCCATCGTTGATATACGAATTCTCCTTCACCGCATATTCCTGGCGGAAGAAGACCGAATTGATGAATTCCGCATAGCCGTCCTGGGTGCTGAGGGCTTGCTCGGAGAAGCCATGCTGTCGTGCGAGCTTCATGATCTCGGCCGTCATTTCGATCGGCACACGAGAGAGGCCGCTGGGACGATGCCGGTACAGCCCTGTACCTCCGGTGCACATCTCTTCCGGATTCAAGTACACCATCGCCGTAATCCCCTGGTCGATGTGGGGCTGCCGTTGCCAAGGGGTGAGTGTGTAATCCCGGTTCAGAATGGCTGAGAAGATCACCGGATGATATTCTGTGTGAAACGGTCGCAACGGCTCGCCCCAGAATTTGCTCAGTGTCCGGATCAGCGGCGTTGTGTCGAGGGTAATCATCGCGCGAGAGCCGGGATAGCTCCCAACGACGGCACGGGACTCTGTGTAATAGAGGCCGAGCGCGAGTTCGGCGATTTTCTGCGGGTATCTGTAGAAATTATCGGCGAGCAGGACTTTCTGATTGGCCGGTCCAAAATGATGGACGGTCACGTCGCAGGCAGGATTGACTTCAAGGACTTCGGTGCTCCACATGGGGAGGATTCCCTGGAAGCTGCCTTACCGGGCGCGAATATTAAACCCGCTTGTGTGCCGAATCAAGCTCCCGACATCTTATGAATCCGCTACTCGACATCCATCGTGCGACCGTCTACCTGGGAGACACCTGTGTCTTCACCGATTTCTCCTTGTCTCTTCACGAGGGCGAACATGTCGCCATCCTCGGCCCCAACGGTGCCGGGAAATCCACCTTTTTGAAACTGCTGGCCGGTGAGGTCCATCCGGTCCCACAGAATGAAACCTATATCAGACTCTTCGGCGAAGAGAGGTGGAGTGTATGGGACGTTCGCAAGCGATTGGGGATGGTGTCTCATGAGCTTCAACATCAGTATATGGACCAAGTGACCGGCCTGAAAGTAATTCTGTCCGGTTTTTACGCGAGCATCGGAATATACGGCCATCAGGACTTCAGTTATGCGCAGGTGACCATGGCGGACAAGATGTTGGAGGAGATGGGTGTCGGTTCTTTGAAGGACCGACGGTTTGGAGAGATGTCGACGGGCGAACAGCGGAGATGCCTCCTCGGGCGTGCGTTAGTGCATGAGCCTACGGCGCTCGTGCTGGACGAACCGACGAGCGGACTCGATCTGACGGCGACATTTCACTACCTGGATCTGGTCCGCGCCCATATACGGAAGGGGAGAACGTTGCTGCTGGTGACCCATCACATCCACGAGATTCCACCGGAAGTAGAGCGTGTCGTGCTCTTGAAGCAGGGGAAGATTCTAGGGGATGGAGATAAACGTGCCGTCCTTACGGAAACCCACCTCAGCCGGTTGTTCGGCTGCCCGGTGGCGTTGGCTCAAGCCAATGGGTGGTATCAGGCGCTCCCCGGGAGCAGCGCACCGCACTGATTTTGTCTTGCTATTTTTTCAGAAACCCGAAGAACATCCCGACCGCGGCTGCTCCCGTCGAAGGAAGATAACCGGAGAAGATGTGTTTCAGTCCTTGAGCACCCTGCTGTCCCGCCGCGATGGCGTGCTGGACTTGGGTTTCCACTGTCGTCCAATCGAAGTCGATCCAGCCGGTCTCTTCCAAGACGGCGATGCAGGCCAGCAGTCCGCCGGCGATCAGTGTCGCCGCCCGCATGAATCGTCTGAACACCCAGCCAAAGAAGAAGCCTCCCAGATAGCTGCCGCCTATGCCTATCACCGCAGGCGATGAGAGATCAGCCATCCAGGAGGCCAGACCTCCGACGGTTGCGAGACCAGCGGCGATGAAAGATTTTGCCTTCCAGGGCGCATCGGCGAGAAGCGCGGCCCAAATTCCCTGGGAAGCCGGCTGGTCAGGGTGCTCTTCATATTGATCGATGTCCATAACGTGACGGTGGTTATAGCCGGTTATTCGAGAACGTATCACAGACGTTCGGGTCGCCGGTTTCAAGTCCGCGTTTCAGCCACGTCATGCGTTGCTCAGAAGATCCATGGGTCCAGCTTTCCGGTCTCGTATAGCCGCGAGACATTTTTTGAAGCTGATCATCGCCGATAGCGGCCGCCGCTCGTAGCCCTTCTTCGAAATCACCCGGCTCGATGAGATTCCGCTTATGCTTGGCGTGGTAGCCCCAGACCCCGGCAAAACAATCCGCTTGTAATTCCATTCGTACCGACAAGGCATTTCCTTCCCGTTCAGAGGCCTGCCGCTGCAGGCGGGCCACTTTCTCCGCGATGCCCATCAGATTTTGCACGTGGTGGCCGACTTCATGCGCAATCACATAGGCCTGGGCGAAGTCTCCGGAGGCGCCGAATCGCCGGGCCATTTCGTTGAAGAAGGAGAGGTCGAGATAGACTTTGTGGTCGCTCGGACAATAAAAAGGTCCGACGGCTGAGGATGTCGTTCCGCAAGCAGACTGCACTGCGCCGGTAAAGAGTACAAGGCGAGGATCTTCATACCGCGGTCCGAGGAGTTGTCTCCAAGTGGTTTCCGTATCGGCAAGGACGACTGCGGCGAACCTGCCCATCTGGTCGTTGGGCGATCCGATCGGTGCAGGCTCTGAAGATATCGGTGGTTCCGTCATGTTTTGCACGCCACTGAGCATATTCATGAGGGTCAAAGGATTGATCCCTGTGAAATAACTGACGACGAGCACCAGTATGATCCCACCGAGTCCCACCCCTCCGACCCTGGCCGATCCCATCCCTCGGCGGTCTTCAACATTGCCGCTTTCTCGTTGACCTTCCCAACGCATAAGGCACCAGGTGAAAAGACTACTGAAGAGCATGGAACCACATTCCATCGTGATGGATCAATACCATGTGGAAGGGACCACACCCGATCCGAACGAATTGAACATGGAGGCAATGGAAGAAACAGGCAGGTGAGTGACACCCATGTATGGGAAGCCTGGCATCTGCCGGGCCTCCCGGTGAACAGCATTGCACTAGTTCGCTGGAGTCTTCAGTTCTCCCGCGATTTCTTTCAGGTCACGAGGATACAACACAATCTCGATTCGGCGGTTGGATGCCCGGCCTTCATCGGAGTCGTTGGAGGCAATGGGACGTGTGTCTGCGTAACCGACGGCGGCCAGATACTGGCGGTCCAACCCGCCTTGATCGATAAGATACCGCACAACGGTCGTGGCCCGGGCCGTCGAAAGTTCCCAATTCGTCTTGAACCGGTCCTGGAGTTTTGTACTGATCGGAACGTTGTCGGTGTGACCTTCTATCCGGATCTGCTTGTCCGTCGCCGTAGCCAAGATCTCAGCGACTTGTTTCAGCACTTTCATGCCGGCGGGCTTGATCTGCGCCTGTCCGGAATCGAACAGGACGCGATCCACCATGTTGATCGTTAAACGATCGTGAATCTGTTGAATGGTGATGTTGCCTTTCGCTATTTCGTCCTGCAGTGACTTGGTGAGTTCCTCCTGTGTGCGAGTCAGGCGTTTGATTTCTTCCTCTTTGGCGGCCCGTTCCTGGTCGAGCGTCGCCGCCAATCGCGACTGCTCCTGCCGCAACTGTTCACGTTCTTTCGCGAGCCGATCAGCATTGGCTTCAAGGTCTGAGGCCTGTTTCTGCAGTTTGGCGATTTCTTCACGCGACGACGCACTCCCGCTCGCATACTTCTGCTCAAGATCGGAGATTTGGCTGCGCACAGTGTCAAGCTCGCCGCTTAGCTGTCCTTTCTCCTTCTCCAAGCCGTCCAGTCGGGACTGCAACTCTGCGGCCTGTTGTTCTACGGCTTTCCGTTGAGAGGCTTCCTGATCCAGGTTTTTTTGTAGCCCGGCCAATTGCTGTTGCAGTTGGGCCGATTGTTTTTTTGCATCTTCAAGTTCGGTGAGGGTTTTCGTATGGGTTCCCTTGCTCACGCACCCTGCTACTGCCATGGAACAGAGTATGGCCAATGCGCAGGCGTGGAGTGGCGTGGTTCGTTCGATTGAAATTGGTCGCATAGTCTTCTCCTTTCAATGATGACGAACTGAATATCGAGATGAGGAGCAATCCCAATGCCCGACGACTCGGAAACGCGCGAAAAAGGAAGTGCTATCAATATCATGGCGCTGGATGAGCAATTGTCCTCTGACGCACGACCTAAAGCAAGAGGGCTGTAGCATGGCTCCACAAGCACTGTAGGGTCCATCCTACAGACATTGCGGTTGTTGCGTTGATCTGCTGTGAGACTGGTCGTGGTTGAACGAAATGAGGAGATCCGATATCCGTGGAACGAGTGTTTTCCTGCGAGGCAAACGGGGCACAGCCTCTGCCGCGCCCCGGGGCAGAGTCCTACTTTCCACCCATGTCCTTCTTTTCATCCTTTTTGCCTTCGTCCGCTTTGCTGCTCGTCATATCCTTCTTTTCTTTCTGTTCTGCAGGGGCCGGTTCCCCTGCGAAGGCGATCGGAGCAGCGAGCCCAACGGCAAGAAAAGCGGCCAGGATCGCCATGTGTGCCAAACGAGTCATGATGAAACCTCCTTGGGTGATATGAAAAAGTGAACGGGCAACTACAGAGGGTATTGAGCAAGTGTGGTGCCGGACGTTGAATTGCTGCAAATGCACCAGGGGCTCAAGGGCGCTCGAAATAATTCCAACGTTTTCAGTGATTGAGAAAATACCGGGGAGGATGAGCGGCAGCGAATGAAACTACGTATGCCTCTCTGGAAGAATGAGGTGCAGGGCTATGCCTGCACAGATACAGTTGCATGATTGAAATGGTCGAATGGCAGCGGGGGATGCAGGGCTCGCTCGTTGTGCTTGTGACGTGGGTTGGATATAGTGCGTGGATGTCGCCCGGATTTATTCGCATATGGCTCATGGCCCTCTTGTGCATGGCAGTGGGCTGTTCATCGTCTCCGGTCGGAATCCCCGAAGCGCTTGAACCGCGCATTGATAAGAATCTGACATTTACGCAAGTGCTTGCTTCACCCGAGTCATATCAAGGACGTCTCATCCTACTCGGGGGTGAGATCCTTAAGGCAAAGCGGCTCAAAGAGGGGACACGGGTTGAACTATTGCAACTTCCGCTCAACAGGTATCATGAGCCGACAACGGACCTTATGAGATCGCAAGGTCGAGTCTTGGTGCTGCATGATGAGTCTCCCGATCCGGCGACGTTGCCGACCGGGACGCTGGTGACGTTTGTCGGGGAGGTCACAGGGTCTCTCATCGAAAAAACCGACGAAGTCGATTATCGCTATACCACCATGACCGTGAAGTACTGGTACGTATGGCCTTTTGCCGTATATCACGGTCTGTGAGACGGACAATCGTTCGGCATTCACGGCGTAATGGGAGTGATCAGTCCCGACTCTTGAATCGCGCACTCTCTTTTGGGCAGCTGGATGGCGACAACGACCATTCTTTCCCAGCGAGGTGATTGACCCCTATGCGCATCGCTCTTTCCTGAGGGTTACACCCTGTCGAGTGTTTTCGTTTTCGGCTGGAACCGCAACTTCCACGGAAGGACTATGGCCTCTCCGACGACGTGCCAGCTCATCTTCGAAACACCTTCTTCCCGTTCGACAAAAGTAATCGGGACCTCGTACAAAGAAAACCCTTGTTGCCACCCTCTCCAACTCATCTCGATCTGGAACGCATAACCTTCGGCTTCTACGTCGGCTAAGTCAATCGATTCGAGGACCTTGCGCCGCCAGCATTTCAGACCCCCCGTCACATCGTGCAGCGGAACTCCCAGCATCATCCGTGCGTAAAGGCTGCCGAAGCGCGACAGAAGGAGACGCCTGAGCGGCCAATTGCGCACCGTACCTCCAGGTACCCAACGGGAACCGACCACGATATCCGCAACGCCTCGGGAGGCTGCTTCTAACATGGTTTTGAGATCAACGGGTCTATGAGAGAGATCGGCATCCATCTGGCAGATGAATGCCGCCTCTGTCGTACGCAGTACGGTTTGGAAGGCTTGTTTGTATGCCGAACCAAGCCCCAGTTTCTCAGGGCGATGGATGACGTCCATTCGACCTGAGGAAGCTCCCAGCCGGTCAGCTTCCACTCCGGTACCATCCGTTGAAGCGTCATCGACCACCAGAAGACGGATAGAAGGAGAGATTGCCAGAACTTCCGGCACGAGGCGGGAAAGATTTGCGATTTCATTATAGGTCGGGATGACAACGACTGTGGGAGGAAGCGCAATTCCTTGCATAACGCATCAGGTCGACTGTCGCCGATTTGCAACCATCCTGCGAAGAATAACCACTGCAGCGTCCCCGTCGCGTAGAGACATCTGAAAACATTCAACGGAGCACAGGCCACGGTCGGGTTGAGAAGTGCGTGTGTGCATAGGGGAAAAAGAAGGTGAAAGGAAGAATGATCTCAGCAACCATTCCTGCTGCTAGTGCCAGCGGCGCGAGAGCATAGAACGAATTGACGAATCATTTCAAGTAGTGTCGGGCCGTGTGATCGGACCATCAACAATCTGAATGCGCGAGTACATTCAATCAGTGTCCGCGATGGTAGAGTGCAGTTTGCTCCTCTCTCCTGCGACCCAGTTGTTACGGCAGCAGTTGAAAGTTCATCTTTAAAGCTTCGACGAGGTCTTTGGCATAAAAGAACAGCCGATTCTCCGGCAATACCTTGTAGTAGTGCTGGGGCTGGTAGAGTTTACCGTTGCTGAGGTCCGCGCAATAGCGGTCCGGTCCGTTTCGTGTGCCCTTGGTCGTATCAATGATCCAGCGAAACTCGTAGGGAAGGAGTAGGGTGTCAGGGCCTTTCCAGAATCCTCTATTCGTGGTCCGTGCCTTGCGGACAGCGGTTTGGACCAGCTCGACATCCGAAGGTTTAGGGATGTTCGGATAAATCAACAGACTCACAGCTTGCCCTTCTTGAAGCATCTGCAGATTAAATGTCGGCCGCTTACTTTCGGGAATTGTCGCACGCTCCTTTTTTTCATAGACGACGTTCACATAAGCGAGCATCCGGCCGTACCGGTCGAAAACCTCTTCCGCCACCATCGCGAAGATCCGCCGGGGCGAAAGCGGTTTGCCGTTCTTGTTCCTTCGTGCAAGCCGCTTTTGGGCCATGGACTGGAAGTGTTCAAACGAGGCTTGGCCCGCTGCAATATGACGGGCACAGGCACTGTTGGTTAATTTCTTGGCAAGATGCTGCTTGAGGCCGGTTTCGAGGTCCTTACCGGTGGCGGAAAGAAACGTATTGAAGGACGCGTCATACTTGCCCGGGGTGGTAGCGGTGGCACCTTGGTAGTGCAACTCCGGCGCATCGATACCGAGCATGCGTATGGGAAATTGGAGTGTGGGCGTATCGCCGTCCGTGGCTGAAACCCAGACGGGCTTGTCTCCGAAAGCAAGATGCTCCGGCTTGTAGGGAAACGAGAAGATCGGCATTGCCACCTCCAGTTTTCGAGGCCTGTGTCGGGAAATGATGCGCTAGAGTCGGAAATGATGCAACAGGGAGTTCGCGCTCGAGGTGAGGACTGACTTGGCCGGTCGTCTACTCTTTCCAGTGAGGGTATGGCGGGTGTGGTTCACTGCGCGTGCCCATTTGCACAGCCCTTGCTCAGGGAAGCAGAACTGTGAGGATCTTTTGACTGCGGCCGTCGAGTGAGGCACTTCTGAGGGCGTGCGCTCCGGGAGCAAAGAAAGCTCCTCACGTCTCTGAGCCGCACCTCACACACCTTCTACGTCCGCGATGATAGTATGGAGGCCGGATGCTCCTGCCGGCTGCGGCCTGACGATGTCCGCGATCTGCAGCTGTCCCTTCGTATCTGTCGCGCGCACGACGGTCTGAAATTTTCCGCGATGAGGCGGCTTCCAGGTATAGTTCCAGATGACCCAGGAATAGGGGGACATAGGCGGTTCGATCTCGCACTCGTTCCATGTCCGGCCTGCGTCGAAGCTCAATTCAACTTTGCTGATGCTGTTCGGTCCGCCGAAGGCGACACCTCTGAATTTCTGCTCGACTCCGCGAATCGTCTGATAATGTCCCGGGGAGTCGATGCGTGAAAAAATCTTAATAGTGCCGTCGTCGGTCCAGCCTTTCCTCTGCCAGTACCCTAAATAGTCTCCGGGATATACTTCGATCTCGATGATCCACTTTACGTTCTTGATTCCGTAGAGTCCCGGCACGAGGAGGCGAATTGGAAAACCATGTTCCTTCGGGAGCTTTTCGCCATTCATCAGAAAGGCAAGCATCACGTCGTCTTGCATGGCCCGCTTGAAGGGAATGCTGTCGTCGTAGCCGTCGATTCCTCGGAACACCACATCGCGCGCGGTCTCTTCATCGGCTCCGGCATCTTTGAGCAGCTTTTTGAGCGAAATGCCGCGCCACGTCGCGTTACCCAGGCTGTCGCCGCCCGGTAATGTGTCGATGCACATCAGGGTCGAGACTTGATCGTAGGAGGTACGATTTAGAATATCGCGCCAGCCGAGCGACATCGGAGTTTTGACAGCGCCTTTGAGATGCAATTTCCACTGTTCGATGTTCACATCGCGCGACATGGCGACGGCGGAATCAGCGTAGTTCACGACATAGAACTTTGCGTTCGGTGTGAAGTAGGTCGTTTCGCGCGGTGGAACGGCAAACATGCGGCCGAACACGGAGCCTACGGCATCGCATCCTCCGGTCAATGCGGCCAGAGCGCCGAGTCCGGTAAGTTTCAGACCTGTCCGACGTGAAAATCGCATACCGTCATTATCGTATAGGGATAACCAGATCCGCAACGTCTGCGAAGCCTTGAACAGCAGAAACGAGAGCAGTTATATCGCCGCAGGAGACTCAAGGAGGCTATAAAGGGCGGTGTTCGAGCCACAGCGCCAAAGAGGGCAGCGGTCCTAGCTCATCGCAGTCCCTGGTAAAACTGACAGTACCATGCAGATCAGAGATGCGTATCATGCATCACTCGAAGGTTGAGATCCTCCGCGCATTGTTCGTGGTGACGGACCCCGAGGCTGGGGCGGATTTGCACGCGAGCGGAACCAGATGCGGTTGGCTGTACGACGTTGACAGGCCATGCGGCCCAGTCCGGTTCCCTGGCTTTTTCGACTCTGCGGCGGTTGACGAAAGTGCGCGCGTTATGTGAATAGAATCTATTAGACGATTGTGAGGGGTTGATCGCAGGAGGCAGCTAATATCCATGACCGGTTTAATTGAGGAGTGTCACCAATGAGGACTCTCAGGTTCATCTATTATAAGGTGTCGGTAGTCATCATGACAGCGGTAGCCGTGGCTTCAATGTCCGGCTGTGCCATGAATCCGGTGAGCGGGATGCCGGAACTCGCGCTGATCTCCGTTGAGCAGGAGAAAAAGATTGGAGCGGAAGAGGCGAAGAAGGTTCAGGAACACATGGGACTCCTCGGTGATCGAGCACTCGCCTCCTATCTAGAGACTCTGGGGCAGCGACTAGCCATGGAATCACCCCGCCGTGATGTCTCCTATCAATTTCACGGGGTCGACATCTCCGAACCGAACGCCTTTGCTTTGCCCGGGGGGTACATCTATGTGACTCGTGGCCTGCTGGCGCTGACGAATTCCGAAGATGAACTGGCCGGCGTCGTCGGCCATGAAATCGGCCACGTGGCGGCACGGCACACCGTGCAGAGGATCTCCAAGCAAGGACCCTTCGCCGCGGTCTTCGGAATCGCGTCCGGGATTACGGGTCTCATTAGTCCATTCGTGGGTAATCTCATTGGTGGAGTCGGCGACTTTACCCAAAGCCTTATCTTCTCCCCGTACGGCCGAGGTCAAGAGACAGAGGCGGATCGTGTCGGCCAGGAGATGGCCGCGAAGGCCGGCTGGGATCCAGCAGGACTTCCGAGATTTCTCAGCACCCTGGAGCGAGAAGTGGAGTTGATGAGCAAAGGACCGCAGCGGCATAGTTTCTTCGACTCTCATCCGGCGACTCCCGATCGGGTAGCCAAGACCACTGAACATGCCAAACAGGTACAACAGATGAGCCGTGAGCCAATCAGCGCGTCGCCCACTGTGTTTCTCAGCCGTCTGGACGGTCTGGTTGTCGGTCAGCGGGCAGCCAACGGAATGATCCAGGATAGAACGTTCATTCATCCGGACTTAAACTTTTTCCTTGAGTTTCCGGAGAAATGGCAGATTGAAAATTCTCCTCAAAAGCTCGTCGCCGTGGCGCCGGATAGAAACGCGGCCGTGATGGTAAGTGCCGTTGGAGAAGGGGACGACCCGTTAGACGGTGCCAGGGAGGTCGAGAAAGCCACCAAGGTATCCGTCGTAGACAAGACGCAGCGCACGACGGTCAACGGTCTGCCGGCTGCACGTAGACACATGGATGCTGACGGCAAGATTGGTGTCGATCTGACCTGGATCGCTCATGCCGGGCTGGTTTATCAAATTACGGGCCTCGCGCCAAAGAACAATTTCGACTCAAGCCGGCCTGTATTCACCACTGTTGCGCAAAGTTTCCGCCCTCTATCTGCCGAGGAGCGTGCCGGAGTCAAAGAAAAGCGGATCCGGCTGATCAAGGCGAATGCGGGAGAGACGATCGAAACCCTGGCCGCTCGATCCAACTCGGCCTGGACTAAAGAGGAAATCGCGGTGGCCAATGCGCTCTCCGTCGAGAATCGGCTCGAAGGGGGCCGGCTCGTCAAGGTGGCGATTGCAGAGCCTTATGTCAGTAAGGCTTCTCGGTAGCGCGAGAGGCAGGCGACTTGCTCAAGAGACGCGCCCATCTTGTGGCGATTGGATTCGCGGGAATGCTGGGTCTGATAGCGGGGACAGGTCATCCATTTCCAGCGTGGGCACAGCACCAATCGAGTACCGAAGAGGGAAGAGACGCACCGGCAGCGCGATCGGGTGAAACCGATCCGTCCCGTGTCGAACCACAATCAGACGCTGAGTCGAAGGACGGAACCCCACGTCGTGAGCCCAGGTTTCTCCCACCTCTACTTAGACCGAAGGTGTTGACGCCGGAGGAACTGGAAGAAGCCGAGCGTCTCAAGAAGCTGGCCGCCAGATTCGGGACCGATCCTACGGCTATCGTTGGTCGAGTCCAACTGTCCAGTGAGTACGCCGAGTTGCCTCAAGGTGCAAAGTACGTGAGCACTGTCGTCCGCGTAGATCTTCCCTTCAGGGGAAATTGGCTGCTCCGGCTGGATTTCCCGTTCGAGCGGTGGAGTGATCCGAATCGTTCAGGCGCAACATCAGAACGAGGGATGAGTGACCTGTCAGTGACTGCCGGATGGCGCGCCTATAACACGCCCGAGTATGCGTTCTTTCTTGGGGCAGTCTCGACGTTCCCCACCGCAGCTGAAAACACACTGGGTTCAGGGAAATACACGGCTGGCCCGTTGATTGCTACAGCGCGATTCCTTCCCAGATGGGAGTCTTTTTTGTTCGGGATATTCCAACATCAGATATCCGTAGGTGGCGACCCTGCCCGTCGGGATGTTCAATTCACGCGGGGGATCTTGCGAATCAATACGATCTGGGCCGAGCAGTGGTGGACCGATCTTCATGGTATATGGCAGGTCGATTGGGAGCGGAACAGCACTACCAGCATGACGCTTGAGTTCGAAGGCGGCCGGAATTTAGTGGATCGATGGGGGATCTTTTTGCGTCCCGGCGTCGGAGTATGGGGGCGTGATGTCCCTGGCGCCTATGAGTGGAACATCGAGATCGGAATTCGTCGTATCTTCGGGTCGTTGTGAGCCTCGCGTCCACGAAGTTGTGAAATTCCTTCATCTCTGCTATGTAGTGAAACCTCCTGACCTATAAGGTGATCGATCGAACGCGATGGAAGACAAGACTGAGGCAGCGTCGAGATCACAAACGGCTGCCGAGAAGAACGCCGCAGAGGAACCGCTTCTCCACACGACGCTTCAGCGCAAATTCGAAGTGATCTCAACCATTCTGCTCGCCGTCACCGCGCTTGCCACGTCTTGGAACGGCTATCAGGCATCACGGTGGAGCGGCGTGGTGGGGGCGAAAAACGGCCACGCAGGAGGGTTGCGAATTGAAGCGACGCGTGCTTTGACTATGGCCGGCCAGTTGCAAGCCGTCGATGTCGGCCTGTTCACGAACTGGGTGAACGCCTATGTGGACAACAAGTCGGAACTTGAAAAGTTTTACCGCGACCGGTTCCGCCAGGAATTCAAGCCGGCTTTTGAAGCATGGGTGAACAGTCATCCGCGAACAAATCCCGATGCGGCTCCCAGCCCGTTTCAGCATCCCGAATACCGGCTATCTCTTAAGGAGAAGGCGGCGCAACTCGAAGACGAAGCGGCTCAGGACGTCCGGGAGGCCCAGATAGCCAACCAGGTGAGCAGCGATTACGTGCGTAATGCACTCATTATGGCGACGGTCCTGTTCATTCTCGGCATCTCTCAGCATGTTAAATGGCTGCCCATGCGGCTGGTCATGGTGGCTCTGGCGATGGCCCTTTGCTCGGTAGGGCTCTACCACATTGCTGTGAACCCGATCACATAAGAAGAAGTTCTAGATGCGCGACACTCAATCGCGCGGTAATGAGCAGACCCTTTCCTTGGTCCGCAACAATCGGTGGTTTCGTCCGCAGCGAGCGCTTGGGTGCATTCCTTCCAGAGGGTTGGGAATGCCTCTGGTGATACCTAAGGAGGGCCGTTAACTGGCGAAAACAGCATGTTCATAGACAATCACGGCTCGCGTGCATCCAAACCGGTCGGTAGGTTCTCCGCTACGGTCGTTGCCGCCGGGGACCAACCTCCTCCCAATGCTTTGTAGAGTTGGACGACCGACACCAGTTGAGTGCGACGGGTTTTTGCGAGCGACAGTTTCGCATCATAAAGACCCCGTTGAGCAGTCAACACGTCAAGATAAGAGCCGCCCGCCTTTGTAGCGAAGATCGGCCAGATTGAGGGCGGATCGCAAGGCGGCGACCTGAGATTCCTGCGCTGTCCGCTGCTCGCGCGACTTTTGTGTTGCGATCAGCGCGTCCTCGACCTCTTTAAACGCCGTCACAATGGCTTTCTCGTACTGAAAAGCCGCTTGCCTGGTTCGCGCCTCCGCGACGTTCACCTGAAAGCCCAGGGACGTCGCGTTCAGCAGCGGACCTGCGATTGAGGCGCTCGCGAATTGCGTGAATGCCACGCCCGGTGCGAACGAACCGAGTTGCGGGTTTGCGAAACCTAGTGCGCCTGTGAGCGAAAGTTGAGGAAAGCGCGACGCCTGAGCCACACCGATGTTGGCCGTTGCCGTTGCCAAATCCTGTTCCGCCCTGCTGCCTCCTCCCGACACAGACAGGCCGATGAGCACGTCCGAGTTTGGTGCCTCAGTGATGCACTCCGGTTCTTGATGCGCGGCCTGCACGGTATAGAGCGGAGTCGCTCTCATCCACATGAAAGCGAAGACGCCGATCACCAGCAGGAGCACGCCGAATATCACGATGGTTCGGATTCTCACTTTCCGACCCATGAAACCCTTCTGTGACGTTTCCATCGCAGCACTCCTAGGATGGGCCTACCTCGTTAGCACAGGGAGCAGGAGAGAGAAGACGGTATCCTACCAGCATCCTTCTGAAGATAGTCTCCGAGATGCGCGGCAAACCATTATCTCATCCGGTGAAGCTTGTCCAGGGCCGACAACGATCGGATGGATCGGACTCACTCCGCACCTCAACGATTGCCATTTAATTGGCTCGGGTATACGTCCACTGAGGGCGCGCTTGTTGTGTAAAGGCTGCGTTTCTGATAGATAGCCGTCCCTCACCGAGAAGTAGAAGACATCTGTGAGACGAAGAGATGAGCGACGCCCGGTCAAACGATGACGAACTGACGTTTTCCTTGGTCCGCGATGACCCCTGGTTCCGCTTGCAACGAGTGGTTGGACTTATTCCCTCCAGCGGATTGGGTATTGTCAGACGATGTCTGGCGTTCGCGCTGGTAACGTGGCTCCCCATCGTTATCTGGGCGTTCTACTGGAAGCGGATATTTCCGGGAGAGATTGCAGAACCACTTCTCCAGCACTTCGGAGTGCATGTCCGGTGTCTCGTAGCCATTCCGCTGTTAGTGGTAGCCGAGATAGGAGGGGATCTGATTCCCCGTAAGCTCGTGCCGTATTTCGTAAGATCAGGGATTATCCAGGACGATGCGAGGGCACAATTCGTCCAGATTCTGCGTTCCACGGATCGGTTGCGCAATGCTTGGCCGGCTTGGGCAGCCATGCTGGGTCTCATGCTCACAATCGTCTTGGCGGGGCCTGATACCGGGCATCTGCACGAATTAATCTGGGCAAACGAGAATGACGAGGCCAAGCCGCGTTTTGGGTTCGGCGCCTTGTGGTTTCTATTCGTGATGCGCCCGGTGGTTCTCTGGCTCCTTTTTGTATGGGCGTGGCGTCTCGTCATCTGTGGTGTTCTGTTGTGGCGGGTATCCCGCCTGCAACTCCATCTTGTACCCACCCATCCGGATCGCGCGGCAGGCCTGGGCTTTGTGGAAGATGTCCCGATCATCTTTAGTCCGGTTATCTTTGCCCTGTCAGCGGTCCTCGCGTCTCGCTGGGGGCATGATGTCCTCTATCATGAAGTCGATATATACTCGTTCACGATTCCACTCGGAGTCTATCTCGTCACGTTATTGATCCTGTTTCTGGGGCCGCTTATCGTGTTTGCCGGCAAGTTGCGTCAGCTCAAGCGACGAAGTCTGGGGGACTATGGCGCGCTCGTCGGACAGCATGGACGACTGGTTCGGCGCCGTTGGATTTCGAATGAACCGGTTCCAGAGGTTTCGTTGCTCCAGGCGGCCGAATTGGGACCGGTCATCGATACCGTATCCATGTACGAAGTGGTAGCCCAGATCCGACCGGCTCCGATCGGGAAGCAAGCACTGTTGGCTGTCGTTCTTCCGGCATTGATCCCGATGCTCCCGGTGGTAGCCCTCCAGATTCCGTTGAAGGTCCTGCTGCTGGGACTGCTGAAAACACTGATATGAGCTATCGATATCACGGAAGGAGCGCAAGTTGAGGAGGCGCATATGAACGACCGGCTGCTGCGTCGAACGACCGGACTGTGGACCTGCGCGGTTCTGATCGGATCGCTCGTGCTCGCCGGGTGCGAATACGTCCGTCCTACGCTCAACGCCCCGTTGCAACAATGGGATCCTGAGTACGGTTATCGGTTCCGGAACCTGGCGCCGCCGCAGGAAGGAAATTCCGACAGCCTGTTCATTGTTGCGGCGTTCTCAGGGGGTGGCACGAGAGCCTCCACGCTGGCCTTCGGTGCGCTGCGTGAGCTTGCGCGTCAGCGCATCACATGGGAAGGCAAAGAGAAGCGTCTGCTGGATGAACTGGACGTGATCTATGCCTTGTCCGGAGGAACATTTACCGGCGCCTACTATGCCCTGTTCGGAGATCGGATCTTTCACGACTTCGAGTATCGTTTCCTGCGGAAAGACTGGGAGAGCGAGCTCATGGCACGGGTTTTCAAGTCGCCCAACAACTGGTTTCGGCTCTGGTCGCCCTATTACGGACGTGTTCACCTCATGGCCGAACTCCTTGATGAAGCCTTATACGAAGGTAAGACCTACGGTGATCTCTTGCAGAAGCGAAGCAGGCCAGGGCTCTTGATCCACGCGTCTGATATGGCCATGATTTCGCGGTTTGAATTTCTGCAGGCTACGTTCGACATGCTGTGTTCGGACATGAGTCAATTGCCGGTCGCCTATGCGTCTTCCGCCTCCGCCGCGATCCCGCTGGTCTTGAGCCCGATTACCCTGAAGAACTACGCCGGCCAATGCGGGTATGAGACGCCCCGTTGGTTACTGAAGGCGAGCAAGTCAGAAAACACGCTTCGACGGACACGAGCGAAGGAACTGCTTTCATATCTCGATGTGGAGAAGCGACCCCATGTGCATCTGCTCGATGGAGGGTTATCGGATAACATCGCCTTGAGAGGCATATTGGAGGGTACGAGCGTAACAGGAGGCCTCGAGACTGTTTTCCAGAACGCCGGGGTCAAACAGGTCAAGAAGCTCGTGATTCTTTCGGTCAATGCCGAGACCAGTCCCGATCTAAAGGAATATCGGAGCGATGAAATCCCGGTCTTCACGCGATCCATGAGCTCGCTCGTCGATATCCCGATCAACCGCTATTCCGCGGACACACTTCTGCTTACTCGATTTGCCGTCGAAATGTGGCGCAATAATATTCGCAAACTCTCCCCCGGCGTGGAGGCAGTTCTGGGGCGGGACGCGGAGATCTATTTCATCGATGCAAATCTCGGCAAAGTTGATGATCAGGTTGAGCAGGAGTACCTCATGAAAATCCCAACGACGCTCTATCTGACGGATGAGCAGATCGACCATTTGCTTATAGCTGCGTCGCGCTTGATATACAGGGATCCGGAATTCCAGCGGCTGATGAACGATTTGCGGCGAGGCTCATAATGGCCAAATGGGACTGGCTGCGGTGATTCTACCGAAGGCATAATGGGGGCCGTGATTGCAAAGCCGTGGGACTCCGCTGAAAGACTCCATCGTCTAACCGCAGTCCCCTGTCAGTATTGACAGTATCGAGAGCATAACTGGCTGCGTATGCTTCAGGGGCCACATGGGCTGCTGTTGGGGGAGAGGATTCATGTGGCAATAACGAGCGTGACGGAGTGAGTTTTCCAAGACAAATCATAGAGGTGGACCATGAGTGACAATGCGGAACGGAAGCGCCTTGATGCAGTGCGGGAGCAGGGTCTTTCCTGGAAGAAATGGGGGCCCTATCTGAGCGAACGCCAATGGGGGACGGTGCGCGAAGATTACAGCGAATCGGGAAATGCCTGGGACTATTTCACCCACGACCATGCCCGTTCCCGCGCATACCGCTGGGGCGAGGATGGGCTCGCAGGATTTTCCGACGACAAACAGCGGCTGTGTTTTGCCTTGGCGTTGTGGAACGGCAAAGACCCTATCCTGAAGGAGCGTCTCTTTGGGCTCACGAACAGCGAAGGGAATCACGGCGAGGACGTGAAGGAATATTACTTCTATCTCGACAGTACGCCGACGCATTCCTACATGAAATACCTCTACAAGTATCCGCACGAGGCATATCCCTACGACGACCTTGTCAAGACCAACCGGAACCGAACCCGCGAAGAATGTGAATACGAGTTGCTCGACACCGGTGTGTTCGACCAAGATCGTTACTTCGACGTCTTTACGGAGTATGCGAAGGGCTCTCCGGACGACATCCTGATCAAGCTGAGCATCTGCAACCGGGGAAATGAGGCAGTCGATCTGCACGTACTGCCCACCCTGTGGTTCCGGAACACCTGGTCCTGGACCCAGGGAGCGCCGAAGCCCGGTCTCGAGGCGGTTGATGGCCCGAAGGACATGAACATCGTTCAGGCATCGCACCCCGAATTAGGGAAGCGGTACTTCGTTTGCGAGGGAGACGTACCGCTGCTGTTTACGGAGAACGAGACGAATTCGGCGCGCCTCTTCAACAAGCCGAATCCAAGTCCGTACGTCAAAGACGGCATCAACAGTTTCGTCGTTGAAGGACAGCAGGGAGCCGTGAATCCCTATCGGACCGGGACCAAAGTGGCGGCGCATTACCAGCTTCATGTCGGTGGGGGAGAGACAAAGGTCATCCGCTTGCGGCTGGGAACCGTGGCGCCGTCCGAAGAGCCGGACAGTAAGTCGCCGGCAATCTTCGGCAAGACCTTCGATCAAGTGATGGCCGATCGGCTTCGCGAAGCCGACGAGTTTTACGAGTCGATCACCCCGCCATCGATCGGAACGGACGCGGCCCTCGTCATGCGGCAGGCGTTGGCCGGCATGTTGTGGACGAAACAATACTACTTCTTCGATCTGGATAAGTGGCTCGAAGAACATGGAGCCGATCCCTTGATTCCGACCAAAGCCAAGCACCTTCGAAACAGGCAGTGGTATCACATGGTGAACGACGATGTGATCTCGATGCCGGATAAATGGGAATATCCCTGGTACGCAGCCTGGGACCTTGCGTTTCACTGCGCCGCCTTGACCGGGGTGGACCCGGATTTCGCCAAGCAGCAGCTCGGCTTGATGCTTCACGATTTATACCTCCACCCCAACGGCCAAATCCCGGCGTACGAATGGAACTTCGGAGACGTGAATCCGCCGGTGCATGCCTGGGCCACGTGGTTCGTGTATCAAGCCGACAAGACCCTGCGTGGATCGGGGGACGTCGAATTCCTAAAAATTGCGTTCAACAAGCTGGTGTTGAACTTCACCTGGTGGGTCAATCGCAAGGATCCGGGGGGACGAAACGTGTTCGAAGGAGGTTTTTTGGGGCTCGACAACATCGGAGTCTTCGATCGTAGCGCGCAGTTACCGACAGGCGGCTACCTGGAACAGGCTGACGGCACCGCCTGGATGGCGCTCTTCAGTCAGAATATGCTGGACATCGCCCTTGAGCTGGCGCAGCACGATCCGGCCTACGGAGAGATGGCTCTGAAGTTTTATCAGCATTTCCTCTGGATCGCGGCAGCTATGGATCGCGTCGGCCAACATTGCGACGAGATGTGGGACGAAGAGGACGGATTCTTCTATGACCTGCTCCGGCTCCCTGACGGAACTGGCACACGTCTGAAAGTCCGTTCGATGGTAGGACTGCTTCCTCTCTGCGCCTCCACCGTGTTTGACAAGGAGGTCGTCGAGCGATTCCCGGACCTCCAGGAACGCGCGCGCGGATTCCTCAGACAACATCCTGAGCTGAGTGCGACCATCCATACGCCCTCAAAGCTGGGAGTCAAAGACCGGCGACTGGCCTCGATCCTCAACGAGGACAAGTTGCGGCGGGTGTTGTCGAGACTGTTGGATGAAAACGAGTTCCTGAGCCCATATGGAATTCGCGCGTTGTCCAAATACCATCTCGAGCATCCATATGTTTTCAATGTTCACGGGGAGGAGTACCGGGTGGGTTACTTACCGGGCGAATCGAACACCGGCATGTTCGGAGGCAACTCGAACTGGCGCGGTCCCATCTGGATGCCGGTCAATATGTTGATCATTCGTGCCCTACTCAATCTGTACGCGTATTACGGGGACGAGTTTACGGTCGAATGTCCCGTGGGATCGGGGAAACGGATGAACCTGTTTGAAGTGAGTCAGGAGATTTCGAGGCGGCTCGGCGCGATCTTCCTCAAAAATGCGCAGGGAAATCGTCCGGTATATGGCGGCGCAGTCAAGTTCCAAACCGATCCCCATTGGCGCGACCACATTCTGTTCTACGAGTATTTCCACGCCGATTCGGGCGCCGGTCTCGGGGCCAGCCACCAGACTGGCTGGACCGGCACCATCGGCCGGCTTATCCAGCTTTTCGGAACGATCGATGCGAAAAACTTGCTCGAGAACGGACGGAACGTGGTGACCGCACGCATCTCGGATATGGCTCAGGGTGCGCGAAAACCGCAGAGAAGATCCTGAGGAGGTACGATCGTCATGCGGTCCTGGCCTCGACGTCCGGTCATCTATGAGATTAATACTTTGGTGTGGCTCCAAGAGTTGAGCCGCCGCGAGCGAAAAGCGGTGACGTTGAAGACCGTGCCGGCGCAGGAATGGGATGCGATCGCGCAGTATGGCTTCGATGCCGTGTGGCTGATGGGCGTGTGGGAGCGGAGTCCGGCCGGTATCCGTATCGCGAAAGGGAATGCAGGACTTCAGACGGAGTTCGGGCGTATTCTCTCTGACTATCGATCGGAAGACGTAGCCGGTTCCGCCTACTGTATTCGTCGCTATGTCGCGGATAATCAGCTTGGCGGGCCGGAGGGGTTGGCGGCGGTCAGAAAAATGCTGGCCGACCGTGGGATGCGATTGGTCCTGGATTTCGTTCCGAACCACGTTGCGCCGGACCATCCCTGGGTAACGGATCATCCGCACTATTTCATTCAAGGCACCGGGGACGACTTGACCCGGGCGCCGGGGGAGTTTTTTCAGGCCGGCGCCCATGTGATCGCCCATGGCAGGGATCCGTATTTCCCACCCTGGCCGGATGTCGCGCAGCTCAATGCGTTCCATCCCGCATTACGCCAGGCTGCCGTCAAAACGGTACTCGACATTGCCGATCAGTGTGACGGCATGCGGTGCGATATGGCCATGCTCATGATGAATCCCATTTTCGAGCGAACGTGGGGACCTCGCGCCGGGCAGAAACCCGGGGGGGAATATTGGGTCGAGCTCATCAGAGCCGTGCGCGAGAGGTATCCGGATCTCCTCTTTGTGGCGGAGGCATACTGGGACCTGGAGTGGGAGCTTCAGCAGCAAGGATTTAACTATTGTTACGACAAACGGCTGTACGATCGAATTGAGCACGATCGTGCTGAGCAGGTCAGGCTTCATCTCTGCGCCGATTTGGCGTACCAGGAAAAGCTCGTCCGTTTCATCGAGAACCACGATGAGCCAAGAGCCGCGGCAACGTTTGCCTATGGGAAAGCGCTCGCTGCCGCCGTGGTCTTTGCCACCTTGCCGGGAGCCAAGCTGTTCCACGAGGGGCAGTTCGAGGGTCGCCGCGTGAGACTACCCGTATTCTTGCGGCGCCGCCCTGAAGAAGTGCCGGACGTTCATTTGCAGGAATTTTACAAGAACCTGCTTCAGGCAATTCGCTCCACTGATTTCAGGGAGGGGGAGTGGAAGTTGTGCGAGCGGTCTGGCTGGCCGGACAACGACAGCTACCTGAACGTGCTCGCATGGTGCGTTCAACAAGGAGCCGACCGCCATCTCATCGTCGTCAACCTCTCTGGAACGCGCGCCCAGGCCCAGGTCACAGTATCGTGGGACGACCATGGGGGCCGCTCGTGGCGGTTGATGGACTCTGTGAAGATGACGATCTTCGAGCGGGCAGGCGACGAATTGCAAAGGAACGGCCTCTACGTGGATCTGGATCCATGGGGCTTTCATCTCTTCAAGGTCCAAAATCACTGACATGCCTGATTTGGTACTGCGGGAGGGGAGGCTTCAATGTCGTTGACTGAGATCATCGGTTTCGTGGCCGGATTCGGAACCACCTTTGCTGCGGTGCCGGATCTGATCAAGATGCTGAAGCGAAAATCCAGTCAAGGCATGAACCCGACGATGGCGGGAATCATGGGCACATTTCAGATCGTGTGGGTCTATTACGGTTTCTTGATCGACTCGCGGCCGGTCATTGCTTGGAACATGGTCGCCGTGGGGATCAATTTTCTCACCGTCGGCGCCTATTTCCACTTTGCCCGCCGTGAAAAGAAACAGGCATGATGAACACGCTCCCAAGATTCGCCGCAGCATGGGGGAAAACACCCTATTCGCCAACGCAGTGTTCTGAGTTTGTTATCAGGAAGGAGGGCGCAGATGTAACTGATTCTTGATCTTCGCTGTAGGTGTCGTGCCGTAGGATGGGTTGAGAGCTGTAATTGAGACAATGTCATGAACATCCGGAAACCCACATTCAAACTAAAGGAGATACGCCGATGAAATTTCTCACACCATTCGTTATGGCCGGAGCCATCTTGTTCGCCGCACCGGTGATGGCACAAGAAGCAGCAGGCTCCGGCGGCGATACCAACATGGAAATCCTGCTCCAAAAGGTCAAAGCGGACAAGAAATTGCTTGTGGCCTCCAATATGGATCTGATCGACGCCGAGGGCAAGAACTTCTGGCCCCTGTACGACAGTTATCAAAAAGAGCTGGACCAGCTAAACCAGCGGCTCGGCAAGACGATTATGGAATATGCCGATGCCTTCAATAAGGGGCCGATTCCAAACGATACGGCCAAGAAGCTGCTCAACGAAGTGCTGTCGATCGAAGAAGCAGAGGTCAAGTTGAAACGGACCTATGCGGACAAGGTCGGCAAGGTCTTGTCACCGGCGAAGACGGCGCGCTACATCCAGATTGAGAACAAGATTCGAGCACTGTTGAAGATGGAACTCGCGGCCAATATTCCGCTGGTCTATTAGAGCGCGGTGCCTGCGCCGGAACGGTTACGTTCCGGCGCAACACACAAACCTATCGAAGCCAGTGCAGCAACTTGTGTGGTTGACCAGTATGGAAGTATAAATCAGTGAGTTCGTCGACTCCCAACTCAAGAACAGGAGGATACCATGCGTCATCATCTCATCGTAGGTTTGATGCTGTGCGGATTGACGATCATGACGGTGGGTTGTAGTAGCTACTACCGGGTCACGGACCCTGCTTCCGGTAAAGCCTACTATACGACAAAGGTTGGTGAAGCCGGCAGGGCAGGGGCTGTGAAGATCAAGGACGCCAAGACAGGAAGCACCGTGACCTTGCAATCGTCGGAGGTCAAGGAGATCTCGGCGAAAGAATACGAAGCCGGGATTTCGGCACAGCCAGATGCTCAGAAGTGACCCACGGGGAATGAGTCGGCACAAGAGGACTGAAACGTGGTGAATGTGAGCAGCGATTGTATGCGGATGGTATCCGGTTGAGCACAACCGGACTGATTCTTGCGCAACGGAGATCGTGAGATGAAACCGGGACATGGGGGAGCCAGGACAGCTGTCTGGCTCCTTGGGCTCTGTATATGTGTCACTGGCTGTGCCAGTTCGCTGTATGGATGGCAGGTCCGGACCAATTCGACACCGATGTCTCCATCGTTTAACCCCGCGGCCATGGAGCAGCACGCCATTGCGCTGTTCGGGGCCGTAACCAGCGCACCTCTTCAGGGCAATGAGGTGGTATTGTCACCCATTTTCGAGCAGATTCTTAATAGGGTGAAACCAAACTGGAAAGTGGTATCCATGCAAGAATTAGTCAAGCGTATCAATCGGAAGGGATTGGCCGAAGAATATGCCAGGTTGAGGGCAGAGTATGACAGGAGCAACATCCTCGAGAGCGACTCTCTGCGAAAATTCGCCACAGCAATCGGTGTGCGCTACGTGTTTCAGCCTCGCCTTATTGCCTTCTCTCAAACATTGACCGATCGCTGGTCATTCGTCGACGTGCGTATCCTGCAGACTCGGTCGAGTATCATGCGGGTGGGGCTGCAATTGTGGGACGCGGAGACAGGAGAGGTGGTATGGGCCTCCATCGCGGAAACGACCATGCAGAATGAGGCCGTTTCCCAAGACCCTGTGTACTTAGAGGACATTTCCCGTGTCACGTTGGGTAGCATGGGGGCTGACTTCATAAAGAGACAAACAGCCTCTAAATACAGCCCGGTGAACAAAGTTCTTAATGATCTGCTTGAAGAGGCCGTGCCGCGCGAAAAGCCCGAAAGCCAGGAACTCACCAAACCGGATGAAAAATAGCTGAGTGACCTGATCGTTTATTGGTTGGAGAACAGGGATGCTACAACCGAGAAGAGCAACATTCCCGGCGGAGCGTCGAAGAAGGAGGGGGCCGCATGTCCTTGAACGATCACAGTCGAAAACTGACTTTTAGAGCGGCTGCCCTTCTGCTCATGGTGGGTGTTGGAGCGTCTGCCTGGTATATCGGGTTGAATTCCGCTCGATCCGGTTCCGTTCCAGAAGGGATGGTGTGGATTCCTGGGGGAGAATTTCTGATGGGAAGCGAGGAGGCGATGTTTCGCGATGCTCAGCCGGTCCATCGTGTGATGGTGGACGGCTTCTTTATTGATGAGACGGAGGTGACTAACGAACAATTCGCCCGATTCGTCAAGGCAACCGGTTATATCACGGTGGCCGAGCGTGTGCCAAAGGAAGCGGACTATCCGGGGGCGAGATCAGAGATGCTTGTCGCCGGTTCCGTGGTGTTCTCGCCCCCGGACCATGCGGTCTCTCTGCACGATCATTTCCAGTGGTGGAGCTATGTCAAGGGTGCGGATTGGCGCCATCCAGAGGGTGCAGCCAGCTCCATCGAGAAGCGGAAGGACCATCCGGTCGTGCACGTCGCCTACGAGGACGTCGAAGCCTACGCCCGGTGGGCGGGCAAGCGTCTGCCGACTGAAGCGGAGTGGGAGTACGCGGCGCGCGGTGGACTGAAGGGAAAGAAATTCGTGTGGGGCGATTCTTTTTTGCCCGGCGGGAAGGTAATGGCCAATACCTTTCAAGGCCATTTCCCTGACCGCAACACGGCTGAAGACGGGTATGCCTCGACGTCACCCGTCAAGGCGTTCCCGTCCAACGGGTTTGGTCTGTGGGGGATGGCCGGGAATGTGTGGGAGTGGACGTCGGATTGGTATCGCCATGACACGTATGCGGAGCAGGCAAGAAGCGGCAAAGTGTTGCACAACCCAAAGGGGCCGAGTGCCGGCGAAAGTTTCGATCCGTCGGAACCAGGCGTTGCCAAGCGGGTGCAGAAGGGTGGTTCATTCCTCTGCACGGATCAGTATTGCGCGCGTTACATGCCGGGCGGGAGGGGTAAGGGCGCGCCCGACACGGGAACGAATCATCTCGGTTTTCGATTGGTGCGCGATGCTGGGTAATCGTGCGCAACCCGGAGAAAGGAACCATCCAATGCGACGATTGTCGATGAGTCCCGTTGTGATGTTACTGGCATTCGTTGTGGGCTGCTCCACAATCGACGTCAAAACCGATTTCGATCCTGCGGCGGACTTCACCCGATTTCATACCTTCGCATTTGGCGGGTTGACGGACATCACCAAGACAGGACTTCTTGATAATTCCCTGGTGCGGAAAAGGATAGAGTCGGCTGTAGCGAGAGAACTCACGAAGAAGGGACTTAGGGAGATCAAAACGGAAGAGCATCCGGACCTCATAGTCCACTATTGGCTCGGGACAAAAGACAAGCAACAAATCTCAGGTACAGGGGGGCCGGTCGTAGGGGGTTACAGAAGTGGCTATTATGGTGGTTATGGCTGGGGAGCAAATTATAGCACCGTTACGACCTATGAGTATACAGAGGGGACACTCGTCGTGGATCTTGTCGAGCCGGCAAAGAAGGAATTGCAGTGGCGCGCGACGATGGTCGCAATTCTCGAGGACACGACGGAAGGAAACATCGAGCTTGGTAACAAGGCCATCACGGAGGCCTTTGATAATTACCCGCCCAAGAAACAAGCGCCCTAACAGCCGACAGGGAGGTCATCTCGATCTCTCATTCGGAATCGAACAATCATCCGGCCCCCAAACACAAACCACAACGGTCGGTCCCCTATGTCTAGGCCATGACAGGTTCGCGAAGATGACTGCCGGACATCTGCCATTGACGGCAGTACAAACGCAAGACGTCAGTGAGAAGTGTACAGTGAGCACGGACGCGGAAGTTTGACATGACTCGACTTCACAGGGCGGTGCTGTGGGGAACCGGCCTGGTCCTGGTTTTCTCCGTGGTGGCCATCGGTATCCTCTCCCGGCTCGACCTGAACACGTATCGCGTGTGGATGGCGGCCAAAGCTACCCATGCGATCGGCCGTACTGTGACGATCGATGGACCTATCCAATGGTCCTTTTCGCCGGCGCCGACCCTTGTGCTGCATAATCTCCGCATCGCAAATCCTCCCTGGGCATCAAGGGGTGATCTTGTCAGAACGGAGACCATCGAGATCACGATCGCTCTACTTCCTCTGCTCCGTGGCATCGTCGAAATTCCTCGAATCGTCGTCGTAGGATTTGTCGTGGCGCTCGAGCGAGGACCGTCCGAGGATGTCAATTGGACGTTTCCGTCGAAGCGTGCGGAGAATTCCTCCAACGAGGCTGCCGGCCCGCCGGCGAACACGGTCGAGATCCGAACCATCGAGCTTCGTAGCGGAACGGTGGAGTACCACGGTAATCGTGAAGCAGATCGTCACGATCGAGTGTCTGTAGAGAAAGCGATATTACACACCCTTCCTGACCAGCGCCTCCGGCTGTCCGTCTCCGGAGCGTACAATCGGGCTCTCATAATCGTGGAAGGGACCGGAGGAACTTTGGCTGGTCTCATGGCCAAAGCGGGATCGTGGCCGCTCGCGGTCGCTGTGAAGACCGAGGATCTCATTGCGACCGCCCACGGAACCATTGGGATCCCGATCGGAGCCCCTGGACTCGATTTTGAGGTGGAGCTGATAGGCGAACGTCTGAATGCGCTTGATCCGTTGTTGTCTGTCAATTGGCCAGATGTCGGACCTCTTGCCCTGTCCGGCCGGTTGCGGTTGGCCGACGGAGTTTTTTCGGTTACTGGCTTGAAGGCGGCCTGTGGCTCCAGCGACCTCGCCGGAGAGGGATCTCTGGAAATGGGTGGGTCGCGCACTAGACTGCTCGCGAAACTTTTCTCCCACAGGATCGTGCTGGATGATTTCTCGGATCGACGAGGCTCAACTGAGCCCGAATCAGGGACGGCGGTCCTTGAACAGCCTGTGAAGATTCCTGATCTGCTGAAGTCCTGGGATGCCACCATCGAGGTAGTCGCCGAGAATATACTGATCGGTGCGACGATTCTTAGGGTGGAGACGCTCCAGGCCGTACTCTTGGAAGGTGTGCTCAACATCGACTTTTCGAATGCGCAGGCATTCGGGGTCCCGCTCAGGGGCCATGTCGATCTCAACGTCAAGACAGACGTTCCGTCTGTCTCGCTGGCGCTTGTCGCAGACAAGTTTGCCCCCGATGTCGTGCTGAACGTGACCGAAATGTCTGATGGCTTCTCGGGAATATCAAATCTCGTCATCAATGCCACGACTCATGGAACGACGAGGGGGGCCTTACTCCACTCGTTGACGGTCGCGTTCCACCTGGACCGTTCGCTGTTTCTCATCAACGACCCATTCTCCGGACATGTGACCGACATGGTGATCGATGCAACGAGCGGGTCTGTGAATGCCTCGGAGTCCGGGCAGATCCTGTTGCTCGGGCGTTATGGAAATCGGCCCTTCCATCTTGAGGTGACCCTGGGGCCTCTTGCACGGCTTTTCTCCAACGAGAGCTGGCCGGTTCAACTCTCGATTCGCGGGGCGGCGGGACATGTGCTGATTGCCGGTCGCATGCGCGACCCGCTGCGAGCCGGGGGCATGGCTTTTCGATTTCTGGGAGAAGGCCAAAACATTAGCGCACTGTCACCATCGCTTCCGGCCCTTGGTCCTTATCGCGTGACGGCACAAATTAGCGGCGACATCCGTCGATTCCACCTTGCGGAGCTTACGGGGCAGTTGGGCAACAATGATGTTGCCGGTGAATTTGACTTCGCGTTCGAGGGCGACCGACCGTCCGTGACAGCACAGCTCTCGTCCCGTCGGATACGGGTGATGGATTTCTTCGATCACGCAGAGCGATCTCCGGAGCCGGATGTTACACCCCGGGCGCCGGAGGATGCGGCATTGTCGCAACGACTCCATGCTTTGGAGGCTCACGTGAAGTGGCGGATCGAACAATTGGATGTAGACAAGCTGAAAGCGAACGCATTGTCTCTTGCCGTGACGCTGGAAAAGGGGCGACTGGCGGCGACATACGCGATGGCGATATCTCCGCGAGGCGAACTGAAAGGTGAGATTGTGTTGGACGCTCAGGGCGAGAAGCCCGAAATGACGGCGAGTGCAAGGATACGCGGCCTGGACTACGGCGAATTCCTACGAAAAGTTGCGGGGATCGATGCGATTGCCGGTTCCGGCGATCTGGATGCCAGTCTCCACAGCCGTGGTTCAAGCATTCGCTCGATGTCGGAGCAGTTCGTTGCACATGTGACGGCGAAGCCTGGTGTGATGCACATTCTCTCAAAGGGGAAGGATTTCTTGCCTATAACGGTCGTGGAAGGAAAACTTGATCTTTCCCCTGATAAACCCTTGGCCCTTTCTGTTCGCGGAGCAATTCGCGGTGTGCCGCTTTCGCTCGCCATAACGGGAATTCCTATGAGTGAATTACGCCTGATGCCGTCCCGATGGCCATTAGGAATACTCGTCCAAGGACCTGATGTCATCTTTGAGGCGCAGGGGCAAGTTAGCTCGGGGGTGACACCAGCGACTGCAGACCTGCACATCAAGCTCACGGGCAGATCGCTGGCTAGGTTGGGTCAGCTGTTTGAGACGACATTGCCGGAGGTCGGTCCGTATGAAGCGACGGGGGACGTGATGATTCAAAGTGATAAAGCCGCGTTGACCGGGTTCCATCTCCGGTCAGGATCAAGTGATGTATCAGGGAGGTCAGATATATCCTGGAAGGACTCGCGTCCTCAGATCAGGGCGAACTTTGCCTCCGAACTGATCGAGCTGCAGTTGCCTGAAGGCCATACCGATTCTACCCCTCCGGCCAGGGCGCCAGACAACGCACTGACGAAGGCTGCGTCCACGGCCAAATCAGTTGGCGAAGGATTGGTCGACTTCGCCAGCCCTCTCTCAATCCCTGAGGCTACAGGCATGGGCTCCGAGTCCAGGATTATCCCTGATTGGCTGCTGCCCGTTCAGTCTTTGGGGTCAGCGGATCTGGATTTTCTGTGGACGATCAAGCGACTTTCGGCACCTCCCGTGCAGATGGATGACATCATTGCAATGGTGACATTGAAGAAGGGGCTGCTGACAGCCGGTCCGCTGGCGTTCACCCACAAGGGTGCGGCAACGAATGGACGCTTGATTGTGGACAGCACCCCGAAGGTTCCGCATGTCGCCGTGGAGATGACGATGATCAATCTTGACTACGGGGGACTGTTCAAAGCCTTCAAGATTACGGACAAGGTCGAAGGCAGCGTCGACCTTGCCGTGGTTGCCGAAGGAGACGGCCGGTCGCTGAGAGAGCTGTTGGTTGCCGCGGAAGGTCAGCTCGACATCGTCGCCGGCCCGGCAAAAATATCGAATCAATATGTGGAATTATGGGCCTCCAATCTCATGACGGCGATGCTCTCGCAAGCCTGGAACCGGGAGGAGTTTACCCGATACCACTGTGGGGCGGCCTATTTCGACATCCATGACGGAGAAATGAGGACCGATGCTCTGTTGATCGACGCACACGACCATTCGATCGCAGCGGCGGGCATGGTGAATTTCGGTACTGAAGAGCTTGATGTGGTTATGACTCCCAGGCCGAAGGATTTGGCGTTTCTCAGCCTGGCAGCGCCAGTTCGCCTGACCGGTTCAGTGGCCCACCCCAATGTTTTGACGAAAGCCAGTGCGATCGCTGCCAGCAAGGCTTGGCAGGTTCTTGATGTCGCGGATCCGATCGGAGCAGTTCTGTTCGTGCCTCGCATGATTCAAGAGGAAAAGGCGGACGGGGTCGTTTCGAGAGCTGAGAGTCCGTGCACGGCTGCCATGCAAAAGGGCGGGGAAAAGGCGCTGTCTACTACCAGGGTTGTCAGCACCGGTTTTGAATGGCTGGCCGATCTCATGCGCGGAGCCGGGTCGGCGTTCGTCCGGTTTTTTGAAGGGCAAACCGCGGCTTCCGCTCGTTAGGACGCATGACGTTGAGATATCGCGAGATCTCTCATAGTGACCCAGCGTGCCGAACGAATTGAGTATGCGAAGCCTGTGTGGTATCTCTAGACCGCCGAGCGCGAGAGAAATGGCTCATATTCTTCAACAACGTGGTCTCAGAGCTGGAGCCCTGTTCGCTCTGGGAGTGTTGACACTGGGGTGCGGTCGTATGGTCACAATCGATTATGAGCCTGCCAATCCCTGGAAAGGACAAGGAACGTTGACGGTCTCGCCTTTTCGATACGAACCGGCTGAAGCTCGTCAGGTGCGGCCACGTCAAGTCGAAAGCCATAAGAATGCGCGAAGCGAACTGTTCCTTTCGCAAGAGATCGGCTCATTCTTCACGGAAGCGCTTAAAGGGGAATTGGTTCGCGCTGGCTATACGATCAGTGAATCCGCCTCCTTCATTGTCTCGGGTTCGATCGTGCGATTTTTTGCCGATTGGACGGGCGAGGTTGACCGGTTGTTTGAACTGCAAGCGACGTACATCGTCCGGTCAGGAGAACGAACCGTCCTGACGTGGAGTTGTTCCTCCATTCAGAAGGGTTCCAACACGCTCATCCAAGACAGCATTCTCATTCGAAAAGGAACGGCAGACTGCATGCAACGGTTTATCCAAGCGTTCCAGGAAACCAATGTCCTGTAACGGAGGAGAGGAAATGCACGCCACATCGCGCGTCGTATCCAGGAGGCCCGTAATGAGACGCTTCCCGCATTTGACTCACAGCATGACGATAGTGACGTCGGTGGTGCTCTGTTGCGCCTTGGTCGCATGTAGCGCACTGGGTCGCCCTCAGGCGCCGCCGCTTGAGCCGGTCCCGGTCACCGACCTCAACATCGTGGCAGGAACATGGGAGGGCATCATGGTGCAGTCTCCGCCTACCCGGTCGGATGATTGGATTATTCTCCGGATTCAGGGAGACGGAACGTATCAGTTCGAGATGGTGCGAACAATCGGCGTGTTCAAGGGAAGCGGCCGATTCTTCCTGGAAGACGGCAGGCTTGAAGCCAAATCTGAAACGGGATGGGTCAAAGCTCAACTTCACCGTCATGTCGGCATGGACGACAGGGTACTCAAAGTCGAGGGGAGCGCCAGCCACGGGGTCACGTATCATGCTCAGTTGACTCCAAAACGTCTCTCGTAATACGTCGAAAGAAACGTTCTGTTGAAATCTCGGCTGGATAGAATTGCATGTCGCACCCGAAGGGGATGAACCTACTCAACGCTGTCATTTTTGACAGTACCCAACCTGGGAGTTCGCTGGTATCTTCACTGCACCGTGACAATACCGAATCTCTGGGTGTGAGAATACCCGCGAGGCTGCAACCATACTGAGAAAGGAGAAGAACGATGAAGAGTTTGAAATTTATCTGGTGGATTCTGGTGGTCACAATGGGCCTGACTCTGGCTACAGCTGGTTGGCCTGCCGGTTCGGCATATGCCGCGACTGCGAAGGAGATTGAAGTCAGCGTTGATGTCGCATTGGAGAAATTTGTAAAAGAGGTCGCGGGCGGGAAAGAGTTCTTGGCGAGCAGCAGGGGGGTGCTGGTTCTTCCGAAAGTATTGAAGGCCGGTGTCGGTATCGGCGGTGAGTACGGCGAAGGAGCTATGCGCATAGGCGGCAAGACCGTCGATTATTACAATATCGCCTCAGCCTCGTTCGGATTTCAATTTGGCGGGCAAGTAAAAACAGTGCTCCTCGTGTTTATGCAAGACGGAGCGCTGAAAAACTTTCGGGAGAGCAACGGCTGGAAGGCCGGTGTGGATGGCTCGGTCGCATTAGTAACCCTGGGAGCAGGTGGCTCCATCGATACGACCAAGATCAATGAACCGATCGTCGGATTTGTTTTTGGAGAAAAGGGGCTCATGTATAACTTGACCTTGGAAGGCTCGAAGTTCAGCAAGTTGGATAAGACAGAGTAGAAGAAACACAGACGCATCTTGCGCGCGAGTATCGAGAGCGAACGGGAAACAGCTTCCGTTCCGGTTTATCGGAACTCGTGAGCGGACGTCCGGAGTTGCAGAACCTTGGCATCTGCCGCAACCATTCTCTGGTTCCGGGCAAACTGGAGCAGGTCCGCTGTCGTTCTGAGCGCCTGAAGGTCCATGATTCTGTATTTGTGAAAGGCAATGGTTCGCGGGGTCACCCTGAGGATTTCAGCAGTTTGTTTCATCGTCCGCCCCTCTGCCAGAAGCTGCAAAACTTCGCGTTGCCTCAAGGTGAGCGGTCTCTTCTGTTTCGGCGTCTTGCCCCAACGCACAAATACTTCTTCCAGCCGGCTCCGCATCCGTGGAGTCACATAGCGACCGCCCTTGAGAACGACAGTGATGGCGTTGACAAGCTCGGTGCCGGCTGAGGTCTTGAGCAGATAGGCCGAGATCCCCGAGTCCAATGCCTCGGCGGCCAGGTCGGGGTCGTCATCAACGGTCACCATGATCAACTTTGCACGTGGATGCAGCCGTCTCAATTGCCGAGCGGTGTCCAGCCCATTCAGCCGGGGCATACTCATGTCCAAGACCACCACATCGGGGTTCACTGTAGGCACTGAGGAGAGCACTTCACGTCCATCGGAGGCCACACCGACCACCTGGTACTTCCCGTCCAGCATGGTTCGGAGCGCATCCACGAACATGGTGTGGTCGTCAGCGAGGAAAACCGTTGGTTTCGACACGCGGCTCCCTCCGGGAAACTTCGTTGCTTGTCCTGCCGTTATAGTTTGCACAGGGTATGCACGCCTCGATCCTGGTCCCATTGCCGGGATTGGATCGAAGAGCAAACACACCGGATACCTGTCGCAGGCGCTCTTTCATGCTGATGATTCCAAGCCCGTTACGAGTCGATTCCGATTCAGAATCAAATCCCACGCCATTATCGACCACAACCAGGCGGAGTTCCGAACCGTGCACGCGCAGTGTCACAGAGACCTCCGTCGCCGAACTGTGCCTGACAACGTTGTGCAGTGATTCCTGTGCGACGCGGTACAAGCATAGGGCGACCGGAGGCGACAGACCTCGCGCAATCTCTTGCACGAAGCATCGCATCCGGAAAGTTTTCAGACTGCCGATGTCCCTGCACAACGATCTGAGAGCTGTCGACAATCCCAATCGGTCGAGCTTCGCCGGATGCAGTCCGTGAGCTATCTTCTGAACATCCGAGGCCAAAACTTGAATGTTCTCCACAAGGCGGGCTGCGGTGTTGGCGGAGTCGGACGGGATACCGACGTCTTCCCGTGAGGTGCGTGCGAACAGGTCCAATTTTGCGGCCAATAGGGCCAGGCGTTGGCTGATATCGTCGTGCAATTCGCGAGCAAGGCGGTGGCGTTCTTCTTCCTGAGCGCCGATCAGACAACCGCTGAGCTGACGTAAGCGGTTTTCCGTCCGTCTCTGTTCCGAGATGTCGGACTCCACGCAGATGATATACCGTCCGTTTCCAATTCGCGTGCGTACGGCCTGGGCCCGAAAGGGAAGGCGTTGGCCATCCTTGGTGACACACTCGTACTCGCCGAATGCAGAACCGGTTCGCAAACAAGCCTTCATCATGGTCTCGTGGTTCTGTCGATACTCCGGGCAGAGTCTCTCGACGGCGCGCATTTCGCTCAACTCCTGTGCCGAAAAACCATACACACGCTCCACGTTGTGATTCCAGCGGACCAACCGGCCGTGGTCGTCTATCACAAGAAAGTTACCCGGCATGCTTTGAATCACGCTCTCCACGAACTGATGCCCGTGCGTATTCTGGTGTTTCACCGCACCAGCGAGCACGTTTCCAAGAAGCCTCATCTGCCGTAACGTCTCGTTGTGCCAAGTGAGCGCCTTTGTAGATGAGCCAACGCCAAGCGCAAATCGAGAGGACCCATGTGAACCAAGTGGAAGGATCGCGCATGACTGAATACCGTGTCGCCGGCAAAACGCACGCTCGATCGATGCCTCGCACGGCAGGTCGTCAACGTAAGAGAATTGCACGACCGCCCCTCGACAGAGTTGCTCAAGCAACCATGGGACTTGACGAGTCGTGACGGATGCCGGACCGGCCGGAAATCCGCGACACGTGTAGGAGTGCGTGACGACGAGTTGAGTGCTGTCGAAGAAACCGAAGATACTGCGATCAGCGCCCAGCGTCGCCACGAGACGGCGTAGGGCATCGATAAGGACGTGGTGCAGCCTGTCGGGCGGCGTACTCACCACCGCGCCGGAAAAGTCGATCAGCAGGTCGTCAAGTTGATGTAGGTTGCAGTGCGGCTGAACCGGAATTCCTGGATGAACGGATTGATAACTCCCGGCAGGAGGATTCTTCAAGTCGGACGTGACAGGCGAGCGGCCTGATACTTTCGGGATCATTGTCACACCTTTTCATATGGTGAGGAAGCATAGGTGAAACCACATAAACCTGTCAATCGAGTCTTTGGCTTTCGGGTTCTACTGGACTTCCCAGGATTTAACGGACACCTTTGGGTGGTCGTTAGCACAGGGGAGGGTCTATGAGGAATCGGCACAGATCGCGAATGTCCGACTGAAGTACGCCTTCATCAAGGCCCATTGTCGA